>Ga0187777_10001973_pt1 | contig 13214 bp, 14 predicted proteins | sample 1015_Q2_SP5_10_M_FD_132416 | JGI IMG/M metagenome (GOLD analysis project Ga0187777, IMG submission 132416) | Tropical peat soil microbial communities from peatlands in Department of Meta, Colombia - 1015_Q2_SP5_10_MG | ecosystem: Environmental > Terrestrial > Soil > Wetlands > Peat | place...
GCTGCCGCTCGTCTCCCCGTCGACGAACGCCACCAGATGACCCTGCGGGTTCTTGACCACTGCCACCGGCAGCCCGAGGAAGGTGGCGCGGTACCAGTGCTTGCCGCCGTCGCCGGTGGTGTCGATCACCTGACCTGTCCCCCAGGCGAAGATCGTCTTCTGGCTGGCGGCGCCGATGTAGATCACGGCGAGCGGCGCCTGAGCCGCATTCAGATGGAGCGCCGGCCCGTCGGTCTTCCAGGTCTTGCCGCCATCGGTGGTCGCCGCCGGGTACTGCGCCTGGCCTGCCTGGACGAGCGCGAATCCGTGCTTGGCGTCGGTGAACACGCGGCTTCCGAAGATCTTGCCGGCGTTCACCGTCGAGCCCGGCGCCAGCGTGTTAGAGGGTCGGCTGATGAGCGTGCCGGTGACGGTCTGCTGCGGACCGGCGGCAGCTGCGACAGACGCGCCAGAACCGAGCGCGGCGGCGCTCACAACAAGTATTGATACGACGGTGCGCATGAAACCTCCGGTTCGACGAAGCCCCTCGATTCGCGGAGACTAGTGCAGGGTGAGGCGGAGCACGATGATCAGCAGGCCAAGCAGCGCCCCGAACAGCGTCTGGAACAGCAATTCGCGGCCCGTTCGCTCGGCCCGTAACCCGGCCAGCACCTCGATCAACATGACCACCACCGCCGACGTCCACACAGCGGCGGTCACCGCCGCTGACAGCGAGGCGTTCGCGGCCCACAGGACCAGCACCGCGACGAGCGGGATCGCCGCGCCGAACAGAATCGGGACCTGGGTGATCATGATCCGCCCGAGCACTCCCAGCCGGAACGGTTCGCGCTGCTTCAGCCGCTCGGACGCGAACTCGGCGTACGAATGTGCGAACCAGTAGATCACCAAGGTGATCAGCACCGAGATGACGGTCTTGAGGTAAGTCTCTTTCTCGGCCGACTCGGCGGCCAGCAGCGCTCCGACGGTCATCGTGCCGTAGATCGCCGCGCTCAGGTCGGACAGCATCGCTACGCGATCCGCGGCCGGCGATCCGTCCAGGGCCGCTCGGCCTCTAGCTCGGCCGCCAGCGAAAGCAGCGTGGCTTCGTCCTGCTGCTTGCCGACCAGTTGCACGGCGACCGGTAAGCCGTCGGCGGTTTGCCCGGCCGGGACCGACGCCGCGGGCTGGCCGGTGATGTTCCACAGGATCGTGAAGGGGACCCAGCCGGTCTCCCAGAAGTAGGTCGCGATCGCTCCGCGCCCTTCCATGATCCCGGCCGGTACCGCGGGCGTCGACATGACCGGCGTCAGCAACACGTCGTGGTCGTCGAAGATCGAGCCGATACGCACCGCCATGTCGCCCTCGGCGGCGAGCAGCCGCTCGGACATGCGGTCGGACACGAGCGTTCCGGGGCGTGCGAACGCACGCGTGCGGCGTTCAAGACGCTGCGGTCGCTCGACTCCGTCGACGAGGTCACGAATCGCCCGGAACATGATCCCGAGCACGACCGGGACGTCGCGAGGGCGCATGTCGATCTTGCGGTCGACCACGGTGTGCCCGAGCGAGCGAAGGACATCCGCGGTCGACTCGAGCGCGTCGCGTACGTCGTCGGACAGTCGGCCGCGGGTCCCCATCGGAAAGTCCTTCACGACCGCGATCCGGAGGCGCCGGGGATGCGCCCGCGCAGCGTCAGCGAAGCTCTGTCCCCGCCCGGCGAGCACGTCGAGCATCACGCCGGTGTCCAGCACGGAGCGGGTCAGGGACCCGAACACCACCCAGTGGAAGCCATCGCGATCGTGGGGCGCGCGCGGCACCCGGTCCCGCTGCGGCTTGAGCCCGAACACGCCGCAACATGCCGCCGGGATGCGGATCGAGCCGGCTCCGTCGCTGGCCAGCGCGGCCGGCACGATTCCCGCGGCGACTGCGACCGCCGACCCGCCGCTCGAGCCGCCCGACGTCCGGTCGAGATCCCATGGATTGCGCGTCACCCCCCAGGTCACCGACTCGGTGAACGGCCACAGCCCGAGCTCGGGCATCTTGGTCTTGCCGACAACGATCCCGCCCGCGGCCCGGACCCGGCGCACGACCTCGGCGTCCGCCGGCGCCGGCGTCACCATGGCCCCCGTTCCATAGCTCGTGACTTGGCCGCCGATGTCGATCTCGTCCTTGACCGCCACGGGGATACCCAGCAGCGGCCGCGTCTCCCCCGCTCGCACCCGCGCATCCGCTTGCGCCGCTTCCAGCTGCGCCCTTTCGGCGTATACCGCGCCGAACGCGCTCAGTTGTGGATCGAGGCGCTTGATTCGCGCGAGCGCGAGCTCGACGAGCTCCCACGACGAAACCTCGCCTCGCTGGACCAGCTCAACCTGGCCGGCCACACCCGCGAACGCCACCTCGTCATCGAGCACCCGGCCATCCTAAGAGAACGGCCGCCGACTATGACGCCGATTCGCCGGCCTTCGGTCCCTTGGCGGGGATCGCCGCCTCGAGCCACCTGCTCAGCGCGCGGCGACCGACGAGCGTGATCTCGCCGTCCGATCCGAGCCAATCTCGAACCCGCAGCTCCCGGACGATCCCAAGCGCGTCACTCGGACCCGGACCTTCGCCTCGCGCGGCCAGCGCGTCGGTCCCGGGCTCGACCATCCAGCGTCCGGACTCGAGCGCGGCGAGTGCCATGCCCTGCTCGTCGGTCGGAAGATCGAGCGGGTGCGGTGCGGCGCTTCGCAGCGGGTCGTCGCTCCGCAGCGGCTTCTCGCTTGGCGTCGGGCTCTCGCCAACAGGCGGTCGCCACGAACCGGGCATGCGGACCGGAAAGTCTTCATCGAATCGCTCCGCGTGCGATCGCAGCCAGGTGCCGGCGCTCTCCATCCACTCCCGCGCTGAGCTGGCGTCGACGCCGAACATCTGGGCGATGTCGTCTACGTCGATGTTGTCGACGGCTCGCTCGACGGAGCGCCCCAGCTCTCGCGCGATCGCGCGCAGCTGCTCCTCGAAGCTGTCGCCTGTGGGTTCGTCTTCGGACATGAACACATGATGACACGCGCAGCCTCGATTCAATGAACGGACGATGAGCTGCGACTGGCTACTGGTCGACGGATCCAGCATGATCTTCCGCGCGTACTACGGCGTGCCGCTTGGCGATCCGGGGCCGGACGGTTTTCACGTCAACGCGATCCGCGGGTTTCTCGAGCGGCTCGCTCGGCTCGTGACGGGACGCCGGCCGCGCCACCTTGCGGTGGCCGACGACGAGGCGTGGCGTCCGGATTGGCGGGTGGAGCTGATCCCGACGTACAAGTCCCACCGGGTGGCCGAGCCGGTCCCGCATGGGCTCGAGCCGCAGCTCCCCGTGATCCGGGACCTGCTTCACGCGATCGGCGTCGACGTGGTCGGCGTGGCCGACCATGAGGCGGAGGACGTGATCGCCACCTGGTGCCGGCTCGCCCCGGGCACGATCGAGATCGCCAGCGGCGACCGGGACCTGTTCGCGCTCGTGGAGAGCCCGCGGGTGGCCGTCCTGTATCCGGACAAGTCGGGACTGACGGTGATCGACGAGGATGCGGTGACCCGCCGCTACGACATTCCCGGCCGGCGCTACATGGATTTCGCGATCCTCCGCGGCGATCCCTCGGACGGGCTTCCCGGCCTGAAGGGGGTCGGTGCGGTCACCGCGGCGGGCATGATCCGCAGGTATGGGGACATCGCCGGCGTGCTTCGGGACCGCGAGCTTCGCGACGCCGACCGCCAATACCTCGAGAACGCGATCAGGGTGGTGCCGCCGGTCGACGATCTGCCGATCGAGCTTCCCGCCGGCCGGCGCGACTCCTATCCCGCGGACGAAACGGCGATGGGCTCGCTCGCCGAGCGGTACGGAGTACGAGAAGCCTGCTCACGGCTCCTCGCCGCCGCTCGCCGGCTCGGTTCAGGAACCTAGGCGCCCTAGAAAGCGCGGAGGAAGCTCCGCGACGGCTATCCGCAGCCAGTGATCCCGCCGTCGAGTGGGATTACGGCGCCCGTGAGGTACGACCCGGCTCTCGAGACCAGGAACAGGGTGATCCTGGCAGCGCCGTCGGGTCGCCCGACGCGTCCGAGCGGGACCATCCGCTCGACCTGCGCGCGCTTCTCGGGCGTGTCGAGCAGGAACGCCATCATCTTGCTGTCGAACGGTCCCGGGGCGACACGAGGGCTCGGGCGATCATCAGCCCGATGCCTCGGCCGCCGCCGGTCACGAGCGCGTTCTTGCCCGAGACGTCGAACAGCTCGCTGATCGATCGCACCTGGTCTGGCACGCGCGCATCCTATGCGGGCCTTCCCATCGTCGGGGTCGAGTGGCGCTAAAGGACACGGCCGCGGCGGCCGATCATCGGGATGTTCGGGGGAGACGGATCGTCGTCCCCATCGCGGACAAGCCGTAGCGCCTTGCGACGACTAAAGCCCCATCAACGCGTAGAGATCCACGTCGACAGCGACGACCAGGCTGTCGTCGCGTGCCGCGTCGCCGCCGTTCAAGGGAGCGTTGCGACCCTGGCGCGCGTCACCGAACTCCGGGGCGAGATCGCCGACCTGTTCACCCCCGGCGTGCTCGGGTACCTCCTGTTCGAGCACCACGGCGCGATGACCGCGCTCAAGGGCATCGCGACGGCGAGCCCAACCGAGCACACCGAGCTCGCGTTCGTCGTGATCGACGGCGTCCAGCTCTCCGAACGGCGCGCCGCCGAGCGGGTCGACCTCAGCGCGGTGGCACGCGTGTGGGCAGCCGGCGCCAGAAACGAGGGCATCGAGACCTCCGCTGTCAACGTGAGCGCAGGTGGGGTGCTGATCGAGCGTCCGGCGGGGCTCGGCGAAGGCCCGAGCTTCCGCCTCGAGCTCGTGCTCGAAGACGATCCTCAGCCGATCCGCTGCAACGCGATGGTCGTCCGCGAGACCCTCGCCCACATCGCTCTGAAGTTCAGGGACATCGCGGACGCTGACCGCATCCGGCTCGCGGGCATGATCCGCCGGCGAGCGCTCAGCGTCGGCTAGCTGCAAGCCGAGTCGGACCTGGACGGCGGTAGCACCGGAGCATCTCGGTCGCCGGCTGATAAAGGCGGTGCATCCGTGCATGCACGCCCTACCACGGTCCCCGATTTCGAGCTCGATTGGCAGCTTTCGCATGTTTTCTTGGGCGTCGATCCGCGCGGAGCTGGCACGCCGCCGTCCCCCCAGTCGGCCCTCACGCGCCGGCAGTCAGCGTTTCTTCTTCGGCGGTGGGTACACGTACCTGGCGATTGTCGCGGAGGTCCACCCCGCGAGCCATCCGGGAAACGTGATGCGGAGCTTGTCGACAGTCTCCTTCTTGGCAAACCTCGGGACAATCGCCCAGATCAGCGCCCACGCGGCCGCGCACCCGATCGCGTACCCGGTGTACGTGCCCCGGAGGCGCGGCGGTCCGTCGTTCATCGTGACATCTCTCGTGCCACTGCGAGCCACGCTTCGGGCTCGTCGGAGTGGCTGCCAGCGGGCGGCGTGCCGCCGCCGGATGAGCTTCGTTTATCGCGCCCCCGGGACAACCGCCCGGCCCGGCGAGCCACGTCGGTCAGCAGGTATTCGATCTGGCCGTTGACGCTGCGCAGGTCGTCGTCGGCCCAGCGCTTGACCGCGTCGAACAGGCGCGGGTCCAGGCGGAGCAGGAAGCGTTTGCCGTCTGGCATCTCGTCGGCCTATGATATCATATCGCTATTACTATGACGGGCGGGCTCGAGGTGATGCGGTCGACGGCGCCCCGGACCGACCGCGGTCTACGGCTCGTACGAGCCCGGCTCCCAGGCGCGGGTGCTGACGCCGATCGCGTTCCAGGCGTTGATCGTGACGATCAGGCTAATCAATGCGGCGATCTCGTCGGCACTGAAGTGCTTGGCGACTTCCTGGTACGCCTCGGTCGGGACGTGGTCGGCCGCGAGCAGGGTGACCGACTCCGTAAAGGCCAGCGCCGCCCGCTCCCGCTCGCTGAAGAACGGCACCTCACGCCATGCGGGCAGCGCGTACAGCCGTTGCTCGGTCTCGCCGACCGCGCGGGCGTCCTTGGCGTGCATGTCGATGCAATAAGCACAGCCGTTGATCTCGGAGGCCCGGATCCGCACCAGCTCGCGCAGGGGCGGGTCGAACTGGGCGTTGTCGAGTTGTTTGGTCGCGGCGTGGTCGAGGTGAGCCATCGCGCGGGCGAAGTCGGCCGCGTGGGTATCGAAGTCGAGGCGGACCGGGATCTGGTGATGTTCCTGTGTGGTTGTCATAGCGGGAAACCTATCCCTGATGCGGCCCGCAGTTGAGATCCATTCCGGTGGCAAAAATGTGGGCCATTTCCGGTGTCGACTTGCACCTCGAGCTCGCGGGAACGCGCGTGCGGGCGGCGCTCGAGTCAACGCTCAGGGATGCGGTCTCGAACGGCCGACTGCGCCCGGACGTTCGCCTGCCGTCCTCCCGCGCGCTCGCCGCCGACCTGGGAATCGCCCGGAACACCGTTGCCGAGGCGTACAGCCAGCTCGTCGCGGAAGGTTGGCTCACCGCCGTGCAGGGCTCGGGCACTCGGGTGGCGCGGCGCCCTGAGCCGACCAGGCCCGCGGCGTCCGCTGATGCCGGCTCCGCCCGGCCGCCACGCTACGACCTTGGTCCGGGCTCGCCCGACGTGTCCGCCTTCCCGCGGTCGGCGTGGCTCACCGCCACCCGTCGAGCGCTCGCCGCGGCGCCGTTTCAGTCGCTCGACTACGCCGACCCCCGCGGGCTGCCGGAGCTGCGCGCCGCCCTCGCCGATTACGTCTCGCGCGCCCGCGGCGTTCAGGCGACCCCCGACCACGTCGTGGTCTGCTCGGGCTTCACGCAGGGGTTCCGGCTCCTGTGCGAAGCCTTACGCGGCCGGGGCGCGAGGAAGCTCGCGATCGAGCGCTACATCCAGCCCGCCACCGCCGAGGCCGCCAGCGAGTGCGGCCTGAGGCTCGCGACGGTGGACGTCGATGGCGGGGGCGCGGGTGTCGAACGGCTCGGCTCGGCCGACGCCGCACTGCTGACGCCCGCGCATCAGTTCCCGATCGGAGCGCCGCTCGTAGCACGGCGGCGGGTGATCGCGGTGCAGTGGGCACTCGCATCCGGAGGACTCATCATCGAGGATGACTACGACGGCGAGTTCCGCTACGACCGCCACCCGCTCGGCTCGCTTCAGGCGCTGGCTCCGCAGCGGGTGGTGTACGCCGGAACGGCCAGCAAGACGCTCGCGCCTGGGCTCAGACTGGGGTGGCTCGTCCTCCCCACGCATCTGGTCGACGGCGTCGTCGCCGCCAAGGCGCTCGCGGATCGCAACAGCAGCGCGATCGACCAGCTCACGCTGGCGCAGTTCATCGTCTCCGGGGCGTACGACCGCCACATTCGCAGGTCCCGGCTGATCTACCGGCGCCGGCGAGACAGGCTGGTCGGCGCGTTGCGACGGCACGCACCCCGGGTTCGCATCTCTGGGATCGCCGCCGGCCTGCACGCGCTGGTCGAGCTCCCAGGCGGCGTGCGGGAAGAGGATGTCGTGGCACGCGCCGCCGAACGTGGCCTCTACCTCCAGGGCCTCGGCGACTACGCGCACGGCGCCCACACCCACCCTCCTGCGCTCGTCATCGGCTATGCCAAGCCGCCTACGCACGCATTCACCGGCGCGGTCGCGCGCCTGGCGGCCGTACTCCGCGACGCTACCGGCTGACCGCCGAACCCGGCTGCAGGCGCGACGGCACATGGGCGGCGCGCCGCCTGGAGGTGAGCAGGAGGAACACGCCGACCGCGGCGAGGAGCGCGGCTCCGGCCGCCGTGATGAGCGCGATGTTCATCGCCGTCACGAACGCGGCGTGCGCACGGTCGGGGATCGGCGCCGGCAGGTGGGCGGCGATCGCGAACGAGCCCTTGACTTTCGCCGCAATCTGGCCGGACAGCCCGGTCACGTTGACCTTGCTGCTGTAGGTAGAGGTGAGGATGCTTCCGATCACCGCGATTCCGATCGCGCCTCCGACCTCGCGCGAGAGGTCGTTGAGCGCGGAGCCGACTCCCTGGCGGGCGGGCGGGAGCGCCTCGGTGATCGCGGTGGTGGCCGGAGTCATCGCGGCGCCCATCCCGATCCCGAGCACCACCAGGCCCGCGGCCAGGAGCCAATAGCTGCTGGTGGCTGTGAGCTGCGCGACGATCGACAGCCCCCCGGCGATCAGGACCAAGCCGCCCACGCACACCCGCCGGGCACCAAATCGGGCGGCGAGCCGAGGCGCAAGCCGGGAGGTGGGCATCATCGTGGCCGCCATCGGCAGCACCTGAAGCGCGGCCAGCAGCGGTGTCGCCCCGCGAACGAGCTGCAGGTACTGCAGGATGATGAACGTGTAGCCGTAGAACGCGAGGAACTGGACGAGGATCGACATCGTCCCGGCCGTGAGCGTCCGCTCGCGGAAGACGCGCGGATCGAGCAGCGGACTCCGCTGCCGCAGCTCCCACATCACGAACCCGATCAGCAGCACGAACGCGAGTCCCAGCCCGATCACGGTCGGCGCCGCGAGCCATCCGTAGGTCGGCGCCTCAATCACCGAGAACACGAGCGCCACGAGCGCGAGCACGGCGATCACCGCGCCGCCGACATCGAGACGGGGAGCCTCGGGATCGGCGGACTCGGGGACGAACCGCAGCGTGCCGGCAAGCGCGAGTGCCGAGAGGACGACGTTGAGGCCGAAGATCGACCGCCACGAGAGTCCCGCCAGCAAAACGCCGGACGCAAGCAGCCCGAGGACCGCGGCGCCCCCCGCGACGGCGGCCCAGATGCTGACCGCACGCGTGCGCTCCGCCGGCGGGAACGTGCCGGTGATCGTCGACAGCGTCGCCGGCATCACCAGCGCAGCCCCGAGGCCTAGGACCGCCCGCAGCGCGATCAGCTCCGTGGCCGACGAAGCGGTCATAGCGACGGCCGACCCGCCGCCGAAGATCATCAGACCGGCGATCAACGCGACGCGGCGTCCATAGCGATCGCCGAGCGCCCCGCCCGGCAGGAGCAGCGCCGCGAAGGTCAGCGAGTAGGCGTCGATCACCCACAGCAGCTGCGTCTGGGTGGCGTGCGTGTCTCGTGCGATGTCGGGCAGCGCGACGTTGAGCGAAGCCATCGCGGCCACGACCGCGGCCAGCGCCAAACAGACCACCGCTGTGATCACGCCGTGGCTGGAAGAGGAGGTGTCGTTCAATTTCATCATACGATGAGACTATCTTCATCACGTGATGAAATCAAGGGGCAGCGACATTTTTTTGCCGGCAGTCCCGCGGTCGGAGATCCGCCGCCGGCGGTCAGCCGAAGCGACCGGTGAGGTACCGCTGGATCGTCGGCCCGACCAGCGCCACCAGGTCGTCGTCAGGCAACGACGCCAGCGGCTCGATCTCCCACACCCACCGCATCATCACCACGCCGAGAACCTGTGACGCGGACAACGACGCGCGGAGCAGCCGCTCCTCGCCTTCGATCCGGTCCGCGATCGCCGGCAGCAGGCTGGTCGTGAGGAACGCTTTCAGCTTCACTCGAGTGCGCGGCTCGTGGGCAGCCGTCATCAGAATCGAGCTGAGCGTCTCGCGGATCGCCGGTTGCTCCCAGCTCCAGATCACGTTGCGCACGATCGCCTCGCCGCGCTCGCGCACAGGGACGGCGTTCGTCTGTTCGATCGAGTCGAGCCACGCCTGGGGCGGCATCGTGCTCGCGTCGAGCAACTCCTCCTTGGAGGAGAAGTAGTAGTGAACGAGCGCCGGATCGACGCCGACGTCGCGCGCGACCCCGCGTAGCGTCGTTCCCGCCCACCCGTTCCGCGCGAACGAGGCCCGCGCCGCGGCGGTGATCCGCTCGACCATCACGCCCGGCTCTTCACGCGGGCCCCGCTGATGCCGTGAGGATTTCTCATTCGCTCTGGGCACGCCGACGGTTATTTCATCACACGATGAAGCGGTGGGGTCGCGCGGCGGTTCCGCCCGCTGGGCCCGCGCGCGCCCTCACCGGCCGAGCTTGTCGAGCGCAGCGAACTCGAGGCGCTTGCGATCGGCGTCGCGCAGCCGGTCCGCGAAGCCCGAGCACAATCTCCCGAGCACCTGGAGCGATCGAGGTGATGATCACCCAGCCGCGCTCGATCATGAACACGCGCTCGGCGCGGTCGCCTGGGTGAACAGCGGCCGGTCCCGGTGCACCGCTCGCCGAATACACGCACACTGTCCGGCGATGCGCAAAGCCGAGGTGATCGTGGTCGGGCTCGGAGCGATGGGCAGCGCCGCGTGCCGCCAGCTCATCGCGCGGGGGGTGTCGGTGATCGGGATCGATCGGTACGCGCCACCCCACGCGTGGGGCTCGACCCACGGCGACACGCGGGTCACGCGCGAGGCGATCGGTGAAGGACGGGAGTACGTGCCGCTGGTGCGGCGCTCGCACCAGCTATGGCGTGAGATCGAGCAGGAGACCGGCGCGCGGCTGCTGACACAGTCGGGGATTGTGGTCCTCGCGTACCCGTCGAGCCAGTTCCTCGAGGAGACGCGGGCATCGGCGCGCGCATACGGGATCGAACATAGCGATCTGACCAACGCCGAGGTGCGCTCTCACTTCCCGATGTTCACCGTCGATGAGCAGATCGTGGCGTACTACGAACCCGGTGCCGGCTATGTGCGGCCCGAGGCGGCGGTCGCCGCGCAGCTCGAGCTCGCCCGCGCCGGCGGCGCGCAGCTCCAACTCGGCGAGCGCGTCGAGACATGGTCGGCGTCGCGCCACGGCGTCACCGTCACCAGCGATGCCGACACTTATCACGGGGAGCAACTGCTCGTCTGCGCAGGAGCGTGGATCGCCGACCTGTTTCCGGAGGGTCGCGACATCTTCGCGGTCTACCGTCAGCTGGTGTACTGGTTCCCGATCCGTGACTGTTACATCGAGCTACGCGACATGCCGGGATTCATCTGGGATGTGGGGGGAGGGCAGCACGGGTTCGTTCACCTCGACGGCTTCTACGGACTCCCCGCGATCGACGGTCCCGCCGGCGGCATGAAGGTGGCTGCGGAGTCCTACAAGTGCACGACAACGCCGGATGGCCGCCAGCACCCGGCAACACGCGCGGAGATCGATCGGATGTACAAGCAGTGCATTGCGCCGCACCTCCCGTGGCTCGGGGCCGAGCCGCTAAAGACGAGCTCCTGCCTGTACACGAGCACTCGCGGCAGCCGCTTCGTGATCGACCGCCACCCCGAGCATGACTCGGTCCTGATCGTATCCGCCTGCTCGGGTCACGGGTTCAAGCACTCGCCGGCGATCGGGGAAGCGGTCGCGCAGTGGTTGACCGGGCATCGGCCCGACATCGACCTCAGCGCCTTCAGTCTCTCGAACGCCCGAAGATGAGGGCGCGTTGTACGCTGGCGAAGGGGTCATGGACGAACAGGCAGACGAAGGAGCGACGGAGCGCGCCCGGGGGGACGTGGCGCTCGACCCTCTGCTGGTCGCGCCGGCTGCGGTCTTGGAGGGATTGCCGGACGCCGTCGTGGCGGCGGCGCGCGACGGCCGGATCGTGTTCGTCAACGCGCTCGCCGAGGAGCTGTTCGGCTATCCCAAGCACGAGCTTCTCGGACGGCCCGTTGAGACGCTATGGCCGGAGCGAGTTCGCGAGCGCTACAGCCGCAACACGGAGCTGTACTTCGCCACCGAGCATCCGATGCGATTCTCCACTGCGGCTTGGGGGTTACGACGCGACGGCTCTGAGTTCATTGGCGAGATGAGCTGGGGGATCGTCGACACGAGCGCCGGCCAGCTCCTGCTGGCCGTCGGCCGCGACATCTCCGAGCAGCGCGCCGCCGAGGCGCGCCTCCGCGCGGTCGCGGCGATGGGCGGGCGAGCGCTGGCCGGCGCCGACCCGGCGGACCTCGCCGGCGAGGCGATCGAGCGGTTAACGAAGCTGCTGCCCGTCGCGGCTGCAGAGGTGCGGCTCGCGGACGGCTCGTCGCTGGCTTCCCACGGACCCGATCCGGACGCGGGGCTGCGGTTTGCGATCGGCACCGGCGATGAGCTCCTCGTCGCGCCCACGCGCACCCTGGTGGATGAGGAATTGAGCTTTGCGCGGGCGGTGGCAAACACGCTTGCCACCGCGCTGGCGCGGCTCCGTGACGAGGAGCGCATGCGCCACGAGGCGGTGCACGATCCGCTGACCGGGCTCGCAAACCGAACTCTGCTCCGCGACCGCCTCGAGCACGCTCTCGCGCGTTCCGAGCGCGAGAGCGGCGCCACCGCGGTGCTGTTCGTCGACCTGGACAACTTCAAGCAGGTGAACGATGCCCACGGGCACGCGGCGGGCGATGCCGCACTGGTGGAGTTGGGCAGGCGCCTGCAGACGGCCGTCCGCCCCGGTGACACGATCGCGCGGCTGGGCGGGGATGAGTTCGTCGCCTTATGCGAACACGTGGACGAGGATTCGGCGGTGGCGGTCGGCCGACGTCTGCTTGAGGCGATCCGGCAGCCGTTCATCGCCGCGGACGTGGAGCACCAATTGACCGCGAGCATCGGCGTCGCGCTCGGGCACTCCGATCCTGACCTGCTCCTCGCCAACGCGGACGCGGCCACCTACCGCGCCAAGGCGGCCGGTCGCGGACGTATCGAGCTGTTCTGAGCCGTAACCGTTCCCGCAAGATCCGCGCGGCGGTGTGCGTTGCATCATCACCAGGGACGGTAGAGATGGTGAGTGACACGCACAGCAACGGCGCTCGCTCGGTGACGCGCCATGCGTCGCCCGCCAGGCGCAGGCGCGCGGTTCACCCTCAGGGCAGGCTTCGGTTCGCTACGGGCATCGTGCTGGTGATCGCGCTCGTCACGGCCATATTCGGCGTCGACGCGTACATGCGGTCGTCGAACTCGCAACGGCGCGTCGCTGCCCTGCAGGCGGAACTGGCGAGCCTGCAGCGGCGTGTCGGCACCGACGAGCAGGCCGCCACCGGCGAGCAGCGGCACGCGCGTAACGTCGTCGCCCGGGCGGTCGCGGCGCAGAAGTCGATACAGCGCGTCAAGTGGCAGCTCCAGAGCGTCCCGACCGAGGCAGAGCTGGCCGGCGTGCGTAACGACGTGGCCGGACTCAGCAACAACATGGCCACCTACGCTGCCTGCATTCCACAGCTCCAGGCCGAGATCAACAGCCTCCGCCTTAGTTGGAGAATCGACGCGGCCAAGCCGTCGACCGACTATTTCAGACTGTTCACCCCGA
>Ga0187777_10001974_pt1 | contig 13213 bp, 12 predicted proteins | sample 1015_Q2_SP5_10_M_FD_132416 | JGI IMG/M metagenome (GOLD analysis project Ga0187777, IMG submission 132416) | Tropical peat soil microbial communities from peatlands in Department of Meta, Colombia - 1015_Q2_SP5_10_MG | ecosystem: Environmental > Terrestrial > Soil > Wetlands > Peat | place...
ACCTCCACGGCGCATGGCTCATGGCGCGCGCCGTCGCGCCCGCCATGGTCGAACGGCACTGGGGCAGGATCGTCAACATCTCGTCGGCGGGCGCGTACATGCACCCGACCTTCGACGCGCCGTTCGAGGGCGTGCACAGCTGGTCGTACAACCAGACGAAGTGGGGGATCCTCGGCCTCACCAAGTACCTTGCCGGGCAGCTCGGCCAGTACAACATCACGGTGAACTGCATCGCCCCGGGCGTCACGATGAGCGACGGCGCACGGAAGACGCTCACACCCGAGCGGATCGAAGAGCTGCGCATGATGTCGGCGATGCGCCGCGTCGTGGAGCCGTCCGACCTCGCCGGTGTCGTGGCCTTCTTCGCGAGCGACGACGCCGCCCTCGTCACCGGTCAGGTCCTGTGCGTCGACGGCGGCAACCTGATGCCGGCCTGACCCTCCGAAGTTGCGTCACCCAGCGACGTAGAGGGTCGGTGAGTGACGCAAGTTCGATCGGTGTGGCGTCAGCTCGGGTAGTCGGTCACGGATCCGGGGTAGTTGCCGCCGCCGTGGTCGGCGTCGAGGCGGTCGTAGTCGACGCGGCCGTCGCGGCGGGGGAGTGCGTCGGCGAACACGACCTCGCGCGGCTTCTTGTACGACGCGAGGTGCGCCCGGCAGTGCTCCACCAGCTCGTCGGGAGTGACGTCGGCACCCGGCTCCCGCACCACGACGGCCTTCACCCGCTGCGTCCACACCGGATCGGGGACGCCGATCACCGCGACCTCGGCGACGGCCGGGTGGGTCGCGAGGCACGCCTCGACCTCAGCCGGGTAGACGTTCTCCGATGCCGACTTGACGATGCGGCTCATCGGGCCGACGAACGTGAGCGAGCCGTCGGCCTCGATCCGGCCCAAATCGCGGGTGTGGTGCCAACCTCCGGCCTGGCGCTCGGCGGTGAGCTCCGGCCGGTTCCAGTAGGCGAGCATCACCGTCGGCGACCGCGCCACGATCTCGCCCGTCTCACCCGGCGCGACGTCGCGCAGGTCCGGGTCGACCACGCGCACGTGCGCGAGCGGCGACGGCCAGCCGTGGCTGCCGATCGGGGGCGGGCCGAGGGCGCGGTACGTGAGGAGGCCGCCGGCTTCGGTCTGCCCGTACCCTCCCGGCCGCGCCGACCAGCGCGTGGTCTCCGCCGAGGTCATCGCGTCGAAGGCGGCGAGGCCGGTGCGCACCCGGAGCGAGCTGAGGTCGAACCGCCCGTCGCGGTTCAGCGCCACGATCTCCTCCGCCGTCGGGCGCAGGACGTACGCGCCCGTGCACCGCTCGGCGGCCACCACGGCACACACCTCGGCCGCGTCGACCTTGGGCACGAAGACGTTGCAGCCGCCCGCCACGAGCGTCGCGAGGGTCATGGTCATCGTGGCGATGTGGAACAACGGACCGCAGTTCAGGTACGTGGACGCGGGCGACGCCTCCTCCAGCAGCCCCATGATCGCCGCCTGCTGCAACAAGCCCGCTTCCGGCAACAGCGCGCCGCTCGGACGGCCGCCGAACGCAGCCGTGTGGAACATCAGCACCGGCCGGTGCTCGAACCCGTCCTCCGGAGCGCGTGCACCCGAGTCGCTCGAGGCCACGGCCGCCAGCCGGGCCTCGTAGCCGTCGGCGTCCTCGGTGTCGTGACGGATCCACACCGCGTCTCGCTGCTCGCCCGGCGACGCGACGCCGAGCGGCTGCCACACGACGACGCGCGGCGCGGCGTCGGCAATCGCCGACGAGAGCTCCTCGGTTCCCCACCGCCAGTTCAAGGGGCTGAAGATCGCGCCCAGGCGCGCGCACGCGAGCAGGCACTCGAACAGCCGGTGGCAGTTGTAGCCGAGCCAGAGGACGCGCTCGCCGCGCTCGACGCCCGCGGCGTGCAGCACGGCCGCGACGCGATCGACGCGCCCGGCGAGCTCGCGATACGTCGCGCGATGCGCACCGCACACGACGGCGGTGTGGTCGGGAAGAGCGCGCGCGTGCTGCGCCAGCGCGTCGCCCAACGCGAGTCGACGCGCGCGTCCACGGTTGCCGCCGTCGAGCACCACTGATATCGTCAACGTCGCTGTTGATCGACCGTGACTCGACGATACCGGGTCGCGCACCCGGCGCGCCGGAGGATCGAATGGGGGACGAGCCGCTCACACGTTCGGGCATCCCCCTGCACCCGAACTACTCGGACGCCGACGTGCCGGCGGCCTGGCGCGACGTGCTGGCCGCGCCCCCGGGATCGCCACCCTTCCTCCGCGGCGCCTACCCGGAGATGTACCGCGCGCAGCCCTGGCGGATCTTCCAGCTCAGCGGCTACGGCTCACCCGAGGAGATGGCCGAGCGGCTCCGCTTCCTGCTCGCGCAGGGCGAGACCGGCTTCATCATGAAGCGCGACCGGGTCACGAACGACCATCTGTACGACGCCGACCACCCGGAGGTCGAGGCGCGGCGAGAGGACGTCGGGCAGACCGGCGCAGTGCTGTTGAGCGCGCGCGACGTCGAGCGTGCCATCGAGGGCGTGCCGATCGACCACTCGTACGCGCATCCCGGTGCCGGCGTCGTGCAGGCCGGACCGTTCTGCCTGTCGTCGTACTGGGTTGCCGCGTCGCGGCGTGGCCTCGACTTCACGCAACTCAGCGGCACCGGGCAGTCCGACTTCTTCCTCACCTACGTGGGCTGCGTCACCAAGGACCAGATCCCGCCGCGCGCCGGCCTGCGGCTCAACTGCGACCTCATCGAGTTCTGCGCCGAGCGCATGCCCCGCTGGGTACCGGTGTCGATCGCGGGTTACAACGGCGCCGACTCCGGCCTGAACGCCGCTCAGGAGCTCGGCGCGCTGTTCGCGAACGCGGTCGAGTACTTCGAGGCGGTAACCGCACGGGGGCGCCGCGTCGACTCGTTCGCACGGCAGATCGGCGGGATCAACCTCCGAACATCGATGGCGTTCTTCGAGGACGTCGCGAAGCTCCGCGCCGCCCGCAAGATGTGGTGCGAACTCCTTCGCTCCCGCTACGGGGTCGACGACGAGCGCGCGCTGCGGCTGCGCATCCACGTGGTCACCGCGGGCTCGGCCATGACGTACGACCAGCCGCTCAACAACATCGTCCGCGGCACGCTCATGGCCCTGGCCGCGGCGCTCGGCGGCACCCAGTCGCTCGGTGTGTCCGGCTACGACGAGGCGATCTCGATCCCCTCCGACCATGCGCACCAGATGTCGATCCGCATCCAGCAGATCCTCCAGCACGAGTGCGAAGGGCTCATGGACGTGGCCGACCCGCTCGGAGGCTCGTTCTTCCTCGAACGCCTGACGAGCGAGCTCGAGGAGCGCGCGTGGGCGTTCTTCGAGGAGATCCAGGCACGCGGCGGGTTCGTCGCCACGCTCGAGGACGGGTGGCTGGCGCAGCGCGCCGCCGACAACCAGCTCGCCGAGTGGGGTCTCGGCCGGGGCTCCGGGCGCGACGTCGTCGGCGTGACCGACTTCGTCGACGACGTGTGCGAGTTCCCGATCGTCGGGTTCGCCCAGGGCGCGGACGCTTGGGAGCGCGCCATGGTCCGTTTGCGCGAGCTGCGCACCACTCGCGACGGGCGGGCGGCAACGGGCGCCCTGCAGGCGCTCGAGGCCGGGTGCCGCAGCCAGGCCAACGTCGTGCCGCTCATGCTCGACGCGGTCGCGGCGGACGCGAGCATCGGCGAGATCGGCACCGTCTACCGCGAGGCCTTCGGCTGTTGGGACGCGCCGGCTCGATGGTGAACAGCGCGCGTGCTCGCGTGCTCGTCGCCAAGACGAGCCTCGACGGACACTGGGTCGGGGTGTTCCTCGTGACGCGGGCGCTCCGCGACGCCGGCTTCGAGGTCGTGAGCCTCGGTCAGGCCACGTGCGACCAGATCGCGGCTGCGGCGGTCGAGGAGGACGTCGCGCTCGTCGGCCTCAACGTCGGCGGCCGTGTCGAGGTCGTCGAGCGGGTCGTCCGGCGCGTGCGTGAGCGTGCAGGCGACGTCGCGATCATGGCGGGCGGCACGATCCCGCCATGGGCTCGCGACCGCCTCGAGGCAGAGGGCGTGACGGTCTTCACGCCGGGATCGTCGCTCGAGAGCATCGTCGACACGGCGCGGCGGCTCACCGCGGCTGCCACACCATGACGACGGCAGCCGCCACGCGGGCGCGGTACCGCGAAGAGGGCTGGTGGCGCGACGGCCGCCTCACCGACGACGTGCACCACTGGGCCGCGACCGCGCCCACGCGCACGGCAGTGGTCGACGGCGCTCGCCGCGCCACGTACCGCGAGCTCTGGGGCGATGTGCAACGCGTCGCCGCGTCGCTGGTGGATCTCGGGATCACGCGCGGCGACGTCGTCTCGACCCAGCTCCCGAACGGCTATCCGTGCGTCGTCGTACACCTCGCCGTCGAGCTCGCCGGTGGCATCCACAACCCATTGGCGATCCAGTTCCGCGAGCACGAGATCGACCAGGTCACCGGTCTGCTGGGCAGCACGCTCGTGCTCCACCCGGGCACGTACCGCGACGTCGACTACGGGGTCATCCACGCGTCCACCGCGCCGGGCCGCGCCGGCCGGTCCGTCCCCGTCGCGGAATTGCTCGAGCGCGTGCCGGTCTCGGCACTCCCCGACGCGTCACCGCACACACCCGACGAAGCGGCGTTCATCCTGAACACGTCCGGGACCGTCGCGATCAAGGGCGTCGCGCACAACCACGAGGAGTCGATGTACAGCGCGCGCACCGTCGCCGAGATCATGCGCCTCGGCCCCGACGACACGCTCCTCTGCGCCATCCCGATGAGCTGGGGCGGCGGGCTGTGCTGGGGCCTGCGGTTCGCCCTGCACGCTGGCGCCTGCCTCGTGTCGATGGAGCGCTGGGATGCGGCGGTGGCCGCCGACCTCCTCGACCGCGAGGGCGGGACCTTCACGTACGGGCCGCCCACCCTTGCACGCGACCTCGTCGCGCTCGCCGGTGAGTGGCGCCCGGCCGACCCGCTGCGCATGATCTGCGCCGGGGCGCCCATCCCACGGCAGATGTGTGTCGACGCACGCGAGCAGCTCGGGCTCGAGCTGGTGCCCGGGTACGGCCAGACCGAGCACTTGCACAGCGCGCTCGGACGTCTCGACGACCCGATCGAGCTGCTCACGTCGACCGACGGCCGCGCCCTCCCCGGCGTGGAGCTCGTCGCGGTCGACGAGTCGGGTACCGAGTGTCCGCCCGGCATTGCCGGCGAGCTGCTCTGCCGCGGGCCGAACGTGTCGCTCGGCTACTGGAACCAGCCGGAGCTGACCGCCGACACCTACCACGACGACGGATGGCAGGTGACGCGCGACGCCGGGTGGTTCGAGGCCGGCGGCAACCTGCACGTGGTCGGGCGCCTGCGCGACCTGATCATCCGAGGCGGGCTCAACGTGAGCCCTCGAGAGGTCGAGGAGCTGCTCCTCCGCCATCCGGACGTCGCCGATGTGGCGGTGGTCGGCGAGCCCGACGAGCTGTACGGCGAGCGCATCTGCGCCTTCGTCGTTCCCCGAGCGGGGACGGCGCCAACCGTCGCCGAGCTCACCGCCGCGCTGACCGACGCCGGCGTCGCGCGCTACAAGCACCCCGAGCGGGTGATCCCCGTCGACGCGCTGCCGCTCACCACGACGGGCAAGGTGCGCCACTCGGAATTGCGCGAGCGCCTCGCCCGCGAGCACACACCGCAGTCCCGGTGACGGCGGCGCTGCCGATCCGGTCGGCCCTGCTCGTTGCCGGTCACGACGAGGAGCGGCTGCGAGCCGCGGCCGAGTCGGCCGCGGACGCGGTGTACGTGGACCTCGAAGGCGGCGTGCCGCGTGCGGACCTCGCGAGGGCCCGTGTGCTCGTCGACACGCACGCGCACAGGTTGACCGACGCCGCGAAGCTGGTCGTCGTGCGGGTCAACCCGATCGCGTCGGGCGAGACCGCCGACGACGTCGCGGCCGCGGTGCGAGCCGGCGTGTACGGGATCGCGCTGGCCAAGATCGAGCGGCCGAGGGATGTCGCGATCGTGGACCGGCTGCTGGCCGCGGCCGAAGCCGACGCGGGCCGCGAACGCGGCACGGTGGTGGTGCACCCGCTGATCGAGAGCGCCCGCGCCGTGCACGAGGCGTACGGGATCGCGTGCGCGTCCACGCGCGTCGCGCACATGGGTGGGATCGTCGCGCCCGGTGGCGACCTCGCGCGGTCGATCGGGTTCCGCGGGACGCCCACCGGCCGGGAGACCGAGTTCGTGCGCGCCCGGGTGCTGGTCGACGCCCGCGCCGCCGGCGTGCGCTTCCCCCTCGGCGGGATACCGATCGGACGTGACCGGTCTGCCGTGCGCCGGTTCGCCGAGGATGCGCGCGACCTCGGCTACGAGGGCCTCCTGATCGGTGCTCGCTCGCACGCGCCCGTCGTCAACGAGGTCTTCACGCCCACCGCCGACGATGTGGACCGGTGGCGCCGGCTCGCGAGCGGTGATGGCGCGGGCCGCCGCGAGCCCGACGTCGCCACGGTCGCGTGGGCGCGCGAGCGGCTCGCGGTGGCAGAACGGTTCGGTGTCCCGACCGGTTGATGACGCGGATCGGGTACCGTCCCGCGCACGTGAGGAGCACCCGTCGCTCGAGGCGCGTCCAGTGAGCCTCAACCGACGGATGCTCGCCGGCGGGAACCGGACGTTTCGACCACCGGGCCTGCGCCGAGACGCTCGAAGTCGTCCTCGATCGCGCGACGGATGCGACCGCGGTACTCCGTCGCGAACCGCTCGAGCGCATCGACGTCGGCGGTCAACGCGTCGCGCTTCGCGTCGAGCTCGGCAATCTCCGCTTCGGCGCGGCACCGCTCGTGCTCGGAGAGCTCGCGGGCCTGCCTCTCCGCGTCGGTCACGAGCTGCTCCGCGCGCGCCTCCGCTTCGGTGATCGCGGCGTCGGCCGTCTTCTGCGCGAGGATCAGCGTCCTCTCGATGAGATCGTCGGCAGGGGCCGGGAGCGCGCCCGGTAGCGCGCTCGGCACGGGCGGCAGCCGCTGCTCGCGGATCTGCAGCCGGAACTCGAGGTGCTCGATCGTGGTCGCGGCGCGCTCGAGGATTGCGTCCACGTCGTCGCGGCGATAACCACGGAACGACGCACGGATGTCGATGTCACGAAGTTCTTGCGCAGTCGTCTCCATGCGGGGCGAGGGTACCGAGGTCGTTCGCCGCGTCGACGGACCAGCACCAAATCCCCGCTATCGGCAGATCGCGCCGGGTACGCACCAGACGTCACCAGATCGCCGCATGCGCGAGTGTTTGGAACCTGGGACGGTCCCGGTAGTGTTCGACCGATGCCGGCGCTGGTAGCGCGCGATCTCGTCGAACCGGTGACGCGAGCGCTGCTCGGCGCGATCGACGTCGAGAGTGGTCCGACCGACGAGCAGTTGGCGGTGCTGCGCGCCGTCGTCGCGCACTTGTGGGAGCGGCCCGACCTCGACCCCGCGGTGCTCGACCCGCTGGGACCCGAGGACGCGGCCGTCGCGGTGCCCGATGGCGAGGCGCGACGCAGGCTCGGGGAGCTGATGGTCATGCTCGAGCTCTGTCGCCACCCGGAGTCGGCGGCGCAGGTCGCGCGCGTCGAGGAGTACGCCGCCGCGTTGGGCTGGCACGGTCCCGACCTCGAGATCACCCGGCACTGGATCGACGACGGCGTGGAGCGCGCCACCGCCGACTTCGACCGCTTCTACGAGCAGAGCCTCGAGACGCTGTCCGAGCCCGCGCTGCGCAGGCACTACCTGACGATCGAGGAGCCCGACTTGGTGCTGGCGCGCCGCCTCGAGGCGCTGCACGACCTACCGGCCGGCACGCTCGGGCACGCGTACATGGAGTTCTACCGGCGGAACAAGATCCCGACCCCTGGCGCCGACGTCCACACACCTGCGCACTACGTGAGTCACGACATGAACCACGTCATCGCCGGGTACGAGCCCACCGGCCCCGGCGAGATCGCACTCGGCGCGTTCACGCTCGCGATGAACGACAACGACGCGAATTGGATCCAGTTCGTCGCCAACCTGGCGATCCACGAGGCGGGCCTCGTGCAACACAACGCGATCATGCCGAAGGACAGCACCCTCACGAGACCGGGCGCGACCGAGCTCCTCGGTGAGGCGTTGTGGCGCGGTGCGCAGTGCTGCGACGACTTCAGCCAGGCGGACCACCTCTCGATGGCCGGGTGGGCGCTCGACGACGTGCGCGCGCACTACGGCGTGCCCGGTCCGCCGTCGCGACCCGGGTAGCTCAGCTCGGCGTCACGCCGAACAGCGCGCGGACCTTGTCGATCGTCGCCTGTTCGTCGGGGTTCACGGTCTTCGCCGATTGCGCGACCGCCTGGGCGATGTCGACGAACCACGCCGCGACCTGTGCCGCCTCGTCGGCGGGGAGCTTCTTCAGCGCGGCCGCGGCCGGCTCGAGATCGTGGAGGACGCCCTCGACTGCGGCCTGCGGCGTGGGCCCACCGTGCTCCTTCATGTCGTGCCGGGCTTCCTTCGTGTTCGCCTCGGCGACGATCTGGCCGATGAGCGCGTTGGCGGCGCCGCGCTCACCCGGTCGGGAGATCGCCCGCGCGCTGGCGCTCGCCTCCTTCAGCATCGAGATCGGACCGTGCTCGCCCGAGAAGAACGCAGCCGACGCCACCAGCAGCGGTGCGTCGGTCAGAGCGTGCCACTCGTCGTCCGTGAACGCCGACTTGTCGGTCATCGTCACTCCTCCCGTTCTCGCCGAGCACCTTCGGACCGATGAGGAGGGATCGTACCGGCGGGCGCTCGCAGGTCCCCGAGCGGTGGGCGCGTCGGGGCGAGGCACGTCCGATGGGGCGGGCGCCCGGCGTACGGCGCAACCGCGGTCCGGACGTGATAGGACACCCGCGCATGCCGGTCAAGATCACCATCACCTTCGGTCCGCCCGCGGACCCCGAGGCCTTCGAGCGCCACTACGTCGGGATCCACGCGCCACTGGTCGAGGCGCTCCCGGGTCTGCTGGCCTACGAGTACGGCCGCGCGCTCACCAACTTCGACGGCTCGCCGCCCGAGGCGTTCTGGGTCGTCTCGCTGACCTTCGACGACGAGAAAGCGATGCACACCGCGTTCGCGAGCCCCGCCGGCAAGAAGACCACCGACGACATGGCGAACTTCATCACCGGTCCGATGAAGTCGGTGGTCAGCGAGGTGTGACGAGCGACCGCACCGGACCTTCGACCGACGTGCCCTCGAAGAAGCCGGGGTTGGCGTCGGTGTAGAGGCGTACCACGTTGGTGAACGTGAAATCGCGGAAGTCGACCGCGCTCATCCGGCCGTCCTCGACCTGCTCGTAGGCCTCGGCCATCGACTGGGCCATGTCGGGGACGTCCCAGTGGCTGATGTCGGAGCCGAACATGGCGCGGAGCTGCGCGCCGAACGGGTTGGTCCGCGTGTTGAACGCCCAGGACACGCCGGGGTCGTCGCCCTCGCAGCCGAAGTAGAAGTTCGGGACGAAGCGCTCGACGATCTCCCGCGCGTCGGCGATCGCGGCGGCAGCAAAGTCGTCGAGCTCGGCAGGGACCGGTTCGGGCGTGGTGAGCCACGCGCGCACGGCGTCGACCCGCGCCTGCACGTCGGGCGTGCCGTACTGCCCGATGAACTCGACGAGCAGGTCGACGTCGAGGCGGGCAGGGTCGAGGTGGTCGCGCAGCGCCTGTGCGTTGCGCTTCTCCCAGTGGCCGACGAGATCGGCGAGCAGGACGCACGCCCACCCCACGCCGGCTTCGAGGAAGGCGACGCGGAGCGCGGGGAACCGCCGCGTCACGCCGCCGAGAAGGAGCGACTTGCAGAGCGCCTCGTGCGCGTGCGCGAGCCCGCCAATGTGGTTGTACACGTAGTTCGACACCGACCGTGCGGGCCGGTTGAGCTGGCTCGAGTGCGTCGCCGGCGCGATACCGAGCTCGACACACCGCGCCCAGAACGGGTCGTAGTCGTACTCGCTGTCGAGGCCGAACGTGTCGAAGTGGTTGGCGAACGCCAGGAGCTCGGGGTGCTCACGGTGCACACGCGGGATGGCGCGCACCGCGTAGCCGTTGATGCGCGCCGCCCGCAGCCCGAGCGTGTGCACCGCGTGGTCGAGCTCCTCGATCGCGATCGAGGGCGTGTGCATCGGGATCGAGGCAGCAACCGCGACGCGTGACGAGGCCGACCGGAACATCTCCGCGAACACCGTGTTCATCGCACGCGACACGACCTGCGCGAGCTCCGGATCGAGCGCGTAGCGGTACGCGAGCGCGTGCCCGTACGACAGGCCGTGGCTCGGGTACAGCACCGCGAAGTCGAGGCCGAGCTCGTCGAGCCGCTCGAGCAGCAGGCGGGGGAGGTGCGCAGTGGCCCGGTCGAGGGTGTTGGCCGCCGGCCAGCCCCAGAACGGGTCGGCGGCACGCCAGCTCTCGCGTGGGTCACCCGCCGGGCGGGTCTTGGCGTCCCACGGGCCGATCCGGCTGCGCAGGAACCGCTCGTGCACGGTGGGCCCGCCGATCTCCCGCACGAGCCCGCTCACGTCCTCCGCGAACAGCGGGCTGAACTCGAGGAAGTGACCGTCGGCGTCGATCACCGGGTGGTCGAGCTGTGCGCGGGCGCGCGCCGACCTGCTCACCTCGGCCCCCGCTCGCTCAGGTCGTCCTCTTCGTTGCCGGCGAGGTGCTCGACCAGCTCGGCGTACTGCGCGCGCGCCGCTTCGAGCCGCGCGGGGAGGTGTTGTGTGGGCCAGAGACCATCGACTGGCGCGTACTGCTCGAGCACCTGGCGGGCGACGGTGACCTTGTGCACCTCGGTCGGGCCGTCGGCGATCGCCAGCACCTCGGCCTGGAGGAGCATGTCGGCGAAGGGCATCTCGTTCGAGACACCGAGCGCCCCGTGCAGGTGCATCGCCCGTTGCACGACGTCGTGGTACACCTTCGGCATCGCCACCTTCACGGCTGCGATGTCCTTGCGCACCTTCTGGTAGTCCTGGTGACGGTCGATGAGCCACGCGGTACGCAGGACGAGCAGGCGGAACTGTTCGATCTCGATCCAACTGTCGGCGACGCTCTCCTGCACCATCTGGAGCGTCGCGAGCGAGCCCTTGCGCGTCTGGCGCGACACCGCGCGTTCGCACATCATGTCGAAAGCGACCCGGATGCGCGCGATGGTCCGCATCGCGTGATGGACGCGACCGCCGCCCAGCCGCGTTTGGGAGATCACGAACGCACCACCCTCGTCGCCGAGCAGGCAGTCGGCCGGCACCCGCACGTCGTCGTACCGGAGGTACGCGTGGCTCGCCTCGCGCCCCGGCTCGCCACCCAGGCCCACGTTGCGCACGATCTCGAGCCCCGGCGTACCCGCGGGCACGATGAACATGGACATGCCGCGGTACGGGCCGGCGTCGGGGTCCGTGACCGCCATCACGATGAAGAACGACGCGTAGCGCGCGTTCGACGAGAACCATTTCTCGCCGGTGATCACCCAGTCGGTGCCGTCACGGACCGCGCGCGTCGTGAACAGCGCGGGGTCCGCGCCGGCGTGCGGTTCGGTCATCGAGTAACACGACGAGATGCCGCCGTCGAGCAGCGGCTCGAGGTACTCGGCCTTCTGCTCCTCGGTCCCGAAGTGGGCCAGGATCTCCGCGTTGCCGGAGTCCGGGGCCTGGCACCCGAACACCGACGGGGCCCACCGCGATCGCCCGAGGATCTCGTTCATCAGCGCCAGCTTCAGCTGGCCGTACCCCTGCCCTCCGAGCTGGGGACCGAGATGGCACGCCCACAACCCCCGCGCCTTCACCGTGTCGTACAGGGGGCGCACCGCTGCCATGGCGTGCTCGTCGCCCTTGTCGTGGGGGTTCCCGAGCAGCAGGTCGAGCGGCTCGACATGCTCGCGGACGAACGCGTCGATCCAGTCGAGCTGCTCCTGGAAGCCCGGGTCGGTCTCGAAGTCCCACGCCATCGGCAGCCGTTCCCTCGCGTCTCAGCGCGGGTGGCCGCCGGCGGCCACCAGGCGTGCGGCGCTCGCCAGCAGGCTCGGCACCATCCGCTCGAGGCGCGCGTGCGCGGGGTTGTCGCTCCGCCCGCTCGCGTGCCGTGTGTACGCACCTTCCAGCACGAGCGCGAGCTTGAAGAGGGCGAACACCTCGTACCACCCCAGGTGGTCGAGATCGCGGCCGGTGCGCCGCGCGTAGCGCTCGGTGAGCTCGGCTCGGGTCGGGAACCCGGCAAGCGCGCTCACACGCTCCTCACCGGCGCCGCGGATGGGCTCCTCGCCCGGTTCGTCCCAGAGCGCGAGGAGCCAGCCGAGGTCGACGAGGGGATCGCCGACCGTGGACTGCTCCCAGTCGATGATCGCCGCGAGGCGCGCCGGCGTGTCGTGGCGGAACATCGCGTTCGCGAACTGGTAGTCGCCGTGCATGATCGCGGGCGTCCCACCCGGGGGGCGGTTCGCGTCGAGCCACCCCGCCACGGTGTCGAGGTGCTCGAGGGGACGCGTCCGCGCCGACGCGTCGAACGCCAGCCAGCGCGACACCTGGCGCTCGAGGAATCCGTCGGGCCGGCCGAAACCATCGAGCCCGATGGCCGCCCAGTCCACCGCGCCGAGGGTGGTCAGGCCGTCGAGGAGCCCGAGCCCGAGCCCGTGCCGCGCTCCCTCGTCCTCGGCGAACGGGGCGGGCAGGTCGCGTGTGGGCGTGAACCCGTCGACGTACTCCATGACATAGAACATCGCCCCGATGACCTGCGGATCGTCGCACGCCACCACCGCGCGCGGGTGGGGCACGTCGGTGGCGTCGAGCGCGGTGAGCAGCCGGAACTCGCGGAGCAGGTTCTCCTGTGGCGCGCGCGACGACGGCGCGGGACGCCGCAGCACCCACCGGCGGCCGCTCCGCACCAGCTCGAAGACCTCGTTCGACGCGCCCGCCGTCATCCGGCGCACGAGCAACTCGCCACTCCCGGGCAGGTGCGCGTCGCTCCAGGCGACGAGCCGGTCGGTTTCGGCGAGCCCGACGCTCATGTTGGTCCGCTCTCGGTGCTGCGCACCGGGCCGCTCGGGCCACGCTCGCTGCTCGGCGGGACACCCGCCGCGCGACGCTCGCTCATGTTGGTCCGCTCTCGGTGCTGCGCACCGGGCCGCTCGGGCCACGCTCGCTGCTCGGCGGGACACCCGCCGCGCGACGCTCGCTCATGTTGGTCCGC
>Ga0187777_10001975_pt1 | contig 13212 bp, 16 predicted proteins | sample 1015_Q2_SP5_10_M_FD_132416 | JGI IMG/M metagenome (GOLD analysis project Ga0187777, IMG submission 132416) | Tropical peat soil microbial communities from peatlands in Department of Meta, Colombia - 1015_Q2_SP5_10_MG | ecosystem: Environmental > Terrestrial > Soil > Wetlands > Peat | place...
CGGCGCGCTGCTGACCAGCAAGCAGTTCTACCAGACCGACTACACCAAGCCGCTGCTGTTCATGGCAGATGGTTCCGTGCTCTCCGACCGCGCCGAGGCCGAGCACCTACTCGGCGAGCAGTGGGGGATGATGAACGAGACCGGCAGCTACCCCGGGCAGGTATGGCTATGGCTGTACACCTTTTGGTACCAGATCAAGCCGTTCTCGACCTCGGCCAACGCCGATATCCTTGTCATGGCGGTCATGGGCGCGCTGAGCCTCGCCTTTATCTTGATCCCATTTATTCCGGTGATCAACCGGGTCCCGCGCTGGATCCCGATCTATAAGCTCATCTGGCGCGAGCACTACCGGTCTCTCGCACGGTAGGGCGCGCCGATTCGAGAAGACGCAGTGTTCAACAACGTGCTTGTAGGCGTGGACGGTCGCCAGGGCGGGCGCGACGCGATCGCGGTCGCCCGGCAGCTGGCCGCGCCACCGGCGCAGATAACGCTCGCGCATGTCGATCCGATCGAGACCACTGACGGCACCGACCGAAACGGCGACTCGCACGGGATGCTGCGCGACGAGCGCGCCGGCGCCGGCATCGACGCGAAGATCGTCGGTGTAAACGGCTCCTCCGTCGCTGACGCTCTGCATGAGCTGACGACTCGCGGGCACTATGACCTGCTCGTGGTCGGCGCCTGCCATCGGGGCGCGGTCGGGCGCCGTGTAGCCCGCGATCACACGATCCAGTCGCTGAAGGACGCTCGGTGCGCGGTCGCGATCGCGCCGCACGGACATGCCCCCGCCTCCAGCCTCTCGCGGGTCGGCATTGGCTGGGACGGATCGCCCGAGGCGGCGCAGGCCCTCCAGGCAGCACGAGCCATCGCCGCGCGAACGGGAGCGACGATCGAGCCGCTCGTCGTGCTGCCCCGCCAAAGCCTTCCCTACGGTGAGCCGATCGAGCATCGCTGGTCGGAGGTCGCCAAGCAACTTACCGCGGAGGATCTGGCTCGGCTGGACGGCCTGGATGATTTCGACGGCCGGGTCAGCTACGGACCGCCTGGCCGACAGCTCGCCTGCTTCAGCGAAGACGTGGATCTGCTGATTGTGGGCTCGCGGAGCGGCGGGCCGGTCGGTCGCCTGCTGACCGGAAGTACGTCGAACTATCTTGCGCGCCACGCGCAGTGCCCCCTGCTCGTGTTCCCCCGGAGCGCCGGGGCGCGCGGCTAGACGTCGACGAGCCTGTGGTCGAGCGCGTAGCGGACGAGCTCCGAGCGTGAGCCGAGGCGGAGCTTCTGCTGGATGTGGGCACGGTGAGTCTCGACCGTCCGCACCGACAGATAAAGCTGTTCGGCTATCTCGGCGTTCGTATGTCCCAGTGCGATCATCCGCAGCACCTCGACCTCCCGCTCGGACAGTCCGTCGGGTAGGCCAGGCGGTGGCTCGGCGGCGACGCGCGCCCCGAGACGCGGGTTCAGATAGGTATCGCCCGAGGCTGCGCGGCGGATCGCCTCGACCAGCTCGGACTCGGCGGACTCCTTGAGCACGTAGCCGAGCGCGCCCGCGGTCAACGCGTGGCGTGCGTACGCGGGCTCGTCCTGCATAGTCAGGACGACGATTTGAGTTTCCGGGCATTCGGCGCGGATCTCGGGGATGCCGTCGAGGCTCGACCCGCCCGGCATGTTCAGGTCGAGCACGAGCACGTCCGGATGATGGCCGCGTACGTACCGGCGGGCGCCGTCGAGATCGGATGCCTCGGCCACGACCTCGAATCCCTCCTCGGCGTCGAGTACCTGTCGGAGCCCTCTGCGAACGACCGCGTGGTCATCCGCGATCACGACGCGAATCGCCGTCGTATCTGGGGAGCCTGAGCGCTCGACGGGAGGCTCGGCCTTGGGCGGTGGGATCATCGCAGTGCCGCCTGATCCCGTGACTCCAGGTACGGCGCCAGGTACTTGGCCACGATCTTCGTCGGCGGCGCGGATGTCGGCGCTTCGCTGACCTCCGAGCTCGAGCCATGGCCTCCGGTGACGTGAGCGCTCAGATACAGCGGCCTCGGACCACCGATCAGCGCTCCCTGGATCACGGGGCTGAACGGCTTCGGTTCGATCGGCGCGCCGGCGAGCGCGGCGATCGCCTCAGCGGCGGTGTCGGCTTGCTGTGAGGCGATCCCGCCGAACTTGATAGCGAAGTCCGTCGCATCGCCGGCGGCGAACACGCGCTCGAGCCGGGGAACGCGGCAGTGGGCGTCGATCGGGATGAACCCGTCGTGGGCGTCGGTTGGGACACCCGGGACCGATGGGCCGAACAGCTGGGGCAGGGCGACGATCCGGTCGACGATCAGGGTCCTCGACCCGGGAGTTATCGACACGCGACCGGCCGCCGGGGTCTCACAGTGAGCGGAAGGAACGAACAGGATGCCGCTGTCCTCGAGCAGCCGCTCGACAGCGCTGCTGGCCTCTGCGCCGAACAACGCCAGCGGCGCATCCTCGGGCGTAGCCAGCGTGACCGACATGTCGATGTTCATGTCATACGCGCGACGCGCGGTCATCAGCGCGAGCTCGTAGATCGGGAACGGCCACGGCATCGGCGTGGGGCTGATGAAGGCCATTTTGTGAACGTAGCCTTCCTCCACGTCCTGGATCAGCCCGTGGAGCTGCTCGTCGAGTTTGCTGTCATCCACGGTCACGGCGTGCTTGAAGCGTGGCCGCAGGGTCGCCCCCGGCGCCAGCAGCAACGCGTCGTACTCGAGCTTCTCGCCCGCGTCTGTGTGCACCACGCGATGGTCGGGGTCCAGCCACTTGAACGCGTCCCGAACCTGCTCGATGCCGATGTCGCGGCAGATCTCATCGAGTGGGTAGTGGCGCGCTTCGCTGTAGCCGAACGGTTCGCGGACCCTCATGGGGCGGTAGACGAACTCGGTCGCGGGGGCGAGTAGGGTGGTCGCGACGCGCTCGCCCGCGAGGTCGCGGAGCGCGAGGGCGGCCTCGAGGCCCCCGACGCCGCCGCCGACGATCAGGACTCTAAAGGGGGTGTGAGTGCTCGGGTTCATGCGCTCAGGCTATTGCGCCGGCACCGCGAGCGCCAGCCCTGAGTTCCGAACCGTTGCTTCGGAAAACTACGTAGGCCCACTGGACGGCGCGATCCGGCGGCCCGACACGGTCCATGCGCGGATCCGCATCCAATGTCCCTTGCGCCCCGGCGCCCACTGCTCGAGCCCCACGTGGTCGAGGCGTCGAAGCTCGGCCGGGGTCGTGACCTCTTCGGCCATGCCGACGATGATCACGCTCCAGCCCGTGCGCGAGCCGGGGTCGATGCCGTCGATCTCGAACGCCGCGTTGCCGTTGATCAGCATCGCGTGGAACTTCGATCCATCCGCTGTCCGGAAGGCGACCGACTGCGACGGTTCGTCGAACACGTAGTTGACCGGACGGATGACCGGAGAGTCCATCGCTACCGCCAAGCGTCCGAAGCTGTGGGACGCGAGCAGCCGCAGGCACTCCTCGCGCGGGAGGACGAGCATTTCGCTCGTCGGCTCATCGGGGAGCGGCTCACCCACCTCGGCCGGTGGCTCGCGGTCGGTCGATTCGTGTGAGGCGTCGGGAGTCATGCCGCAACCGTAACGTGGATCCGCTCGTCGTACCAGCCGCATAAATCCGCGGTTGGCTGCACAGAAGTACTGATGCGCGTACCGCGGATTTTCCCCGGCCGGCCATCGGGCGAGGGCGGATGCCGGCGAATTTCCGGAAAACGATTATCCCTGCAACAAGCCTGAATTTTGATCTAACCGTCAGAGGAGAAACACGATGTCACGCAAAGTGTTCGACATTCTCGCCAGCAGCGCCGGCGTCGTTGTCGTCGTCGTTCTGGTGATTGCAGGTGGTCTGCTGACCTGGGGTCACAGCTTCGTCAGCAGCAACGTCCACAGCCAGCTCGCCCAGCAGCAGATCTACTTCCCGCCCAAGGCGGCCTTCGAGCATCCCAAGGCCGGAACTGAGATCACTCCATCGATGATCCCGTCGGTCTCGAAGTACGCCGGACAGCAGCTGCTCACGGGCGAGCAAGCCAAGACATACGCGGACAACTTCATCGCCGTGCATCTGTCCGAGATGCCCTACGGCGGTGTGTACTCGAAGGTCAGCGCGGCGTCGCTGGCCGATCCGAAGAACACCCAGCTGCAGACGCTGACGCAGACGGTGTTCCGCGGCACGACCCTCCGCGCCATGCTGCTCAACGCTTACGCATTCTCGGTGGTCGGCACGATCATGCTCTGGGGCGCGATCGCATCGTTCATCGGAGCCGCATGCATGGCAGTGCTCGTCGGTCTGGGCTTCTGGCACGCACGGCGCGTCGAAGTCGATGAGCCGAAAGTCACTCCTCAGGCGGTTCCGGCCTCCTCCTGACAGTCGATCCGACGACGACCGCAGTCGCGCACCGCGCCCCCGCCGGGTTCGCCCGGCGGGGGCGTCGCGGCGAATGGCAATCTCCGCGACGCGTCAATGACCGACAGCGGCGGGCGGCCTTCGGGAGCGCTGTGGCGCGAGAGCCAGGGCTTCGAGCTCGAGCTCGAGCGCGGGTAGCGGTCGACCAGACGGCTCTGGATTATCTGCTTGACGCGGTCCCAGTCCGGGGGCTCGTCGAACAGCTCGACGGAATTGATCACCATCAGGTTCGTCGGCCGGTCCATGTGAAGCCACGCCGTGTCGGCGCTCGACAGACGAGCGCTCATCGGTGTGGCCCCCAGCTCAGCTGCGGACCGCGAGCGTGATCAGCAGCGCCATGCCGTAAGCGACGGTTACCGTGCCGACAATCCATAGCCCGCGATCGATGCGCCGACGGGCCTTGGCGCTGGGGTCGAGGTCGTGGAGCACGCCTCGCACACCGAGCATCGCATGAATGGTCACCGCGACCAGAAAGGCCGCCTCGAGGACGAAGATGACTGGGTTGCCGATGTACGTGAGCACCTCGCCGTACGTCCGCAGCCCGCCCTTCTGGTGGACGATGAAGTGCTGGGCGACGATGTGCATCGCCGCGAGCACCACCAGCGCCATGCCGGTGCCGGCTGTCCACTGCCAGACCCGGCTCGAGCGCTCGCGGCGGTACTCCTCTACACGAGACTTCGCCGGCGGCTCTTGGTTGGGGGCCTCGATGACGCTCATGACAGCGCTCCGAGGATGTGGAGGGCGGCGAAGATCACCGCGACCGTCCCGATCGCAGTTCCGGCCCAGAACAGAGTCCGCTCTCGGGTGACGGCGATGCCGCTGCCGACGAACGCGACGCGGATGCCGTTGAGCCCGTGGAACAGGACCGCGGCGATCAGCACGACCTCGAGCGCGAGAAAGCTCTTGGCGGTCACCAAGCTGAGGAAGCTACTCCAGGCGGAGGGCCCAATCAGGAGCATCGACAGTACGCCGAGGTGCAGGTACAGGTAGGCAACGATCACCAGGCCGGTGATGCGGTGAAGCGCCAGCGCGCGTCCGCCGTGCCCTCGCCCGCGGGGATCGAGCCACCCGCTCTCGCTGGGGCCCGGGCCCTTGTGATGGATCGGGCCAGGCTGCTCGCGCTCAGCCGTGCCGGGAAGTTCGTTGGTTGCGCTCATCGCTTGCCCTCCTCGTCGTCGGGACCACCGAACGTCAGCTCGCGCCGCAGCGCCATGATCCGCTCAGCCGGGATGGCGTCGGCCGGGCACGCTCGCGTGCACTCCAAGCCGACGTGGCAGCGCCACACGCCTTCGGGACGATCCGCCCATGCCAGCACGTCTTCGCGCCTGACGCCGCGCGGCTCTTCGAGCAAGCGCTCGGCGGCGGCCAGCGCGGCGGGACCGACATACTCCTGCGAGGTCGCCGCGACCGGGCAGGCCGACAGGCACAGCCCGCATTCGATGCAGTCCTCCAGGCGCACGAAGTCGACCGCCGCCGGCGCCGCACGGTGATTGTGGTGCAGCGGATGGTGGTAAAGCGGAACGGGACTCGGAAGATCGAGGATGACCTCATGCTCGCCCTCGAGGTGAACCTCGCCGTTGTGCCCGTCCTCGGTCGCCGCGCTCGAGCGGATGATCGGGTGCTCGTGCGGGAAGCGCGCAAAGAAGCCGTTCATCTCGACGACCAAATCGGTGAGGACCGGCAGATTCGCCAGCGGCTCGACAGTGATCTCGCTGCCGTGCTCTTGGACCGAGCACACGCAAGCGAGCTCCTCGCGACCGTCCACCTGCATGCCGCAGGTGCCGCACGAGGCGTGCAGGCAGGAATGCCGGAGCGCCAGAGTAGGATCGCGATGGCGCTGTATCCAGCGCAAGGCATCGAGCACGGTCGTGTGCGGCCCGACCGGGACATCAAACTCCTCGAAGCGCTCCCCTCCGTCCCCGCGCTTGTAGCGGTATACGCGGAAGCGGCGTGTGTCATCCTGGGCGGTGCTGGTCACAGCGGGTCCACCGGGGGGATGTTCGTCAGGGCTCATGGCTCTCTCCTCATGCTGCGACCGCTTCGGAGTAGTAAGCCGTGTGGGGGAGGAGGACGGCCTCGTGAGTCCGGCACGGCTCGTCGATGCCGAGCTTGCGGCAGACCACATCGGCGCACAGCTCGGCCATGCCGCGCAGCGTCGTGGCCTTTCCGCCTGTGATCGTGACGAACCCTTCGATGCCCTCCTTCTCGGCGTGATCAAAGGTCTGGAACGTGCGGGACAGCTCACGCCCCGTGGCCGCGGCCGCGGAGCCGACCAGCGGCCTGGCCGCCGACCAAGCGGCGCGGCGCGGCGCATCACGGAGCGCCGGGATCAGCTTCGAGCCCTCCGCATACATGCGCTCGACGTGGTCCTCGGGCACCGACAGATCGTCCGGATCCTCGACCACCCAGGAGGTCGTCCCGATGACCGAGAGGCCGCGCTGGGGGACGACGATGTCGCCGTCGCCCGACTTGTGCATCCGGTTGATCACCATGTTGCAGTACCGGCCGCGGAGCGCGAGCAGGACGCCAGGCGAGGGCGTCATCGGAACCTGGGCGCCGGCCATCGCCGCGACCTTCTCCGACCATGGGCCTGCCGCGTTCACGACGAGATCGGCGTGGATCTCACCGGTCTTGCCGGTGACGTGGTCATGGACGGCGGCGCCCGTGACCACGCCGTCGTGCTTCAGCAATCCGACCACCTCCATGTAGGGTCGGATGTCCGCCCCGTTGTGGCGCGCGGTGGCGAAGAACCTCAAGATCAGCCGCATCGGATCGACGGTCGCGTCCGGTACGCGCACCGCGACCTTCAGCTCCGGGTTCAGGTTGGGCTCCAGGCGAAGCGCTTCCGCGGCGTTCAGCCTCTGGACGGGGATCCCGGCGCCCGTGCAGCCCTCGACCAGTGGCTCGAGATACTCGAGGTCCTCGTCGCACACGGCCACGAACAGGCCGTCGTTGCACTCGAACGTGCCAGGGGCGATCCGCTTCAGGATCATGTTCTCCCGGATGCACTCGACGCCCGCCTCGCGGTCGCCGACCGCGTAGCGCGCGCCACTGTGGAGCAGCCCGTGGTGGCGGCCGCTCGTCCCGGATGTCACCTCGCCGCGCTCGACGAGCGTGACCCGAAGCCCACGGAGCGCCAGATCGTGAGCAAGGCCGCCGCCGGTCGCGCCTCCGCCCACGATTAGTACGTGTGCATCATGTCGAGTGGACATTCGTTCTCACCGTCTCGATCGATGGCGCTCGGCCTGCGATCCGTTCGAGCAGCGACTCCTACCGGCGTCGTACGAGCCGGGAACCCGCCCTCTCGATCCCTGTTCCGATCGCAACGAAGAGGTTGACGATCGCGAATACGAGCAGGCCAAATCCGACGGCGCACAGAATGCCGACGGTCACTGGCCCCAGGGCGATCGCGACGAGCAGCGCTGGGATCGCCATTGCCAGGCAGACAAGAAGCCAAAGTATCAGTTTCATCTCCAGTCACCTCCAGCGAGTACCTGAGGGGCGTTTGGCGGTGAACTTAGACCGCTGTGGCGATCAGGGAATCCGTGCAATCTCGTGCTCTTGCTGCACGAGACTACGGTGCCGTGTGCACATCAGTACGCCACTTCGAGGAGTCCGAGCATTCCCGTCGTCTCCCGGCATCCGCAGAAGTCCGCAGCGGCGGGACGCGTTTCCCGCTTCCGGAATCGGGGAGCGCATCGTTGTCGCGCTGCTCGCGGTTGGCGACGCTACGTGATGGTGACATGCGACTGCAGCCTGTTCGAATCGAGGCGATGCGCCGTCGTACATCATCGGCACCGCCGACCCGGCGCCGTCCGTTGAATAGGAGCCTCCCATGAATCCGCCTGCCGCCGCGCACAAGACGTCCAGCCCCTCGCAGAACATCACTCAGCTGCCCGCGGGCTCGCCGTCTCAGACCCTCGGTCAGATGATCCTGGACGCCGCCGCGCGGTTCGACGGCACCGCGCTCCAGTACCAATGCGACGGTCAGACGGTGAGGATCTCCTATCCCGCGCTCGGTGCGATCAGCACCGAGATCGCGCGGGGTCTGATCAGCCTGGGCATCGAGCCGGGGGATCGCGTCGCGATCCTCGGGCTCACCTCCGCGGACTGGACGCTCGCCGACTGCGGATCCCTCTGCGCCGGCGCAGTGGTGACACCGATTTATCACACGAACTCTCCCGAGGAATGCGCTTATGTGCTCGATCACTCCCAAGCGCGGCTCGTGTTCGTCGACGACGCCTCGCAGCTGGCGAAGATTGAGGAAATCCGCGATCGCTGCCCCATGCTCGAGCACGTCGTGACCTTCAAGCCGGCCGGGGGTGTGATCACCCTCGAAGAGCTCCGGCTTCGGGGCGGCGAGATCGCGCCGCAACAGGTCTACGAGCGGGTCGGGTCGACCCAGCCCCGCGACGTCGCGACGCTTGTCTACACGTCCGGGACGACCGGGCCGCCCAAGGGCTGCATGCTCAGCCACGAGAACTTCATGGCGACGGTCCGCATGTACGCCCAGCGGCTGGGGCTCGACCGCACGCATTCGATGTATCAGTTCCTCCCACTCGCCCACGTGCTCGCCCGCGTTGCCCAGGCCGTGGTTCTGAGCGTCGGCGCGCGCCTGATCTACTGGGGCGGCGACACCACTAAGATCGTCGACGAGCTGCTGGAGGCCCGTCCCACCCACGTGCCGGCCGTGCCGCGGATCTATGAGAAGATGCACGGCGCCGTCACTGGCGAGGTCGCACGCAAACCCGCGGTACAGCGGGGACTGTTCGAATGGGCGCTGCGGTGCGGCGGCCGGGCCCGAACAGCTCTGCGGGAGCGCCGGCAGCCCGACCTGCTCACCGACGTCCAATACCGACTCGCGGACCGGCTGGTGCTCGCGAAGGTCCGGCGGCTGTTCGGTCCCGAGCTTCAGGTCGCGCTCGTCGGCGCCGCGCCGATCGCGCCCGCGCTGCTCGAGTTCTTCGACGCGTGCGGGGTGCTCGTCCTCGAGGGCTACGGGCTGACCGAAACCTGTGCCGCGACGGCGCTCAACACGGTCGACGCGTTGCGCTTCGGCACGGTGGGGAAGCCGCTTCCGGGCGCGCAAGTCGCGATCGCCGACGACGGGGAGATCCTGATCCGCGGCCCCCACGTATTCAAGGGCTACTACCGCGATCCCGATGCCACCGACGAGGTCCTCACCGCCGACGGATGGCTTCGCTCTGGCGATCTCGGCTCACTGAGCCCCGATGGATTCCTGTCGATCACCGGCCGCAAGAAGGATCTGATCATCACCTCGAGCGGCAAGAACATCACCCCGGTCAACATCGAAAGTGAGCTTCGCGAGAGCCGGTATATCACCGAGGCGGTCGTCTACGGGGACAACCGCCCCTACCTCGTCGCGATGCTGACCCTCGACCGCGACGAGTCGGTGACGCTGGCTGAGGGATTCCGGATCGCCACCGATCCGGTCACCATCGCCGCCGATCCCCGTGTCCGCGCGGCCGTCCAGAAGGAGGTTGACCGGGTCAATCGGAAGTTCGCGCGGATCGAGCAGGTCAAGCGGTTCGCGATCCTGGGGCACGATCTAACCCAGCCCGACGGCGAACTCACGCCGACCATGAAGGTCAAGCGGGCGATCGTCTACGACAAATATTCCGACGTGTTCACGGGGCTCTACGAATCCGGCCGCGCGCCGGACCATGAACATGCCGGACGGTCCTGAGCGGCTCCGTGCTTTCCCGCACCCGATCAGCAGGTTTCTCACGACGTCGCCGGTCGGGTGCGGCGATACGTTCGGGTCCATGACGTCGCACCTGCACCTCGCCGCGTCGGACGGCGAATTGGATGGAGAGCGACTCCCGATCACGGTTGTGCTGGCGGACGACCACGCGATGCTCAGGCGAACCCTGCGCCGCCTGCTCGACGTCGAGGAGAGCGTCAGCGTGGTCGACGAGGCAACGGACCTGCAGTCGGCGGTCGAGCACGTTCGCCGCCGTCGGCCGCGTGTGCTCGTGCTCGACCTGGACATGCCGAGCGGATCGACGATCGACGCGATCCGGCAGCTCCGGACCGAGACACCTTGGACCGAAATCGTCGTATTGACGACCGAGGAGAGCGCGTTGGTCGCACACCAGCTGCTCGGCGCCGGCGCGGTCGCGTTCGTGTTCAAGGACCGTGCGGAGATCGAGCTGCTCGAAGCAGTCCATCGGGCCGCGCACGGTGAGGAGTTCGTCAGTCCGGGCGTCGCCGCGGGATTGGAGGTGCTCCGGCGGACCGCCGACGGTGGCTTGCTGAGTCCCCGCGAGGTCGAGATCCTCCGTCTGATCGCACTTGGATATACGAGCGCCGAGATCGCCGCCAAGCTCCATCTCTCGCGCCGCACGGTTGAGACACACCGCGCCCGGATCTTCCAGAAGCTCGAGCTGAAGACCCGGGCCGAGCTCGTGCGCTTCGCGCTGGATCGCCGGCTAATCGGTGTGTGATCACGCGCTCGGCGGTGAGTCACGAACGTAGGAGTTCACGATGGACGCAATCGTTGTCTACGAGTCCGTTTTCGGAAACACGCGCGCGATCGCCGATGCGATCGCCGAGGGATTGGGCTCGGTACCGGCGCTCCCCGTTCACGAAGCCGCCCAGCGACGCGGCACGGTGGATTTGCTGGTCATCGGCGGACCGACCCATATGCACGGCCTGCCCACGGCTCGCAGCCGGCGTCTGGCCGCCGAGGGCATCCACGAAGACGGTGCCGGCCACGTCGAGCCCGGCGCTACCGAGGAACCCGGTCTGCGCGTGTGGCTCCGCGAAATGCCACCAAGCGCGGCCCAACGCGTCGCCGCGTTCGACACGCGGCTCGACAGATCACCCTGGCTCACGGGTGTCGCTGCTCGGGGCATCGCCCGACGGCTACGTCGCCGCGGTCTCGACGTGATCGCCACGGAGAGCTTCCTCGTCGAGGATTCCGAAGGCCCACTCGAAGAGGGTGAGCTCGACCGGGCGCGTGCGTGGGGGGCGGAGTTGGCGCGGTCGCTTGCGGCGCCTGCCCCACATCCCGTGGAGGCGTAAACCGTGACGCCGGAGAGCGCGGTCGCGGTCCGACAGCCGGGCTCGCCGGCGAGCACGCCCACGCAGATCGAGCTCGCCGGGGTCGAGAAGGTGTATCGAAACGGCAAGTTGGAATACGCCGCTCTGCGCGGGATCGACCTGTCGATATCGAACGGCGAGATGGTCGCGATCGTCGGGCCTTCCGGGAGTGGCAAGTCGACGATCATCAACATGATCACGGGCATCGATCGCCCCACGGCGGGCACGGTGACGGTGGGCGGCGAGCGAATCGACGCGCTGGACGAGGAGCAGCTGGCCGCGTGGCGGGGGGACAACGTCGGGATCGTGTTTCAGTTCTTCCAGCTGCTCCCGACGCTGACCGCGCTGGAGAATGCAGCCCTGCCGCTGGACTTTGCCCGGCGCGGTTCCAAGCGCGAGCGGTTCGAGCGAGCCGCGCACCACCTTGAGCTGGTCGGTCTCGGCGACAAGCCGGACCGTCTTCCCTCGGAGCTGTCCGGAGGTGAGCAGCAGCGGGTGGCGATCGCCCGCGCGCTTGCCTGCGATCCCGAGCTGATCGTGGGCGACGAGCCGACCGGGAATCTCGACACGCACTCCGCGGCTGACATGTTCGAGCTGCTGGCCGGGCTGAATGCCACGGGCAAGACCGTGCTCTACGTCACCCATGACCTGTCGCTCGCGGAGCGCGCCCACCGCGTCGTGACCATTCGCGACGGCCGCGTCGCCCGAGGCTGACGATGACTCTCTCAGCGGTTGCGCGCAAGTCGGTCAGCGACTTGACCCGGCGTCGTGGCCGTACATTGTTCGTGGTCGTCGCGTTGGCGCTCGCCGTCGCCAGTCTCGGCCTGTTCGCGTTGCCGACACTGATGAATAGGGCGATGACTGGCGAGGTCGCTGCAGACCGGCTCGCCGATGTGACGATCACGGTGAAGCCGCTGCCGCTGACCACGGCGCAGGTTCTGGCGCTGAGGCAACTGCCGAATGTTGTCGCCTTCAACCCGGCGGTCACCTTTTCGACGCTGGATCGTCGCGGCTGGCGGACAGTTCTGATCGGCAAGACCTCGTTCGCGCACCAGACGGTCGACGCGGTCACGGTCACGGCCGGCTCCGCGCCGGGGCCGGGTGCGGTCCTGTCAGACGTGCAGAACGCGGCCTACGGCCGCGGCGTCGGCGGCGCCGGCGGGACGGTGCACCTGCTCGCCGGCAACGGTGACTCGGTGGCGCTGACGATCAGTGGGGAGGGCCGGAACCTGGCCGGCGGGCAGGACGTCGCCCAGAACGGGGTCATGGTGCTCTACGCCACCGCGCCGACGGTCGCCGCGCTGAGCGGCACGCCCGGCTACACGCAGCTTGCTTTCCGCCTGCGCGACCGTTCCACGCCTGCCGCCCGCCAGACCGTGACGTCGATCCGACGGTACCTGGAGACGGTCCCCGGCTTTACCGGTTTCAGCGACCTCGCTGAGATCCGATCCCCCGGAGACTGGCCGGGCAAGAGCACGTTCAACAACATCACGGGGGTCCTGTACGTGGTCACGCCGCTGGCGCTCGTGGGGGCCCTGGTGCTGCTGTCGAGCACGATAAGCACGCTGGTCGGCGAGCAGACGCCGGAGATCGCGACGATGAAGGCGATCGGCGCCGGACGCAAGCAGATCCGGCGCGTATACCTGCGCACCGCCATGCTGCTCGGCGCGCTCGGTGCGATCGCCACGTCCCGCTGACCACGATGCAGTCCGTGTTGCAACC
>Ga0187777_10001977_pt1 | contig 13203 bp, 7 predicted proteins | sample 1015_Q2_SP5_10_M_FD_132416 | JGI IMG/M metagenome (GOLD analysis project Ga0187777, IMG submission 132416) | Tropical peat soil microbial communities from peatlands in Department of Meta, Colombia - 1015_Q2_SP5_10_MG | ecosystem: Environmental > Terrestrial > Soil > Wetlands > Peat | place...
GCGGGTGGGCTCGCCGGGACGGCCGCCGGTCTGCTCGTCGCGACCCGGTGGACCCGGATGCGCGCGGCGCTTGCCGTCGAGCAGCGGCGCCCGGAGCTTGGCTCGGCGCTCGAGGCTTACCTCGAGGGGCACGGCGGGTCCCTGCGGCCGAGCCTGGAGGCCTGGGTCTCGGGGCGCATGGGCCCGGTGCTGCTCCGGGCCGGCATCCTCCGGCTCGGAGCCGCGCTGCTGGTCGCCGCCGCCGCGACGCTGGTTCGCGTCGGACGTCCGCCCCCCTCGCTCGAGGCGCGGCCGGCGGCGCCCCTCCTGGTCGTCACCGCGCGCGTCGAGCCACCGCCCTACACGGGCTGGCCGGCGGTGGAGGCTCGCCTGCCCACCGTTCGCGGTCTGCGCGGCTCCCGGGTGCACCTGGACATCCGGACGCACGCCCCGGCCGTCTCCTGGGCCGAGCAGGACGGCGCTCTCCACGAGATGGCCGTGGACGGCGGACGGGCGACCCTCTCCCTCGTGCTCGATCGGAGCCGGAGCCTGCGCCTGGCGGCCGGCCCCGGAGGCCCGGTGGCGCTCATCGAGCTGGAGGCGCTCCCGGACCGCCCGCCGGAGGTCACGCTCGAGGCCCCCGAGACGGACCGAACGGTGACCGCCCGGCCGGAGAGGTTCCCTCTCCGCGCCGGGGCGCGCGACGACGTGGCGGTGGCCGGCCTCGACTTCCACTGGACGCTGGCCCAGGGACACGGCGAGGGGATGCGCTTCCGCAGCGGCCGGATTCTCGGAGGAGCGGTCACCCCGGGCGAGGCCGTCGAGGCGAGGGGGAGCCTCGACCCGGTCGCGGTGGGGATGAGGGCCGGCGACACGCTGGTCGTCTGGGCAGAGGCACGCGATGGCAACCCGCTCGACGGGCCGGGCCAGGGTCGCTCCGAGGCGCGCATCCTGCGCTGGGAGGAGTCCCTGGTCGATTTCACCGGGACGGCCGCCGCGGCGCGGCTGCCTCCGCCCCCGTCCCGGCTCACCGAGCGCGAGCTCCTGGCGCGCACCGAGCGGCTGGTGAGATCCGGAGCCCAGGGAGCCGAGCGGCGGGCGAGGTCCGCCGAGCTGGCCGAGGCCCAGCGGCAGATCCGCGAGGGCTTCGGCTTCTTCCTGCAGGCGGAGCGAGGCGAGGGCCTGGAGCTCGACGTGGACGACAAGGAGCTGGGCGAGAGCGGGGACGCTCGGGCGCGCAGGCTCCTCGCCCGCGCCGTGTCGGAGATGTGGGCGGCCGAGGGGGCGCTGGCGGCCGGGAACCCGAGCGGGGCCCTCCCGCCCGAGCGCGCGGCGGTGCAGGCGCTCGACGCCGCCTTCGGGACCGAGCGGCTGGTCCTGCGCGCCCCGAGGCCCCCGGACAAGCCGGTGGACGAGGGGCGCCGGCTCACGGGAGGCCAGTCCGGTCTCCGCCCCGGAGCTGCCCCCGGCCCGGTGCAGCTCGGCGCCGGCCCCCCGGGCGTCGAGGCCCTCGCCCGCCGCCTCCTCCTGGCCTCCGAGCAGGAGCTCGGGGCGGACGCCGCCCGGGGGCTGGCCGATGCGCTCTGGGCGCTCCCGGGAGCCCCCGGCCTCCCGGCGGCGGCGCTGGCAGCCCCGCTCTACGCCGCCGACGATGCTCCGTCGCGCGCGGCCGCCGCCCGCGCGGCCGCCGTCGCGCTGTCGCGCTGGCTCCGGCCGGCTCCCGTCGCGCTCCCGCCGGTGTCCCCGGAGGAGAGCGCGTTGTTTGCTCGCCTCCCGCCCGTGCGGCGGTAGAGGCGGCGGGCGAGGGCCTCGAGGACGACCAGCGCGGCCAGGAGCACGAAGGCGGCGTCGCTCGACCGCAGCGAGATGGAGCCCGTCCAACGCGGGGGCGGCGGGAGGCGCTCGAGAGCGAGCGCGAGCTCCTCGGCGCCGTCCGGCTCGAGAAAGGGGTGCCCGGTCCTCGCCGCCGCCGCCCGGAGGCGGGCGCGGGGCCAGCCGATGAGCGCGGCCGAGTCCAGGGAGTCGACGGGCAGGCCGGCGATGACGCCGGGTGCAGACAGCGGGGCGAGGGCCGCCGAGGATGCATCGGCGGGGCGCAGCGATGCCCAGTCGCCGGAGAGGACGACCCCCGCTCGTGAGGCCCGGGGCGCCTCGAGCCAGCCGACGAGCGAGCGGAGCACCGAGCGGTAGGCCTCGCGCCCCCGTCCCGGTGGAGAGAGGCGCCAGACGTCGGGGGCCGTCGACGCCGCCACGCGGCCCAGTCCCAGGGCGCGCCCCACGAGCCACGGGAGCGGCGCGCTGTCGCCCGGATCGCCCAGCCGGCCGAGGACTTCCGTCCCCGGCAGGAGCATCGCCGGGGCGGACGGGGCGTAGCCGCGGAAGGCAAGGGTCTCCCCGGTCCCGAGCGCGGCGACCAGGGACTGCTCCGGCGCCGCCGCGGCCAGCGGAGGAATCGCCATCCCCAGCGCCCGTGCCGCGCCCGGACTCGAGAGGAGGAGGGCGCCGCCCCCCCGTTCGACGTAGCGGCGGAGGCCCGCAGCGGCGGCGGCGTCGAGGTCCTCGGAGAAGCCGACCAGCACGAGGAGGTCGAGCGCCTCGAGGCGGTCCGTGTCCCGGAGCACTTGACGCGGATCCTCCGGGCTCCCTCCGCGCGCGGCCACCGCCCGCGAGCCGACCAGGGTGAGCGCGTCCACGCGTGCGCCCGTCGTGTCCAGCGCCTCGGTGGCGGCGCGCGCCTCCCAGGCGGGAGAGGTGGCCAGCACCAGCCGCCGCGGTGTGCGGGATCGCGCGGCCAGCGCCAGGAGCCGGCCGTCCTGAGCCTGGGGCTCACCGGGAACGAGCGCCTCCGCGGCCAGGTAGATGACTCCCTCCGAGAGCGGCGAGATGGACAGCCGCACGGTGCGCACCTCGTCCGGGCCGTCGACGCGGAGCTCGGCCCTGGCCGGAGCCGCTCCGGTGGAATGGACGCTGACAAGCACCGGCAGGCCCGCCGCGCGGCGGATTCGTACGGTCGCCCACACTCCGGCCGCCGAGCCGAGCGGGACCTCACCCGGAGCGTCCACGCCAAGGAGGTCGACCCGGGGCCTCGCCTGGTCGAAGACCAGCGCATCGGCACCCTCGGGTGGGGCGGAGGCGGAGCCGACGGTGGCGACGAGAGCGCAGGGCGCGCCGGCGCCCGGAGCCGCACACCGGGCGGGAGCGGGCTCGAGCGCCACGGATGTCCTGCCCAGAGCGTCCTCGAGCCGGCGGGACTCCGGGCCGGGGGGCACCGCGAGCGCAGCCACCCACCGCGCCTTCCGCTCGGCGGGTAAGGCAGCCCCCGCTTCGAGGAGCGCGAGCAGGGCCGCGACGGCGAGGCCGGGGACCCATGCCCGGCGGACCTGCCTGGTGGCGAGCATGCCGAGGAGCCACGCCCCCAGAGCGGCCCCGAGAAGCGCCGCGGCCCAGGGCATCTCCCCCCGCGAGGGGCCGGTCCACGGGCGTCCGCCGAGGGACCGGAGCGCACGGTCGTCGAGCGGGTCGGTTCCGGGAGCCCTGGCACGCACAAGGTGAAACGCGACCCGGCCGTCGCTCCGCCGGTAGTCGCCGGGGGCGACGTCGAGCAGACCCAGCGGGGCAGGGCGCCCCTCGACTCCGGTCCAGCCGAGCGCCCCGCCCACCGGTGGCCGGGAGGCCGAGGCCGGGGGGGAGAGCGCGGCCGCGAGGAGGGCACGTGCCAGGGGCACGAGGTCGCCCTCGTGCGCCCACCGCCCGAGGTCCTCCTCGGTGGCGGCCACGGCCAGCTCGACGCCGGCCGGCGTCCGGCGCACCGCAGCCACCGGGATGGGAAGGTCGAAGCGCGGGTCCGGAACGAAGGCCAGCGACGTCTGGAGCCCGAGCCCGGGCGTCCCGGCCGCCAGGTCGAGCGGATCCGGCAGGACGAGCCCCGTGCCGCGCCGCCTCTCCACCGCGGGATGGGCCGGGCCCGGAGGGAGCGCGCCGTCGAGCACGGTGACGGTCAGCGCCGCTTCGCCCCGCAGGGCCGCGGCCCGCGCGGCATCCTGGATGACGACGCGAGGAAGGACACCGCCGGCCGGCGGCGGAGCGCCCGGCCGGACCAGCGCCTCGGCGAGAGCGGCGGCCCAGACCTGCGCGGCAGCGGAACGCCCGTCGAGGCGCAGCGCGGCGCCCGGAGGAGCCTCGGCCGCCGGCGCGGGTGAATCGCGCCGCGGTGGCGCGCGGAGGAAGGCGAAGCCGCCGGGAAGGCCGGCCAGCGCCGGTCGCCACTCCGCATTCTCGAGCGCCCCCACGACGAGGATCGGCCGCCCGGTCGACCCGGCGGCGCGGAGAAGACATGCGGCCCGGGTGTCGCTGCACGCCGTGGCCAGGAGCTCGAGCCGCGCCGCTTCCTCGCCGCTCGCGCGCGGGGTCTCGCCCTCGAAGCAGAGGACCGCCGCCGTGCCGGCCACGGTGCGCGCGCGCGCGCACGCTCCGGCCGACCCGGGGTCCGCCACCGCCACCGCCCGGGCATCCCCGGTGCATCCGAGCCGCGCGCAGACGACGCCGAGCAGGGCCAGGGCCAGCGCCCCGAGCCGGAGCCCCAGCGCCAGGGGCTCCTCGAGCGGAGGGAGCCTCCGCCGCCGCTCGGCCGGTCCGGTGACGTGCTGCACGGAGGGGACGGCGACGGCGCGAGCCTCGCCGCCGGGCCGCAGGTGGAGCCACGAGAGGGCGGCGGCGGCGGCCAGGGCCGCGCCGAGGAGGAGGGCGATCATTCCCGTCCTCCGAGCCACTCCCGGAGCGTCGCCCCGGGTGGGCGGGCGGCATCGACGCTCAGCCACTCGGCCCCCGCGCCGGTGGCGTCCCGCTCGAGCGCCGCGGCCCAGGCCTCCACCCGCGCCGAGAAGGCCCCCCGCTCGTGAGCCGGGATGGAGCGCGCCTCGCCGGTCTCCACGTCGCGCACCGCGCCGGCGCCGCCCGGGACGGACCGGTCTGCCTCGGAGAGGACGTGGAGCACGCTGAAGGCGGCTCCCGCCCGCACCAGCCTGTCCAGGGCCCGGAGGAGGAGGGCCGTGTCCCCGTAGAGGTCGGAGAGCAGGACCAGGTGCTGGGCGGTGAAGCGCTCCGGGAGCAGCGAGGCGAGCGCCCGCCCGACGTCGGCCCGGCCTCCGCCCCGGGCACGGGAGAGGAGCGCCTCCGCCGCCGGGGCGGCCCCCGTCCCGGGGAGTATCCGTCCGGCCGGGGTGAACCCGCGCGGGCCGAGGAGCTGGAGGCTCACCGGGTCACGGCGCCTCAGCGCCAGCAGGGCGAGCGCGGCGGCCAGCTGGCGGGCGCAGCGAGCCTTGGTCGGTCCCCCGCCCGGGAACTCCATCGACGCGCTGGCGTCGAGGAGCAGGACCAGCGGCTGGCGCAGCGGCCGGTGGCGCTCCTTCACCAGGAGGTGGCCGAGGCGAGCGCTGGCTCGCCAGTCCACGGCCCGGACGTCCTCGCCCGGGGCGTACTGCCGATGCTGGAAGAAGTCCTCGCCCGGCCCGGGCCCCGAGCCGGGATGCGTGCCGGGGAGCACCCCCCGCACGCGGTGCAGCGGAAGGCCCAGCCCGACCAGGGCCGCCCGCAGCGCCCGGTCCAGCAGGGGCCCCGGCTCAGAGGCCGGCGGCGTGGAGAAGCTGACGGACGACGGCATCGGCATCGACCCCCTCGCCCTGCGCGGCCCAGGAGAGGACCAGGCGGTGGCGGAGCACGGGGCAGGCCAGCGCGGCCACGTCCTCGGCGGAGGCAGCGAAGCGTCCCTCGAGCAGCGCCCGGGCCTTGGCGGCCAGGAGGAGCGCCTGACCTCCGCGCGGCCCGGCACCCCAGGCCACCGGCTCCGAGGCCGGGTCCGCGCCGGGCGTCCCCGGCCGGCTCGAGCGGACCAGCCGGACCACCGTCTGGACCAGCGACTCGGCCACGGCCACCTCGCGGACGAGGGCCTGGAGGCGGAGGAGGTCCTCCAGCTCGAGCACCGGCTCGAGCCGGCTGGACGGGCTTCCGGTGGTGGCCTGCAGCACCCGCACCTCGTCCCCTTCGGGCGGATAGTCGATGCGGATGCAGAGCAGGAAGCGGTCGAGCTGGGCCTCGGGGAGGGGGTAGGTGCCCTCCTGCTCGATGGGATTCTGGGTGGCGACCACGCAGAAGGGCTCGGGCAGCCGGTGCGACGTGCCGCCGATGGTGACCTGGTGCTCGGCCATCGCCTCGAGGAGGGCGGCCTGGGTCTTCGGGGCGGTGCGGTTGATCTCGTCGGCGAGCAACAGGTTGACGAAGACCGGACCGGGCAGGAAGCGGAGGGCGCGCCGCCCCTCCACCTCGTCCAGCACCTCGCTCCCGGTGATGTCCGAGGGAAGGAGGTCCGGGGTGAACTGGATGCGCTGGAAGGAGAGATGGGTGGCCTCGGCCAGCGACCGGGCGAGGAGCGTCTTGGCCAGCCCGGGAACGCCCCGGACCAGCGCGTGCCCGCCGGCGAGCAGCGTCACCAGGAGCTCGCGGACCACGGTGGGCTGGCCGAGGATGCGGCGCTGGATCTGCGCCTCCAGGGCATGCGCCCGCCCGAGCAGCGCGTCGACGCCGCCCGGCGTGGCGGTCATCGGAGCAGGGCGTGGGTGACGATGTTCACGCCGAACTTGGTGTTGTCCTCGGCCAGGTACTGCTTGCTGGAGAGGTCGTAGTCCCACTCGCAGCCGTAGTCCTTGTTCGAGTAGAGGACGCCCACCTTGCCCCGGATGGCGATCGCCCGGAGATGGTCGTGAACCAGGTTGTCGCCCCAGCCGTTGAGCTCGTGGTGGGTGGCCGGTGGTCCGTCAGGGAAGGCGAAGGCGGCGGTGTAGAGCGCGTGCGAGTTGGGCAGCGTCCGGAGCTGGCCGGGAAAGAGGTCGGCCATCTCGCGCTCGAAGCTCTGGGCGAAGAGCCCGCCCAGATCGTGGTTGCAGTCGTCGGCGAAGACGAAGCCGCCCTCGTCGACGTAGCGGCCGAAGGTCTCCTTCTCCGCGCGGGAGAACCGGACCAGGCCGTGCCCGGTGAGGTAGAGGAAGGGGAAGGAGGACAGCTCGGCGCTGTCCAGGGCGACGACCTGCTCGCGGGGATCGACCAGGATGCGCGTGTACTCCACCAGGGAGTTGAGCAGGTTGGCCGGCATCTGGGGATCGGCGTCCCAGTCGCCGGAGTGGTAGCGGGCCCGGGCGAAGGTGAAGCGCCCCGGCCCGGCCAGGGCCGGCAGCGGCAGGGCGGTCGCCGCGGCCACGGCTCCGGCGGCCTTGAGCACGGTGCGGCGGGTCATCGGCCGGGTCATCGGTGGCAGGTCCCTAGATGGCGTCGGACAGCGAGGAGAAGGTGAAGTCGGTGACCTTGAGCGACGGGAAGGCGAGGGCCGAGCCGATGTCCCGCTCGCTGGTGATCACCCGCCGCGTCGGCCCCATGGCCTCGATGTTGCGCAGCATCTTCACCGGCGTCTCGTTCCACCGGAAGTTCTTCACCGGCCGGGTCACCTTGCCGTTCTCCACCAGGAAGCATCCATCGCGGGTCAGGCCGGTGTACAGGGCGGTCTGCGGGTCGACCGGGCGCACGTACCAGAAGCGGGTGACCAGGAGGCCACGCTGGGTGGAGGCGACCATCTCGTCCAGGCTCGTCTTTCCCCCGCTCATGACGAAGTTCTCCGGACCGGGGAGCGGCTCCCGCCCGGCCTTCTTCGCCCAGTAGCGCGAGCAGGCGATGGCCTTCACCGCCCCCTCCCGGATCCACTCCGTCCGGCGCAGCGGCTGCCCCTCGATGTCGAAGTTGTTGCTCGGCGCCTCGAGCGAGGCCGGGTCGCTGATCAGGGTCACCTTCTCGCTGAACAGCTTGTCGCCGGCGGCGATCTGCTTCTGGAACTGGGAGAGGAAGCTCCGGCCCTCGTCGATGCCGCGCTGGTCGAATCCGGCCAGGAGGTTCACCGCCAGGTCGGCCACGCACTCGGCCGGGAGGATGGCGGTGTAGTTGCCCGGCTCCAGGGCCACCGCCCTGGCGCTCCGGAGCGCCACGTCGATGGCGCGGGCGGTCATGCTCGACGGCTCGAAGCCGGCGACGCTGTTGCTCACCCCTCCGCCCCATCCGCTCCCGCCGTCGTTCGACCGGGCGGTGAGGTTGTAGACGATGCCGGTCGTGCGCCGGTAGGCGAACAGCCCCTTGGAGGTGGCGATGGCGTCGGCGTCGGCGAAGTTCTGGACGAACCCGGCCGCCTCCAGGCCCTTGGCCCGGGCGGCGGCGATGGCCTCGCCGACGATCTTCCCCCGGTACTCGGCGTTGATCTGCTCGGCGTCGGCGGAGAACAGCCCCGGCGAGGCGGTGTAGGTCTGCGGTCCGAGGACGGGCATGGCCTCCGGGTCCTCGGGCGCCAGCCGTGCGATCTCCTCGGCGCGGCGGACGACGTCCACCAGCGAGGCGTCGTCGATCTGGTTGGTCTGCGCCGTGCCGTTGCGCAGCCCGTAGCTGGAGGTCACCTGGACGATGCAGGTCTCGGTGAAGCCGCTGGTGGTCACCTCGTTCCGGGCAAAACGCGTGTTCCCGCCCCGCGAGGGGTTGAGATAGACGCGCGTCTCGGGTGCGGCGGCCGCGGCGAGCAGCTTCTCGGTGATGCGCTTGGCGTCGGCGTCGGTCAGGAAGCTCAAATCTTCCTCCCGGTGTTGATCACGTTCACCCCGCGGAAGCGGCACCAGCTCGACCCGTGCGACACGGAGTTGGTCTGGGTGGGCTGGCCCTTGCCGTCGAAGAAGGAGCCGCCCAGCTTGTAGAAGTCCGGCGAGCCGACCATGTCCAGGCTTCCCCAGAACTGGGGGGTGCGGGCCTGGTAAGCGACATCGCGGAGCATGCCCACCTTCTTTCCGTTCTTGATCTCCCAGAACACCTGTCCGCCGAACTGGAAGTTGTAGCGCTGCTGATCGATGGAGAAGCTCCCCGCCCCCTCGATGAGCACGCCATCCTTCACGTCGGCGACGAGCTGCTCCGGGCCGACCTTCTTTCCGTTCCAGTCGTGGGGACGGAGCGAGACGTTGGGCATCCGCTGGAAGGGGACGGAGGCGAAATCGTCGGCGTAGCAGCAGGCCTTGAGCCGGCTGTCGCCGAGCATCGTTCCGTAGCGGGCCACCTGCTCGCGGATGGTCTGGTAGCCGACGAAGCGCCCTTCCTTGACGATGTCGAACTCGGTGGTCTTCACCCCGTCGTCGTCGTAGCCGCAGGTGGCCAGCCCATCCTTCTGCGTCTTGTCGGCCACGATGTTCATCCACTTCGCCGCGCCATACTGGAGCTTGCCGAGCTGGTCCGGGGTGACGAACGACGTGCCGGCGAAGTTGGCCTCGTAGCCCAGGGCCCGGTCGAGCTCGGTGGGGTGGCCGACGGACTCGTGGATGGTGAGCCACATGTGCTCGGGGGAGAGGACGAGGTCCTTCTTGCCCGGGGCGACGCTCTTGGCGGCCTGCTTCTGGCGGCACTGCTCGGCGGCCAGGGCGGCCTCGGCGACCAGCGGGTAGCTCTCCACGTACTCCCAGCCGGTCCCCATCGGGCTGCACAGCCCGGCGCGGGTGTCGAACCGTCCGCTGGCCCTGTCCACCACCGTGACCACGAAGAAGGGCCAGACCCGGGTGAGGAGCTGGTTGATGGCGCAGCCGTCGGTGGAGGCGAAGGTCTTGTCCTCCTCGGTGCAGAAGACGGCCGAGTTGACGAAGCTCGCCCCGCCCTTGAGGGCGGAGGCGTTCATGGCCAGGAGGAGGTCGGCCTTGGTGCCGATGGATACCCGGAACGGATTCTTGACCACCGGGGTCTGCCAGGTGTCGACCGCCTTGGGAATGGGCACCAGCTCCACCGGGTCGCGCCGGGTGGCCCGGTTGGCGCGCGCGATGGCCACCGCCTCGGCGGCGATGCGGGCGATGTCCTCCTTGCTCACCCGGCACGAGGCGGCGAAGCCCCACACCCCGTCGACCACCACCCGCACCCCGAACCCGTAGCGCTCCAGGGTCTGGGCGTTCTGGATGTGGTTCTCGCGGGCGAAGAGGGACTGCTGCCGGTACCGATTGATGCGGATGTCGGCGTAGGAGGCGCCCTTGCTGCGGGCGGTGTCGAGGGCGACGGCGGCGAGCTCCTGCATGCGGTCAGGCTCCGGGGGGAGGCAGGCGGGTCGAGGGGTCTTACCCTACGACCGGTCGCCCGGGCGATTGTTGCAGCCAGCCTCGGGGGCCGGGTCCGGGCGCCTGACGCATCCGCCCCGGGGGGCGGTGGTGGGCTCGCTAGAGCGCCCCGGCGCCGGGCATCTCGCCAAGCGGCCGGAGCAGGACCTCGCGGGGCTTGGCGCCGTCCGCCGGTCCGACCACCCCGTCGCGCTCCATCCGCTCGATCATCCGCGCCGCGCGGTTGTACCCGATGCGCATCTTGCGCTGGAGCATGCTGATGCTCACCTGGCGCATGTCGCTCACCACCGCCAGCGCCTGGTCGTAGAGCTCGTCGGAGAGCTCGTCGTCCAGCCCGGCATCGGCTCCCTCGTCGTCGCGGGCGCGGAGGATGGACTCGTCGTAGACCGGCTTGCCCTGCGCCTTGAGGTGATCGACCGCGGCCTTGATCTCCGCCTCGGAGACGAAGGCGCCGTGGACGCGGGCCAGGTGCGAGCTGGTGGGGGGCATGAGGAGCATGTCGCCCATCCCGAGCAGCGCCTCGGCGCCGGTGGTGCCGAGGATGGTCATCGAGTCCGGTTTGGTGCGGAGCATGAAGCTGATGCGGGTCGGGAAGTTGGCCTTGATCACCCCGGTCACCACGTCGGTCGACGGGCGCTGGGTGGCGACCATGAGATGGATACCGGCGGCCCGCGCCATCTGCGCCAGGCGGGCGATGGAGGTCTCCACCTCCCGGCTGGCGACCATCATCAGATCCGCCAGCTCGTCGATGATCACCACCAGGTAGGGGAGCTTGCGCATCTCGGCGCGCGCCCCGGGAGCGGAGTCCCCGGCCCGGGCCGGCCCGCCCGGCTCGGCCTCCTCCGGGGCCAGGCTGGAGCGGAGCTCCTCCGGTCCCTCGCGGGGAACGGGCACGCCCAGCGTCTCGGCCCGGGCCAGCGCCTCGTCTTCGGACTCGCCCTCGGCCACGTCGACGATCAGCGCCGACGCCCGGCGGGCGGGCTTGCTCGGCGGCGCCGGGACGCCCTGGGCCTCGAGCATCTCCACCAGCTTGTTGTACCCGGCGATGTTCCGGACCCCGGCCTCGGCGAGGAGCGCGTAGCGGCGCTCCATCTCCTCCACCGCCCAGCGCAGGGCGAGCGCCGCCTTCTTCGGGTCGGTGACCACCGGGAGGAGCAGATGCGGGATGCCCTCGTAGACCGAGAGCTCGAGCATCTTCGGGTCGACCATCAGGAAGCGGACCTCCTCCGGCGTGGCCTTGAGGAGGATGCTCATGATCATGGCGTTGACGGAGACGGACTTGCCCGAGCCGGTGGTCCCGGCGATGAGCAGGTGCGGGGCCTTGGCCAGGTCGAAGACGAAGGGCATCCCCTCGATGTCCTTGCCCAGCCCCATGGTCAGCTTGGACGCCGAGCGCTGGAAGACGTCCTGCTCGACGATCTCCCGGAGGTAGACCGTCTCCCGGTCCCGGTTGGGGACCTCGATGCCCACCACCCCCTTGCCCGGGATGGGGGCCACGATGCGCACGCGCATCGCCTCCATGGCCATCGCCAGGTCGTCGGCCAGGGAAGCGATCTTGGAGACCTTGATGCCCGGGCCGGGCAGGAACTCGTACATGGTCACCACCGGGCCGGGGCGGATCTCCACCACCTCGCCGTCGATGCCGAAGTCGGCGAGCTTGGCCCGGAGCCGCTCGGCGGTGCTGAGGAAGACCTCCTTGTCCAGCGCGCTGCGCTCCTTGCGGTTGGAGACGAGGACATCCAGGGGCGGGAGGGTGAACCGGGTCCGGCCTCCGACGAACTCGAACTGCTCCTGCTCCCTCCGCGCGCTGGGCTTGGGCGGGGCCTTGGGCTCGACGATGAGCGGGGTCCGGGCCGGCGGGGCGGGCGACGGCGCGGCGGCGGGCTCGTCCGCCGGCCCCGGGGAGGGGGCGGCGGCGGCGGCCGGCTCGGCGTCGGAGCGGCGCCGGCGCCGGCCGGGAGCGTCCTCGGCAGGCGCCGGGACGTCGCCGGCGGCGAGCGACGCCGCCCAGGCCGGATCTCCGGCGGCGGGAGGCTCGGGAGCCTGGGTCCGCAGCTGGTCCGCCTCGGCGTCGTGGTGGAGCCGCATCGCCTCCTCGGCGACGGCCTCCGCCTCGGCCGCCTCCCGCTCGGCCTCGGAGAGCTCCTCGTCATCCGCCTCGAGCTGGGCGAGGAAGGCCGCCTCCTCGAGCCGGGCCTGGGCCCGGGCCCGGGCCCGGGCCTCGAGGGCACGTTTCTGCAGGGCGAGCAGGTCGGCGAATCCCGCTTGTGCTCGCTCGGCGACGGCAGCCGCCCCCCGCCCGGCGGCCCGGAGCCAGCGCAGCAGTGCGAAGCGGGTGGCGACGATGAGCGCAGAGGCGGCCACCGCGGCCACGACGATGACCGTCCCGAGCACCGAGAACCATCCGGTCAGCTCCTCGGAGAGGAAGGCACCGACCGCTCCGCCGGGCGGATGGGCGGAGCGCGGGGTTCCGGCCACCAGCTCGGCGAGGACGGAGGCGCAGCCGAGCAGGACGGTGGCCGCGGCCAGCTGGGGCCAGCGCCGGCGCCCCTGGGCGCCGACCAGGAGGGCCCCGGCGGCGTACAGCCCGGCCAGCGGGAGCGCGACGGCGCAGACGCCGAGCCATCCGGCGAGCAGCGCCGCCAGGGCGTGCCCCACCGGACCGGCGGCGTTGGAGGCCCGGGGAGCGGGCCCGTCGGTGAAGAGCGCCACCAGCGACAGCACCGAGAGGGCGATGAGGGCCAGCCCGGCGAACGGACGCCAGCTTCCGCGAGCAGTCTCGCCCTTCTTCGCCTCCAGCGCGCGGCGCCGCGAGGCGATGTCCTGCCGCGACAGCACGGCCTTCTCAGCTCGAACCTTGCGTGCCGCCATGGGGGGTTCCGACCGAGTGTCGGGGGGTGCGCCGGGGCGGTCAATTTTTCACCGGCCCCCAGAGGCCCCCGCCATGGCACGCGCCAATTCGACAGTCCGGGGCTTTTGTGGGAATCCACCGGGGGAGCATGGACGTCCGGTGCGAGCGCTGCGGAACCAGCTACGCGCTGGACGAGTCTCGGCTCGGGGA
>Ga0187777_10001978_pt1 | contig 13199 bp, 12 predicted proteins | sample 1015_Q2_SP5_10_M_FD_132416 | JGI IMG/M metagenome (GOLD analysis project Ga0187777, IMG submission 132416) | Tropical peat soil microbial communities from peatlands in Department of Meta, Colombia - 1015_Q2_SP5_10_MG | ecosystem: Environmental > Terrestrial > Soil > Wetlands > Peat | place...
CGGAACGAAGTGGCGCTGCGCCCAGCGACGCGCTTCGGCGGCGAGCTCGACGGGAGCCGCGGGCGAAGTCTCGTACTGCAGCTCGATCAGAATCGCGCTGTGGCCGCGGCTGTCCTCGGGCGAGAGCTCGTGCGCATGCCGCATGTCTTCGAGCGCGAGCGGATGCTCTCCGAGGCTGCTGCGGTGCGCGGCACGCGCCCACCAGAGCGAGGCGCGTGCCGGAGCGAGCGCGATCGCCCGGCCGAGCAAGGCGATCGCCTCCGGCAGCTCGCCGAGACGCGCGAGCGCGGCAGCAGCCTTTTCCAGCGGCTCGACCTCGGTCGGCCGCAAGCGGTGCGCCTCCCGGTACGCTGCCGCGGCCGCCCCGGTGTCGCCTGCTGCGTCCAGCGATGCAGCGAAGCTCATCCGCGCCGCGTAGTGGTCGTTCCTGAGGTCGACTGCGGCACGCGCCGCGTCCGCGGCTTCGCGGAACGCGCCGAGGGCGAACAGGCAGAGGCCCAGGTTGTGCCAGGCCTCGAACGAATCCGGGAAGACCTCGATTTGCTGGCGATACCAAGAGGCGGCCCGCGACGGGTCACCGGCATCGTGCCATGTCAGCCCGATCTGGTAGCGCGCGCTGCGATCTTGCGGCGCGCGGGCGAGCACGGCCTGCCAAGCCGCGCGCGCTGCGGCGAGATCGCCGCGAGCAACGTGCGCGAGCGCGATTCGATGCGAAGCCGCGTCCGCTGTATCCGCGGCGCCGGCGTCGCGCGTCTGCTCAACCACCGTCGCGCTCGAGCAGGGTCCGGATGGTATAGCGCGGCCGCGCCCGCACCTGCTGGTAGATGCGCCCGACGTATTCTCCGACGAGTCCTACGCCGAACAGCACCATGCCGATGAGGAAGAAGGCGAGGATGTCGCGATCCCAAAGCGTGGCGAAGCCCTCGCGCCAACCCGCCAGCACGAGGCGTTCGATGATGACGACAAGATACGTGGCAAGCGCACCGACCGATACGATCATCCCGAACATCGAGAAGAGCTGCAACGGCACGAGCGAGAAGCCGGTGACGAGGTCGAAGTTCAGTCGCACGAGCCGGTAGAGCGAATATTTCGACTCTCCCGCCGCGCGCTCGGCGTGCGCGACCTCGACCTCGGTCGGGTTGCTCGCGAAGGTGTAGGCGAGCGCCGGGATGAAGGTACTCACCTCCTGCGAGGCGGCGATCGCGCGTACGATGTCGCGGCTATAGGCGCGCAGCATGCAACCCTGATCGGTCATGCGGATCCGCGTGATCCGCTCGCGCATGCCGTTCATCGCGCGCGAGGCGATGCGACGCCACCACGCGTCCTCGCGCGTGCGCCGTACTCCCCCGACGTAATCATGCCCGGCGTCCATCGCGGCGAGCAGCCTGCCGATCTCCTCGGGCGGATTCTGCAGGTCGGCATCGAGCGTCACGACGCGCTCCCCGCGGCAGTGGTCGAAGCCGGCCATGATCGCCAGGTGCTGGCCGTAGTTCGCGTTGAGCACGATGACCCGCGTCACGTCGGGTCGGCGCTGGAACTGATCCTTGAGCAGCGCCGCGGAGCGATCGCGGCTGCCGTCGTCGACGAAGATCACCTCGTACGGCGAGCCGAGCTTGTCGAGCGCTGTGTAGAGCCGCTCGAACAGCGCCGCCAGGCCCGCTTCCTCGCTGAAGACGGGAATGACGATGGAGATCTGCGGCAAGGTCACGCTCACGTCCCCGCTGCCGCGATTACCTCCGCGACGGCGGCGCAGACGCGATCGACGTCGGCTTCGGTCATCGCCGCGTGCAGCGGCAGCGTCACGGTTTCCCGCGCGATCCGCTCGGCGTTGGGAAACTGCCCCTCGTGCCCGCCGTAGCGGCGGCCGAGCGTGCACAGATGCAGCGCCTCGTATGACACGCCTGTCGCGATGCCGCGCGACTCGAGCGCGTCGCGAAACGCCTTGCGCGAGATTGTCATGCGCTCGAGCGGGAGAAGGACGCAGAACATGTTCCAGCTGTAGCCATCGTCTTCGGCTGTCGCGGGACGCGACGGGAGGACGCATGGCGGGGCGGTGACGAAGCGCGCGAAATAGCGGTCCACGAGCGAGCGCCTCCGCGCGAGAAACTCGGGCAGCTTTTCGAGCTGCGCGCAGCCGATGCGCGCATTGACGTCGGGCAGATTGAACTTGCCGCCCGGGAAGTCGACGTCGCGCGTGCGGTCCGGGAGGTAACGGATCGCGTGGAAACGCAAGGCCTCGACTCGCCTTGCCTCGGCCTCGTCGTTGCAGACCAGCGCGCCGCCTTCGATCGAAGTGATGTTCTTGTTGGGGTGGAAGCTGAAGCTCACGAGGTCGCCGACCGCACCGACGTTGCGACCCTTCCAGCGCGAACCGATGACCAAGGCAGCGTCCTCGATCACCCGCAGGCGGCGGCGCGCGGCTAGCGCGTAGAGCGCATCGAGGTCGACGAGCGCTCCGGGGTAGTGCGTCGGGACGATCGCTCGCGTGCGCGGCGTGATTGCCGCTTCCACGGCCCCCAGATCGATGTTGCGGGTGACGAGATCGCAGTCGACGAATACGGGTGTGGCTCCAACCTTCACGATCATATTGAGGACCGTGAAGAAGCTCTGTGCCGAGGTTATGACCTCGTCCCCCGGCCCGATGCCGCACAGCTGCAGCGCAACCTCCACGGCCGCCGTGGCCGAAGTCAGCGCGCGCACCGGCCGACCGTCGCAGAAACGCGAGAGCATCGCCTCGAACTTCTGCACCCAGGGTCCGCTGGCAATGTGTCCAGAGCGAAGCACGTCGGCCACGCCGGCGATGGTCGCCTCGTCGAGCAAGGGGCTCGCGAACTTCAGATACGCCGCGCCCATCAGGATCTCGCCACCAGCCACACGCCGACGATGATGAAGCCGATGCCTAGCCAGCGCGCGAGGGTTAGCGACTCGCCGAAGAGATAGTACGCTGCGACGGCGTTCACTACGTAGCCGAGAGAGAGCATGGGGTAGGCGATCGACACGGGCACGCGCGAGAGCCCGAGGATCCACACCACGACGCTCACGCCGTAGCAGAGGATGCCGCCCCACAGATGCGGCTCGGCGGCCATGCGGCCGAGCTCGCCGGTCCAGTTCTGGCGCGTCAGCGTGAGGACGCCGAGCACGTTGGTCCCGGCCTTGAGCAGAAGCTGAGCGGCGGCGTTGAGCAGCACGCCGGTCAGGAGGAAGGAGAACGCGGGCCAGGTCATCACTGCTCAGCGCCGGCTGACGATGACGCGCCTCGGATCGCGTCCGAGCTCGACCATCGGCAAGCCCTCGCGGCGCAATCGTTCGTACTCATCGGGCTGCATGATCGCATAGGCCTGATCGGCGCTTCCCCAGCGCTGTTCCCATTCGCCGACGGTGGCGATCGCCTTCTCCGGCTCGCTCGCGATGCCCATCGCGAGCTCGTCGGCATGGTCGACCGGAACGACCGTCCGCCCGAGATAATACGGCAAGGTCTGATCGTACATCCTGACGCTGTAGAACGGCACGTCTGCGCGCAGCTGGCCGTGCGCCGCGACGGTACGCGCCAGCACGGGCTGCGTCGAGCGCGATTCGGCGAGAGCGTCGTATCCCGACGAGACAATCTGGACCCACGCGAGCGTCGAAAATGCAGCGGCGAGGATCGCGCGCGTGCGCTCGCGGCGCCGCAGCCACCACCAGGTAGCCACGCCGCCGACAAAAGCGACAACGAAGGCGATCTTGATCCATGTGCCGTAGGCGAGGAGCGGCGCAAGCGGCTGCTGTGCGTCGGCGAGGTACTCCGCGAGCGTGTCGTAGCCGACGAGCGCAACCAGCGTCAGCAAGCCGATCCCGACCACCAGTGGCGCGAACAGACGCAGGAGCAGCGAATCCGGCAACCGCAGCAGCTGCCAACCCGCCAGCAGCGAGAGCGCGGGAAAGATCGGGAGGATGTAGGAAGGAAGCTTCGACTCGGACACGCTGAAGAAGACGAAGATGAAAGCCGACCAGACAACGGAAAAACGCTGCCAGCAGAAGCCGTTCGGCGCGGGACGGGCGTCGGTCCAGGTCCGGCGCGCCGTCCACGCAAGCACAGTAAGCCAGGGCAGAATGCCGGCGAGGAGGATGGGGACGAAGTACCACCAGGGGCCCTCGCGGTGATGCTCGGTGGTGAGAAAGCGGGTGAAATGCTCGTGGATGAAGAAGAATTGGAAGAATTCCGGATTGCGCCGTGAGACGAGAACGAACCACGGGGCCGCGAGCGCGAGGAAGATGAGCAGGCCCGAGCCGATGTGGAGGCGGCGCCACAGCGGCCAGTCGCGCTGGATCAGGGTGTAGAGCACGAGCACCGCCGCCGGCAGCACGACACCTATGAGACCTTTCGAAAGCATGGCAAGCGCGAGCGCGGCCCACGCGATCCACATCCAGCGTCGCGTCTCGACGAGCGTCGCGCCGTCGCGCTGCGCGAGGAAAAGCCCGCCGAGACCAACGCTCATCCACAGCGTGACCCCGGAATCGAGCGTCAGGATGTGCGCATTGAGCGCATACCATAGACAGCCACCGAGCGCGGCGGCGCTGTACAGCCCGAGGGCGTTGCCGCCGAGGCGCCAGCCGACGAAGCCGATGAAGAGGACGCCGAGGAATCCAGCCGCTGCCGGCCACAGTCGCGCGGTCCATTCGTGCACGCCGAAGGCTTTGTAACCGGCAGCCGTTATCCAATATTGAAGCGCCGGCTTCTCGAAGTACTTGATGCCGTCGAGCCGCGGCGTCACCCAATCACCGCTCGCGACCATCTCGCGCGGAACTTCGGCGTAACGCCCCTCGTCCGGATGGATGAGGCGCCGATAGTCGAGGTTGCAGAACCACAGGAGCGCGAACGCGAGGAGCAGTGCGATCGCGCCGCGGCGGCTGAGCGGGGCAGACGGAACGGCGGGCGGCGCGGCTGTCGACGGCATCGCGAAGGGCGTGATTCTACCGTGCGACCCGCTGTTGCGTCCGTGCTATGCTCGAACCCAATGGGTGAGGCGGCCGCCCTGTCGATCGTCGCTGCGACCGAAGCCGATCTCGGTGCGGTTGCAGCTCTCGCCGGCGTCATCTGGCGCCGGCACTACCCAGGCATCATCTCGCACGAGCAGATCGAGTACATGCTCGAGCACGGCTACTCGCACGAGGCGCTATCGCGCTTCATTCGGGAAGAGGGCGCCGGGCTCGCCCTGGCGAGAGACGGGGGCCGGCTGGTCGGCTTCGGCGCTTACCATCGGGTCGACGAGCCGCATGAGATGAAGATCGAGAAGCTCTACGTCCGCCAGGATGCGCAGCGGCGAGGCATTGGGAGCAGGCTGATCGCGGCGGTCGAGGCCGCGGCGCGCGCGCGGCATTGCAAGACCCTGATCCTCAACGTCAACAAGAACAACGTGCAGGCGATCCGCGCCTACCAGAAGAACGGCTTCACCATCCGCGAGTCGGTCGTGGTCGACATCGGCAACGGCTTCGTGATGGACGACTACATCATGGCCAAGGCGCTCTAGCGATGGCCGCCCCGCTGCGCCTCTACGACAGTTTCACGCGCAGCCTGCGCGACTTCGAGCCGCTGCACGCAGACGGGGTCGGCCTCTATACCTGCGGCCCGACGGTGTACGACTACCAGCACATCGGCAATGGCCGCACGTACCTGTTCGAGGACGTGCTCAGGCGCGTGCTCGAGTGGAACGGCTACAAGGTGCACCACGTCATGAACATCACCGACGTGGGTCATCTCACCTCCGACGCGGACGAGGGCGAGGACAAGATGGAGAAGGGCTCACGCCGCACCGGCAAGTCGGCATGGGAGATTGCGCGCATCTACACCGAGGCGTTCCTCGACGACATGCGCGCGCTCAACATCGAGCTGCCGCAGACTCTCTGCCGCGCCACCGATCACATTCCCGAGCAGATCCGCTTCATCGCCGACATCGAGAGGAACGGCTACACGTACCGAACGTCCGATGGCATCTACTTCGACACCAGCAAGCAGCCCGACTACGGTTACCTGGCGCGACTTGACCGCGCCGGGCTCGAGGCCGGCAAGCGCGTCGAGCTCGGGGAGAAGCGCCATCCGACCGATTTCGCGCTCTGGAAGTTCTCGCCGCCAGGCACCAAGCGTCAGATGGAATGGCCGAGCCCCTGGGGCGTCGGCTTCCCCGGCTGGCACATCGAGTGCTCGGCGATGGCGCAGGAGTACCTCGGCGACTTCTTCGACATCCACTGCGGAGGCGAGGACCATATTCCGGTGCATCACAGCAACGAGATCGCGCAGACCGAGGCGCGGGTGGGCACGCGTCTCGCCAACTTCTGGATGCACGGTTACTTCCTGCTGTCGAACGACGCCAAGATGGCGAAATCCGCCGGCGAGTTCCTGCGCCTCGCGTCGCTCGTCGAACGCGGCTACGATCCGCTGGCCTTCCGCTACCTCTGCCTGACGGCGCACTACCGCAGCCAGCTCAACTTCACCTGGGAGGCGCTGGACGCAGCGTCCATCGCGCTCGATCGCGTGCGCCGCGGCTTCCATGGCCTGCCGGGCGAATCCGGCGCAGCGCCCGATGCAACCTACATCGAGCGATTCACCGCCGAGATCAACGACGATCTCAATACCCCGCGCGCACTGGCGCTCGCCTGGGAGCTGCTGCGCAGCGATCTCGCCGCGCCTGCGCGCAAGGCGACGCTGGCGGCGTTCGATCGGGTCTTCGGGCTAGGGCTGGCGACGTGGAGGCCGAAGGAAGAGGCCATCCCGGAGGCGGTGCACGCGCTCGCGGCGGCGAGGGCGGCTGCGCGCGCGGCGAAGGATTGGGCCGAGGCGGATCGCTTGCGCGGCGAGCTGCAGGCAGCGGGCTGGGAGATCGAGGATCAGTCGGGGGGCTACGCGCTGAAGCGGCGCTAGCGAGAAGGCAGCGAAGCGCTGCGTCCGGCTTGCGCTCAGGGACTGTCTGCTGCTGCGGCTAGCCTCTCGTCGAGCGCCGTTGCGAAAAAACGCTCGAACTCACGGACCACGCGGGGATCCTCGAAGAGCACATCGCTTCGCTCGAGGATCTCGGCCTTCCTCGCGTTACGGTAAGCGCTATCGGTGCCAAGGCGCAGAGCCTGATCGACGTAGGCCGACGCGCCGTCAGCGACATGGTCCGCCAGGCCCATCCTGCGGTACATCGCCTGCGTATGCCTGCCGCGCTGAAACTCACCCGGCCAGGTGACTACCGGCGTGCCGACGCAGAATGCTTCGAGCGACGTGTTCATGCCGTTGAAGTGGAGGGTGTCGAGCATCACGTCCGCCACCTCGATTAGGTTCACGTAGTCCGCACTGTCCATCCGCGGCAGGAAGACGATCCGGTCCATCACATCCGGCATCCTCGCCTGCCAGCGGCGCCTGAGAAGCTCGGTCCAGTGCTCGATCTTGGCATTGATGGCGACGAGCCTGCCGGCGGCGTCGCGGCGAAGCACGCCGGCGAGGAGCTTGTCAATGTCGGGATGAATCTTGAACAGATTCTGCGGGCAGAGGTAAACGTGCTCCCGCTCGGTGAGCCCGAAGTGGCTTCGGTCCTTGCGCGGCAAAGGGCGCTCCGGTCGATAGTAGTAGGCGAGGCTCCCCACATCGCGCAACAGGAAGAGCCGCTCGCTGTAATGCGCTTGGGCCTCTGGCGTCTCGTAGAGCTCGCCGGACACGAAGTAATCGATCGTCGGGATGCCCGTGGTATCCGGGTGTCCGAACGACACGCACTGTACAGGCGCGAGCCTGGAGAAGGCGAGGAAATAGCCGAACGGCTCCATACCGATGTCCTGGTAGAAGAGGATGTCGAGCTCTAGCGCCTCGATCAACCGCCTGGCGGCGGGCAGCTCGCGAGGCACATCCACGCTGTGCTCGGCGTGGTGGCGAATGAAGCGCGAGAAATGATCGTCGACCGCTGGTGCGATGAACAGTGCGGTGACCTCGAAGCGATCGCGCGACAGGCAGGCAAAGAGTCCGCGGCTCGTGCGGCCGATGCTGTGGTTGTGGAAGAACTGCGAGATCAGCCCGACACGTATCCTTCCACTCCTTCGTCGCGACGATCGGCAGTGCGCCGCGACATGCGCAAGCGACGGGAATAGATGGCGATACATCGCAGCCGCCTTGATCTGCAGGGCGCGGTCGTCGAGGCCGTGAAACGCCCAGTAGAAATTGGGCCACAACGCCATCTGCATCGGATCGGCGCTTTCGTCCGGCCCCGCCTCCAGCAGCGCGCCCATCGCCGCTTCCATCTGCGAGCGCTCTGTAGCGATCGATTCGCGCGAGGCGGCGATGGGCGAAACGAGCGTCGCGCGCTTGAGTCTTCGCGCCAACGTCGGTTGCAGGGCGCAGGCGCGATCGTAGGCGTGGGCCGCCGCGGCGGTCTCGCCGAGAGCCTGCTGCACGATGCCGAGGTCTTCCCAGTACTGGGCCACGTCGGGCTGAAGGCGGCATGCATGCAGCAATTGCACCGCCGCGGAATCGAACTGCCCCGCCTCCTGGAGGGCGTACGCGTATTGCAGACAGACATCGGCCCGCTCCGGCGCGAACTCGGCCGCTTTCGTAAGGAGAGCAAGCGCGGCGGGCAGGGCGCGGGAGCGCAGCGCGAGCTTGCCAAGACCGAGCCACGCTTCCGCATTCGACGCGTCGAGATCGGCGACTCGCTCGAACGCCGCCTGCGCTTCTCGCAGGCGGCCCGCGCGCTGCATCTGCTGCGCTTCGTGCAGCAGATGGCCGATCAAGCGAACGTGTTGCTCGCTGCGGGTGTGTCCAACTGCGAGCCGTCGCTTTCGTTCCCCCAAGCGAGTCTCCCGACGATGCCTGCCGAAGGCCTGATTCTACGGGAGGCGCGGCCGCCCCTTGACCCAGATCAAGAGCGCACGGCGGCGATGGCATAGGCTAGCCGCATGACATTTCGTTCATGCTGCATAGCGATCGCGGCAGGCATTCTGAGCTTCGCCCTCGCCGCGACGCCCGCGCTCGGGCAGCAAAGCAGGACGGTGTCGGGCCTCGTGGTCAACTTCGGCATCATGTCGGCCGAAGCTGCGCTGAAAGCGGATGGGCATCGCGACGCGCATCCGTCGCGCTTTCCTCCCGGCTCGCAGCACCTGCTCGTCACGCTCGACGACGCGGGCACCGGCAAGCGCATCGGCGGCGCCGAGGTCGCGATCGAGGTGACCGATCCCAAAGGGCGGGTCGAAAAGAAGCCGCTGCTGCATACGCAGGCCGGCGGTCTTCCCGACTACAGCGAGCTGTTCGAATTCGGTTGGTCCGGTGAGTACAAGGTTCGCGTGATCATCACACCACGGCCGGGCGCCAGCCCGATCGAGGCTGAGTTCACCGTCACCCACAAGATCTGACGCCGCCGCGTCGGCTCGCAGGTCCTGCTGATTGCCGCGCCTTCGGCGGCACGCAATTGCAGTAACATGTCCGCTGCAACGGAGAATGCCGACGTGAGCGCACGTCGCCCGGCGGACGTTGTCCCGGGACCATTTCCCTGTGGTAGAACCCTTCTTGCCCTTGGACGAGTTGGGTTCCGATCCATTCTCCGGGGTTCCGGCGAAGTCCGTTGCACCGCTTTCTCGGGAGACGTCATGCTGACTGCAGTCAGAAGCTGTGGAGGCCAGCACGCAAGCGGCTGGCGGGGAAGAGTGGCGCACGTTTTCGAGCGAACTTTGCCATGCGTTGCGCGACAACAGGGTTGATCGGGGAATGAGATGACCCCAGCCTGGACCTGGCTCATCCCGGCGATTTCCGTGGTCGTTCTCGGCGGCGCGCTGGTGGCGGGCGTCGGTCCCTGGCTTGCCGCGCTCTGCGGCATAGCCCTATTCGCCGCGGTGATCGTGGCGGTCCACCACGCCGAAGTGGTGGCGCATCGCGTGGGCGAGCCTTTCGGCACGCTGGTACTCGCGGTGGCGGTCACCGTGATCGAGGCCTCGCTGATTCTCTCGCTAATGTTCGCCGGCGGCGAGGATGCTGCGGTCATCCCGCGCGACACGATTTACGCGGCGGTGATGATCATCTGCAATGGGGTGGTAGGCATATGCATCCTCGTCGGTGGCATTGCCCATCGCGAGCAAACCTTCCGCGTCGAAGGGGCGAGCGGCGGGCTCGCGGCCTTGATCGCCATGTCTGCACTCGCGCTCGTGCTCCCGGACTTCACGACGACGAGCGGCGTCGGGACCTACACCGCCGGACAGCTCGAGTTCGCGGCGATAACTTCGACCGCGCTGTGGGCCATATTCGTCTTCGTTCAGACGATGCGCCATCGGGACTACTTCCTTCCCGTCGAGGACAAAACGAACACTGACACTCACGCCAACCCCCCGACGAACCTCCAGGCGGTCGGGAGCTTCGGTCTGCTCCTCGTCTGTCTCGTGGCAGTGGTGGGACTCGCGAAGGTGCTCTCGCCCATCATCGAGCAGGTGATCATCAAAGCCGGCGCACCGAAAGCCGTGATCGGGATCGTCATCGCGCTGCTGGTTCTGCTACCCGAGACCTGGGCCGCCGTGAGGGCGGCGTTGGCGAACCGTCTTCAGACGAGCATGAATCTCGCCATCGGCTCGGCGCTGGCAAGCATCGGCCTCACGATACCCGTGGTGGCTGTGGCGGCGATTGTTTTCGGTCTGCCGTTGCATCCGGGGCTGGAGCCCAAGGATCTGGTCATGTTGGCGATCACGTTCCTGATCAGCGCAGTCACGCTGGGGACCGGCCGGACTCACATCATGCAGGGGGCGGTGCACCTGGTCGTCTTCGCGGCGTTTCTATTCCTCGCGTTCGTGCCGTAGGGCGACGAACCGGCTCCGCGCGCGTCAGTACAAACGCTGCACCGGCCCGGTAAAGAGCACCGGCCCGGTCGGCAATCCGGTCGGCGAGCCGCCCTGAGGCTCGAGGCTCACGGCAAGCGTCGGCACGTCTCGCAACGTCTGTTCCGCCGGACCGCTCAGGGTCAGCCGAGCGACCCCGGTTGCGGGCAAGAGTCCGAGCGGGCGCGGGTTCCCACCCTCCGGCAATGCCCACAGCTGCAGCGTCCGGTTTGCTGCAAGCTCGACGGGCGCGATGAGTTTCACGGTCAGCGAGCGGCCGGTTCGATCCGCCGAAGCGACGGCGACCGGTTTCGTATCCTGCGCGGCGAGCACCGCGACCAACGTTCCTTCGCGACGTTCCGGCGCGGTCACCAGCAGGCCCACGGCAAGCGCAAAGACCGCCGCGAGCGCGGTCAGCGCAAGCCCGCGCCACAGCGCTAGACTCGTCCAGGCCGACCGGCTCGCGCGTGGCGTTCGTGGGTCAGCGCGGATCCGGGCGAGGATCGCGGTCCAGACGCGCGCCGGCGGCGCGACCGGTGGCAGCGCCTCCGCGAGCGGGAGGAGCCGCTCCTCCCAACGCTGCACGGCGTCGATCAGCACGGCGTCGGTCCGCAAAGCGCGCTCGAAGCGCGTACGCGCGCGGTTGCGAAGCGTCCCGAGGACGTACGCGGAGGCGAGCGCATCGGCACGGCCGGGCGCGCGGAAATTCATCGCGTCACTCCAAGACTGTCGAGGCAGGCGCGCAGGCGCTCGAGGGCGCGGCGTACCCACGACTTCACAGTCCCGAGCGGCTGCTTCAAGTGCCGCGCGAGCTCGGAATGGGACAATCCCTGATAGAACGCGAGGGCGATGGCCTGCTTGGCCCCGCCTTCGAGAGCCTCGATGCAGCTGCGCACCGCCAGCGCATCAGCACCCGCGAGCAGCAACTCGAGGGGCGTAGGTCCCTCGGCTGCGATATTCACGCCCTCTCCGTCGTCATCCATCGTCACCGTGTCGATCTCGCGTCGGCGCAGCCGATCCAGGCAGCGGTTGCGCACGATGCCGGTGAGCCAGGTCAGCGGCTGGCTCTTGGCGGCGACATACGACGCGGCGTGGTGCCAAACGTTGACGAAGCTCTCCTGCAGGACCTCCTCAGCGGCGGCGCCTTCCCGCAATATACGCAGCGCCACGGCGTACAGATGCGGAGCGGTCAGCCGGTAGAGCTCCGCAAAGGCCCGCTGATCGGCGAGAGCCGTGCGGGCGAGCAGCTCCATCAGGCGGGCGTTGCGCTGGACCTGCGCCGTGGCGTCGCCCGCCATTCGAATCAGGTGCCGCGCCGATCCCTGCGCCAGAGCACGTCGGCCACGCCGCCGGCGCGATTGAGGACGCGCGCGAGCACGAACAGCAGATCGGAGAGCCGGTTCAAGTACTTTCGCGCGGGCTCGCGCACCGTCTCGGTCGAGCCGAGATGGACCACAGCGCGCTCGGCGCGCCTGCACGCGGTGCGCGCGACGTGCGCGAGGCTCGCCGCGCGCGTGCCGCCGGGGAGGATGAATTCCTTGAGCGGCGGCAGATCGGCGTTGAAGCGCTCGATGGCATCGTCGAGACGCAGGACCTGAATCTCGCGCAGGGCTTCGTAGCCGGGAATTGAAAGCTCGCCGCCGAGATCGAAGAGGTCGTGCTGAACGGCGACGAGGCAGCCGGCGATTGACTCGGGGGGATTCTCCGCCAGCAGCACGCCGAGCGCGGAGTTGAGCTCGTCGACTGCGCCGATGGCGTCGATGCGCGCGGCGTCCTTGCCTACGCGAGTGCCGTCGCCAAGACCGGTCGTCCCCGCATCACCGGTGCGGGTGACGATCTTCGACAGGCGATGGCCCATGGCGCTCGACGAATGGTTCGGTACACGAACGGGCAGCATAGAGAATTCATATTGCCGCGGCAAGTCGGCAACCCCTTCGTTGACGGCGCTCAATTGTCTTTTGGCGAAGATTGTTTACCATGAGGTCCCCGACCGGGAGTCAGTCCATGTCGAACGCCTTCGAGACCGATCTCGACCGCAACGCGGCGAACTACACGCCGCTCACGCCGCTGTCGCTGATCGCGCGAACCGCTTACGTCTACCCGCGGCATCCCTCGGTTATCCACGGCGAGCGCCGGTACACGTGGGCCGAAACCTATGAGCGGGCGCGCCGTCTTGCCTCAGCGCTGCACGCCGCAGGCATCGGGGTCGGCGATACGGTGGCTGTCATGGCGGCGAACACGCCCGAGATGCTCGAATGCCACTTCGGCGTGCCGATGACAGGAGCCGTGCTCAACACGCTCAACACCCGGCTCGACGCCGAGGCCATCGCATTCATGCTCGAGCACGGCGAGGCGAAGCTTCTCATCACCGACACCGAATTCGCACCGATCGTCGAGCCGGC
>Ga0187777_10001980_pt1 | contig 13197 bp, 10 predicted proteins | sample 1015_Q2_SP5_10_M_FD_132416 | JGI IMG/M metagenome (GOLD analysis project Ga0187777, IMG submission 132416) | Tropical peat soil microbial communities from peatlands in Department of Meta, Colombia - 1015_Q2_SP5_10_MG | ecosystem: Environmental > Terrestrial > Soil > Wetlands > Peat | place...
CATGAAAGCCCGCATGGAGACGATGCGTACGCTCGGCGCCACGCTCTCGCCATTCAGCGCCTTCTTGCTGCTGCAGGGCATCGAGACCCTGCACCTGCGCATGCCGCGGCACTGCGAGTCGGCACTCGCCGTCGCGCGCCATCTCGCGCAGCACCCGCGCGTCGAATGGGTGAACTACCCGCTGCTCGACGGCAACCGCTACGAGCCGCTCGCGCGGCGCTATCTCCCGCGCGGAGCGGGAGGCATTCTGACCTTCGGCATCAAGGGCGGAGCAGCCGCGGGCGAGCGGTTCATCGAAGCGGTCCAGTTTCTGTCGCATCTCGCCAACGTCGGCGACGCGAAGACGCTGGTCATTCATCCGGCCTCGACCACCCATCGTCAGCTCGACGAGGAGGAACAGCGGGCTGCCGGCGTGATGCCCGAGATGATCCGTCTGTCGATCGGCCTGGAGAGCCTCGATGATATTCTCTGGGACATCGACCAGGCTCTCGACGCCGTGGCGAAATAAACCCATGACCACTCCGTCGCGCTATCCGTCGATCGCCTGGCCCTGGGTTGGCCTGCTGCTGTGCGCGGCGCTCCTCGGCCAGGAATACCTGCTGGCGGCCACCGGAGCGCACGCCGAATTGATGGCGTATCGCGTGACGCTGATGGCGGTCGGGCTGACGTCGCTCGCGATGATCGTGCTGCCGGCGCGGCGGATCGGTTACGCGCTTGCGGTTCTCGTTTGCGTCGGATTGCTCGCGTGGGCTTATTACTTGCAATACGGCATGGACCTCGAGCCCTGCCCGCTGTGCATCATCCAGCGCCTTACCTTCGCAGCCATGGCGATCGTGTTCCTGCTCGCCGTCATTCAGAATCCGGGCCGCGCCGGCGCAGCGGTCTACGCTTTGCTCCAATTCCTGATCGGCGGTTTCGGCGCCGCGGTTGCCGCGCGCCAGGTCTGGCTGCAGTCGCTGTCGAAAGGCGAGGTCCCCGCCTGCGGGATGAGCCTCGATTACATGCTCGACACGCTGCCGCTGAGCGAAACCATTCGTAAGGTCTTCGAGGGTAGCGGCGAGTGCGCGGAAAAGGCGTGGATATTTCTGCACCTGTCCGTAGCCGGTTGGGCGCTGGTATTCTTCATCGCGCTGGTCGTGGTGAGCTTTGCGCTGATCCGGCGCGATTAGGTTCGCGCGGCCGCTCGACCCCGAAAGAAGGGACCCGTCGCGTTGCTCGGGCGCGGCCTCCTTGCACCGAACTCTGCACTTGAAATGTTGCACGTCGGCGACTTGCACGCCTCCGGGGTCGGATCCCCGCGCACAGCGCGGGGCCCCTCCTCCGCCCTTCACTCGCGCCGTCGCCTCCTTGAACCGTCCCTGCAACCTGCGATGTCGCGTGTCGGCGACCTGCACGCCTCCGGGGTCGGATCCCCGCGCACAGCGCGGGGCCCCTCCTCCGCCCTTCGGCGTGCTACTTCGGCGCCATCCTTATCGCGCCGTCGAGGCGGATCACCTCGCCGTTGAGCATTTCGTTGCGGATGATCTCGCCCACGAGCGAAGCGTATTCCGGCGGGCGGCCAAGCCGCGGCGGAAACGGGACCATCTTGCCGAGCGATTCCTGGATGTCCTTCGGGATCTCGCCAACCATCGGCGTCTCGAAGAGCCCCGGCGCGATCGTCATCACGCGGATGCCGAAGCGCGCGAGCTCTCGCGCTATCGGCAGCGTCATCCCGACGAGCCCCGCCTTCGACGCACTGTACGCCGGCTGGCCGATCTGACCGTCGAAAGCAGCCACCGAGGCGGTAAACACGATGACGCCGCGCTCGCCCTCGGCGTTGGGCGCATTCCTGTTCATCGCCTCCGCTGCGAGGCGCGTCATGTTGAACGAGCCGTTGAGATTGATGTTGACCACTCGCACAAAGCTCGCCAGCGCGTGCGGGCCTTCCTTGCCGAGGATTCTCTCGCCGTGCACGACGCCAGCGCAGTTGATCAGTCCGTGGAGCGCGCCGTAGCTCCCAAGCGCCGCGGCCACCGCCGCCTTTCCGCTCCCCTCGTCGGTGACATCCGTGCGAACGAACTTCGCCGCGGCGCCAAGCTCCTTGACCAGCGTCGCCCCTTCCTGCTCTTTCAAATCCGCGATGACGACCTTGCCGCCACCCGCGGCGAGCATGCGCGCCGTCGCCGCGCCGAGCCCGGATGCCCCGCCCGTCACGAGAAATACGCTGCCGCCTAGCTGCATCGCCTCAGCTCCCCTTCCGACTCAAAGAATGCGATTGAACCACAACACCGAGAGCAGCGCGGCGGCGAGAGCGAGAATCGCCGCGCCGGCTGTCACCAGCGCGGTGATCTCCGTCTCCTTCTTCTCCAGAGAAACGCGCGTGTTCAGCGCCTCGTAGACTTTCTTCAGATCGTTCGCCGTGCCGGCGTAGAAATATTCACCGCGGGTCAGGTTGGCGATCGTCTTCAGCGTCTCTTCGTCCAGGCGCACGCGCATCGACCAGCCTTCCGCACTGATGATCTCGCCGGCCTGCGTGCCGATGCCGACCGTGTAGACGCGGATGCCGCGGTCGGCGGCCATGCGCGCCGCCTCGATGGGGTCCGGCCCCGTCGTCGTCTGCCCATCCGTGAGCAGGATGATCGCCGCCGAGCCGAACGATCCGGGCTCGGCCGGCTTGTCGTCCGCCTTGCCCGTCTTGTCCTGCTCACGCCCCGGCGCAAGCGGCGCGTTGCGACGCGCAGCCTCACCGCGAGGGTTCCAGGAGCGCAAGTCGAATTCCACGTCTGGAAAGATCGTCTTCAGCGAGACGAGAATCCCGCTTCCGACCGCGGTGCCACGCTGCAGCTGAAAGCGATCGATGGCGGCGAGGATCTCCTCGCGGTTCTGGGTGGGCGGCTGCACCACCGACGCCGTCGCGGCGAAGGATACGACGCCGATGCGCGCGCGCGAAGGCTGGTCGGCGACGAAGGCGCGCGCAGCGGCCTGCGCAGCGGCCAGACGGTTCGGCTGCACGTCGGTCGCGCGCATGCTCCCCGAGACATCCATGGCCAGGATGATCGTCTCGCGTTGTGACGGGAGCATGATCACCGCGGCCGGCCGAGCCATCGCCACGATCATCGTCGCGAGCGCGAGCAGGAAAAGGAACGGCGGCACGTGACGCCGCAGCCGCTGCCCTGCACCCATCGCGTCTCTGACCATGGAGAGGCTCGCGTAGGCCAGAGCCTCCTTTTTCTTTCGCCGCAGCAGCACGAAGTAAACCGCGACAAGCAGCGGCACCACGAGCAGCAGCCAGAGCAGCTCAGGCCACAGGAAGGTCACTGCTCGACTCCAGGTGCCGCGGCAGGCCGCCGCCGGAGAGCTGACTGCGCCGCTTGCGCAGATCGGCGAAGCGCATCACTGCGTCGACCAGATCGTCCTCGGTCGACAGTTCCAGCGCGTCGACGCCGGCCTGGCGGAAGCCAGTGCGCAATTCCCGTTCGCGCCGCTCTGCCGCGCGGGCGAAGCGGCTGCGAAAGCCGCGATCATGCGTGTCGACGAAGAGCTGCTCGCCGGTTTCCGCGTCCTGCATGACGACCAGTCCCAGGTCCGGAAGCCGCATCTCCAGGGGATCGAACAGGCGCACCGCCACAACCTCGTGGCGCAGCGCGACGCGGGCGAGCGACTCCGCCCATCCCGGCGCGCTCACGAAATCGGAGACCACGAATACGAGCGACCGGCGCGACATGACGGGGAATGCCGTATCGAGCAGGTCCTTGAGCCGGGTCGCGCTCCCGCCGGTGCGCTCCGGGCGCGTGAGCATCAGGTGCAGCAACTGCAGCACGTGACGCCGCCCGCCGCGAGCCGGCAGCACGGCGTCCACATGATCGCCGTAGAAGAGCGCGCCCACCCGGTTGCCGTGACGGGAGAGCAGCCGAGCGAGCACCGTCACGAACTCTATCGACACGCTCCGCTTGCGCACATCGCGCGAGCCGAAGTCGGTGGACGGGCTCAGATCGAGCAGAAACCAGGCGGTGACGTCGCGGTCCTCGTTGTACTCGCGCACGTACGGCGTGTCGAGCCGTGCAGTTACGTTCCAATCGATGTAGCGAACGTCGTCGTGATACTGGTATTCGCGCAGGTCGGCAAGGTCGAGCCCGAAGCCGCGGAACAGCGTCCGGTAGTCGCCGTGCAGCAACCCGTCCAGACGGCGGATCACCGTCCACTCGAGCCGCCGCAGGATGAACTCAGGATTGCGCCGCGACTCGGACATGCGCATCGAGGGGCTTCTCGGGCGCCCGCACGTGCTGCATGACGCGCTCGAGGAGCGTATCGGGTGTCTGCCCTTCGGCGAGCGCCTCGTAGGTGAGCACGAGGCGGTGACGCAGCACATCGGGCGCGAGATCGATGACGTCCTCCGGCAGCAGGTAGTCGCGGCCGCGCAGGTACGCGAGCGCGCGCGCCGCCTCGATCAGGTGGATCGACGCGCGCGGGCTCGCACCGAAGGCGATGAAGCGCGACAAGTCGCGGATGCCATAGCGCTCGGGGTGGCGCGTGGCGTTCGCCAGCCGGACTGCGTACTGGATGAGCGCCGGATCCACGTAGCCGCTGCGGCATTCCTGCTGCAGCGCCGAGAGCTGCTCCGTACTCGCCACGGCGACGACGTCCTGCGCGCTGCCGGTGACACGCTCCACGATCACGAACTCCTGCTCTTCGCTCGGGTAGCCCACCAGCACCTTCATCATGAAGCGGTCGACCTGAGCTTCGGGCAGCGGATAGGTTCCCTCGGTCTCGATCGGGTTCTGCGTAGCCATGGCCAGGAACGGCTCGGGCACGCGGTAGGTCTGGCCCGCGATCGTGACCTGATATTCCTGCATCACCTCGAGCAGCGCGCTCTGCACTTTTGCCGGAGCGCGGTTGATCTCGTCGGCGAGCAGCAGATTCGTAAACACCGGGCCGAGCGAGGTGGCGAACTCGCCCGTCTTCTGGTTGTAAATGCGCGTGCCGACGAGGTCGGCGGGAACGAGGTCCGGCGTGAACTGGATGCGCCTGAAGCTGCCTCGTATCGTCTTCGCCAGTGTCTTGACGGTCAGCGTCTTGGCGAGCCCCGGGACGCCCTCGACCAGCAGGTGGCCCTGCGCCAGGATCGCGACGAGCACCCGCTCGAGAAAATGATCCTGCCCGACGACCACTTTCTTCACCTCGTACAGAACCCGCTCCATCAGCGCGGAATGCTTGGCGCGGCCGATCTCTGTGTCGTTCATGGTTTCCTTGGCGTTGTGCAATTCAGAACGGCGACAACCCGATCGCCATCGCCGCATTCTCGATGGGCACCGCGAAGCCGATGCCGATGAACACCCGCTGCTCGGTCGGATTCATGATCCCTGTCACGATGCCTACGACTTCACCGTCGGCGGTCACCAGCGGACCGCCCGAGCTTCCGGGGTTGGCCGCCGCATCGAACTGAATGAGATTCGTCAGCGCGCGCTTGCCGTCCGCAGAAACGTAGGTGCGGCCGAGGCCGGAGACCACGCCGGCCGTCGCCGAGGGCCCGATACCGAATGGGAATCCGACGGCGACGACCAGGTCACCTGGCGCCAGGTCACGCGTGGAGCGCAGCGTCGCCGGCACCAGGTCGTCGGGCAGCGTCCTCGCTTTGATCACCGCGAGGTCGTTCTCGGGCTGCATTCCGATCACGTCGGCTTCCGCTTCCGTCCCGTCCTCGAACACGACCCCGACGCGGTCGGCACCTGCGACTACATGCAGGTTGGTGAGGATGATGCCCTTGTCGACGATGACAACGCCCGTGCCGACGCTGCGCTCGATGTCCTTCTCGCCTTCCGCATCGTCGGTCTTCGGTGCAAGCTGGCGCACGCGCACGACCGAAGGGCGAATAGTCTCGTAGGCGCGCGCGGCTGCCGAGGGTAGCGTCGTCCTTTCCAGCGTGTGCAGGACGGCGGAGTCGATGTCGTCCTGCGTCAGCGCGCGCGGCACGGGGTAGAGACGCCCGTGAAGGAACACCACGGCACTAGCGACCAGGACGATCGCCGCCAGCCACAGCGGTCGCTGATGGCGCCTGAGCGCGACCCGCCAGCGCGAGACGGCCGCGGCGGGCGGCGGCGCACCAGGCTGCGCGGGTGCGGGCATCGGCGCCCGTGGCGGGACCGCCCGCGCCGGCCTGGAACTGCTGTACAGCGTTGATCTTCCCATGCGTCACTCGTCAGACGTCGACGTTGCGACGCCGGCGCTGCGCTCGCAGTATGAACCAGTCGCGGCGATTTCGCATCGCCGCGCGTCAGGCTAGCGCGGCCACAGCCAACCGAAGGCGCCCGCTGTCAGCAATCCGTAGATCAACCCGTCGATGGTAGTGCGAACGGTGGTCGCCCAGGAGCGGTGGTACCAGATCGACATCTGCCAGAGCGCGAGCGAATAGCCGATGAATGCCACAGCGCCGGCAACCTGGAACACGCGCAGATACGCCGTCCCGGCGGGCAGCGAGGCCGCTGTAACGTACGCGGCGAAGAAACTGACAACCACCGAGTAGATGAACCACTGCGTCAGGCTTCGCCCCATCGAGAACGGTCCGTTCGGCATGACAGTGAAGACCATCACTGGGCCCTTCTTAAGCTTGTCCTGGAACTGTGTCGATTTCATTTCGGCCATGTCCGTCGCGTGAGGCATCACGTAGTCGCCGGGCGGGATCGCGAAGGGGCGCAGCGAGTCCATGACCTTCTGCTCGTTCGGCGTGGTGACGCAGTCATGCTTGTGCCATGACGTGGCCATGTGAATGATCGAGCTGGCGACAAACACGAGCACGGCCGAGAGCAGTATCGGGAACCAGAGCGAGTAGAGCGCGACCATGACGTCCTCCTGGGATTTGGTGGGATCTTATGAATCGATTCGGCTGCCGGCGGTCCACGATGGCGCGGTTCCGCTGCAGCCCTGCAAGCCCTTCACGCAGACCGCCGGGGCGGCTCGTCCATCTGCTCGATCAATCTGCCCATGGCGCGGTCGAACAGCGGAACCGATTCGACCGCAAGCTGCGCGCGGCCGCTGCGAAACGCTTCGGCGAGGCTCTCCGGCGAGTAAACGAAGGCAGTGCTGCCGTCCCGGTGACAGAAGAGCAGCCGCTTGCGCTGCGGCGCGCGCCATGCAAGGCGGGCGAGCACCGGCTCGCCGTCGGTTTTGAAGCTGCACCAGTCGCCGCGCACGAGCGCCATTACCTGACGCTCGTGCACGTCGGAGCCCCGCAGGGAAGCAACGGCGGCTGCGGCGCCAGGCGGCGCTGCGACGCGCTGCGCCGCCGCCGCAGCCTGTGGCATCGGTGTCGCGCCAAGCGCAGGCGACGCGCCGGGCGCCGCGGGAGCCGCCTTCATCGAGGCCACGTGCAGGTCGAACAGCCGCGAGAGCAGCGCCTCGCGGCGTGCCTGCGCAGCGGGGTCGCTCGGCCAGTCTTTCTTGATGCGCCCGAGCAAGCGTGGAAGCATCTCCGTAAGGCGCTTGCGCGCGGCACCGCCAAACTTCGGCGTGATGCTCCACAGCAGATCGTCGACCAGCGCCAGCTGCTCCTCCCACGCTGCGCTGTCCGTCCCCCGCTCGAGCGATGCGGTCGCGAGCCGCTCGACGCACTCGTGATCGAGAAAGGCGCGAATCTCGGGCTGCACCACGCGCCCGGCGAGCCTTGCCTCGAGCGCGACCGCGGCGTCGTCGCGCGCTGCTGCGCGCTTGTCCTGCGCGATCAGCGGCTGGACGGCGGCGGCGAGCTGCTCGTTCGCGCTGGCGCGATCCGAATCGAGGAAGGCATCCAGCTCACCGCGCAGCGTCTCGAAGATGCCGAGATCTTCGTCGAATTCGTCCCGAACGCGCGAAGCGATATTGTTTGCGAGCTCAACCAGCGCGCGGTCACGCGGTCGCTCGGGATTCAGATCGACCCCGGCCGCAGCGAGCGTATCGAAGAGCCGTCGTGCGGGATGCTGCGCGTCGGCCAGCACGCGACGATCGAGCAGCGCCGCCTTGAGGATGGGAATCTGCAAGCGGCCGAGGACCGTCTTGATCTCCTCCGCGATGTAGCGATCCTCGAACACGTAATCGAGGACGCCCTCGACCACGTCGATGGTCAACCGATCGACCGGCGATCCGCCGCGCCCGGCCACCGCAGCCTTCAAGGCGCTTAGCTCGTTCGAAGAGCCGGTCCGCAGCCCTTCGGGATCGACTCGGGCAAGCTCGGGCATCCCGGTCACGACCTGGCCACGCTGCAGCGAAGTGAGCACGCCGACCAGCGCCGACCACACCTGCGCATCGGGCCACCATCCCGCAGGCCCTCCGGGCAAGCCGCCGGCAGGAACGCCCGCCGCACCGGGCACGCCCGGCATTGCATCCGGCATCATGCCGGGACCCGGCTGCGCGCCGGGCTGCATCTTCTCCATCAGCTTGTCGAGAAGCGCGCGACTGCCCATACCCTGCGCGGCCGCGCCGTCGGCGCCCGCGCGCGCCCGCATGCGCAACGCGGGCAGCACGTCGCGATCCCGCAGCAACGCGTTCAACTCGCGGTGCAGTGCCGCGATTTCCGGAGTCGTGGCGCGCACCAGATGTTCCATGATCGGGCGCCACTGCTGCCCGTCGGGCCACAACTCGCGGCACACCGTACCGAACGCGTCGCAGATGTAATCCGTGCTCCACGGGTTGTCGAAGACCGAATCGCTGGGCGCCTCGCGCAGCAGCAGGCGCACGCGGAAGTCGAGGGCGAACGCCTCTTCGAGCGTGGCCGCGCGCATTGCCGACACCGCGCCTTTCAGCGCGACCTGTGCCGTATGGTCACCATGGTCGACGATGGCCAGCGTGAAGGAGGACGCATCGCGCGGCCCGCGCGTGCGTCGCTTGCCCTCGCGGCGACGCTGGAAGAGCTGATCGAAGACGGCCTTGAATTTCGGAATGAACTCCGCGCGCCGGGCGCGCACCGCCTGCGCGAGCATGAACTCCGGATCGCCCGTCGGTGCGGGCGCCATCGACGGCGGATAGTCGAGCTCCTCGGGCGCTGCCGCCTGGAGCAGCTCCAGTGCGGGCCACAGGGCCGCATCGAAGCGCTTATGCGTGAGCTCCAGGCACTCCGCCAGGATGCTCTCCGCCTCGGCCGGTCCGATCTCGCGCGAGCCTTCGGTGCTGACGATGAGCCGTCCCTGCGCGGCCCGGTCGCCGGTGGGATCAGCGGTCATTTGGATGTTCCCACAATGCTGCGGAAGCAGGAGCGATTCTAGTGCAACACGACCGTCGCGGGAACATACAAGGGGCGCTTAATGGCACGCTTCTTGCGCTTGTCGCATCATATGCAGCTCGAGACCTTGATGAAACCCACGCGCGCCGCGGGCGGTCCCGCCGGGATGCCCCGGCATCGTCGCATTCTGACCGAATACCTGCGGCGCGGGCTGGCGGCGTCGGGCGACCCGCAGCAGGCGCTGAGGATGGGCCGTTTTCTCACGGCGGCGGGCACGTCGCTGCTCGCGCTCGTCCTGCTCTTCGCCTGCTATCTGTTCGGAGCGCTTCCCGGCGACGCGCTCGCGCAAATCTCGGTGTTCACGCTGTTCGCGGTCCTCGCCTTCTTTGCCATGTTCCGCACCGGCCTGAACCTGAAGCTCCCGGACCCGAGTCTGACGCTGCCGCAGATGCTCACCGCGACGCTCGTGATCCTCTACGCAATGTTTCGCGCCGACGGCGGAAGCGCCGTGTACGTGATTCTTCTCGTCATGGCTTACCTTTTCGGCGTGCTTCGCCTCAGCACGGCAGCGCTCCTGATCTATGCGCTCGTGATCCTGGCCGGGTACGGCATCGTCATCGCTGCGCGTTGGCGCTTTCGGGCCGATGCCTACGAGGTCGGACTCGATCTGCTGCAGTGGATCGTGCTCGGCTTCACGCTGCCGTGGTTCGCGGTAATGGGCGGCTACGTAAGCGGGCTGCGCCATCGCCTGCGCAAAAGCAACGCCGAGCTGGAGCGCGCGCTGCTCACGACGAAGGCGACGCAGAAGAGCCTCGCCGAAGCACAGCGCATGGCGCAGGTCGGAAGCTGGTCCTTCGAGCCGGCGCGCGCCGTCGCCGCCTGGTCGCCCGAGACCTTCCGCATCTTCGGCGCCGATCCGGCACAACCCGCGCTCGTCGGCGAGGCGTTCCGCAAAAGCATCCATCCGGATGATCTTCCCCGCTATCTCGAACTGCTCAAGCCGGCGCTCGAGCACGGGCACGGATTCGAGGTCGAATACCGCATCGTCAAGCCCGATGGCATGGTGCGTTGGCTCCACTCGGTCGCGGAATGCGTCGTCGAGCGCGGCCGCACGGTGCTGTTGCGGGGCACGGTATCGGATATCACCGAGCGCAAGACGCAGGCCGACGCGCTGACGCTCGCGCGCGACAAGGCTGCGGGGGCACGGGCCATGCTGATCGACGCCATCGAAAGCATGACGGACGCCTTCGCATTGTTCGACGCCGATGACCGGCTCATCCTGTGCAACAGTCGCTACGCGGAGCTCACCGATGCCACCAGTTTCTCGCAGATCGCAGGAACGTGCTTCGAGGATCTCGTCCGCGCTTCGATCGCCAAGGGCGAGGTTATCGAGCCGCCGTTCGCCGGCAACGTCGAAGCCTGGGTGGCCGAACGCGTGCGGCGCCACCGCAACCCGGGAGCAGAGGCGTGGGACGTGCAGCTCGCCGGCGGTCGTTGGTTTCAGGTCACTGAGCGGCGCACGCAAGCAGGCGGGATCGTTGGGGTGCGCCGCGAAATCACCCAGCGCAAGCTTCTCGAGCAGCGCCTAGTCATGGAGCACGCGGTAACGCGGCTTCTCGCCGAGAGCGACGACGCCGCTGATGCGATGTCGCGCATCATTCAGACGATATGCGAGACGCTGGGCTGGGATTGCGGGGCGCGCTGGCGGTGGGACAGCAAGTCCCGCGTGCTTCGCTGCGTGGAAACCTGGAGCGTTCCGGCGAAAGAGGTGCGCGCATTCGTCGCGGAGAGCGCCGCGCAGATCTTCGCGCCGAGCTCGAGCGGGCTGATCCGGCGGACCTGGTCGAGCGGCGAGCCCGTCTGGGTCGCCGACGTCTCCCGCGAGCCGGGATTCGTGCGCGCCGATATGGCGGCAAAGGCCGGCTTGCGGGCTGCGTTCGCCTTTCCCATTCAGGCAGGCACACAGGCCTACGGCGTGATGGAGTTCTTCCTGCGCAACGCGCGCGAGCCCGATCCATCGCTGCTCAGGGTCGCGCGCTCGATCGGATTGCAGATTGGCCAGTTCATCGCACGCACGGCTGCGCAGGAGCAGATTCGCCAGCTCGCGCACTTCGACTTTCTGAGCGGGCTGCCCAACCGGAGGCTGTTCAATCAGCTCGTCGAGCACGCGCTAACGAAGGCGCAGCGCCGCGGTACACCGCTCGCGCTGCTGTTCATCGACCTGGACGGCTTCAAGAGCATCAACGACAGCTTCGGCCACGACGCGGGCGACCACCTGCTTGCGACTTTCGCACAGCGGCTGCGAGATTCGCTTCGAAAGTCCGATCTGCCCGCGCGACTGGTCAACGCCGGGACGCCAGGGCGTTTCGGCGGCGACGAATTCATGGTGGTGATCGACGACTATTCCGATGCCGGCGACCTCGCCAGGGTGGCGCGCAAGATACTGTCGGCGGCAAAAGAACCCGTCGATCTCGCCGGAGCGCGAGGACGCGTCACGGCCAGCATCGGCATCGCTGTCTACCCGATCGACGGCACCGACCTGGAGGAGCTGTTCAAGAACGCGGACACGGCGATGTACGCCGCCAAGCAGGCGGGTGGCGACGACTATCGCTTCGCCTCTGCACCTCTGAGCGACGCCCGCTAACGCGGGTGTCCGCCGCCTTCGCCGCGGCCGTCCCCGCGACCTTCGCCGCGGGGCTCGCCGTTCGCGGCACCGCGTCCCTGTCCGCCGCCACGAGGCTCCCCATGCATCCGCTGCTGGCCTTGCATCTGCGCCTGAGGTTGCATTCCTGATTGGCCGCCGCCTTGATGGGGTGGGCCGCCCTGCGCGTTGCGCGTATGCATTCCCTGCCCCTGCATCGAGCGCTCCGGCATTGCCGCTCCCTCCGCGGCTACGGCGTTGCGGGAGCCAAACGCGCCCGGTCTCGCCGTCGCGGCGATCGCCGGCCTGCCCTGATTGACCGACGCCAGCATTTCGCGGTTATTGCTCGAGGCGCGTTCGTGGTTGAGTTGCGCGGTCGTTGCGCCGCGATGCGTCTGCCGCGCGAACGCTTCTTCGTCCGCCGTCGGGCGCGCCACGGCTCCTCCCGTGCCGCCGTTGTACGCGACACGATTGACGTTGGTGTTGTTGACCACCGTGTTGTAAGTCTTGTTGACGTTAACGTTGACGTTGGTCACCGAGCGGTTGTAGTAGAACGCGCCGCCCTGCCAGTAGCCCCCCTGGTATCCGGTACCGAAATAGCCAAAGCCGTAGTTGATGCCGCCGTAGAATCCGATGCGCGGGCCCCAGTAGCCGGCATGCCATACGTAGAGGCCGTTGGCCCAGCCCCAATAGCCCGGCGTCCATAGCGCACCGACGAAGGGAGCAAGCACCCAGGTACCCGGCACCCAGAAATACCCGCTCGGACCGTAGCCCCAGTAGCCGGGCGTCCAGATATAACCTGGGCCGGGACATATCGGCTGCGCATACACGGGAAGCGGCGGCGGCGCAATCGCGACCGAGACGAAGACGGCGGCGTAGGAGAACGCCGACGCACTCATGAGAACGACAGCCAGCAGCAGCGAGCGGGTATGGCGAAGAAGTGGTCCGAGTCTCATGAACGAGTTCGCTTCCGTGGTGGGTCTGCCCGATAAACGCCCCGCACGGAACGGCGGTTGACTTCCGTTACTCCGCACGCGTCCACTGCCCGTTGATCGGTGCGCCGTTCGCCCAGCGTCCGCGAACCTCGATGCGGTTGTCGGCGATGCGACCGTCGAGCGAACCGGCGAGCGGAGATTCATCCTGCCAGTTCCACCCGTCGATGGTCACCCGTACCGTGCCGGCCGGCGTGATGTCGAAGCGCCCGGTGGCGTACTTGCCCTTGACGCGGCTTGGCCAGGAGACCTCCGCTGCACCGCCCTCGAAGTTCAGCACGAGCTTCCAGCAGAGCTTACGCTCGGGATTGTTCGGAAAATTGCAGAATTGCCCTTCGTACTTGCCGTCAAACTTGCCCGCGACACCCGCGGGCGCTGCTGCCGCCTTGCCTGCAGCA
>Ga0187777_10001983_pt1 | contig 13186 bp, 9 predicted proteins | sample 1015_Q2_SP5_10_M_FD_132416 | JGI IMG/M metagenome (GOLD analysis project Ga0187777, IMG submission 132416) | Tropical peat soil microbial communities from peatlands in Department of Meta, Colombia - 1015_Q2_SP5_10_MG | ecosystem: Environmental > Terrestrial > Soil > Wetlands > Peat | place...
CGGCTTGCCAAGGCCAAAGCGCCCGGACTCGAAGCCGGCAACCGGGCGATCGCTCACCAGATCCCCGATCCGATGCGACACGAAGCGCGCGAGAGAGGCTTCGAAACGACCGAGGGGATGTCCAGTGAGATAAAGACCGAGCGTCTCGCGCTCCCCGGCAAGTCTCACTGCCTCGCTCCACTCCGGGAGCGGGGCGCGTAGCGGCGCGGGCGCTGCGCTCGCGCGCTCATCGTTTGCGAGCCCGAAGAGATCGTTTTGCCCTGCGGCCTTGGCGCGTGTGTTCTGGTCCCCAAGGTGCATCGCGCCGGGGAGCCGGTCCATGAGCGTTGCGCGGTTCGCACCGAGGCCATCCAAACTCCCCGAGCGCAGCAGCGCCTCGAGCACGCGGCGATTCACTTTCTGCAGGTCAAGCCGGCGGCAGAGATCCTCGAGCGTCGCGTAGGCACCGCGCGCTTCGCGCTCGGCGATCAGCGCCTCGACGGCGCCCCGACCGACCCCGCGCACCGCGCCCAGTCCGTAGCGGATGCGTTGCTCGCCCGCGGCCGCGAACTCGTAACGCGAGGCGTTGACATCGGGTGGCAGCACGCTGAGGCCCATGTCGCTGCACTCCTTGATGATCGTCACCACCTTGTCGGTGTGCTCCATGTCGGCGGAGAGCACCGCGGCCATGAACTGCGAGGGGTAGTGCGCCTTGAGGTAGGCCGTCTGATAGGAGAGAAGCGCGTAGGCGGCGGAGTGCGATTTGTTGAAGCCGTAGCCGGCGAACTTCTCCATCAGATCGAAGATGTGCGCCGCGACGCGCTCGCGCACCCCACGCTCGAGCGCGCCGCGCACGAACACCGAGCGCTGCTGCGCCATCTCCTCGTGATTTTTCTTGCCCATCGCCCGCCGCAGGAGGTCCGCGCCACCGAGGGTGTAACCGGCGAGCACCTGCGCGATCTGCATCACCTGCTCCTGGTAGAGGATGACGCCATAGGTGGGTTTGAGAACGGGTTCGAGGCTCGGATGCAGGTAGTCGATGGGGGCATCGCTGCGGCCGTGCTTGCGGCTGATGAAGTCATCGACCATCCCCGACTGCAGCGGGCCTGGGCGAAAGAGCGCGACCAGCGCCACGATGTCCTCGAAGCAATCGGGCTGCAGACGCCGGATCAGATCCTTCATGCCGCGCGATTCGAGCTGGAAGACCGCGGTCGTGCGGCAGGATTTGAGCAGCGCGTAGGTCGCCACATCATCCATCGGCAGCGCACTCACCTCGAGGAGCGGGGTGCCCGCGGCGCGTTCGCGGTTGATGAGCGCGGCCGCGCGATCGATGATCGTGAGGGTCCGAAGCCCGAGGAAGTCAAACTTCACGAGCCCGGCGGCCTCGACGTCGTCCTTGTCGAACTGCGTGACGACGTTGCCCCCCGAAGCATCGCAATAAAGCGGCGCGAAGTCGGTGAGGACGGAGGGGGCGATGACCACCCCGCCCGCATGCATGCCGGCGTTGCGCGTCAGGCCCTCGAGCGAGCGGGCGAGGTCGATGAGGTTACGCACCTCGTCCTCGCTCTGATACAGACGCTTGAGTTCGGGTTCCTTCTCGAGCGCGGCATCGAGGGTGATGCCGAGCTCGAAGGGAATGAGCTTCGCGATGCGATCGACGTAGCCGTAGGCCATGCCGAGCACGCGGCCGACGTCACGCACCACCGCCTTCGCGGCCATCGTGCCGTAGGTGATGATCTGCGAGACGCGGTCGCGTCCGTACTTGGTGGCGACGTAGTCGATGACCCGATCGCGCCCGTCCATGCAGAAGTCGATATCGAAGTCGGGCATCGACACCCGCTCGGGATTGAGGAAGCGTTCGAAGAGCAGGTCGTACCTGATCGGGTCGAGATCGGTGATCCCGAGGCTGTAGGCGACGAGCGATCCGGCCCCAGATCCGCGCCCCGGGCCGACCGGCACGCCGTGCTCGCGCGCCCAGCGGATGAAGTCCGCGACGATGAGAAAATAACCCGCAAAGCCCATCTGACAGATGACATCGAGCTCCTGATGCAAACGCTCGCGGTGAGCGGCGGGTGCACCGGCGGCGTAGCGCCGCGCGAGTCCCTCACCCGCCTGCTGACGCAGGTACTGCTCGGTGCTCACGCCTTCGGGGAGTGGGTACTGAGGCAGGCGCGCTTCGCCCAGGTGCAAGACGAGACTGCAGCGGCGAGCGATCTCGACCGAGTTCTCGAGCGCCTCGGGCACATCCGCGAAGAGCGCCGCCATCTCCTGGGGCGTGCGCAGGTATTGCTGCCGCGAGTAGCGGCGCAGTCTTCCCGAGTCCGCGAGCAGCGTGCCGTCGTGAATGCAGACCCGTGCCTCGTGCGATTCGAACTCATCGGGTCTGAGGAAGCGCACATCGTTGGTCGCGACCACCGGCGCGCCCTGGCGCGCGGCGAGCGCCACCGCGCCGGCGACGTAGCTATCCTCGAAGGGCCGACCGAGGCGCTGGAGCTCGAGATAAAAGCGGCCGGGGAAGAGTGCCAACCAGGCCTCGAGCGCCCGCTCGGCATCGCCTTCGCGCGCATTGACGAGCGCCCGTCCGACATCGCCCTCGGTGCCCCCCGAGAGCGCGATGAGGCCCTCGAGTGCGGCGCGCGTGAGCCAGCTGCGCTCGATGCGCGGGGTGCCGCGTTCCTGACCTTCGAGGTAGGCGCGGCTCACGAGGCGCGCGAGATTGCGATAGCCGCCCTCGGACTGACAGAGCAGCGTGAGGCGGGTCGGGCTCTGCCGCTCGCCCTCCTCGCGCACCCAGAGATCGATGCCGACGAGCGGCTTCACGCCCGCCTTGAGCGCCTCGCGATAGAACTTGACCATCGCGAAGAGATTGTTCTGGTCAGTCACGGCGACCGCCGGCATCCCGGCGGCGGCCACGGCGGCGATGAGTTCGGGAATGCGCACCACGCTGTCACTGAGTGAGTACTCGGTGTGCACGCGCAGATGGACGAAAGCGGGTGACATCGCTCCCTCGCCTAATAGAGCACGTCGTCCGCCACCGCCTCCTGCGCTTCGCCATCGGTGCGCAGCGGACTGAACGAGCGGCGGTGCTGGGGAGTGGGCTCTCGCGCACTGAGCGCATCAAAGTGGCGAGCGGTCGCGTAACCCTTGTGTATCGCGAGCTCAAAGCCCGGATAACAGCTATCGAGCGACTCCATCATGGCGTCGCGGTAGGTCTTCGCGAGTATGGAAGCGGCGCTGATCGCGGAGATGCGCGCATCACCATCGATGATCGCCTCGAGCGTGCACCCGAAGGGGAGGTCTTCGAGGTGCGGGCAGCGGTTGCCATCGATGCGCACGTGCGTCGGCCCGACAGGCAGCGCAAGCAACGCGCGGCGCATCGCGAGGAAGGTCGCCTGGAGTATGTTGAGACAATCGATCTCGTCGCGATCGGCCCAGCCGATGGCCCAGGCGAGCGCGCGCGCGCGGATGAGCGCTGCGAGCCGCTCGCGCTCGGCGCGGACAAGCACTTTCGAGTCGGCGAGGCCGCGGATACGGCGGCGTGGATCAAGAATCACTGCCGCGGCGACCACGGGACCGGCGAGCGGTCCGCGGCCGGCTTCATCGACCCCGGCGACGCGCGTCAGGTCCCAGAACCTGCGTCTTTGCACCATCCTCCCCCTAAAGACCCCCAACTTCTGCAGCACCGGCGCGCCCGATGCACTCGAGGATCGCCTCCGCCGCGCGCGCCGCGCCCCCGCGGCGCAAGCGCCGGTGCTGCTCGGCAAACTCCTCGACGAGTTCCGTTCGGTGCAGCGGATCCTCGAGCTCCGCGAGCAGCGCATCGCCCAGCGCAGGGCCCGTTACCTGCTCGTTGAGAAACTCCGGCACCAGCGCTCGGTCGGCGAGCAGATTCGGCAGCGAAAAGTATCGCACCTTCACGAGCGGGAAAGTTCTCAGGAGAAACGCGGTCACTGCACCCCAGCGGTATGCGGCCACCATCGGGCGGGCGCTGAGGAGCGTTTCGAGCGTCGCGGTGCCCGAGGCGACGATCGCCCCATCGCAGGCAGCGAGCGCCGCCTGCGACTCACCATTGAGCACACGAATCTCAGGCACCTGAGGTACTTGCGCTATCAACCTCTCGAAGACCTCACGAACGGAACGCGAGGCCATGGGTGCAATGAACTCATACCCCGGCCGGCGCGAGCGGATACGCGCGGCCGCGGCGGCAAAGGGCCCGGCGAGCCGCGACACCTCTGCGATGCGGCTTCCCGGCAAGAGTGCGACGACCGGCACGTCGGGGCTGAGGCCGAGCGCGCGCCGAGCGCTCGGGCGATCGATCTCGAGTGGGATCTGATCGGCGAGGGGGTGGCCGACGAAGACCGCGCGCACCCCATGCGCGGCGTAGAACTCGCTCTCAAAGGGCAGGAGGCAGAGCACGAGGTCGCACGATCGACCGATGCTCTTTATGCGCCCCTGCCGCCACGCCCAGACCTGGGGGCTCACGTACTGCACGGTGCGCAGGCCCTCGCGCTTGAGCGCACGCGCGAGTCCGAGGTTGAACTCGGGCGCATCGATGCCGACGAACACGTCGGGGCACGCGGCGCTGAAACGCCTTCGCAGCTCGCGCCGCAGCCGCAAGAGCCGCGGCAAGTGGCGGAGCACTTCCGCAAGTCCCATCACCGCGAGCTCCTCCGAGGGCGCCCAGGCCTCGCACCCGGCGGCGACCATCTTCGGTCCCGCGACCCCGAAGCACTCGAGCTGCGGCACGCGCTCGCGCAGCGCCCCGATCAGCGCGGCTCCCAGCTGGTCACCCGAGTGCTCCCCCGCGACGAGCCCGACGCGCAGCGGCTCGGTGCGAGCGGCGGCGGCGGCCCGGGGCCTGGCACTCATCTCACGATGCTGCGGGTCGAGCGACGGATGAAATCGACGAAGACACGGATCTCGGGATGCTGCTCGCCGATCGGGGCGAGCCGCTCGAGGGCCTCCGCAAGCTTGAGGTCCGAGCGATAGACGATGCGGTAGGCGTCCTTGATGCGCTGAATCTGCTCTTCGCTGAAGCCGCGCCGTTTGAGCCCTTCGGAGTTCACCCCGTAGGGAGCGGCGGGATTGCCCGCGACCATCACGTAGGGGGGCACATCGACGCGCACGATGGAGCCGCCGGAGAGGAAGGCATGGGCGCCGACTTTGCTGAACTGATGGATCGCCGTGACGCCGCCTAAGATCGCCCAGTCGCCGATCTCAACGTGGCCACCGATGACCGCGCAGTTGGCGAACACGGTTTGATTGCCGATCACGCAGTCGTGCGCGACGTGCGAGGTGGCCATGAAGAGGTTGTCGTTGCCGATGCTTGTTACGCCCTTATCGTGGGTGGTGCCGCGGCTGACCGTGGTGAACTCACGGAAGACGTTGCGATCGCCGATCTCAAGGCGCGTCGGCTCGCCCTTGTACTTCTTGTCCTGAGGAGCCGCGCCGATCGAGGCGAACTGGAAGATGTGATTGTCGGCGCCGATCGCGGTCGGTCCCTCGATCACAGCGTGCGGGCCGACGACGCTGCGCGGGCCGATGCGCACCTGCGCGCCGATGACGGCGAAGGGACCGACACTGACATCGGGGGCGAGTTCGGCGTCCTTCGCGATGATGGCGCGCGGATCGATCAAGGGTTGGTCTCCGGCGCCGCCATGATCTCCGCGTGCGCGACTTCGTGCCCGTCGACCTCGGCATGGGTCGCGAACTTCCAGATGCCCTTGAGCGAGCGCTCGAGCTGCGCGTTCAGCAAGAGCTGATCGCCAGGCACCACTGGTCGGCGAAAGCGTGCCTTGTCGATGCCGACCAGGTAGAGGCGCGTGTCGGCGTTGGGAAAGACATTCGCGGTCACGAAACACAGGATCCCTGCGATCTGCGCCAGCGCCTCGATGATCAAGACTCCGGGCATCACCGGCCGCGCCGGGAAATGCCCGGGAAAATACGGTTCGTTGTAGGTGACATTCTTCACGCCGCGGATGCTCTCGCCGGGACGGCACTCGAGCACGCGATCGACGAGGAGTAACGGGTAGCGGTGCGGCAGCCGTTCGAGGATCGCACCGATGTCGAGTTGCACCGGCTCAGTCATGTCCCTTCATCTTCCTGCCCGGCATCGGTTTCCGGATCGGGCTCTTCCTCCGCCGCAGCGACCCCGGCGGCGCGCTCGAGATTTTTGACGCGCCGCTCGAGCTGCTCGCCACGCCTGAAGCGCGCGACCATGCGGCGCCAGGTGCGATTGTCCTCAAAGGGGATGCCACTTGAGTATACGCCGGCGCGCGGCACCGAGTGCGTGATCATCGAGTAGCCGGTGACGACCACATCATCGGCGACCGTGATGTGGCCGGCAAAGCCCGCACCACCGCCGATCATGCAGCGTTTGCCGATCGTCGCGCTGCCCGAAACTCCGGTGCAGCCGGCGATCACGGTATGTGCGCCGATGCGCACGTTGTGAGCGATCATGATGAGATTGTCGAGCTTCACGCCCTCTTCGATGACGGTGTCGTCGATGGCGCCACGGTCGATCGTGGTGTTGGCGCCGATCTCGACATCGGCGCCCACCCGCACGCTGCCGACCTGCGGCACCTTGACCCAGGTGCCGCGCTCGGGCGCGAAGCCAAAGCCATCGCCACCGATCACGACGCCCGGATGAATGATGGTGCGGGCGCCGATCGTGACGCGTGCGGCAAGAGTCACGCGCGCGACGAGCCGCACGTCCTCAGCGAGCTGCACGCCCTCGGCGAGGATCGAGTGTGGGCCGATGAGGCTGCGCGCCCCGATAACGACGTTCTCGGCAATCGTGCAGAAGGGGCCGATTTGCGCGCTCGGGTCAACCCGCGCGCCGGGGGCGATGAGTGCGCTCGGGTGCACCCCGGGGACCACCGCGGGCGCGGGATGCAACAGCGTCGCGATCCGCGCGTACGTGGCGTAGGGGTTTTCGGCGAGCAGCGCCGCCGTCGGGCACCCGTCCGCCGCCTTCGGCACGAGCACGACCGCGGCGGCGCGCGTTTGCGCGAGCTGCGGACGGTAGCGCGGGTTGGCGAGGAAACTCACCGCGCGCTCATCGGCGTTCGCCAAAGTGGCGACGTGCTCGACGCGTGCCTCCGGATCGCCGCGCAGTTCACAGCCGAAGCGTACCGCGAGTTCTCCGAGCGACAGCGACATACGGAAGTCTCGCCGCCGCGGCGCCGTGGCGCGCCGCGCGCAGCGTTAGGGCGTCTTGCTCGGTGCGGGCGCGGGTTTTGGCGTCGCGGCGGCGCCGCTGCGCGCCTGCAGCGCCGAGAGCACCTGCGGGGTGATGTCGTAGGCGCCGGTCGCGTAGATCACCGTCTCGCCGCTCAGCACGATGTCATAGTTCTGCGCCTTGGCGTAGGTACGCACCTCATCGATGAGCGTGCGCTGCAGGCGCGACATCTCCTCGTTGCGCCGCGCGGTGACATCGTCCTGGAACTCCCCGCGTGCGCGCTCGAATTCGCGTGCCCCATCGCGCAGCTCCTTGTCGGCGCGCGCCCGCTGATCCTCGGACATGGTCGCGGCGTCCTTCTGCAGCTTCTCCTGCTTCGCCTTGAGCGCCTGCTCCTGGGCCTGGAGCGTGCGTTGCCGCGGCGCAAACTCGGCGCGCATCGACTCGAGCATGGCCTTGCCCTGAGGGGACTCCTCGGCGAGCCGCTCGAAATAGACCACCGCGATCTTGCCCTCCGCGGCCAACACGGGAAACGCCACGAGCGCCATGCCCGCCGCCACCATCCACGCCGCCAACTTGCTACCGCTCGAACGCTTCACGGAGATACCTACCTCGTTTGTAAGTGTTTGTGGGCGCCGGACCCATCCGGGTCCGGCTCGAAACCGCATAGTATCGCGTACAAGGCGCCCCTCTGGCGACACTTCGTGACAAGTCTCCCCGCAGGACGCGTCCTCAGAACGCATTGCCGACCGAGAACTGGAACACCTGCGTCTCATCACCCCAGGTCGTGATGCCATTGCCATGCTGAGCATTGAGCGGGAGCCCGAGGCTGAAGCGGAAGAGCCCGAGCGGGGCGAGCCACTGCACCGCGATGCCTACCCCGCGCTTGAGGCAGGTGAAACAGAAGTGGTAGTAGTTGGGCGTCACCTGGTCGGGACCGTAGAACTGCGGGAAGTTGCCGGTCTGGAAGACGCCGCCGATGTCGTAGAAGAGGCTCACACGCGCGGTCTGCGCAAACTTCGACGGCATCGGCAGGATGAGCTCGTTCTGGCTGGTGACGCGCAGGTTCCCCCCGTAGGGGTTACCGAACTGATCCTTAGGTCCCAGGCGGCTTTCGTAGAAGCCGCGTACGGAATTCGGTCCGCCGCCAAAGAACTGGCGGTACGGGGGAATCGCGGTCGAGTGGTCAAGTGGCTCGCCGTAGTCGACGCCCTCGAGGAAGGAGAACGTGAAGCCGTGGGTGAGGGGCACGTACTTGAGGAACTGGTAGCCAGCGATCCAGTAGTTGACGTCGCTCCCGGGGGTGGTGACAGAGAGCGAGATGCTCTGGCGCATGCCGCGGTCGGCGAAGAGCGTGCGGTTACGCGTATCCCAGTCCCAACCCGCGACCAGCTCGACGTTCCTGAAGTTCGTGCCGTAGAAAAGGTAGTAGTTGTTGGTCGCATCGTCGTGCGCGAGGCGGGCGTAGGGATGACCGTTCGACTGCACCCACTCCTGTGCCTGTAGCGCGCTCGTCTGGGAGTTGGTGAGAAGCTCCGAGGAATTGAAAGCGAAGCCGGCGCGCAGGTACATGAATTCCGTGATCGGGTAGGCCCAGGTGGGCCCGAGGCTCAAAGTCGCCGACGAGAAGTTCGAGGACGAGGACACGAACTGGGTGACGTCGCTATAGGTGAGCGAGATCGTGCGCTGCACGTTGTCGATGCTCGTGTAGGGGTCGGTCCAGGAGAGGTTGTAGACCTTGCTGAAGGCGCCGCCGTTGAGATTCACGGCGACGCGCTGCCCGGTGCCAAGGAAGTCCGAGTCCGCATAGCTCGCGTTGATCTGGAAGCGATAGGTTTGCGAGTAGCCGATACCGCCCGAGAGCTGTGAGGCGGGGCCCTCCTCGATCTTGTAGTTGACGTCCACCATGTCCGGGGAGCCCGCGACCGGCGTCGTCTCCGACTCGACGCTCTTCACGTACGGCAGGCGCTGGATGCGCTGCTTCGAGCGCTCGAGCGCGGTGTTCGAGAGCCATCCGCCCTCGAGCTGGCGCATCTCGCGCCGCAGCACCTCATCGTTGATGCGGTTCGCGCCCGAGAAGCTGATGTTGCGTACGTAGACGCGGTTCCCCGGGTCGACGAAGAAGGTGAGCGATACTGTGTGATGCACGTTGTCGGCGGTCGGCACCGGCTCGACCTTGGCGAAGGCGTAGCCATCGCGCCCCATGCGGTTCTGCATCAGCTCCTGCGATGAGGTGATGAGTTTGCGGTTGAAGGTGTCGCCCGGGTGAATGAGCAGCAGCTCCTCGAGCTCCCGCTGGGGCACGACGAAGGTGCCCGCGATCTTGATCTGCGACACCTTATAAATCTGGCCCTCGTCGATATTGACCGTGATGAAGATGTCTTCCTTATCGGGTGCGATCGCCACCTGGGTGGATTCGATCTGGAAGTTCGCGTAGCCGCGATCCATGTAGAAGTTACGGAGCTTCTCCAGGTCCCCCTGGAGCGATTCGCGCGAATAGCGATCGTCCTGCTTGTACCAGGAGAGCCAGTTCGGTGTTTTCAGCTCGAGGGAGTTCTGGATTTCCTTCTGCGTGTACTTGGTGGCCCCGACGAGATTGATCTCGCGAATGCGCGCGCGGTTACCCTCCTTGATGTCGATCTTGATCTTGACGCGGTTGCCGGGCTCCTCCTCCACCTTGGAGTCGATGACGACGCCGTACTTGCCGCGCGCGAAGTACTGATCGGTGAGGTACTGGGTGACGTCCTCGAGCACCGAGCGGTCGAAAGTCTTGCCGGTGGCGAGGCCGACGTTGCGGAGTGATTTCTGCAAATCCTCGGTCTTTATGTCCTTGTTGCCCGTGATCTCGAAGCTCTCGATCGAGGGCCGCTCGAGCACAACCACCACGAGCGTGTTGCCATCGCGCCGCATCTGCACGTCGCGGAAGAAGCCGGTCGCGTAGAGCGCACGGATCGCCTCGCGGATGCGCTGCGCGTTCAGGTGATCGCCGATGTTTACCGGGAGGTAGTTGTAGACCGTGCCCTCGGACACGCGCTGCAAACCCTCGACGCGGATGTCACCGACGGTGAAATCCGCCGCTCCCGCGGTGGCGGGCGGGGGTACGGGCTGCGCGAGCGTGAGCGCGCAGCGCGCAACAAGCGCCAGCGCGGCGAAGGCAACATGCCTCCTCATGCTCCAACCACCCCTGACCCCTTTTTCGCGCCGTGCGGCGCGCTTGCAGCCCTTACGTTTGTTGCACTATTCGAGGACCGAAGACGCTTCCGCCTTCAGCGTTCGCACGAGGCCCCTCGTGGCCCCCTTTTACGGCGCGGTCAACTGAACTGACGCGCAATGTCGTTGTAGAGCGCGACACCCATCAGGACGATGAGCAGGGCGATACCAACCTGCTGCCCGACAGCCTGCGCCCGCTCCGAGAGCGGACTGCCCTTAAGCCACTCCACGATCTGGAAGACGATCTGACCGCCGTCCAGGATCGGGATCGGCAACAGGTTGAGAAACCCGAGCGAGAGCGAGATCAGCACCAGGAAGCCGAGGAACGAGGCGACCCCGGCCTCAGCGGAGTCGCCGGCGAACTCGGCGATCGAAAGCGGGCCGCTCAGGTTCTTCAGCGACACTCGCCCGAGCACCATGCGCCAGAAGAGCCGCCCCTGCAGCACCGTCATGTTCCAGGCTTCCGCGTTGGCGCGGCCAAGCGCAGCAGCGGGACTGAGTTCGGTGTGAATCAGCATGCTGTCGGGATAGCCCTTGAAGGGGGGCTGCGTGACGCGGATGCGGCCGATGCGCTTGCCCTCGACCTGCTCGCTCGCCACATCGACTTGGGTCTCATGGGTGACGCCGCCGCGGCTGTACTCGATCGTGACGCGCTCCCCGGGACGGGCGCTGATGTAGGTGACGATCTCGCGGAAATCGTTCATCGGCACTGAATTGATGGCGATGACGCGATCGCCCGCGGCAAGCCCCGCGCGCGCCGCCGGGCCATCGGGCAGCACCTGCCCGAGCACCGCAGGGAGCGGCGGCGTCCAGAACTGAAACCCGAGACCGCGAAAGAGCTCAGTCGGCTCGGTGAGACGGCGCCGCTCGCGCGCATCCGGCACGCTCATTTTCACATCGCGCAGCTCGCCGTTGCTGTCGCGCACGCCAAGGTCCACATCCCCGCCCGAGCTCATGGCATCGAGGAGCCCGAAGAGCACCTCGCGCTGTCCGGTCACGGTCACGCCGTTGACGCTTCCGATCTCATCCCCCGAGTGCAGTCCCGCGCGTGCGGCGACCGAGTCCGCCGTCACCTCGCCCACCTTGGGTCTGAGCTCGGTGACTCCGTTCGCCCACAACATGCCCCAGAGCACGAGCACCGCGAACAGGATGTTGCTGGCGGGGCCGGCGAGGAGGACGAGGATGCGCTGCCAGGGCGGGCGGCGCGTATACGAGCGCGGCAGATCTTGAGGGGCGACCGGCCCTTCGCGCTCGTCGAGAAGTTTCACGTAGCCGCCGAGCGGAATGGCGGCGATCACGTATTCGACCTTGTCGGCGCCCCCGATCCAGGTGAACAGCGGTTTTCCGAACCCCACCGAGAAGCGCAGCACCTTGAAGCCCAGGCGCCGCGCCACCCAGAAGTGGCCGAACTCATGCACCGTCACCAGCAAGCCGACGGCGATCACGAACCACACCAGGTACCAGATGAGACTCATGCGTGAGCGCCTCTTACCGCCGCGTTAGTTGCAGTGCCACCGATTCGCTCACGCGCGCGACTTCGGCTTTCGGCATCGGCGGCGAGGACATCATCCAGCCCGCCGATCGCTCCCCCCGGGCCCCTCTCTACTACCGCTTCAATGACCGCGGCGATGCCTGGAAAGTTCAATCGGCGCTCGAGGAAGGCCTGGACCGCGACCTCGTTGGCGGCGTTGAGCACCACGGGGGAGAGTCCCCCGGCGCGCGCCGCCTCCTGCGCAAGCGCGAGACAACGGAATTTCTCGGTGTCGGGCGAGCGGAAATCGAGCCGGCCCGCCTTGAGCAGATCGAGCGGCTCAACCCCCGAGTCGATGCGCTCGGGCCACCCGAGGGCGTGGGCGATCGGCGTGCGCATGTCAGGGGAGGAGAGCTGCGCGAGCATCGAGCCATCGAGGTACTCGACGAGCGAATGCACGATGCTCTGGGGGTGAACAAGGATCTCGACCTGTGCGGGCTTGAGCCCAAAGAGCAGGCACGCTTCGATGAGCTCGAGTCCCTTGTTCATAAGTGTTGCGGAATCGACCGAGATCTTGCGTCCCATGACCCAGTTCGGATGCGCACAGGCCGCCTCCGGAGTGACGCCATCGAGTGCCTCGCGCGGGGTGTCGCGGAAGGGTCCCCCGGAGGCCGTCAGGAGGATGCGCCGCAGTCCTGGCGGGGTGACGCCGGTTCTCGTGCCGCGCGGCAGACACTGGAAGATCGCGTTGTGCTCGCTGTCGATCGGCAGCAGCGTCGCCCCGGCGCGCTCGATGGCGGCCACCAGCAGCGGGCCGGCCATGACCAGCGATTCCTTGTTGGCGAGCAGCAGCCGCTTGCCCGCGCGCGCCGCCGCAAGCGTCGAGCGCAGTCCGGCGGCTCCGACGATCGCCGCCATGACGGCGTTGACTTCCCCAGCGACTGCGATCTCCTCGAGTGCCTCGGCGCCTGCAAGGAGGCGGGTGTTGGGAGCTCGGCCGGCGAGGAGCGTCCGTAACTCCGCCGCTGCGCTCTCGTCGGCAAGCGCTGCGTATGCGGGCCGCCAGGCGAGCACCTGCTCGGCGAGCTTGGCGGCGTTGCGGTGCGCGGCGATCGCAACTAAGCGGAACCGATCGGGATGGCGCGCGAGGACATCGAGTGTGTACTCGCCCACCTTGCCCGTTGAACCGAGGACGGCGACGCCGATCATGCGTTCACCCCGAGGAGCCGGATACCGAGAAGCCAGACGGGCACAGCTCCCGTGAGACTATCAACGCGGTCCATGAGTCCTCCATGTCCCGGGAGCACGGTGCCACTGTCCTTCACGCCGGCGAAGCGCTTCAAGAG
>Ga0187777_10001987_pt1 | contig 13178 bp, 15 predicted proteins | sample 1015_Q2_SP5_10_M_FD_132416 | JGI IMG/M metagenome (GOLD analysis project Ga0187777, IMG submission 132416) | Tropical peat soil microbial communities from peatlands in Department of Meta, Colombia - 1015_Q2_SP5_10_MG | ecosystem: Environmental > Terrestrial > Soil > Wetlands > Peat | place...
CGGGGTGTACTTTCTGCGCTTGCCCGACATACGGACATCCTTCCCGCGGGACCAGCAGTCCCACCAGTCAGGTGTCCACCATCAGGGGTCAACCCCAGCACCGCACACCAATTAGTGCGCTATGTCTGGAGTCCTGGTGATTGGCCGGGCGGTTGTCGTCTGCCGCCGCTACGGCTTCTCGCACCTCGTGTGCAGCCCGCAGCGGTCTTGCGACCACGTGTCGTCGACTTGTGAAGGTTTAACCGGCGACCCGCCTGGGTGAGAACAATCGGGAAACATCGCTTGGACACATGGAGCGAACGATGAAACTCGCCACCACCGCAATGACGTCGCCAAAACTATGGATCTGTGGCAGACGAGCATCGAGTTGATCGGATCAAAGCGTCTGGCTCGGAAGGGATTCAGCCGGCATCAACGCGCGGGACAGAAAACGGGATACCTCGCCGAGTTCGCTACTCAATACGAGGGCTCGCTGAGCAAGGAGCCTTGCGGGAATCGGTCCCGCAACGCCTCGAGCATACGGTCCACTTCTTCGATGCGCGCAGTCAGTTCCGTGAACGTGTTGAGTAGCCGATGATCGTCGGTGCCGCTATCCGTCCAGCGGGGAACCAGGACGGTCGCCAATTGTCGTAATTCGGCTATCTCGGCTTGCAGAATCCGCTCGAAGAGCCCCGCCTGGGCGGCGTCTGCAGGGTGTACCGGACACGCCGTGACGTCGACCGCTGAGAGCCTCCGACGGCCTTTGGAGGTTCTCGGCAACACGGAGGATTCGTGCATTCGGATGGCCGCCCGGCTGCGCGGGGCTCGGTCCGCTCCCTGTCCGAACCGCAAAGCCGAACGCCCCGACTCCGAGCGTTGCATCATGGGAGACCTCCCGACCTGTCGATGTGTTTTGCAAGCATCCACGCAGTATCCGCGCTCTGAACCAAATGTAACCGGAACCGAAGAGCCGTTAACCTGATAGCCATCTTCGCCATGTTTTGTTCACCCAATGGCCGTTTTACGTTGGGGTGATAGACGAGAGGGTACTCACCGCTGGGCCCGAGACCGTACTACGAGACCGTCCTAGAGGTAAAGGCGAACCGACAGCACGGGGCGCGGAACGACGTCAACGGGCGCGTTCCCTTGGTCAGGCGGCCATGGAGCGCCGACCTCGTCCTCCCCGACGCTTCGCGAGCAGCGGGCCTGGCGCAGTTAGCCGCTGGGTGGTCCGCGGCGAAGGTGGGAAACACACTACGGAACACTTATTGGATTCGCCGACCGTCGCTGCCGAAGAAATGCAGGTGTCCGGGTTGTGGATGGAGACGCAGGCGGCTGCCCCGTTCGGGTGGATTGTGTCCGTCGGCTCGAGCGACAACGAGTTGATCGATTGCGCTGTCGGGCGCGGTGATCCGGCCGTACAGGTAGGCGTCTGCACCGAGTTCTTCGACCACGTCGACCTCCATTTCGACGCCGAGGCTGCCGAGTTCCAAGTGTTCGGGCCGGATGCCGACGACAAGCTCGTTAGCGACGTCGGTGACCTCACGCGGCACGGGAATCGGCCAGTTCCCCAGCGACACGGAGCGATCGACGATCGGAAGGGTGAAGAGGTTCATCGCCGGAGAACCAATGAACTCCGCCACGAATATGTTGGCCGGGCTGCGGTAGAGCTCTCGAGGCGCCGCGAACTGTTGGAGCACGCCGTCGCGCAGCACCGCGACGCGGTCCCCCATGGTCATCGCCTCGACCTGGTCATGGGTGACGTAGACGGTGGTGGTGCCCAGTCGCCGTTGTAGTGCGGCGATCTGGTTGCGGGTTTGTACTCGCAGCTTGGCGTCAAGATTGGATAGCGGCTCGTCCATCAGGAACACCTGCGGGCGGCGGACGATCGCACGCCCCATCGCCACCCGCTGGCGTTGCCCGCCAGAGAGGTCTTTGGGTTTGCGGTCCAAATACGGTTCTAGGTCAAGCAATCTCGCGGCGTCCAGCACCCGCTCACGGATCTCGACCTTCGGGGCCTTGGCGACCTTCAACGCGAACCCCATATTCTGTGCCGCCGTCATATGGGGGTAAAGCGCGTAATTTTGAAACACCATTGCGACGTCCCGGTTTTTGGGGTCGACATTGGTGACATCACGCTCACCGATACGGATATGGCCGGAATCGAGTCTTTCCAATCCTGCCACCATCCGCAGCGACGTCGTTTTGCCGCATCCCGATGGTCCGACCAGCACGACGAATTCGCCGTCACCGACTGTCAGATCCAGGTGGTCCACCGCCGGTCGCTTTGTCCCGGGGTAATGCCGCGTCGCCTGCTCGAAGCTCACCGATGCCAATGCAGAACACCCACGCTTCCGAAACCTCCGCTGTCCGTGAGGGTTACCCACCAAGTCCGGTCACAGCGATACCGCGGACAAAGGCGCGCTGCGCGATGGCGTACACAATGACCAGCGGCAGCAGGATGAGCATCGATGCCGCCATCAGCACCGGCCATCTGGCAACGTATTCGCCCTGCATCCTCACCAGGCCGAGGGTAAGCGTGGCGATGCTGTTACGTTGGATCATCAGCAGTGGCCAGAGAAAGTCGTTCCATACGTTGACCCACGTGAGGACCGCCAGCACCATGACCGCGGGCTTGGCGTGCGGCAACAGGATCCGCCAATAGATCTGCCACGGCGAGCAGCCGTCGAGAATCGCCGCTTCCTCAAGATCGGTCGGGAGGGTACGGAAGAACTGCCGCATGAGATATGTGCCGAACGCGCTACCGAACAACCCTGGCACGATCATCGCCCACGGTGTGTCCGTCCACCCGGCGATCCGCATGAGGATGAACTGCGGAATCACGGTCACTGTGAGCGGCACCATCAGAGTGCCCAAGTACAGGACAAACAACGTATCGCGGCCCCGAAACTGTAGTCGCGCAAAGGCATATCCGGCCAGCGAGCAGAAGAACACCTGGCCGGCGGTGACGCATCCGGCATACAGCACCGTGTTCAGAAACATTCGCCAGAACGGCATCAGGGCAAACACTTCGCTGTAGTTGGACCACTGCGGGTGCGCGGGGAGCAGCGTCGGCTCGCTCACCTCGCCCTCTTTCTTCAAGGAGCCGGACACCGCCCACAGAATCGGGAACAGGGCACACCACGCGATGCCGGAGAGCGCGATATAGACCGCGACGGCGCGCACGATACTGAGTTTGGTCATTCGGTCAACTAGGCCCACGATCACCGTCCCAAGAGCGCCGCCGCGCAAGCCGTAGCTGCAGCACGGTCAACACGAGCAAGATGGCGAACATCACCCACGCCAGCGCAGAGGCATAACCGAATTCCAGGAAAGCAAATGCGTGCTGGAAGAGCATGATGCCCAAGACATAGGTGCCGGTCTCCGGTCCGCCGTTGCGGCCGGTGAGGACATAGACCAGGTCGAACGCCTGGAACGCGTGGATGATTGAGATGACCACCACGAACGACAAGGCGCCGCGAATCAATGGCACTGTGATGAAGATGAACCGTCGTATCTCCCCGGCGCCGTCGATCTTGGCCGCCTCATAAAGGCTCTCCGGAACCCCCTGCATAGCGGCCAACAAGATGACAGTGGCGAACGGCACGCTCCGCCACACGCTGACCAGGCACAGTGAGACCATTGCCCATTTGGGATGAACCAGCCACGGGATCGGGTTGATCCCGATCCAGCCGAGCATGATGTTGAGCAGTCCGTTGTCGGTGTTGAAGACGAACTGCCACACGACTGCCATCACCACCGACGACACAGCCAGTGGCAGAAAGATGACCGTTCGAAAGATACCGATGCCCTTGACTTTCCGGTTGAGCGCACCGGCGACGACGAGGCTGATGACGATGGTCGGGACGATCGTCCCGACGGCGAAAACCACTGTGTTGCGCAGCGCGATGGGAAAGAGCGGGTCGGAGGTGAATAGGGTGCGGAAGTTCGCCAGACCAACCAACTTCGGACGCGTGAAGATGTCCCACTTATGGAAGCTCATGTAGAGGGAGAAGCCGAGTGGAAACAGCATGAACAGGGCGACCGCGGCGAGGTTCGGTGCGACGAACAGACGCCCGGCCCGCGCGCGTCGTCGTGAAATGCTGCGGCGACTTTTCGGTATGGCCGGCACTGGCGGAGCGGCTTCGCCGATCGATGTCATGGTGTGCCCAGCACCTCGTCAACGGCGTGCGACAGGCCGGTCCGCAGCGAGGTCGCCGGCCGGGCGCCCCGCAGAACGGGCCCGAAGTAGCGGTCCATCAGGGCAGCGATCTTTTCCCACGCGGGGGTGATGGGCAGGCCTTCGGAATGGGCGGGTCCGCCAGTGAGCACCCCGAGATTGTGGATCCTGCTGTGGGCCTCGGCGAATCCCGCCGAGTCGATCGCGGACCGCAGCACCGGCACGAAAAGGCCGGATTCACCAATTATTTCCTGTCCAACGGGGCCGGTCGCGAACTTCACGAACTCCCATGCCTGCTCTTTGCGGTGACTGCTCGCCGCGATGGCGAGCCCCGTGGTGCCGATATTAGAGCGCGCGGTCCGACCCTTCGGACCCGTCGGCAACACAGTGACGTCGAAATCCAGGCCGTCTGCCCGGTCGAACGTCTGGTATCGCCAGTGTCCGCCCATCGCCATCGCCGCCCTGCCCACGGAGAACAGGTCCATCGTGGACATCGACTGGGTTTCGGATGAAGTGGGCGCCACCTTGTGTTTGTTGGCCAGGTCGGCGTAGAACTGGACGGCTTCGATGAACGCGTCATCATCGAAGTTGAGGTGTGTGGGGTTCATCCGCGGGGTGGACCACGGGACGGCATTGTTGATACCGAATAGTCCGGCCGAATACACCGCCCACCACGTGTCGACGTACCCCCACTGAGTGACCCTGCCCGATCCATTTCGCTTGGTGAGAGCCCTAGCGGTGTCGAGAAATTCGCCGAAACTCCACGGCCGTTCCCACCGTAGGGGTGGTGGCTGCACGCCGGCCTGGGCGAAAAGCTGTCTGTTGTAGAACAAGAAGTTTCCGGACCACTGCTCCGGGAGGGCGTACTGCCCGCCGTTGAAGGTGAAGGTGTCATACAACGATGGGATGCTGTCGGCCTTCAATTCTGCGGCGAAGCTTCGATCCCGTGCCAGCATGGTATTGAGATCCAGCAAAACCCCGCGGTTGGCCAACTCGGCGTACGTCAATTCCCACGCCATCAGCACATCTGGGCACTTGCCGCCGGCGCAGAACGTCGATATCTGCTGCATGGCGCCGGGCCCGGACAACAGCGTTCGCACCTTGATGTCGGGATGCCGACGCTGGAACGCATCGACGATGCGCATCCGAGCATCCGCCTCCTCCGGATTGGCCGCAAAGAAGAACGTCAGCGCATTGTCGTCGGCGCCGCAGCCCGCGGCCCAGGTGGCCAGCGATGCCGCGCCGAGCACACCCGCGCCGCGCAGCAGCGTCCGCCGTCCGAACGGCTTATCCGCCACGACGCTCCTGATCGCTACCAGTCCCCGAACTCCCCAGTATTGGGAGGTCCCTGCACCAGGATGCCCCCTGCGCGGTCAGTGCGGCAGGGCGAGAACGGCGGCGCGCAGACGGTCGGCGTCGCCGATGATGTCGATGGCGTGAATGCGGTCGTCGTCGCCGATGCGGATGCGCAGCAGGGCTTGCACCCGCCCGCGCGGTGCGATCGCGATGCCCGGAGCTCCGTCGATAAGCAGCACGGCCCCGGCTTGCGCACGCTGGGTGAACCGGCGGGTCTCCTCGGCGACCTGGCTGGAGCCGCGAATCTCGGTCGGCACATCGTCGGGAACCAGGACGCGGTCGACCCTGCGCACCACATCGGGGGCCAGCAGACCCAGCAGCGTGGAGATGTCGCCGCCACGGGATGCTGCCAAGAACGCCTCCACGATCTTGAGGTGCTCAGCTGTGCGCCGGGGTTCGGCGGAACGGCCCGCGTGCAGTCGTCCACGCGCCCGGCTTGCCAGTTTCTTCGCGGCTGCCGGTGATCGGTCCAATAGGTCGCCGATCGTCTCGAACGCCAAACCGAACACGTCGTGCAACACATAAGCGACCCGTTGTGCAGGTGAAAGCCGATCGAGGACCACAAGTAGTGCCCGGCTGACCGAGTCCGCCAGCAGAAGGTCTTCGTCTGCCGGCGCGGACACCATGCCCGGAACCCGGTCCGATTCGTCCAGCGGTTGCTCGGCCCGCCGCGTGCGGGCTCGCAACTGGTCGACTGCCTCGCGTGCGGTGATCGTGGTGAACCATCCCGTCAGGTTCTCGATGGTGTCGGGGTCGGCGCGGCTGGCTTTCAGCCAGGCGGATTGCACCGCATCCTCGGCGTCGGCTACCGAGCCGAGCAGCTGGAACGCGACCGACCGGAGGTGGCGTCGATCCGCGTCAAACCGCTGCGCAAGATCCTCAACAGTGCTCATGGGTCACCTTTCCTTCGCCGGAGTCGTCAAGGAGATGACCACATCGATCGAACGCTCCGTTTGGAAGGAGACCAGCATCATGAGTCTACCGATCGGGCGCCTCACGGCCAGCTCTGACCACGTCGGGACGCCGGAAAGGCGGGTTGACGGATGAACACCGCGTACGTGATCGTCATCGTCACCACCGCGATCCTCACCGCGGCAGTCGCGGTGGCCGACTACATCTCCGCCAGATTCGTGCTCGCGAACTCGGCCAAGGTGGGCGTGCCACGCTCGTGGTTACCAACGCTGGGGACGCTGAAACTCGCCGCAGCTGTCGGGCTGATCGTCGGGCTCATCGGGCTGCCAGCCATCGGAATCGCGGCCGCCGCCGGCCTCGTCCTGTTCTTCGTTGGCGCGGTGGTCACGCACATTCGGGCCCGTGTCCTCTACAACATCGCCTTTCCCGGCGGCTTCCTGGTCTTAGCGATCGCGTCGCTCGCCTTGATGGTCGTCCATTGACCAAACGTGCGCGGCTACGCGTGCAGCCAACGCAGTGTCGCGGACAGGTCTTGGACGTGCACCCCTATTCGACGGCATTCCTCGACGCCTTGGTCATATAAGCCCGACACAGCATCGGACACCAGGACGATCCGGAAGTCGCGTTCGGACGCCTCGTAGATCGACATCCGCGGACAGTTCGGGAAGTTGCAACCCGCGAAAACCACTGTGTCGCTGCCGTTATCGCGGAGGTACGGTTCGAGCTTCGTGTCGTAGAAGGCGCCCCACCTCGGCTTGTACATCACGTGTTCGCGCCGACCGATCTGTTGGAAACCACCGGCCAACAGCAATTCATGGTCCAGGTTGACAGCATCGGGTAATAACTCCGCTGCGATCTGTGAGCCCGCGCTTCCCGGTGCGAGGATCGGCGCACCCTGTTCGATCGCTTGCCGCCGCACGAGGTCCACGTTCGAGCCGTCCGGCTTGTACAGTCTGACGACGTGCACGATCGGCAGACCGCGCTGACGAAACGCCGTCGCCAGCTTGGCCATCGCGGGGATCGCTTCGCTGGTACCCTCAATCCGCAGCGGAGCGTCGTCGGCATAGCAGTCGCGTTGGACATCGATGACAAGCAGCGAGGCCGAACTAGGCCGCGGACTCGTATACGGATCGCTCATCGCGGGGTGAGATCGGCATCGCCGAAGACCTCGTGATCCTCGTTGAACCTACCTTGATTGCCATCTGCCACATTGCTGAGAAATGCAACCACGGCCGCCGAATCGGCATGGAACATCTGGGAACAGACAACGTGATCATCATGGACTTTGTAGATGCCTACCTCCGGAGCGTCAAACCGAGCACCGGTTGCTGGATCGACGGCCCGGTGCCGAAACACCGCGCACACCGTACCAGCGCCATCGTCCCAAAAGTGCCCATCAAGGCGAGCCTCTTCGGGGCCCTGCAGCACACCCCATGCCCGCATGAATCGCTCAGCGTGAGCCAGCACGCCCTCCAGCCCGCGCCATACTCCGCCCCACGGCAACACGGCTGCCTTGGTGATCTCGATATCGTCGGAATAGCAGGCGAGCACGTGCTCAAGGTCGCGCTGCTCAACCGCGGCGAACAGCCGACGAACGACCTCTATCTCCCGGGACATGTGATCAAATTCCTCTCAATGTGACAGGGTACAATCCACTAAATCGGCGCCCGAAATGCGCACGGCGACTGTGGCGCTCAGGCAAGGAGTTGCCTCCTGGCCAATTCCAGCACCTGTTGCGGCTGCGCGGGCCGTGACCGGCTGCGATGAAATGATTCCCGATCGCGAGAAAGAACAGCAGCATGCTGCGCGCCTCGACCTCCGCCAAAAATGATGTCGCGCCGCTCGATGAACGTGTCGTAAAACCGGCCGATCTGAGCCCGCCCGACATGGGTCGGGAGTCGACCGGGTCCTCGACCCGCACCTCGCCGGTGAACAGACCCACCCAGCCGGCGCGGTCGTGTGCCGCTGCCGCCCGCGGCGATCGCTCTAACCGCCGCCAGCAATTCGTGATCCGTGGATGACATCAGGCACTTTGGACCAATGCGATGCCCGCGTTGCGCATATCCTGGATGGCAGCTGCCGTCGACTCCGCCGCCGCACCCGCCGTCAGATCCAGTAGCACCCGTGTGGTGAAGCCGGCCCGTGCCGCATCCTCGGCCGTCGAGCGCACGCAGTGGTCGGTGGCGATGCCGACCACGTCGACCTCGCCGACCCCGCGTTGCCGCAGCCAATCGGCCAGCGGGGTTCCCGCCTCGTCCACGCCCTCAAATCCGCTATACCCGGCGGTGTAGGCGCCCTTTCGGAAGACCGCCTCGATCGGGCCGGTGTCGAGGTCGGGATGAAAGTCGGCGCCGGGGCTTCCGGCGACACAGTGCGGTGGCCAGGACGATGAGTAATCCGGGTGGTCGGAGAAATGATCACCAGGGTTGACGTGGAAGTCTTTGGTGGCCACGACGTGCTGGTAGCCGGGCGCAGCGGCCAGATGTTCGTTGATAGCGCGGGCCACAGCGGCGCCGCCGGCCACGGGCACCGAGCCGCCCTCGCAGAAGTCCTTTTGGACGTCGACGATGATCAACGCACGCACACAACCCACCGTATCGCCGGTGACGCAGGACGGCGTCGGTGTCAACCGCTCAGGCGGCGTGGCGCCGGCGGCGTGCGCTAGTGTCGATCGACCACAGATACGCGCAGTTCGGACACTGCAGGTGCACCACGGCGACGTTGTTGCTGATCAGGTATTGCCAATGGGTGTGGCAATTACGACCACACTGGCATTCATGGCACGCCGCGCCATGGTCGCAGTTCGGGCAAGCCAACCAGGCGCGTCGGCTCTTGTCGGCGTCCGGGTCAATCGGAAGCATGGTCCACTGCCCGGTCCGGCAGCACCCGCGGCGGCTCGTGCGTTGCATCACGTAGCCTGTCAAATTATAGTCCAGACACGTGTCCAGGCATCTCGGTGACATCCTCCCCCACGGTTCCACGACGATGTCTGCGGGCGATCCCATCCCAGAACGGTCTTGAGCATGTGCATCGCTTTGCTGTCCTAACGCCGTCCAGGAAACCGCCCGCCAGCGGTTCGCCGAGCTGGCATGATCACGCGCGTGGACGTCGACGATCCGGGACGTGATCAAAGCTGGGACACCATCGAGCGTTCGGAGACCGCAACCCAACGACTGGACCGCAACTGGGCCAGCCTGCTGCAGGAGCTGCGGGTGGAGCAGACGGGCGTCCAATTGCTCACCGGCTTCCTGTTGATGTTGCCGTTCCAGCAGCGGTTCGAGGCGCTGAACGTGACGATGCGCGCCGTGTATCTCGCGACGGTGGCATGTTCGGTCTCCTCGACCGTGCTGTTGGTCGCCCCGGTCGGAATGCACCGATTGCTTTTTCGTCGGCATGAATTGAAACAATTGGTGTCGGCCGCACACCGCTTCGCCTTGGCCGGCCTGTCGCTGTTGGGCTTGGCACTTGCGGGGGTGACGGTGATCATCTTCGACACGGTGGCCGGCCATATCGCCGCCGTCGTTGCCGGAATTTGCGCGTTGGTCGCTTTGGTCGTGCTCTGGGTGGCCTTGCCTTTGTGGGTCCGCGCCGCTGGGGCACCTATCGGCCCGCTGGAGCGATAGATCCGATGGTTTGCCCACCGGCCAGCGGGGGAACCCACCGCCCATGTTGATTCGCAGAATCGCACGGCCCCTGCTATCAGCCGTGTTCATCGGCCAAGGATTGGACTCGCTACGAAACCCTAAGGCTGCAGCGGATGCCGCCCGGCCGACGGTTGAAGGTCTGCAGGCACTGCCGGACCCGGTCGCAAGCAAGATCCCCCGCGACGTCGAGACGTTCGCGCGGGTCAACGCGGCCGTCCAGATCGGGGGCGGCGTCCTGCTTGCCACCGGCAAGATGCCCCGCCTCGCCTCCGCCGCGTTGGCATGCACGGTGATTCCGGGCAACTTTGGAGTGCACATGTTTTGGAGCGAGGTCGATCCGGAACGTAAAGCCCAGAAACGGCGTGAGTTCCTGACCGACCTGAGCCTGCTGGGCGGACTGATCATCGCGTCCGCCGATACTGCGGGAAAGCCGTCGCTGGGATGGCGTGGTCGGCAGGCAGCAGGCCGGATCTCGGGAGCGGTGTCCGCGTCGCTGCCGCTGGGCGGATCCGACAGAACACCGCTCCACTCCGGCCTGGGGGAGAAGATCGCGCATGGCCTGCAGGTGGGGGCCGAACGTGGTCGCGAGCTGGCCAGCACGGCGGCGGAAAAAAGCGCGCCGGTGGTGGAGGCCGCGCGCGCACGCGGGGGCGAATGGGCTGACATCGCCCGCGAACGTGGAACGGAACTGGCCGGAACTGCCCGCGAGCGTGGCAGCCAACTCGCTGACACTGCCCGAGCCCGCAGCGGTGAACTTGCCGGCACCACGCACAAACGGTTCCGAGCTCGACGGTAGCGGCCTCGACCGTCTTATTAACGCTGCTTATCTGGGTGCGCTACGAAAACACCTGACGGCTTGATTCTGGACCTGACTGGACGGCTTACCGCGGTCGCGGAGCTGATGTGGCCGCTTATCGCGGTCATCGCAGCGCGCCATCCGGTGCTCCTCGATCAGCCTGATGCACTGCAGCGTCGCGACGCCGACCGCGCCAGAGATACAGCGTCCACGCCAGCGCGACCATCGCGAACGTGACAACCTGCACGGCGCCCGCCCAACTAGCGGGATAGATCACCCCAGTGATGTAGTGGGCAATGAATCCCTGCGGGAGCGGCGGCATCCCGGCCTTCGCGCGAGCCCAGCGCTCCAGCCAGGTCAAGGGGCAGTCGAGATGTTCGACGACGGTGACGATCCCCCAGATCACTACCGGCACATGCAGCCAAATGGTGCGTCGCCAGCGCAGTGCGAGAAAACCGCCGACGACGAGGTAACCGAGGAAGGCGAAGTGCATGGCCACCGTTAGCGCGACCACGATCTCGTACATCGTTCAGGTCCCAATGCCATGCGGAAGGGCCACCCGCGCAGGTGGTCCGCAGTACCAGATATATAAATAGGCTAGTGTGCTGAGTCGTTAAGCGGTTGCCTGCGATGTGGGTCCAGCGGCTGGATGATATTTATTCCCGGCCGTCGCGGTGTTCGATTGCCCACTGTGCCCGCCTACGACACTCTGGGTCCCAGCGCGCAGTGCCAGCCAATAGTGGTACGACATCGATCGCGTTGCGTGCTGTCGCGCTTAGGTGGGCAACCTGCACACGAAATAACGGCTCAGCGGCTCGCGTCACAACAACAGGACGCTCCCCTCGATCCACAGGTAGATTGGCGCACACCAACGCGGTCAGGAGCGAATCTGATGACAATGGATGACTTCGGGTCCACCCCCTCCCAGTACCAGCCGGGGGCCTACACGCCACGGCCGTCGCCTCATGGCCAGCAACCAGGCGGTCTCGGCCTGCGTTTCTTGGCCCGGCTGATCGACGGCATCCTGGTGAACATCGTGGCGTTTATGCTGTCGCTGTTTTTGCTCGAGCGCGACTACTGGTTCCTCGCGACGGGCCTTTTCTCCGGCGTTCTCATGTTCGGCTACTTCGTGCTGTTCGAGGTCACCCAGGGCTCCACCCCGGGCAAGAAGGTACTCGGCCTGTCTGTCCGCGGTCCCGGCAACTCGCCCAAGCCCGACGCGAAACAGTCAGCCATTCGCAATGCGTTCACCTTGCTGGCGGTGGTGCCCTACATCGGAAGCCTGCTCGCGTTCATCGCCTATATCGTCATCGCGGCGACCATCAGCTCCAGCCCGACCAAGCAAGGCAAGCACGACGAATTAGCCGGCGGCACCCAGGTGGTCAAGGGCTGATCCTCGGCTGCTTAGCTGCGGTTATCAGTGGTGCCGCTCTGCCGAGCGTGCCAGGAAAGTCTCGACGATAGAGTCAACATTCTCGCCGACATCGATGACGACACCGTGCTCGTCCGGACCGAGCGGCTCGAGCGTGTCGAATTGCGATTTCAGCAGCGAAGTCGGCATGAAATGGCCCGGCCTGCGGGCATGCCGGCGTTCGATCAGTTCCGGTGCGCCGCTCAGGTGGAGGAACTCGATCCGCGGGCAGTGCGTGCGTAGCTGGTCCCGGTACTTGCGCTTGAGCGCCGAGCAGCTCATCACCCCGCCGTCGCGATGGTCGGCCAGCCACTCCCCGACCGCTTCGAGCCACGGATAGCGATCCTCGTCGGTGAGCGGTTCACCGGCACTCATCTTGGCGATGTTGGCTTCAGGGTGCAGGGTGTCGGCATCGGCGAAGGGCACCCGCAAGAGTTGCGCCAGCGCCGCGCCTACCGCCGACTTGCCCGACCCGGAGACACCCATGACGACGATCGGTGACGGCGAGTCGGCATGCTTTGGACGGTTGCGGTTCCATTCCAGCCAGCCCACACCGCTCCGGCCGTCGGCGGTGGTGACACCGACCCACGCGCGCGGGAACTGGCTCACCCGGCCGTCGGCGGCGACCAGCCGTAGCGGTGCATGCCCGCGCACCTCAACGGTCGCGGTGACCTCGCCGAGGCTCAGTGTGGCGCTCAGCGGTAACCCGTTGGCGCCGAACGCGTCCCGGACGTCGACGGTGTGCAGCTCGGTGAGCATCCCGTCGTGGCTCTGAACGTAACCGACGCTGAGGGCGGGGGTGCCGGGAATGTCTATGTTCACGCCGTGCAGGTGGGTGCCATCGTCGAGATGCAGTGCGGACCACATCCAGTTCATGCTCCACCAGTCCCGCACACCCCA
>Ga0187777_10001988_pt1 | contig 13177 bp, 12 predicted proteins | sample 1015_Q2_SP5_10_M_FD_132416 | JGI IMG/M metagenome (GOLD analysis project Ga0187777, IMG submission 132416) | Tropical peat soil microbial communities from peatlands in Department of Meta, Colombia - 1015_Q2_SP5_10_MG | ecosystem: Environmental > Terrestrial > Soil > Wetlands > Peat | place...
CGGCCCGAGTACACGTAGCCCGCGTGCGGGGCCACGGCGGCGCGGGCGGGGCGCGGCTCCGCGCCCGCCACGGCCAGCAGCTCGCGCACCGCCGCCACCAGGAGGGCGGGCTGTCCCGGGTAGAACAGGCCGGCGACGGCGGGCTGGCGGACGCGCACGGCGCCGTTCACGCCACGTCCGCCGGGCGGCCGCCGCCCCGGGTCACCGCGCCCTGGCGCGTCGCGTGGCGCTCACTTGGTGTGGGAGGGCCCGATCGCGCGGCCGAAGGAGATCTCGCCGTTGTCGATCCGGATGTTGAAGCCGCATTCGGGGTTGGTGCACACCCACGCCTTGTAGGTGATGGGGGCGCCGTCGCGGCCGTAATCTGAAAGGGGTATGAGCGTACCCTGCGAGCATTTCTGGCATGGGGGCCAATCTCTCTCGTCCACCCCGCACCTCCCTTCCCTTCCACGCAGCCCCACCGCAGTGAGAGGTGAGAAGTGAAAAGTGAGACGTTCAGGTGAGAGGTGAGAAGCTGAAGGCGTGAGAAGTGAGGGTGAGAGGTGAGTCTCACCTCTCACGCCACTCGCTTCTCACGTCTCACCTGAACCTCTCACGCCTCACGTCTCACTTCTCACGCTTCACCCTCACGCATCACGTTTCTGGCCCACACATACTCGTGCTCGAACGCGTGCTCGAACGCGTACACCCCCTCGAAGTCCTCGGGGCGGTCGTCCGGCTGGCGGATCAGCAGCCCCGCGTCGATCAGCGCGTACACGATCTCGCCGAAGTCGGCCGTGGTCCGGATCCCCCAGAGCTCGAGCACCGTGCGCGCCAGCAGGCCGTACTGCTCGAGCGCCAGGTCGCGGCACGCGTGCGCCAGCTCCGCGCCGCTGACGTGGCGGCGCTCCGGCAGCCCCTGCTGGTGGCGCTCGAGCGCCGCGAGCACGAAGAAGAACGCGCGCGGGTGGAAGCGGCCGGCCCGCGGGCCGATGCGCGCCAGCAGCTCGTCGGCGAACTCCAGCTGGCTCACGCCCGCGCCTCGGGCCGGGCCAGCGGCCGCGCGCCGCGCGGGCGCCGCGGCTCCACGCGCGCCGCGGGCCTCGCCGGGGGCAGCAGCGCGGCGTCGAGCACCGCGTCCACCGAGTCCACCAGCCGGATCTCCACCTTCTTGCGCACCTCCTCGGGCACCTCGGCCACGTCGGCGGCGTTGCGCGCGGGCACCAGCACCAGCCGGATGCCCGCCCGCTCCGCCGCTATCAACTTCTCTTTGATGCCACCGACCGGCAAGACATGGCCGCGCAGCGTCAGCTCGCCGGTCGCGGCCACGTCGGGGCGCACCGGCCGCCCGGCGAACAGGGAGGCGAGCGCCGTCGCGATCGCCACGCCCGCCGACGGCCCGTCCTTCGGCACCGCGCCCGCCGGTACGTGCAGGTGCACGTCGGTCGCCGGGAACGTGGCGGCGTCCACGCCGAGCGCGGGGGCCTTGGCCCGCACCAGGCTCCACGCCGCCTCGGCCGACTCCCGCATCACGTCGCCCAGCTGGCCGGTGATGATCATCGCGCCCTTCCCCGGCATCCGCAGCGCCTCGATGAACAGGATGTCGCCGCCGGTGGGGGTCCACGCCAGGCCGGTCATCACGCCCACCTCGGGCTCCCGCCCCGCCACGTCGGGCAGCACCTTGGGCGGGCCGAGCCGCCGCCGCACCGCCCCCTTCGTGACCCGCGCGGCCGCCGCCTTCCCCGCCACCACGTCCACCACGATCTGCCGCAGCACGTGCTGGATCTCGCGCTCGAGCTGCCGCACCCCGGCCTCGCGCGTGTACTCCGCGACGATGCACTGGAGCGCGCCGTCGGTGACGGTCACGTCCCGGCCCGCCAGCCCGGTCTCCGCGAGCTGCCGCGGCACCAGGTAGCGGCGCGCGATCTCGAGCTTCTCCCGCGGCGTGTAGCCCGGCAGCTCCAGCACCTCCATGCGGTCGATCAGCGGCGGGGGCACCGTGGCCAGCGTGTTCGCGGTCGCGATGAACATCACGTCGCGGAGGCTGAAGGGCACCTCGACGTAGTGGTCTACGAACGCGTGGTTCTGCGCGGGATCGAGGACTTCGAGCAGCGCCGAGGTCGGGTCGCCGCGGAAGTCGGCCCCGAGCTTGTCCACCTCGTCGAGCATGAACACCGGGTTCCGCGACCCGGCGCGCTGCAGCAGCTGGATGATGCGGCCCGGCAGCGCGCCGACGTAGGTGCGGCGGTGGCCCCGGATCTCGGCCTCGTCGCGCATCCCGCCCAGCGCCATCCGCGCGAACTTCCGCCCCAGCGCCTCGGCGATGCTCTGGCCGACGCTGGTCTTCCCGGTGCCCGGCGGGCCGACGAAGCACAGGATGCTGCCCTTCGCGTCGGGGTTGAGGAACCGCACCGCCAGGTACTCGATGATCCGGTCCTTCACCTTCTCGAGGTCGAAGTGGTCGCGGTCCAGCACCGCGCGGGCGTGGGCGATGTCGAGGCGGTCCTCGGTCAGCACGCTCCACGGCAGGCCCGCCAGCACCTCGACGTAGGTGCGGCTCACCTGGTACTCGGCCGACTGCGGCGACATCCGCGCCAGCCGCTCCAGCTCGCGCCGGCCGGCCGCGAGCGCCTCTTCGGACGGCTTCGCCGCCTCGAGCTTCTGCAGCAGGTCGCCGGTCTCGCCCGGCGGCCCGCCCTCGCCCAGCTCCTCCTGGATCGCCTTGAGCTGCTCGCGCAGCACGTACTCGCGCTGGTGGTCGTCGAGCCGCGACTTGACCTTCTCGGAGATCTGGGTGCCCACCTCCAGCACCTGCAGCTCCTGCGTGATCAGCGCCTCGAGCCGCTCGAGCCGCGCGGTCACGTCGCCGGTCGCCAGCAGCTCCGCCTTGGCCTCGACGGCGATGTCCAGGTTCGCCGCCACGAAGTCGGCCAGCTTGCCGGCGTCGCTGATCCCCGCCAGCACCTCCTGCAGCTCCGCCGACAGGCTGGTCATCTCGATGACGCGCGTCATCTGCGCCGTCACCGAGCGCCGCAGCGCCTCCGCCTTGAGCGCGTCGCCGAGGGTGCTGGGGATGACCGCGAACCCGGCGGCGAGGCCCTCGCCGTCCGCGCGGAGGTCCGTCAGGCGCACGCGCTCCAGGCCCTGCACCAGCATCCGCAGCGAGCCGTCGCCGAGCTTGAGCAGCCGGACCACGGCGGCCAGCGTGCCGGCCTCGTGCACCATGCCGGGCGGCGCGTCCTCCACCACGCCCGGCGGCAGGTCGCTGTCGGTCGCCTTCACCACGCCGAGCAGCACCCGCTTGTGCGACTCCACCACCCGGTCGATCACCCCGACCGTGGCGGGCGACGTGACGGCGATGGGGACCACGACGTGCGGGAAGACGACCGTCTGCGACAGCGCGAGGACCGGCAGCCGCGCCGGGACGGACGCGTCCGGGGCCGCCGGGACGGGAGGTGGCGCCGTCACCGGCCCACCACGTCGACGGACTGGGGCGGCGGGCTCGGCAGCTTCGCCAGGCGGATCTCGAGGAACCCCAGCTCGTAGGTCGCGCGCAGCGACGCGGCGTCCACCGGCCTGGGGAGCCGGAACGTCCGCTCGAACGGCCCGACCTTCACCTCCATCGCGTGGTACTCGCGGCGGCCGCTGGCGCGCTCCTTCCGCTCGCCGCTGACCGTGAGCGTGCCGGCGTCCAGCGCGACGGTGAACTCGCCGGGGTCCACCCCCGCGATGTCCATCACCACGATGAAGCTGTCGTCGGTCTCGTAGATGTCGGTGGGAGGACGCCACTTCGGCGTCGAGACGAACCCGACCCGCGCGCCGCGCAGGTAGTCGTTGAAATAGACTTCCAGCTCGTCGGCGTTGTGCGGCGTCACCGGCCCGGAGGGCCGGGGCGCCCGGGGGCGGCGTCGCGCGTCGGCCATGGGGCGAACCTACGCGCCGCCGGAGGGCCGGCGCAAGCGCGGCGCGCCGGGTGCCTTACGGGGCGGCGGCCGCCCAGCGGCGGGCGGTGGTGCCGATGTCGGCCAGCGGCGGCTTCTGCCCGCCCGGCAGGCGCAGCGCCTCGTTGAGGTCGCGCAGCGCCACGACGGGGTTGCGGATGAGGGCGAACTCCCGGCCCATCTTGCGGAAGTCGTCGCCGCTCAGCGCGTAGACCGGTTTGCCGTTGCGCGCGAGCACCACCCGGTTCACGATGCTCAGCCCGCTGAGATCGCGGCCGATCACGAGCACGGCGCGCAGCACGTCGTCGGTGTCGGCCACGACGGGCCGCTGGAGGTCGAGCACGACCGTGGTCAGGACCACCCAGCGGTCGAAGTGGGCCACGAGCCCGATGTCGGTGGTGCGGGGGTCGGACAGCAGCGCGTTGTCCGCCGGCTGGCCGAGCATGAAGTGGTTCACCCCCCAGACCAGCGCCACCAGCAACGCGATGCCGAGCACGGCGCGGCGCAGCGCACGGCGCCGCCGCTGCGAGTGCAGCTCGTCGAGCGAGGAGCGCACCACTTCGGCCGAGGAACGCGGGGACCGCGGTCCGGGCATCGGAGCCTCCCTCCGCTTCGGGGAACGACGCGCGGCGGCCGGCTAGATCCGGCCCGCCGCCACCTCGTGCATCGGCAAACCGTACAGCGGGAACTGCTCCGCCAGCTCCAGCACCTCGTGCTTGAGCCGCGCCAGCGTGGCCGCGTCGTCCCGCGCCTCGACCGCCCGGTGGATCAGCCCCGCGATCGCGCGCATCTCGCCCTCGCCCATGCCGCGGGTGGTGACGGCCGCCGTGCCGATGCGGATGCCGCTGGTCACGAACGGCGACTGCGGGTCGCCCGGCACCGTGTTCTTGTTGACCGTGATGCCGGCCTTGCCGAGCGTCTCCTCCACCAGCTTGCCCGTGAGCCCCGTCGCCCGCAGGTCCACCAGCAGCAGGTGGGTGTCCGTGCCGCCCGAGACCAGCACGGAGCCCCGCTGCTGCAGCGCCTCGCCGAGCGCGCGCGCGTTGGCGACCACCTGCCGCGCGTAGACCGCGAAGCCGGGGCGGAGCGCCTCGCCGAGCGCGACGGCCTTGGCCGCGATCACGTGCATCAGCGGGCCGCCCTGGGTGGCCGGGAAGACCTGCTTGTCGACCGCCTTGGCCAGCGCCTCCGTCGCCAGGATCATCCCGCCCCGCGGCCCGCGCAGCGTCTTGTGCGTGGTCGTGGTGACGAGGTCGGCGTGCGGCACCGGCGAGGGGTGCGCGCCGCCCGCCACCAGGCCGGCGAAGTGCGCCATGTCCACGACCAGCGCGGCGCCGACCTCCCGCGCGACCTCGGCGAACGCCGCGAAGTCGATGATCCGCGGGTAGGCGCTCCCGCCGGTGACGAGGATCTTCGGCTTCTCGGCGCGCGCCATCGCCCGCACCTGGTCGATGTCGATCCGGCCGTCGCTCTCCCGCACGCCGTACTGCACCGCGCGGAACAGCCGCCCCGACGCGCTCACCGGCGCGCCGTGGGTGAGGTGGCCGCCGTGCCGCAGCGCCAGCCCCATGAGCACGTCGCCCGGATTCGCCACGGCCAGGTAGGCCGCGAAGTTCGCCTGGCTGCCGCTGTGCGGCTGGACGTTGGCGTGCGCCGCGCCGAACAGCCGCTTGGCGCGGTCGATCGCCAGCTGTTCGGCCTCGTCCACCACCTCGCAGCCGCCGTAGTAGCGCTTGCCGGGGTAGCCCTCGGCGTACTTGTTGTTGAGCGGCGAGCCCATCGCCGCCAGCACCGCCGGCGAGGGGAAGTTCTCCGAGGCGATCAGCTCCAGGCCCTCGGCCTGGCGCGCGGTCTCGCGCGCGAGGATGTCGGCCACCACCGGATCGGCGGCCACCAGGTCGGCGTGAGGCTGCCAGCTCGTCATGGTCACACCCAGGTCCGCTTCAGCTTGGCCACCGCCTCGATGCGTCGCTCGGCCAAGCGGTCCGCGGCGCGATACGTGGGAATCCCCTCTTCCTTCGCCAGCTCGAACAGCCGGAGCAGCGTGTCGTAGATCTCGCCCGCCTTCCGCTTGGCGCGCTCCGCCGACCAGTCCTCCAGCTCGCTGTTCACGTTGATCAGGCCGCCCGCGTTGATCACGTAGTCGGGCGCGTACAGGATGCCGCGCTCCTGCAGCACGTCGCCGTGCCGCTCCTCCGCCAGCTGGTTGTTGGCGCCGCCCGCCACGATCTTGACCTTGAGCTGCTTGATGGTCGCGTCGTTGACGATCGAGCCCAGCGCGCACGGCGCGAACACGTCGGCCACGACGCCGTAGATCTCGTCCAGTCCCACCGCGCGGGCGCGGCACTCCTCCACCACCCGCTTGACCTTCTCCGTGTCGATGTCGGTCACGACCAGCCGCGCGCCTTCCTCGTGCAGGTAGCCGCACAGGTAGTACCCCACGTGCCCGCAGCCCTGCACCGCCACCGTCTTCCCGGCCAGGCTGTCGCTGCCGAGCCGGACCTTCGCGGCGGCCTTGATGCCCTGGTACACGCCGTAGGCCGTCACCGGCGACGGGTCGCCGGAGCGGCCCTGGAGCCCCACCACGTGCTCGGTCTCGAGCTTGATGTAGTCCATGTCCGCCGGGCTGGTGCCCACGTCCTCGGCCGTGATGTAGCGCCCCTTGAGCGACTCGATGAACCGGCCGTGGGCGCGGAAGATCGCCTCCCGGTCCTGGGTCCCGTGGTCCGCCATCACCACCGACTTGCCGCCGCCCAGCGACAGGCCGGCGACCGCCGCCTTGTAGGTCATGCCGCGCGAGAGGCGCAGCACGTCGATCAGGGCGTCGCTCTCGGTCTTGTAGTGCCAGAAGCGCGTGCCGCCGAGCGCCGGCCCGAGGGTCGTGTTGTGGATGGCGATCAGGCCACGGTAGCCCGAGGTGGTCTCGCGGCAGTACACCAGCTGCTCGTGGTCGCTTCCCGCCATCAGCTCGAAGATGTCCATCGGACTCGCGGTGTCCCGTTCAGGGGGTGGTGGATGAGAGGAGCTCGCGCGCGATGACCACGCGCTGGATCTCCGACGTGCCCTCGTAGATCTCGGTCGCCTTGGCGTCGCGCATCAGCCGCTCGACGGGGTAGTCGCGCATGAAGCCGTAGCCGCCGAACACCTGCACCGCCTGGGTGGCGACCCACATCGCGGTCTCGGAGCAGTGCAGCTTCGCCATCGCCGCCCACGCCGTCACGCGCTCGCCCGCGTCGCGCCGCCGCGCCGCCTCGTGCAGCAAGGAGCGCGCCGCGGCGAGGCGGGTCGCCATGTCGGCGAGCTTGAACTGGACCGCCTCGAATTCCCGGATCGCGCGACCGAATTGCCGCCGCTGCGCCGCGTAGCGGGTCGCGTGCTCCAGCGCCGAGCGGGCGATGCCGCACGCCTGGGCCCCGATGCCCATGCGGCCGCTGTCGAGCGCCTCCAGGGCGACCACCAGGCCGGCGTCCGCCGCGCCCAGCAGGTGGCCGGCGCCGAGCGCGAGGTCCTGGAAGTACACGGCCGTGGTGTTCGAGGCCCTGAGGCCCATCTTGTCCTCGGCCTTGCCCACCACGTAGCCCGGGGCGTCGGTCGGCACGATGAAACAGCCGATGCCCCGCGCGCCGCGCGCCGCTCCCGCGCCGCCGTCGGTGCGCGCCATCGCGAGCACCACGTCGGCGGTGCCGCCGTTGCTGACCCACGCCTTCGCGCCGTTCAGCACCCAGCTGTCGCCCTTCCGCTCGGCGCGGCAGCGCAGCGAGGCGGCGTCGGAGCCCGCGTCCGCCTCCGACAGCGCGAACGCGGCGAGCTTCTCGCCGCGGGCCATCGGCCGCAGCCAGCGGTCCTTCTGCGCCTCCGTGCCGTGGCGCAGCAGCATCTGGCTCGGCAGCGAGTTGTGGACCGCGACCGACACGGCGATCGACGCGTCGGCCGCGGCGATCTCCTCCACCGCCTTGAGGTAGGTGACCGCGTCGAGCCCCAGGCCGTCCCACGCCTCCGGCACCAGCATCCCGAGGAAGCCGAGCGCGCCCAGCCGGTCGATGGTCCCGCGGTCGAAGTGCTTCTCCGCGTCCCAGCGCGCAGCGTTGGGCGCGATGTGCTCCGCGGCGAAGTCGCGCACCAGCTGCAGGATCTGCTCCTGCTCCTCGGGACGGACCGCGGTCGTGCTCAGGCGGGCTTCTCCGAGCGATACTCGTAGAAGCCGCGGCCGCTCTTCCGGCCCAGCCGGCCGGCGGCCACCATGCGCCGGAGCAGCGGGCACGGCCGGTACTTGTCGTCGCCCAGGCCGCGGTGCAGCACTTCGAGGATCGAGAGGCAGACGTCGAGGCCGATCAGGTCGGCCAGCGCCAGCGGCCCGAGCGGATGGTTCATGCCGAGCTTCATCACCGTGTCGATCGCGTCGGCCGAGGCCACGCCCTCCATCAGGCAGAACACGGCCTCGTTGATCATCGGCATCAGGACTCGGTTGGAGACGAAGCCGGGATAGTCCTGCACCTCGACCGGCGTCTTGCCCAGCGCGCGCGCCGCCTCCATCACGCGGGCGGCCGTGGCGTCCGACGTCGCCTGGCCGCGGATCACCTCGACCAGCGCCATCACCGGCACCGGGTTCATGAAGTGCATGCCGATCACCGCCTCGGGCCGCGCGGTGCGCGCGCCGAGCGCGGTGATCGAGATCGAGCTGGTGTTGCTGGCCAGCACGGCGCCCGGCGGCGCCAGCCGGTCGAGGTCGGCGAACAGCGGCAGCTTGACGGCCTCGCTCTCGACCGCGGCCTCGACCACCAGCTCCGCGCCGCCGACGGCGGCGAGGTCGGTCGCGGTGGCGATCCGCGCCTGCGCGGCCGCGCGCTGCTCGGCCGTGAGCGTGCCCTTCGTGACCTGCCGGTCGAGGTTGCGGCCGATCGTGGCGACGGCCCGCTCGAGGGCGGGCCGCGCGACGTCCACCAGCGCCACGTCCCAGCCGTGCTGGGCGAAGACGTGCGCGATGCCGTTCCCCATCGTGCCGGCGCCGACCACCGCCATGCGCCCCACGGGCTCAGCGACCCCCGATAAACGAGCGGGCGCTCACCGGAGCGCCCGCGTCCACCGTGTGGTGCGCCGCAGCACCAGCGCGGCCACCAGGACCTTCAGGCCGTCGCCCAGCACGAACGGCAGCGTGCCGGCGGCGACGGCCGCGCGCGCGTTGCCCGTGAGCGCCACCAGCTGCGCCAGGCCGCCGGCGTAGATCACCACCATGCCGAGCAGCGTGCCCGCGAGGAGCCGCATCCAGCCCGCGTCCCGCGCCGCGAACCGCCCGACCACCGCGGCCGCGACGGGGAACGCGAGCAGGTAGCCGCCCGTCGGGCCCAGGAGCCGCGCCAGGCCGGGCGCACCGAACGGCGTGAACACCGGCAGGCCGGCCGCGCCGAGCGCCAGGTAGAGCAGCAGGGCCGCGGCGCCCTCGACCGGTCCGAGGAGGCCGCCCACGAGCAGGACGGCGAGCGGCTGCAGGGTCATCGGGACCGGCGTGCCGGGGAGCGGCACGGCGAGCTGCGAGGCCAGCGCGACGAGCAGCGCGCCCGCGGCGATCGAGGCCGCGGCCAGCGTGCGCGCGCGGGCGGGGGACCGTTCGGCTGCCGCGTTCGCGAGGGTCATGACATCCGCTCCACCGAGAGGGCGACGGCGCTGCCGCCGCCGAGGCACAGGGTCGCGAGGCCGGTCGTCGCCGACCGCTCGCGCATGGCGTAGAGCAGCGTGGTCAGCACCCGTGCGCCGCTGGCGCCGATGGGGTGGCCGAGCGCGACCGCGCCGCCGTTCACGTTGACGCGCGTCCAGTCCCAGCCCAGCGCGCGCCCGTCGGCCAGCGCCTGCACCGCGAACGCCTCGTTGGCCTCGACCAGGTCGTAGTCGCCGATCGCCTTCCCTTCCTTCTTCATCAGGCTCTGCACGGCGACGATGGGCGCGAAGAACAGGTCCTTCGGCTCGCCGCCGCCGGTGGCGTAGGCCGTGATCCGCGCCAGCGGCGTCAGGCCGTGCGCGCGCGCGAAGGCGAGCGAGGTGACGACCAGCGCGCTGGCGCCGTCGTTGAGGCCCGGCGCATTGCCGGCCGTCACCGACCCGTCCTTCTGGAAGGCGGGCTTGAGCTTCGCCAGCACCTCGAGGGTGGTGTCGGCGCGCGGCGCCTCGTCCTTCGCGACCGTGACCGCGCCCTTGCGGTCGGCGATCTCGACCGGGACGATCTCGCCCGTGAAGCAGCCGCCCTCGATGGCCGCGACCGCCTTCCGGTGGCTGTCGAGCGCGAAGCGGTCCTGGTCCTCGCGCGACACGCCGGCCTTCTGCGCCGTGTACTCGGCGTAGGCGCCCATGTGGCAGTCGCCGAACGAGCACCACAGCCCGTCCCGGATCACGCCGTCCACCAGCTCCGTGTTGCCGAGCTTGACGCCGCTCCGCAGCCCATAGAGGTAGAACGGCGCGTTCGACATCGACTCCATCCCGCCCGCCACCACGCAGCCGGCGTCGCCCGCCTTCACCGCCTGGGCGGCGAGCATCACCGCCTTGAGGCCCGACCCGCACACCTTGTTGATCGTGACGGCCGGGACCGTGCCCGGCAGGCCCGCCGCGATCGCCGCCTGGCGCGCGGGCGCCTGGCCGACGCCGCCCTGCACGACGTTGCCCATGATCACGTCGTCCACCTCGCCCGGGGCGACGCCGGCGCGCCGCACCGCCTCCCGGATGGCGACGGCGCCGAGCTTCGGCGCGGCGAGCGGGGCGAGCCCGCCCTGGAAGCGGCCGATGGGCGTGCGCACCGCGCTGACGATGACGGGCGTGGTCTGGGGATCGGGAGCGGCCATCACGGGCCTCGCGAGCGTGTGCGCACCTCGTCCGTCACGCGGGCGAGGAACGCGTCCTGGGTCACGACCTCCTGCTTCTTCCCGGCGCCGCGGACGCGCACCGCCACCGTGCCGCCCTCGGCCTCCCGCGCGCCGACCACCGCCATGTACGGCACCTTCTCCAGCTCCGCCTCGCGGATGCGGTAGTTCAGCGTGTCGCTGCGGTCGTCGAGCACCGCGCGGATGCCGGCCCCGGCGAGCCGGTCGCGGTACGCCCGCGCCGCGTCGGTCTGGGCGTCGCTGATCGGGAGCACCCGCACCTGCTCCGGCGAGAGCCACAGCGGGAACGCGCCGGCGAAGTGCTCGATCAGGAAGCCGATGAACCGCTCCATCGTGCCGAAGATCGCACGGTGGATCATCACCGGCCGGTGCGGCTTGTTGTCGGCCCCGGTGTACTCGAGGCCGAACCGCTCCGGCAGCTGGAAGTCGAGCTGGATGGTGGCGCCCTGCCACTCGCGGCCGATCGCGTCGTCGAACTTGATGTCGATCTTCGGCCCGTAGAACGCGCCGCCGCCGGCGTCGAGCCGGTAGGTGGCGCCGCGCCGCTTGAGCGCCGCCTCCAGCGCGCGCTCCGCCTGCTCCCACGCCTCGTCGCTGCCCAGCTTCTTCTCCGGGCGGGTGGCGAGGTCGAGCCGGTAGGCGAGCCCGAAGGTCTTCCCCATCACCAGCTCCACGACGTCGAGCAGGGCGAAGATCTCCTCCTCGATCTGGTCCGGCCGGAGGAACAGGTGCCCGTCGTCCATCGTCAGGCCGCGCACCCGCAGCATGCCGTGCAGCGTCCCCGAGCGCTCGTTGCGGTACACGTTGGCGATCTCGGTCAGCCGGAGCGGCAGGTCGCGGTAGCTGCGCTGCCGCGAGGCGTACACCAGGATGTGGCCCGGGCAGTTCATCGGCTTCACCCGGTAGCGCACGTCCTCGGCCTCGCCCTCGCCCGCGGCCATCGCCGGGAACTGGTTCTCCCCGTACAGCGGCAGGTGGCCCGACTTGAGGAACAGCTGCTCGCGGGTGATGTGCGGCGTGTACACCAGCTGGTTGCCGCGCTCCAGCAGCACGTCCTCGATGAAGCGGCGCAGCTGGAACTGGAGCATCGCGCCCTTGGGGTGCCAGAACACCAGGCCCGGCCCCACCAGCTCCTGGATGCTGTACAGGTCGAGCTGCTTGCCGAGGATGCGGTGGTCGCGCTTCCTGGCCTCCTCGAGGCGGCGCAGGTAGGCGTCGAGGTCGGCCTTGGCGAACCACGCGGTGCCGTAGATGCGCTGCAGCATCTGCCGCTTCTCGTCGCCGCGCCAGTAGGCGCCGGCGGCGTGCAGCAGCTTGAAGTGCTGCAGCCGCCCCGTGGCGGCGAGGTGCGGCCCGCGGCACAGGTCCTCGAACGGGCCGTCGCGGTACACCGAGATGGTCTCGCCGTCGGGGATCTCGGCCAGGCGCTCGAGCTTCAGCGGATCGGCGGCGAAGCGCTTCGTGGCCTCGGCGCGGCTGACGACCTCGCGCTCGATCGGGTAATCGGCCGCGACCACCTCGCGCATCCCGGCCTCGATCGCCTCGAGGTCCTCGGGCGTGAACGGGCGCGGGACCTCGAAGTCGTAGTAGAAGCCGTCCTCGATCGCCGGGCCGAAGCCGATGCCGGCGTCGGGGTACAGCCGGCGCACCGCGGTGGCCAGCACGTGCGCGGCCGAGTGCCGCAGCACGGCCAGCGCGTCGGGACTCTTGTCGGTGAGGATCTCGAACGGCCCCGAGGCGTCGAGCGGACGGTCGAGCTCGACGATCCGGCCGTCCACGCGCGCCGCCACGGCGGCGCGGGCGAGCCCGGGACCGATGGCCTGGGCGACGGCCCGCGGCGTCGTCCCGGGCGGGACGCGCTTCTCGGATCCGTCGGGGAGTCTGAGGACGATGTCCTGGCTCATGACGCTCCGGGCGGCGCACCCCGACGGACGGGGCGGCCCTCCCTCCGGCACGCGCGGCAGGCGGGGCGCAACTTGCGACAGGAAGCCCGCTTCGCCACTGTTAGAGACTGGCCTGCAATGTAGCGTAGGGCCACTACTGTTTCCACCGGAGTCCGGGTGTCACGCCACGACCACCGCTCGAACTTCACGATCGGCGACCTGCTCCTGCTGGCCGCCGCTGCGGGGCTCGGCCTGGTGGCCGGATACTTCGCCGCCGAGCGGGTCGGCCGGGTGAACGCGCAGCGGGTGGCGGGGGCGCTGGAGCGGTGGAAGGTGCGGGCGCGCACCCCGCGGGCACCGTGGACGGACGAGGACGCCGAGCGGCTCGAGTCCCGGGTGCTGGACGCGCTGCGGCGCGACGCGGTGCTGGGACGCCGCGCAGTGCGCGTGCGGGTGCTCGAGGGCGGCATCGTCGAGCTCGGCGGACGGGTCAGGAATTCCAGCGAGA
>Ga0187777_10001989_pt1 | contig 13174 bp, 11 predicted proteins | sample 1015_Q2_SP5_10_M_FD_132416 | JGI IMG/M metagenome (GOLD analysis project Ga0187777, IMG submission 132416) | Tropical peat soil microbial communities from peatlands in Department of Meta, Colombia - 1015_Q2_SP5_10_MG | ecosystem: Environmental > Terrestrial > Soil > Wetlands > Peat | place...
CCTCCAAAGCCCCGCATGCCCCAGGCATTCCACTGGCGCTCCTGGTCGACGGCACACTGGTAGCCGACGTAAAGGTCGGCCGGGCCATTGCCTTGTGCAAGGGTGAAGCCCTTGGCCGAAAGGGCGTTGTTAATGGCTTGGCGGATCTCCTGATCCACGATCTGATTGGGGTGAATATTGGAAGGGATCTCCACCCATTTGTAGGTGTGATATTTTGAGAAATCCGTTCCGGGCATGAAGTTGTACGTCACCTGCTGCGCGGTCGATGTTCCCGCTGTGAGTAGCAGCAGAGCCGCTCCCAGCGCGAGCAAGAAAAGCCTGTCGCCTCGTCTTTTGTCCATTACTAGCTCCTTCTCATTCATCTCTGTTGTTGTCGCCCACGGGTCACCCTCGCGACCTCGAAAAGCATCGACAGAACAAGGGGTCTTAGAAACTCACGACGCGGCGCTGCCGGTGCGTACTACGTCGCGAAAACGGATCTTCATTCTGGCTGTGGAGATCGATTCGCATCATCCGACAGCATTTCCGATGCTCTAACGTAGTGGGACTGGGAGAACAAGTGAACTGTCATTTCTAACAGTCGCTGGGGTCAGCTGCACCTGCTAGCATCTGGCCAGATTGGGCACGAGGTAGTGAAAACCTTGCCAATACAATGGGCCGTTTGGTGCAAGCGGGCTCCTGCTCGATTGCGATTTTCCGGTACCGCTGGAACCAATCGCTTGTCAGGGATCCCACGCGGAGCGCTTTCCACCGTAGGTGGGAACGAAGAGGCTTACAAAGGGAGAAACCATGAAAGACAGAAGCACTGCACGTAGACTCGTTGCGATCGCTATGGTGGCGCTCTCAACGCTCGTATTTGTTCGGATTCGATCACAGGTCAGGGCGGCCACACTTCCCGCGTCATCGAATGGCCAACCCGCCGCGAACGCTACTCCCGATCCCCAACAGTATCCAGTCATGGACGCGGTCGCGAACAAGATTATCCAAAAGTATCAGACTTCGACCTGTGAACAATTGTGGCAAGAAAGGGCGCAGGCAAAGAACAAACCGAAGTCTGCGCAGGAGCAAGAGGCCATCGGCATCTTGCGCAACGATCCGCAGATGCGTGCTGCATTCATCAATAAGGTTGCGGCCCCGGTCGCGAACAAGATGTTCGATTGTGGAATGATTCCGTGACTTTTCTCCGCAATTTGCTGGATCTGCGCGCCAAGGGAGGTAATCCCATGTTTCGCGACCCGATACTTCGACTGACTACACTGTGCGCGATAACTGCCTTCCTCGTTCTTCCTACGAATTTGCCCGCACAGAGCGGGACATCGCCCGCCCCGCAGCAAAGTGCCGCTCAAACCCCCAAGAAGAAGGTAACGTCGGCTAAACCAGCAGCACCCCCACCTCCCTCGTTGGAACCCAGGGCCATGGACATTTTGAAAGCCGCAGGCGCGCGCTTGGCGGGAGCCCATACGATCGCATTTACTGCGACGGAGACTTTTGAGAGCCTCAGCCGCCAAGGCGTTCCCCTTGTTTACGCAAATCGGTCGGAAGTGACACTGGAACGACCCAACAAACTGCGCGTGATCATGACCGGCGATGGCCCGGCTTCCGAGTTCTACTATGACGGCAAAGTGATGATGGCCTACGCACCGGTTGAGAATCTTGTCGCTGTTGCGGATGCGCCTTCCACCATCGATAAAACACTGGAGCAGATCTATCACTCGGCGGGGATCTATTTCCCCTTCACAGATCTCATCGTCGCCGATCCGTACGGCGACTTGGCACCCGGGTTGCAGCACGTCTATTACGTCGGTCAATCCAATCTAGTAGGTGGGACCACGACGGACATTGTGGCCTGCGCTGGCAATGGATTGTTCATGCAGGTGTGGATCGGGGCAGACGACAAGCTGCCGCGAGGGATCCATGCGATTTATCTTGACGACCCCGACCGGTTGCGCCATAACCTGATTCTTACGGACTGGCAAATCGATTCACCCGTGGCCGCTGAAGCCTTTACGACGGCGAAGGCCTCTTCAGCAAAGAAAATGCCGTTTGCCCATCCTCATCCTGAACCTGCTCCCGGTGCCAGGCCGCCGGTGAAGAGTGCATCACCGAAACAATCGCAGTCATCCGCAACGCCGCCGCAATCGCATTGAAGTAAAGAAGGAGGCTGAAGGTGATGAGAACGTTTACTTTGGGCGCAGCCACTCTTCTGGTGGTGTCGGTCGCTGCTCGTTCGACCTCGGGTTACGCTCATGCCAACGCCTGGGGCGGAAGCACGTCCCACAGTTACGGGTCCACAAGCCACACGAGCGCCTACGGCACCAGTACCTCGCATACGTACGGCGAGGGGACCTCGCACACGAATTACTACGGTGGCAGCACCTCGCACAGCTACTACGGGGGCACTACCCACACGAACGCCTACGGCGGGACGACATCGGGCGAGTATGGCTACGGCGCCGAGCACACGACTCCGTACGGTGCAACCACATACGGCTCCGCCTACCACCCCCCGACAACCTACTATCCCTCTAGTTACTACGGATATCATCCACCCGCGACGGTGAATTACTATGGCGCGGGCTGCTATGACTGTGGCAGCGGCTGGTCTGCCGCAGGTGCGGCCATGGTGGGCGCCACCGTGGGAATGGTGACGGGCGCCGCCATAGCGTCATCCAGCAGTTCAGCTGCGCAAACAAACGCCTATGCTCAGGGATACAACGCGGGTGCCGCCAACACCAACACAGCCAATGCAAATGCCGCCGTTGCCAATGCCAATGCAGCCGCAGCCAACGCCAATGCAGCCGCAGCCAACGCTAACTATGCCGCGGCCAATGCCAACGCGGCACGCACGGCAGCGCCAGCTGCGGCGGCAGCTCCAGCTACGGCGCCTGCTGCCGTCACATACTCGGTGGGCTCGATCGTTGGCGTTCTTCCGGCAGGTTGCATATCGCCCGACGTAGGAGGCAAAGCCTACTATTTGTGCGGCAACACGTGGTTCAGCGCGGCGTATGGAGCGAACGGTGTGTACTACACCGTTGTCCCGACGCCTTGAACGTGCGAAAGCCTGTGGAGCATGGCCGCATGCGCGCGCTGGTCTCCGACAAGCCCAAGGTAATTGCTTCAGCCACTCGGGCCCGCTGAGCTTGCTCCATCCCACGCGGAGAACGGTATCTGCGGTTGGTCTGTTCGCTTGGAATGTGACATCGGCGCCTTTGCTCAGTTTCTTATGGGCCGCAGAGAAAAGATGGAGAGAAGAAAAATGATCAGAACCGTCACGAAACAGCTTTTGGCGTGTTCGTTATCCTGCCTGCTGGTCATCGCCGCTGTGCCATTAGAAGTTGGAGCGCAGATAACACCCTCAGGGTCAGCCGGATATTCAGGACAAGGCGCGCCGCTGTCTGCCGATGAGTTGCAACAATTGGTTGCGCCGATCGCCTTATACCCGGATTCACTCGTCGCCCAGATTCTTGGAGGCGCGACCTTTCCCGACGAAATTGTCAGCGCTAACTCCTTTTTACAGCAAAACCCGAGTCTTACAGGGCAAACTCTCATGCATGCAGTGGACGCCCAGACATGGGATCCGAGTGTCAAAGCGCTCACTCAGTTTCCGTCCGTCCTCGCCAACCTGGCAAATAATCTCAGTTGGACCTCCTCGTTGGGAGAGGCGTATCACAACCAGGCTTCTGATGTGATGTCGGCCGTTCAGGCGTTACGTGCCAAAGCCTATGCGGCGGGCAATCTGAAATCAGGCTCACAGATTACGGTCGTACAGCAGTCCCCGCAGGTGATCGTGATTCAGCCCACCAATCCCCAGGTCGTGTACGTCCCGCAGTACAACCCTACCGTTGTGTATGGCGTTCCCTATACGACCCCCGGGTACAGCACGGCAGCCGTCGTTGCCACCGGAATGCTTGCCTTTGGAGCTGGCATTGCAGTGGGCGCTGCGATGAGCGGCGGGTGTTGCGGGTGGAGCTATACCGCTTGGAATTGCAACTGGCACGGTGGGGCCGTGGTGTACGGAAGCTCCGGCTACTACTATGGAAATAACGCATGGCACGGCGGCTACTATGGTTCAAGCGCGACTGCCTACGGCCCGTATGGGACCGCGCACGCAGCGACTGGCTACAATCCTTCCACGGGAACCTATGCCCGCGGCGGATATACCAGCACTCCTTATGGCACCCAAGGAGCTGCGCAAGCCTACAACCCCAACACCGGAGCTTATGCTGCTACCCACCAAGAATCGAACGCTTATGGGAACGCCGGGCAGTCGGTTTATTCAAAAAATGGCGAGACCGCCTACACCCAGCATGAGACCACCTCGCAGGGGTCTGTGGGTTCGGTTCAAACCTCAAATGGCGGAAAGGCTGTGGCTGGGACGAGCGCGAGCGGTAACTACGCGGCGGGCGAAACAGCCAGCGGCAACAAGTACGCGGAGTCAAACGGCAACGTATACAAGAACACGGGCAGCGGGTGGCAGCAGACCCAGGGAAGCTCGACCCACCCCAACTCGAGTTACTCAGGAAGCTCGGACTATAACCACTCTGGCTCGAGTTACTCGGGAAGTAGTTCTGCGGATTCGAAGGGATGGGGAAGCCAGGAAAAGAGCGGCGGGTCGTCGTTCAGCGGAAACGGTTGGCAATCCAGGCAGGAGAGTTCTCGGGGTTGGTCAAGCCGCGGTGGCGGTGGTGGCGGTTGGGGTGGTCGCAGGTAAAGCGCCAGCAAACTAGCTTTCCACGAGTTTGCTACGAGTCGAGCAGTTCGTCTTGGAGGTTCCGATGTCGCGCAAACCTACAGCCAGGTTACTTTTTCTGGCGGCAGTCATCTCCCTTGTCGCTTGCAGCAGGTCGGAAAAGCCTGCCATGCGCGAGTTTGCTACGCCCGACGACGCCGGCAATGCGTTACTGGCCGCGGGAAAGGTGGGTGATCAAAATGCGCTTCTGGCAATCTTCGGCCCGGATTCAAAAGAGCTGATCTTTTCTGGCGATCCTGTCGAGGATAAAGCCGTCATCAACGAGTTTGTTAGACAGTATGGTGTGATGCACCGCTGGCGCAACATGGTAGACGGCTCCCAAATCCTTCTCATCGGCGCTACCAATTTCCCTTTCCCCATTCCGCTGAAGAAAAACACGGATGGACAGTGGTACTTCGACACAGCGTCTGGGAGGGACGAAGTTCTGAGCCGACGTGTGGGTCGGAATGAACTGGCAATCATAAATGTTTCCAGGGCGGTGGCGGGCGCACAGAAACAGTACTTCTCGCAGCTTCACGATGGCGCGACCACGAAACAATACGCCATGAAGTTCATCAGTGATCCTGGCAAGCAGAACGGTTTGTACTGGGAATCGCCCGAAGGTCAGCCCCAGAGTCCACTGGGACCGTTTGCGGCGTTCGCGACCTCCGAAGGATACACCGTAAAACCCGACGCGCACACGCCCTTCCACGGCTACTACTTCCGAATGCTCCAGGGACAAAGCGATAAGGCAAAAGGCGGTGCGAAAGACTACGTGGTCGATGGGAAGATGGTGCGTGGATTCGCCTTCGTTGCTTATCCAGCCGCGTACGGCAACTCCGGTGTGATGACCTTCATCATCAATCAAGATGGAGTGCTGTATCAAAAGGATTTGGGAAAGACCACGACGGAGACGGCAACGGCAATCACCAAGTTTGATCCCGATCAGGGATGGACTCCCGTACAATAATGACCACCCTTGGGGGGCATGCCATGGGGTTACGGCGAGCCAAGCGCGCCTGAGGCCCTGTCGAGCGCGGACCCTTCCTACGACCCAGGCCCTCGATCGAACGCAACAACACCTGTCTTTTCCGTGGCCGAGAGGTCGCCACGGTGCCTCCATCCGTAGGTTCCAAACAGGATCACGCCTAATCCGGGGAACAGCAGGTACGGCCAGAGATCGTAAAGCCTGCTTTCGCGTTTGGCGACCCGAAGTGGCAGCCAGACGTTCGTGCTTGTGGAGTTGCGTGTCACCGCGATATTGATTGTCCAATCTCCGGCTGAGGGCAGATCCAGTTCCGCGGTCTTTAGCAGCTTGTTGTCTGAATTCTCCTGTGTAGCACGAACCTCGAACACCGAACGGTCCGAGACGGATCGCGCACTCAGCTGCATTGCCCAGTCCAGCAGAACCTCTTGTGTGCTTCGATCCTGAACGAGAACACCGAGGCTTGAGGGTCCCGTTTGCAGATTGAGAGGCGCAAAAATTGCGACGATGTAGGGCCCGCTGTCCTTCAACAGCCGGAGGGGTTGATCGTCCTCAGGCGATCGAGCGATTAAGAGAGATAAGCACAGTCCCGTTAGAAGGAACACAACCACAAAACTGTGCGCATCGGTCAGTCGGTGGCGCGGCCGCGACCACTCGAACCCGGGCAGCCAGGAGAAGTTGCTGCGCGCCGAACTGGTGTCGGCCAACGCGGTGTACTGTTCCGTACGTGCGATCCTGCCGCGCCCGGATTGGACAGAGAGGCAGTCAATTGCGATGATTACCGCCGGAACCAGGTAGGCGAACCCACCCAGCACCCACATGATGGCGCCAGCCGCGGCCTGGTCAGCTTGTGCCGAGAGCCCAAACAGACGCGGCATTCGGGCATAGGAGGGATAGATCACGTTGTCAGAGAAAATTAGGATTGCGGATAGAGTTGTGTTCTGAAGATCGGCGATGAACAGATACGGTACCATCGCCCACCGCGGCCAGCGGGCACGGCTTGGCCATGGTTGGACCACGGGCCACCAGAAAATAATGGCGGTGAGAAAGAAGCACGCGTGCTCCACCTCGTGCCAGGCATTAGAACTCAGCGCGAGTTCATAAGGTCCTGGAGCATGCCAGGCGAAGTTGACCACCCCCATTAAGATCAGTCCAAGGACCGGATTGGCCAGCCAGTGCCCAACTCGATCGACCGGGCGCCAGTTGAGAAACGGCCCCGCAAACTCACGCGCGGCAAAGCGCGGCAACCCGCGCACAACGGGGACGAGTGGTGCCCCCAAAAGAATCAACGGCGGAGCTGCCATCATCAGCAGCATGTGCTGCAGCATGTGGGCCGCTAGCACGAATCCCGAGAATGTATCAAGCCAGGATGCCAGCGCGATCCACAACAAGAAGAGTCCCAGGAAAAAACTCGCGGCGCGCCAAGGGGGCACCTCGACCGAGCCCGCGCGGCGAAGGCGGATCCAGCCGCGCAGATACACCATGGCCGTCAGGAGCAACCCAAAGGTGGCAACCGGCGGGATGGACCAGGAACGCAGCGCTGCTTGATATACGGAATCCATGCCTTCTCAGCGAGTGTTCGCCGGGGGATCGCTACGTTCTTGCCTCGTTGAGATTGCTTGGGAGGCATCGCGGGCCGGAAGACGTTTGGGGGGATGTAGTGTGTCCAGGAACGAAACCAGGGCGGTAACTTCCGCCGGGTTCAGGTTCTTGCCGTAGGCCGGCATGTTACCCCCGCCTTGTATCACCTGACGCACGAGTTGGTCGTGAGTAAATCGCGTTGCAACGGTGTCCAGCGCGGGGCCCCGCAGGCCACCGGAGCCGCCGATGGAATGGCAGTTGCGGCACTGCTTGACCTGGAAAACGAGCGCGCCCTGTCGCTCCAGTGGCGATCTCCCGTTGAGATAGTCCAGAGGAACCGGGTCGCCGCTCCAACCGTCCATCACCGGACTCCAGGGTGAATACGTAGCAAGTTTCGTGAAGGTACCCAGCGCAACCGCTGCGAGTAGCACGGTGACCACGGCAATTGGTCGTCGCTTCCAACTCTTCTCGCCTTCGCCCGACAGGAACGGCAGCAAAATCAGAAAACCCAACACAACAACTGGCGCAATCAGAAGTATCGGTGTTTCCATCTCTGGGGGCAACAAGGCCAGCAGGGCGTAAAGCCACATGAAAAAAAAGTCAGGCTTGGGAATGGTTTGTACGATGGTGGGATCGGGATAGCCTCTCGGACCAAACGGCCCGAAGTATGCCGCACAGGCCATTACGCTGACGATGATCGCGGCGGCGAAGAACATGTCTTTCCACACGGCGTCGGGCACGAACGGCACGCCGTCCTTGTGCGTGCTCTCGTGGTAATCCCGCAGGTAGGTCGACCGGCGGACGATTCGTCCCAGCATGGGCCATTCATTGATGCCCAGCTTCAATACCATGAGCAGATGCAGGCAAACGAAGCCGATCAGCAGTCCGGGAATCACGAAAACATGCAGCGCGAAGAATCGCGACAGCGTGTCCCCGGCGATGATGGGCCCGCCCAATAGCAGATGTACGAGGCTTCCGCCGATGAGCGGGACGCGGCCCACGATCGCGACGCCAATGCCAAGGCCCCAATACGCATCCTGATCGAAACGTAGCACCTGGCCTGTGAAGGCCATACCCAGCGTCATCAGCAGCAGAAACACGCCTACGATCCAAGTCAGCTCACGAGGAAACTTGTAAGCGCCGAACAGAAACACTTGCGCCATGTGGATCAAAACGAGCGCCACCATGAAGTTGGATCCCCAGCCATGTACGGCGCGCAGAAACCACCCCAGCGCAACGTGCGTGTTGAGGTATTCGAGGCTGTCCCGGGCTTGGGCGCCCGAAGGTACGTAGATGATCGCCAGCAGGATGCCAGTGAAGATCTGCAGCGCGAAGACCGTGAAGGCGGCGCTGCCGAAGACGTACCACCAACTCGCCGACCGACGTGGCACTTGGTGCGTAGCGCTGTCGCGGATCGCGCCGGCGATCTGCAAACGTTGGTCGAACCAGTTCCCGATCCGCTTCAACCTTGACATCCACTGCTCCTTTTATTGAGGGCTGCAGTCGTCGACAAGGTGGGAATCTGCCCCGCTTCGATCATCAACGTACCGTTCTCAACCTTGTAGGAATATTGGAACAGGCCGCGCGGAGGTGGGCCGGAAGCGCGCGAACCGTCTTGGTAGTACACGCCGCCATGGCAAGGGCACATGAATAGCCCCGATTGCGGGAACCAGCGCACGGGGCAGCCCAGGTGGGCGCAATTGATGGCAAATACCTGAAATTGCTCGCCGGTCATCCGGCGTACCCAGCAGGGAATCTTGTCCGTGTCACCATCCCACGGGCTGGAAATGGGATTGCGGAATTGAGCGAGACGCGTTTGGCCCTCGGGGAACTGGTTCACATCGCCCAGTTCGATCCAGCGCTGGTACTGGCCGCGTCGTGCACGCAACAGCGGGGAAAGCAGATACCCCACAATAGGCGTGACCAGGACGCCCACGGCCAAAGCGTTCAGTGCCACGCCGATCTTGGCGAACAGGTCGCGGCGTACTATTCCGGCCTTGGGATCGGGAGCGTCGGATTGTTCAGTCTTGGTGGGCGTCTCATTCAATGCACACCTCCGGTCGAAGTCGAGTTCGCGGTGAACGCGAGAGTCGCGGGTGCCGTGCTGGGACGCTGTGCCGCTAGCCACGCGACCACATCGGAAACCTCCTGATCGCTCATTGAACGGCCAGGCACATTGCCCCTCCAATCGGGGGCGCCAAGATCAGGGCGGCCGCAGATAACAATCGTGCGCAACCCCTGGTCACTGATGAGGCTAAGATACGCACCGTTGGTCACCGATCCAGCTACGGGTCCGCCTTGACTACCACTTCCATGGCATGACGCGCAGAACGTGTTGTAGACCGTCTGCCCCAGTTGAGGATTACCAGTCGCAGTTGGCGAATACGGCGGGGCCGTCACACCGCTCAAGACGCCGGGTCGAGCCCATTTCCTGCGCATTCCATCAATAATGGCGTTGATCTGCTGATCGGTCAGCATTCCGCCTTCCTCTTGCGCAAAGGCCGACATGGCCGTGCCCGGTCGACCCTTGGCAATCGTGTCGCGCAGGGTGTTATCGTCCGCAATGGCCAGGTACACCGGGTCTGACAAAGACATGGCTGCGCCATTTCGACCCTCCGCGCCATGGCAGCCAGAGCAGTTGTCCCGAAAGAGAACTTCCGGGTCCAGCACCGAGTCCGGACGAGGTACCTCAGGGTTGGGACCTGGCTGCCCGTGGAAGGCACAGCCTCCGAGCGCCCACAGAGCAGCCAACATGCACTTCCGCAATGCCAGACGGTGGGTCATCGCCCGGTGTCCTCGCCGTCGTGCTCCTCCATAATCCCGGGGGCTTCGATACCGGCGCGCATAGCCAAAGGCAGGTTCTCGGTCGTCCACACTTTGTTCTGCCGCACTACCACCAAACCGGCTACGACTCCGAACGCTACCTGGGAAGCGGCAAACCAGGGCCAGCTGATCCGCTGGTCCAGCAGGGGATTGAGGTAGGCCAGAATGTGGTAGAGCAAGCCCGTCCATAGCAAAGGCGAAATAATACCTCCGAGAATAATCGGACGCGTGGGCAACATGGGAAGCATCGCGCCGTACAAGAGTCCGACGAGGAGGCACATCGTGATATGCATGGCCAGCGCAAACGCAAACCATCCCAGATGGAACTCGACCAACTCTGGCAGCGTCGGAACCGCCGGGGCATCGTACAGACTTCCTGCGAGCAGGTTGATTGGGTACCACAGGCTATGGAAGAAGACGACTCCGTAGATCATGGCCAGTATCGCCATGGCGACTCCACCTGCGAGCCCACCTTTGATTCCTGCAGAGACGGGATAGATCTTTAACGGCAGCCACGCGCGTGGGACTTGTTGCGCCACCGGTAAGCGAATCACTTCGCGAGCTGGGACCGCCTCGATTTCCTTGGCAGCCATTGGTACGCGCACGTGATGCTCATGCGGAAGCACCTCGCGAAACCATTTCACAGCGCCTACCAGATAGAGGATGACGCCCAAAATGCTGATCGATACGTTCGTCAGCAATCCGGCCAGTATCAATGCCAGTCCCAGCGCAAAGGCGAACGGCCATGCCGTCGGCGCTGGCAGCATGATTTCGTTGGGCTCGACGTTACCGATGTTCCGGTCCTGCATAGGATCTGCTCCCAGAAACGCTTGGATGAGAACACAGCGGGTCTTTCAGGCCCCTTCCTCGGACCTGCACTTCCTGAACACACCCTAGCGCGCGATAAAATAAACCACCGACAAAACCAGCACCCAGACAACGTCGACGAAGTGCCAGTACATCGCGAAGACGCCGATTCTTTCCGCATGCTCCTGCTTCACATACCCCAACGCGGTCAAAGCCAAAACGAGCGAAAGTCCGGTTAGTCCGACCAGTACGTGGAAGAGGTGCAGTCCCACCAGCGAGTAGAACGTAGTTCCGAACAGGCTCGAGCTGATGGTCACACCGTCGTGGTAGATCAGCTCGTACCATTCTTGGGCTGTGCCCAGGACAAAGATCGCGCCTAGGACAATGGTCAGTAGCCACCAAATGCTGAACTGCGGGATCTTTCCGCGTGTGATCGCGCGTTCAGCCATCACGATCGTGAAGCTGCTGGAGAATAGGCAGATGGAGATGAAATACGGCACATCCAGAACTTCTCGTGGTGTCGGCCCACTCAGACTCTTGCCCGCCGAATACAGGTACATGACGACGAAAATGATAAAGATCGTTGATTCGGCGGCGATCAAACACCACATCCCCACTCTGCCACGCAGTTCGTGCGAAAGAGGCATTTCAGGTTGCGCTACGGCAATAGACGTCGCTACCAAGTGAGCTCCTAATTCATTGATCGTACTTCCAGTCAGGATCTTCCGGGTGTTTGATGTCCCACAGAGGGCGACGGCTATGGACTACCGGAATCTTCGCGAAGTTGTAGTCCGGCGGCGGGGAAGAAGTGGTCCACTCCAGCGTCCACGCATCCCAGGGATCGTCTCCCGCGAGCTCGCCCTTGAAGTAGGACGAGACCATGTTGTAGACGAACACCAAGACGCCAGCGCCCTGGAATAGGACACCGATCGTAATGATCAGATTCCAGATATCCCAGCCTCGGCCCGGTTCGTAGGTATAAATTCGGCGTGGCATGCCCAGAAGGCCGGGAATGTGCATGAAGTCGAAGGTCAGGTGGAAGCCAATGAGGAACAGCCAGAAGTGTAGCCTGCCCAACTTCTCACTTAACATCCGGCCGGACATCTTGGGGAACCAATAATAGAAACCGGCAAACAGCGCGAACAGAATACCTCCGACAATGACGTAATGAAAATGAGCCACTACGAAGTAGGATCCTCCCAGTTGCCAATTGAGAGGTGCCGCACCCAGCATGATCCCGGTCAGTCCGGCGATGAGAAACTGAAACAGGAATGCGATGCAAAATAGCATCGGCACCTTGAACACGATCTTCCCCCCCCACATCGTGCCCAGCCAGTTGAATATTTTGATCCCCGTGGGCACCGCAATCGCCATGGTGGAAGCCACGAAGAAGGCGTTGCCATACGAGGTCATGCCGACGGTGAACATGTGATGAGCCCACACGCTCATGCTGATAAAGGCAATGCAAACCGATGCCGCGACCATGATCGGGTAGCCGAAGATCGCTTTCCGCGAAAAGACGGGAATAATCTCGCTGATAAAGGCGAAAGCCGGCATGATCAAGACATAGACTTCGGGATGGCCAAACACCCAGAAGAAGTGCATCCAGATGATCGCCGATCCTCCAGCCTGGGTGTCGAAGAAGTGGCCGCCTAGGTAGCGGTCGATCAGCAGCATGATCTGGGCGGCTGTCAGCGGACCCAGCGCCAGCAGCACCAAGCCGCCCGTTATCAGGTTTAGCCAGACAAACAGCGGCATCTTGCCGAGTGTCATTCCGGGGCAGCGTAGGCAGAAAATCGTGGCGACGAAGTTGATCCCCGTGGCAATACTGCCGAAGCCGCTCACCAACAGGCCGATGATCCAATAGTCGCTGCTGTGCCCCACGGAAAACACTGGCGAGGTCAGGGGCGCGTAGGCGAACCAACCCACGTCCGGCGCACTGCCGGCGCCATACAGACCGCTGCCTCCCAGGAAGCTGAAATATAGGATGATGCCGCCGAATGCCGTCATCCAAAATCCCCAGGCGTTCAGGCGCGGGAAGGCCATGTCGCGTGCACCGATCATCAGAGGGACCGCGTAGTTGATGAATCCAAACAGCACCGGCATGGCGACAAAGAAAATCATGGTCGTTCCATGCATCGTAAACATCCGGTTAAAAACCTGCGGCGAGACGAAATCGTTGTGGGGTCGAATCAACTGTATGCGCATGACCGTGGCTTCGATCCCACCAATGACCAGAAACACCAACG
>Ga0187777_10001992_pt1 | contig 13161 bp, 13 predicted proteins | sample 1015_Q2_SP5_10_M_FD_132416 | JGI IMG/M metagenome (GOLD analysis project Ga0187777, IMG submission 132416) | Tropical peat soil microbial communities from peatlands in Department of Meta, Colombia - 1015_Q2_SP5_10_MG | ecosystem: Environmental > Terrestrial > Soil > Wetlands > Peat | place...
GAACGGCTCCGCCTCTAGCCAACGCGCACGCGGGCTCCGCTACTCGAGCAGCTTGAGGTAGCGCGCGACGGGAAGAAGCGTGAACCCCATAGCCTCGTAGGCTGCGCGTGCCGGAGCGTGCCCCGGATCGCCTCCCGTCTCCACGGCCGCGATGTCCATGCCGCGGCGACGCATGTGGTCGAGGGCGTGTGTCGTCAGCCGCGTCGCGATCCCCTGCCGCTGGTAGTCGGGATCGACGCCGATGATGTCGATGACCCCCATGCCCTCGTTGAAGGCGTCGAGAGCGACGGTGACGAAGCCGACGGGTCTTCCGTCTTCGACTGCGACGAATGCGTCTCGCTCCTCGCTCGTACAGCTTGCCCGCACCTCCTCGGCTTGTGCCGCCTTCCAATCAGGCTTGAGCCGGAAGAAGATGGGGTCGCCGAGAACGTCGCGCAGTGAGGCGAAGACGGGCTCCCAGGCACGAACCGAGAACTCGGCGATCGTGTCGAGGTCGCCTTGGCGGAACTCGCGGATCTCTATTTCATCTCCCATCCATCCGATTTCGGCCTGGCTCTTCGGGTGGAGATGGCCCCGGGAGGAGTCGAACCTCCGCCCGCAGATTCGAAGTCTGCCGCTCTATCCACTGAGCTACGGGGCCGTTTCCCTCGCGTGGCGGTCAGGACGGGTGGCGGATGGGACTCGAACCCACGACCACCTGGACCACAACCAGGGGCTCTACCAACTGAGCTACCGCCACCACGGCCTGCACAGGATAGCCGGGCCGAGGCGCGGAACCTCGCGCGTGACCCGATGGCCACGCTCGAGCGTACTCTGTGCTCATGCTCACCTGTTCTGCCTGCGGCCGGGAGAACGCCGGTGACGCGCGCTTCTGCAACGGGTGCGGTTCGCCGCTCGAGGCGCCGACCACCACGCGCGAGGAGCGCAAGATCGTCACGGTCCTCTTCGTCGACCTCGTCGGCTTCACCGCGCGGGCCGAGCAGCTCGACCCGGAGGACGTCCGGGCGATCCTGACACCGTACTTCCAGCGCGTCCGCGCCGAGATCGAGGCGTGCGGGGGGACGGTCGAGAAGTTCATCGGGGACGCCGTCATGGCCGTCTTCGGAGCGCCCGCGGCTCACGGCGACGACCCGGAGCGGGCCGTGCGCGCGGCCCTGGCGATCCGAGACGCGGTCACCGAGCTCAATGCGGAGGACCCCGAGCTCGCGCTCCAGGTCCGGCTCGGCGTGAACACCGGCGAGGCGATCGTCTCGCTCGACGCCAACGTGTCGGAGGGCGAAGGCCTCGTCGCCGGCGACGTCGTCAACACGGCGGCCCGCCTGCAGACGGCCGCGCCGGTCAACGGCATCCTCGTCGGCGAGGAGACCTACCACTCGACGAAGTCCGTGATCGGCTACGAGCCCGTCGCGCCCGTGAGCGTGAAGGGGAAACAGCAGCCGATCGAGGTGTGGATCGCGCTGAGCGCATCCGCGCCGCCCGGCGAGCGACCCGCCGCTCTCCTGCCGATCGTCGGCCGCGACTACGAGCTCGACGCACTCGCGGGGATCTGGACGCGCGTTGTCGGCGAGCGGCGGCCGCACCTCGTCACCGTGTTCGGCCCTCCGGGCATCGGCAAGACGCGCCTCGCGTCGGAGCTCTCGTCGCTAGTCGAGCAGGACGGCGGAAGGGGGATACGCGGACGCTCCGTGCCGTACGGCGAGACGACCACGTACGGCGCTTTCGTCACCCACGTCAAGCAGCTCGCCGGCGTGTTCGACAGCGACCTCAGCTCCGACGCCTGGGCGAAGCTCCAGACGGCGGTCGCCGGTGTGCTCGACGAGCCGGAGGCGGACGAGGTCGCACGGCACATGGGCTCCATCCTCGGCCTCGACGTCGACGGTGAGGCCGCCGATCGCGAGTCGCTCTTCTACTCGGTGCGCAGGCTGCTCGAGGCGGTTGCGCAGAGGCAACCGACACTGCTCATCTTCGAAGACGTCCACTGGGCGGATGGAGGGATGCTCGACCTGCTCGAGTCGCTGGCGTCGCGCGTCCGCGACGTCCCGCTCTTGATGATGGCGCTCGCGCGACCGGAGCTGATCGAGACGCGTCCGTCGTGGGGCGGCGGCCTGCCCGGCTACACGGCGTTCCACCTCGAGCCGCTCCGCCCGGAGTTCGCAGAACAGCTCGCCGGGCAGCTGTTCGAGCAGATGCGAGGTCAGCGCAATGACGCAGCGGAGATCGTCGCGGCCGCGGAGGGGAACCCGCTGTTCATCGAGGAGCTCGCCGCGTCGCTCACCGAGCGGTCGGCAGCGACGAACCAGGAGTTGCCGACGACGATCCGCGGAATCGTCTCCGCGCGCCTCGACGTCCTGCCGCCGGGGGAGCGCGCGGTCCTCCTCGACGCCTCCGTGGTCGGCAAGGTCTTCTGGCTCGGCGCGCTCGAGCACATGGAGTCGGGCGGTGATCGGCTGGCCGAGTTGCTCGACTCACTCGAGCGGCGCGACTTCGTCCGGCGCGAGCCGGTCTCGCGCCTGAGCGGCGACCGGCAGTTCTCGTTCAAGCACGGGACGATCAGGGACGTCGCCTACGCGACCCTGCCGCGACAGGAGCGGCGGGAGCGCCACCGGGCCGCGGCGGAGTTCCTAGAGAGGGCGACGCCGGAGATTCCCGCAGCGGCTTCGGCTCTCGCACACCACTGGCGGGAGGCCGGCGAGGACCCACGCGCGGTCGACTACCTCGTGATCGCGGCCGAGCAGGCGGGCCGCGGCTGGGCGAAGAGCGAGGCGGTCACCTACTACCGGCAGGCGCTCGGGCTCATCCCCGACGGGGACCCACGCCGGCGCGAGGTCGCGTTACGACAGGCGGTCGCGCTGCAGGTCCTGCTCCACGTGCCGGACGCCCAGATGGTCGAGCGGCGGCTTCAGTCGCCGTTGGCCGAAGCCGAGCCCTGATCCAGCGGGAAGTCGGCAGGCGTCACGTCGCCCGCGATCACGTAGATCGCCTCGATGTCGTGCGACCCCAGCTCGACCGCATGCGCGCGGACGATCTCCTCGTCGGGGGCCTCGTAGATGCAGAACGACTTCACGCGACCCGCGTCGTCGACGACGACGTGGCTGTGCTCCCACACGATCATCGGGTACCGCTCCTCGGCGATCTGCCGCGACCGACGGCCGACCATCGGCATCTGATCCTCGTCGACGTGGAACCGCCTCGCTATCACGTACCTCGGCATCTGTCCTCCCTGGATCGTCCCAAGACTACGGTAGAGAGTGACCGAGCGGTTCTCAAGCGGTTCCCACGCCGTACGGGGGCATGCGCCTGGGAGGATTCGAACCCCCGACCGTCGGATTAGAAGTCCGATGCTCTTCCGCTGAGCTACAGGCGCGCAGGGGAAGCGTATCGCCGGGTTCGGCCTAGCGTCTGACGCCGAAGTCGGCCGTGATGATCGTGACCGGGTGCCCGCCGAACGGCCCTGCAGCCGTCGTCGCGTGCACGGCCGAGATGCCGATCTGCCGCCAGCGCGGGGACAGCAGGTTCGCGCGGTGCTCGGGGCTGTGCATCCACATCTGGAGTGCCGCTGACGCGTCCACGTCCGGCGAGGACCAGAGCAGGTTCTCGCCGACCGACCAGTAGCTCCTGCCCGCGAGCGGATAGAAGCGGGCGATGCGCTGGTCGAACGAGCCGCCGTCCGCCGAGTTGTGCGCGAAGTAGCCGTCCACCGCCATCTGAACCGAGTGCTGGTGGGCCGCGGCGGCTAGCCCGCTCGAGCTGATGAGCGGACGGAGGCCGTTCGCGACGCGGACGGCGTTGACGTTCGCGAGCACACCCTGGTCGAGTGGCCGCATCGAGGCGATCCGCTGCGCGCCGGCCGCGCTCTTCGGCGTCGCGCCGGCGGGCGACACGATCGCCCACGCCGCTGCAGTTGCAGCGAGGATCGCGAGAACCACCCCGAAGCGGCGACGCATGGGCTCACCATCGGCGACCCCACTCCCGTCGTCATGTCCCGAACGGGGGATTTCTCGCCTCGTTCGAGGGACTGGAACGGCTTGGCTATGCGGTTTCGGGCGGCAACGCTTCTGGCTGGCCGTCCCGCCGATGATGGCGGAGGTAGTCGAGGCACAGGACCTGCAGCGCGCCGACGACGGGGATCGCCGCGAGCGCCCCGAGCACCCCGGCCAGCTCGGCGCCGACCAGCACCGACACCAGGACGAGCAGGGGCGAGAGCCGCACCGTGCGTCCGTAGACGAGCGGCTGGAGAACGTGGTTCTCGACCTGCTGGTAGACGATGAAGAACACGATCACCACGATCCCGGCGACGATCGAGTGGATGAGCGCCACGATCGCGATGATCACGCCGGCGATGGTCGCGCCGGCAAGCGGAACGAGGTCGAGGATCCCGACGACGAGGCCGAGCGCGACGTAGTACGGGACGCCCATGATCAGCAGCACGACCGCGGTCGAGACGCCGGCGATCAGGCTGATCAGCAGGTTCCCGGTCACGTAGCCGCCGACCGTCCGGTAGATGTCGCGGCCGACCGCGCGCCAACGGACCTGCGACTCCGGGCTGAGGAGGCCGTAGCCGCGCTCCACCCAGGCCGGCCCCTCGACCAGCATGAAGAAGGTCATGAAGACGACCGTCACCGTCCCGACGACGGCGGTGATCACGCCTTTCGTCACCGCCACCGCAGTCCCCGACAGTCCGAACAGCCGCTCTGCGCCGCCGTGACTCAAAGCGTTCCTCGCCTTGTCGACGAGGTGGTACTTGGTCTGCAGGAAACCGAGCCGGCCGCGTCCCCTCGTGAGGTCGTGCAGGTAGCTCGGCACCTTGTGCGCAAAGCCGGAGACCTGGTGGACGAGCGTCGGGATGAAGAGCGCGCCGATCGCGGCGACCACTGCGACCGTGCCGAGCATGACGATCGACGCGGCAAGCGCACGATGCCCGTGGAAACGACGCTCGAGCCGATCGACGAGTGGATTGAGCGCGAGCGCGAGGAAGAGCGCGATCACGATCCACGCGAGGATGTGCCTCGACACCCAGATGACCTCGAGGATCGCGGCGACCGAGAGGATGACACCGGTGACGAGGAGGACCGTCCGGGGACGGAAGTGGACCACGCGCTCGCGCTCCGCCTCCAAGGCGTGCAGCATCGCGGGATCGCCGGACGGTACGTTTGACGCTTGCCCGAGAGCCGCAGCGCATGCGCGGATCGCGAAAGGAGACCACCGATGAACGCTGTCCTGCAGACCAATCACGGCCCGATCGAGCTCGAGCTCTTCCCGGACGACGCCCCGAACACGGTCGACAACTTCGTGAAACTCGGGCGCGACGGGTTCTACGACGGCGTCATCTTCCACCGCGTCATCCCCGAGTTCATGATCCAGGGAGGCGACCCGACCGGAACCGGGACCGGTGGCCCGGGGTACACCTTCGAGGACGAGTTCAACGACAACAAAGTCGTCCGCGGCGCGCTCGCGATGGCGAATGCCGGTCCGAACACGAACGGGTCGCAGTTCTTCATCGTCGTTTCCGACGCGTGTCCGTGGCTCGACGGAAAGCACACGGTGTTCGGGCAGGTTACGAGCGGCATGGAGATCGTCGACACGATCTCGGGACTGCCGCGCGACGGGCGCGACAAGCCGCACGACGACGCGTTCATCGAGCGAGTCGAGCTCGGCGCCGAACCCGAGTAGCCGACGCGCTGGACCGTCCGCGGAAGCGCCCGACCGGGGTCGAACCGGTGACTAGAGCTTGGAAGGCTCTCGTGTTACCACTACACCACGGGCGCGCGCGACGAGTCGCAGTAGCGTAGCGGCATGGACCCGTATGCGTGGCCGCCGGACTGGCACGTGTTCGTGGTCACGCCGCTGCTGGTCGGTGCGTATGCCTACGGCGCGCGACGGTATCCGCCGTCCCGGCCGCGCGTCGTGGCGTTCGCGTTCTCTCAGGTTCTCCTGCTCGCCGTCTTCCTGACGCCGATCGAGACGATCGCGCTCCGCTACCTCCTGTCCGTCCACCTGTTGCAGAACGTCGTCGTCGCCGAGTGGGCGCCGGGACTGGCAGTCCTCGGACTCGCACCCTCGCTCGCGCGCCGGCTCGAGCGGTTCACGGTCGTGCGCGTGCTGACGCACCCGCTGGTGGCGCTTCCGCTCTGGCTCGGCACGTACTACGTCTGGCACGTGCCGCCCGTCTACGACGCGGCGCTCCGGCATCAAGACTCGCTCATCCACCTCGAGCACGTCAGCTACTTCCTCGCGGGTGCGCTCATGTGGTGGCCCGTGATCCACGGGCGCATCTCTGACGGGATCAAGGCCGCGTACATGTTCGCCGCCTTCGTCCTCGTGTCGCCGCTCGGCCTGCTGCTCGCGCTCCTGCCGCGTCCGGTCTATTCGTTCTACGTGCACGCTCCGCGACTATGGGGTCTCGGCCATCTCGCGGACCAGCAGATCGCGGGACTGACGATGGTGGCGGAGGAGGCGATCGTGTTCTTCGCGGTGTTCGCCTACTACATGACGCGTTTCTTCCGGAGCGAGGCGATCGCCGGCGTCTACGGCGTCAGCGGAAGCCGCCGATGAGCGCACCGCCGGCGACGACGAGCAGCGCGGCCGCGAACAGGCGCACGTTCACGTTCTCCGACCGGTGCAGGACGACCGCTCCGATCACGACGGCCCACAGCGACTCCGTCGCGTAGAGAGGCGCGACGACGGTGACACGGCCGCGTTCGAAGGCCGTCAGCAGAAACGCGTACGCACTGCCGTAGAGCACGCCGGCGACGACGAACGGGCGCGCGGCGAGGCGCATGCGCGGGACGAACGAGCCCTCCAGCGCGACGAGGAGCATCATCACGACGGTGGCCGCGGCCATCGAGCACGCTGCGGCGACGACGCCCGGGACGTGGTCGCCTCGCTCCGCCCAACGGACGAAGTTGTCACGCACGGAGAAGAGCGCAGCACCGGCGACTCCAAAGGCCGTACCGACGGAGAGCAGACCGCGGAGGCCTCCGCGCTCCCACGCGAGCATCATTCCACCGACGACGATGAAGATCGTCCCGAGGACGAGGCTCGCACGAACCGGCTCGCCGAGCAGCGCGATCGCGATCACCGCGGAGAGCACGGGGGCGACCCCGACGAGGATCGCCGTCCGCGACGGGCCGATCAACGAGACCGCGCGCGTGAACAGCACCTGACTGATCCCGGGGGCGATCACGCCGACCAGGAAGAACGGCCAGGTCTCTTCCCACGGCACACGAGACCACTGACCGAAAGCCGCTGCGATCGCGACGCAGACGAGACAGGCGATGGTCGTCGTCGCGAGCGAGCCTGCGTCTGGATCCGCGCCGGATCGAAGCGCAACCCGGATCGCGACGGCGAGCCCACCGAAGCAGAGCGCGGCCGCCGCCGCGAGCGCGACCGCCACTCAGTCCCAGTCGTGGTGTACGACGTCGTGCGCAAGCGTCGTCGCTTTGCTCGCCGTGGTCATGGTCGTATCGTCTCCTCAATCTTGACCGCGCGCACGATTCGGCAGGGAACGCTGCTCCTCGGGGCGGCACTCGCGACTTGGATCGTGACCGTCGTGCGGATGCACGGCATGGACGCGGGGCCTGGAACCGACCTCGGTGGGCTCGGCTGGTTCGTAGGGATCTGGGTGACGATGATGGCCGCGATGATGCTGCCGTCCGTCGCGCCGATGGTCTTGCTCTTCGATCGAGTCTCGGCCGAGCGAGCTCGACGCGGCCAGCGGTACGTGCCGACATGGATTTTCGTGGCGTCGTACTTCGCGGTGTGGACGGTGTACGGGCTCGGCGCCTACGCGCTGTACCGCGGGATCCGCTCGCTCGGAATCGGGTACCTCGACTGGGACCGCGGCGGACCGTACGTCGTCGGCGCGCTCATCGCCTTCGCCGGGATCTACGAGCTCACGCCGCTCAAGAACGTCTGTCTCCGACACTGCCGCTCGCCGCTGCACTTCGTCCTCGGCGGCTGGCGCGACGGCGTCGGTGGCGCGATGCGCATGGGTGCCGAGCACGGCGCGTACTGCGTCGGCTGCTGCTGGGGCCTGATGATCGTGCTGTTCGCGCTCGGCGTCATGAGCATCGCCTGGATGGCCGTCGTGGCCGCACTCGTCTTCGCGCAGAAGGTCCTGCCGTACGGCGAGCGCCTGGTCTGGGTGTTCGCCGTCGCATTCGTCGCCGTCGGCGTGTGGATCGCCGCCGCGCCGGGGACAGTGCCGGGCCTCACCCAGCCGAACTCGCCGGCGGCCGACGAGGCGCGGATGCGGATGATGCACCGGCAGCCAGGACTGTCACAGCGGCAGATGCCGGGGATGACGACGAGCGGCGGCTCGTCGATGACGCCCTAGGCGAAGGCCTTGTCGACGACCGTCGGCACGAACCGCGGGTTGCGGAAGTCGCTGCCGTGGCGCACGAACGCGAGCGTGCTGTGGCTGTCGCTCAGCTCGAACGCGATCGCTCCTCTCGAACGGATGTGCTTTGCGAGCGCCGTCTCTGCTTCCTCGTCCGGGCCGGTGTACTCCATGCCACCCGGGATCCGGACGACTGCCCGGTACGGATCGGGAGGCTCGATCCCCCTCAGCGTCTCGACCTCGGTCTCGAGGATTCCCTCGCCGACCTTGAGCTGTGCCGTGCGCTGCTCGAGGTCGACCGCGAACTCGATCGGCGCGACGATCGGGTCGTGAACGGTCGGGCACACGAAGCTGAACACCTCGAAGAGAGCGTCGCCGTGCCTGCCGCTCGTGACCTCGACGATGGCCTGCCGTTGCGCCTCCGTCGCGTTCGTGTCGAGCAGCAGCTGCACCTCGCCGTTGCCCTCGTGAATCGGACCGGGCCAGCGAACCGTGCTGGCGTAGCTCACCCCCGCGAGGTCGACCTCGCCGAAGAATCCCTTCGTCACGTGCATCGCGACCATTCCCACGCAGTGCCCCTGCGTGGGGCGCTGATTGAAGTCGCACGGACACCCCGGATCGCAGCTGCAGTTCTTGATCCAGAGCCCTTCGATGTACCACTCGGTCATCCGGTCTCCCGCCGTCGCGGCCGCAGAATCGGGACGGCCAGATTCGAACTGGCGACCTCTCGCTCCCAAAGCGAGCGCGCTACCAGGCTGCGCCACGTCCCGCAGGAGAGAGTGTAGGGGCGGCCGAGGCCCGCTGCCCGACGGTCATTTCTCCACTGGATGGGCTGTTTGCAGGGACTTTTGCGCCAGATCTCACCCTGATGGGGGATGGCGCCGACCACCGGCTTCTAGAGACTGCCCCCATGCACAAGACGGGGGGTGTGCTTGTGTGTCTCGTTGCAGCCGCGATCCTGCTCGCAACGGCTGCGGTGGCGTCAGCGCGTCGGTTGTCCGCGTCCGAGTGGTCGATCCTCCACGCGATGAACCAGGCCCGCATGAGCCGCGGACTTCGTCCCCTGCGACTGGACTTCCGCCTCGAACGGACGGCGCAGGCCCACTCCGAGGACATGCTCGACCACCAGTACTTCTCGCACGGCGCCTTTGCCACCCGTGTCCTGCAATCGGGCGCGGCCGGTCCGGATTACGGCGAGAACCTCGCCTGGGGACCCGACAGCGCGCTCTGGGTCGTGAGCCAGTGGCTGGCGAGCCCCGGTCACCGTGCCAACCTCCTGCGGCCGGGCTTCCGCCGGGTCGGCGTCGGCACCGCCACGGGCACGTTCGACGGCCAGGCCGGTGCGCTCGTCGTCACGGCCGACTTCGCCGGCCACTAGCCGCCGCGCTGTTCGGATTCGTGCCTGAGCGGGCATTTCCGCCGACCGAACCGCGCTTCTGCGGGTTACGAAGATGGGCCGAACGGCCTATTGGAAAGGCCGGGCCGAGGCGGTAGCGTCACAGCCACTGGGCGATGCGAACCGCGGTGCGTTCCTGGCCTTGCAGTCCGCGGTGAGCACTGGAAAAGGCCCGTCGCCACCGACCCCCCCGAGCGACGGGTCTTTTCCATTTCGACGGCCGGTCGCCTGACGGTTCCATCGGCGGCCCGCGAGACCTGTTGCTACCGTGGCCGACGGTGGTGAGGCGCGTGCTCTTGGCTTCGCCGCGCGGGTACTGCGCCGGAGTGGAGCGCGCGGTCGAGACGGTGGAACGAGCGCTCGAGGTGTACGGGCGCCCGGTCTATGTCCGCAAGCAGATCGTCCACAACGCACACGTGGTGCAGGAGCTCGAGGAGCGCGGCGCGGTGTTCGTCGAAGACGAGCGAGACGTTCCGGAGGGAGCGACTGTCGTTCTGTCCGCGCACGGCGTGGCCCCGGAGGTGCACCGGCGCGCAGCGGCCCGCGGCCTGCTCGCGATCGACGCGACGTGCCCACTCGTGACCAAGGTCCACGCGCAGGCGCGGCGGTACGCCGCAGCCGGTTACCGGATCGTGCTGATCGGCCATGCGGGGCACGAGGAGGTGATCGGGACGATGGGCGAGGCGCCGGAGGCGATCACGCTCGTGCAGTCGGCGGCCGAGGCGGAGGCCGTCGAGCTTCCGGACGGGCCGGTCGCGTACGTGACGCAGACGACGCTGTCCGTGGACGAGACGGCCGAGATCGTCGACGTGCTCAAACGCCGCTTCCCGTCGATCCGTGCGCCGCAGCGTGAGGACATCTGCTACGCGACCTCCAACCGGCAGTGGGCGGTCAAGAGGATGCTTCCGGAGGTGGACGTCCTGCTCGTGATCGGCTCCGTGAACTCGTCGAACTCGAACCGACTCGTCGACGTCGCGCGGTCCTCCGGCGTCGAGGCCCACCTGATCGACGACGAGAGCGAGATCGACGAGAGCTGGCTCGACGACGCCGACACGGTCGGCCTGACGTCGGGCGCATCCGTCCCGGAGCGACTCGTCCGGCGAGTCTGCGACTGGTTCCGCGCGCACGGCGTCACCGAGATCAAGGCGCACGCGCACGTCTACGAGGACGTGGTCTTCCGACTCCCGGTCGAGCTGCGCCGCGCGGAGACGCCGGCGGCATAGTCTCCGCCGGTGCGGGCGCGCCCCCACCGGCTCGAGCGGCTGCCGCAGCAGTACTTCACGGAGCTGCTCGCGCGGGTCGCCGCGGCCGCGACCGAGGACGGCGCGGCGCTCGTCGACCTCGGCCGCGGGAATCCGGAGACGCCGCCGCCCAGCCATGTGATCGAGGCGCTAGGGCGCTCGGCAGACCGCTCCGACGTCCACGGCTACGCGCCGTTCGCAGGCCTGCCGGCTTTGAAGACTGCGATCGCATTGCGATACCGCAACGTCTACGGCGTCACGCTCGATCCCGAGCGCGAGATCGCCGTCGTGCCCGGCTCGAAGACGGCGTTGATGGAGTTCGCCCTCTGCACGGTGGAGCGCGGCGAGACGATCCTGCTGCCCGACCCGGGCTATGCGGACTACCCGTCGGCAGTGGCACTCGCCGGTGCGCAGCGTGCGTCGTTCACCGACTTCGCGCACGCGGACGGCGCAGCCCTCTATCTCAACTATCCGTCGAACCCGACGGCGGCGTGCGTGCCCGACGGTCTCTTCGACGAGGCGGTTCGCTGGGCCGAGCGGACCGGTGCGCTCGTGCTCCACGACTTCGCGTACGGCGATCTCGTCTTCGACGGACGAACGCCGCAGAGCTTCCTGCGCGCCGACGGCGCACGCGAGGTCGGCGTCGAGCTCTTCAGCATGTCGAAGTCCTACGGGATGGCCGGCTGGCGCCTCGGCTTCGTGCTCGGAAACGCTGAGCTCGTCTCGCGGATCGAGCTCCTCCAGGATCACGTCCTCGCCGGGATCTTCCGGCCGGTGCAGGAGGCGGGCATCGCAGCGCTCACCGGGCCGCAGGAGTCGGTGGACGAGCGTCGGGCGACCTACGAGCGGCGCCGCAACCGAACGCTGCGGGCTCTGCAAGGCGTCCATGCCCAGAGCGAGGGAACCTTCTTCGTCTGGGTCGAGCTCCCGAGGGGCGTCACCGCCGAGCGCCTGCTCGTCGAACATCGCGTCGCAGTCGCACCGGGCGAGGGATTCGGGAGCCGCGGCCGTGGCTGGGCACGCCTGTCGCTGGCCGTTACGGACGAGGTGCTCGAACTTGGTCTCGACCGGCTCGTGCAGGCGTTCGCTTCTCGCGGCTAGGCCCGCTCGATCGCCGGCTCGTCGATCCCGTCGGTGCGCAGGTCGACCGCGAGGACCTCGGCCTTGATCCAGTCGGCGTGCGCGAGCAGGTCGGCGTGGTCGGGCGGGAGCGTCACGACGATCCGGTCGGTCAGCTCGAACCCCGCCTCCTTGCGCTTGGTGTTGAGCAGGTGGATCAGGTCGAGCACCCGGCCCTCGAGGCGGAGCTCGTCGTCGAGCACCGGGTCGACGCCGACCGAGTAACGCTCGGAGTGTGCCCAGCCCGGCTCCGCCTCCCGCTCCATGATCAGCTCGTCCGGCGACAGATCGTGGCCTGCGACCCGGATCCGCCCGTCCGACAGATCCTCGAAGTCATTCGAGGCAAGGCGCTCGCGCACCTCGGCCAGGTTGGCCCCGAGCCGCGGCCCGAGCACGGGCAGATTCGGCTTGTACGTGAACTTGACGAGCGGCTGCGTCGCGTAATCGAGCTCCTTCACGCGGAGCTCGTCCTTGACCGCGTCCTCGTGCTCGGGCGCGATCGGCAGGCCGACCACGTGAATGCGGCGGATCGGCTGGCGCAGCTTGAGGCCGCGCTCGGCACGCGCCTGGCGACCGAGCTCGACGATCTCCCGGACCTGCGCGACCTCGCGCAGCAAGGCGTCGTCGCGCCTCCCGGTCTCGGGCCAGCCGGCGAGGAACACGGACTCCGCCGCGTCGTTGCTGCGCAGAACCCGCCAGACATGTTCGGCGAGGAACGGCATCGCGGGCGCGACGACGCGCACCGACGCGACGAGCGCAGACCAGAGCGTCCACAGCGCTGCCGCGTCACCGTCCCAGAAGCGGCGGCGCGATCGGCGGATGTACCAGTTCGAGAGATCGTCGACGAACGACTCGAACGACGCGACGACATCGGGAGTCCAGAAACGCTCGTACGCGTCCGTCAGCTCCTCGACGAGTTGGTTGGCGCGCGCGAGCAGCCAGCGGTCGAGCGTCTGCAGCCCGTCGGGCGCGCTCGCCGTCGGTGCGAACTCGACGATGCTCGCGTAGTCGACGAGGAACTTGACCGAGTTCCAAAAGGTCAGCAGCCGACGCTTGATGTCGGTTGC
>Ga0187777_10001995_pt1 | contig 13152 bp, 8 predicted proteins | sample 1015_Q2_SP5_10_M_FD_132416 | JGI IMG/M metagenome (GOLD analysis project Ga0187777, IMG submission 132416) | Tropical peat soil microbial communities from peatlands in Department of Meta, Colombia - 1015_Q2_SP5_10_MG | ecosystem: Environmental > Terrestrial > Soil > Wetlands > Peat | place...
CCCAACATCGTCTTTATCATGGGCGATGATATCGGTGTCTGGAATATCGGCGCCTACAACCGCGGCATGATGGCAGGCAGAACGCCTAACCTTGATAAGCTGGCCAAGGAAGGCATGCTCTTTACTGATTACTACGCGGAAGCAAGTTGCACCGCCGGCCGCGCGAACTTTATTACCGGCGAGATTCCGTTTCGCACCGGCTTGACAACCGTAGGTCAGGCAGGGTCCCCGCTAGGGATGCCGGACGCCGCGCCTACTATTGCTACTGTGCTCAGGTCGATGGGTTACGCTACCGGCCAGTTCGGTAAAAATCACCTCGGGGACCTCAATCGGTTTTTGCCCACCCTCCACGGTTTCGATGAGTTCTTCGGTTACCTCTATCACTTGGATGCGATGGAGGACCCGTGTCATCCAAATTACCCGCAGAATCTCAGGGACCAGGTTGGGCCCCGAAACATGGTCCACAGCTGGGCCACCGCTACCGATGATCCAACCGACATGCCGCGCTGGGGCAAGATCGGTAAACAGAAGATCGAGGACGCCGGCCCACTCTGTCCCGATCGGATGGAAACAGTGGACGATGAGATCCTTTCCAACGCTCTAAAATTCGTGGACAAGGCAAGAGCGGATAACAAGCCATTTTTCCTCTGGCTGAACCCGACACGTATGCACGTCGTTACTCATCTGTCCCCGAAGTACGAGAAAATGCGCACGCCGGAAAATGGCTGGACTATCCAGGAGGCCGGCATGGCCCAGCTCGACGACGTCGTTGGCTCGGTCATGAAATATCTCAAAGACAACGGACTCGATGATAACACCATCGTTGCGTTCTCAACCGATAACGGAGCAGAAAACTTTACCTGGCCCGATGGCGGCCAGACCCCGTTCGCCGGCGGCAAAGGAACAGTCTTGGAGGGAGGCTTCCGCGTTCCATGCATGATTCGCTGGCCCGGTCACATCCCCGCGGATAAAGTCGAGAACGGTATTGTTTCCGGGCTTGACTGGTTCCCGACCTTCGTGGCCGCGGCGGGAGATCCGAATATCGTTGACGAGCTCAAGAAAGGAAAAGCGATGGGCGGCGTCAACTATAAGGTCCATCTCGATGGCTACGACCAGACCGCGATGATTACCGGCCAGGGTCCGTCGAAACGTCACGAGGTTTTCTACTTCGCCGAAACGACCCTCGGGGCGGTTCGGATAGACGACTTCAAGTACCGTTTTCTTGATCAGCCTAACGGCTGGCTGGGTGGCAGCGTGAAACCGGATTGGCCGATCCTGGTTAACCTGCGTCTCGATCCTTTTGAGCGAACCGGCTTGACCGGCTCGCTTGCGTTCTACAATTGGTACGCATACGAGTTTTGGCGCTTTGTTTTCGTAAAACAGGAAATCGCACAAGCTGCTCAGAGTTTGCTCGAGTTTCCACCGATGCAAAAGGGCGCCAGCTTCAATCTTGAGGCGCTCAAGGGTGAGCTCGAAAAGAAAATGGAAGCGGCAGCGAAGAGCCAGACGAGCGATTGAGAATGAGGCTTAGGACTCCTAGGTAACGAAAACCTAAGCTTATAACCATCACGTCCGAACGGCAGCGCGAGCGTCGCCGTGGCTCGTTTCTTTGCAATAATAGACGGGAGCGTTCACAAACAGCGGATCAGCGTAGGCCTTAAGTCTTATTTCCGAGGATTGTTGCCAACAATACTCTACGGGAAGGTCCGCATTTTTTCGGCATCCATTAATGGGAATATCACGTATGAGACTCAAGCTTAACCGCAATGTTGTTATGATGTTCACCGCACTCGTTGCGGTATTTTTTTCGACGGGCTCGACCTTAACGTCGTTCGCCCAAACAATGCCATCGAGTCCGTCGGGGACGAACGATCTGCCCAAACCTGAGCCGCCATTTGGGGGCAAGATTGGCCGCACCGTGAAGGAGTCCACACCGGATTTTCCGAAGGGGGTGGAGGCGCCTCCAGGCGCGCCGAACGTGTTACTGATCCTTACCGATGACGTGGGCTTCGGTGCGTCGTCAGTTTTCGGTGGACCGATCCAGACGCCAAATTTTCAAAGGCTGGCGGACAGTGGTCTTCGCTACAACATGTTTCATACTACTGCACTCTGTTCACCAACCCGAGCTGCGCTGATCACAGGAAGAAATCACCACAGTGTTGCCAGTGGCGTCATAACAGAGATGGCAACCGGATTCCCCGGCTACAACTCACTGGTTCCGAAGAGTGCAGGCTCGGTGGGCGAGGTCCTGAGAGAGAGCGGCTACAACACATCCTGGTTTGGCAAGATGCACAATGTCCCCGACTGGATGTCGAGCCAGGCGGGACCGTTTGATCTGTGGCCAAGCGGACTCGGCTTTGAGTACTTCTATGGCTTCATTGGTGGTGACTCAGACCAATGGCATCCGGCTCTCTACGAAAACACCAGGCCGATTGAGCCCTACCTGGGAAAGCCAAACTACATTCTCGATCATGATTTGGCAGATCAAGCGATCAAATACATGCGGATGCAGCACGCGCTAGCGCCTAACAAGCCGTGGTTTGTTTATTACGCGACCGGAACAGCGCACGCACCGCACCATGCCCCAAAGGAATGGATCGCGAAGTACAAGGGCCAGTTCGATCAAGGATGGGACAAAGTTCGCGAAGAAACTCTTGCCCGGCAGAAAAAGCTCGGCGTCGTCCCGGCCAACACGGACCTATCAAAGCGTCCTGATCAGATTCCCGCCTGGGATTCTCTTAGCGCTGATCAAAAGCGCCTTTATGCGCGCATGATGGAGGTGTATGCCGGCGCTCTCTCGTACGCTGACAATCAGATCGGTCGACTGCTGGACGAAGTCGAACAATCAGGCCAGCGAGACAACACCCTGATTTTTTTCATCATGGGCGACAACGGCGCTAGCGCGGAGGGATCGTTACAGGGAACGACTAACGAGGTGGCAACTGCAGGTAATGGCGTCAAGGAGGATCTGAAGTTTCTGCTTACTCAGATCGATAATCTTGGCGGACCATTGACCTACAATCATTATCCTGTCGGCTGGGCTCATGCGATGGATGCTCCAATGCAATGGACCAAGCAGGTCGCGTCGCATTTCGGGGGAACGCGCAACGGCTTAGTCATTTCGTGGCCGGCAAAGATCAAGGACAAGGGCGGTCTGCGATCCCAGTTCTGCCACATTATTGACATCGTCCCGACAATTTATGAAGCGTCCGGGATTACGCCGCCCGATATGTTGGACGGCGTTAAACAGCAGCCAATCGACGGGGTCAGCCTTGTTTACACATTCGACCAGGCAAACGCTCCTACCCATCACCCTTCCCAATATTTCGAGCTCGTGGGTAATCGCGCCATGTACAAGGACGGCTGGATCGCAAGCACTACGCCGCTGCGTCTGCCCTGGATCACGGCCGCGGGTGTGGCCGAGCCGAACCCAGACGACTTCAAATGGGAGCTGTACAACGTGACCGAGGACTTTAGCCAATCTCATGATCTCGTGGACAAGAACCCGGATAAATTAAAAGAACTCCAGGACGCGTTCGATGTGGAGGCAAAGAAATACAACGTGTATCCACTCGACTCGAGTTTTGCCTCGCGGGTTGACCCGGCGATCCGTCCAAGCCTTACCCGCGGTCGCAATGAGTTTATCTATTACCCCGGCATGATTCGCATCCCTGAGGGCTCAGCTCCTGACTTTAAGAACAAATCATGGACGGTTGCGGCTGAGATTGACATTCCGAAGACAAACGCCAGCGGTGTGCTCGCTACCATCGGCGGACGTTTTGGAGGGTGGGCGTTATGGCTGGATAATAACAAACCACGGTTTGCCTATGCGCTTTCTAACCAGCCAGCTCATAAATTCCGTGCCACGTCTGATCAAGCGCTGTCTCCCGGCAACCACGTCGTACGGGTCCGATTCCAGTATGCCGGTGGAGGGATCGGCAAGGCCGCCACAGCCACCATGTTGGTCGACGAAAAAGAAGTAGCGCACGTTTCTATTCCTCAGACCATTGCCGCGCGGTTCTCGCTGGATGAGACCTTCGACGTTGGCGAAGACACAGGTACTCCTGTTGTGGAAGAATATGCGTCCAAAATGCCTTATGAATTCACCGGAACGCTAAAAAAGCTTGGCGTGGTTTTGGAACCCGACAAGCTCACTGAGGAAGAGCGCAAAGAGCTCCGGGAACAATTAGCAAAAGCAATGATGGGAAGCCAATAAAACTCCGCACTTGTTGGGAGTCTCGGATTCACCCGTCAGGGTGTGACCCGGCATGAAAAAAGCGGACGCGCCTAGGGCCAGCAACAACTGCGCAATACTATGAATACTCGGCCTTGGACAAAATTACGAGGGCCTCATCATCGCGGCATATGCATGTTTGTTTTCATGGGTCTGGCGTTGGTTGCTGGCTTTGCCCGGTCACAGAACCCACTCCCATCGTGGAATGATACCGCGCCCAAGAAGGCGATTGTCGAGTTTGTCGAAAAAGTGACAACGGAAGGCTCACCCGACTTCGTTCCGCCTAACGAACGAATCGCCACCTTCGATAACGACGGTACGCTTTGGGCTGAGCAACCAATGTACTTTCAGTTCCTCTTCGCACTCGACCGGGTGAAAGCACTCGCGCCGCAACATCCGGAATGGAAGACCAAGGAGCCGTTCGCGTCTCTGTTGAAGGGCGATATGAAAGCGGTTGCAGCGATGGGCGAGAAAGGAGCCGTGGAAATCGTAATGGCGACCCATGCCGGCATGACCACGGAGGAGTTTGAAAAGATCGTCACTGACTGGATCGCTACGGCCAAACATCCGAAAAGTAGCCGTCACTATAACGAGATGATTTATCAGCCGATGGTGGAACTGCTCGCTTACTTACGCGCCAATGGCTTCAAGACTTTCATCGTCTCGGGCGGCGGAATCGAATTCATGCGCCCGTGGGTGGAAAAAGCTTACGGAATTCCACCGGAACAAGTCGTGGGCAGCAGCATTGAAACGAAATTCGAAATGCGCGACGGCAAACCGGTCCTCGTCCGGTTGCCGAAAATCGACTTTATCGACGATAAAGCTGGCAAGCCGGTCGGAATTAATTCGCACATTGGCCGCCGGCCAATTCTCGCTTTTGGCAATTCGGACGGCGATCTGCAAATGCTGGAATGGACGGCGGCCGGTAGCGGGCAACGCTTCATGGGCCTGGTTCATCACGACGACGCGGACCGCGAATGGGCCTACGATAGAAAATCCCATGTTGGCCAACTCGACAAGGCTTGGGATGAAGCGGTCGCCAAAGGCTGGACCGTCGTCAGCATGAAGGACGATTGGAATACGATCTTTCCGAAATAGCTTTTTAGAAGGTTGATCGTTGATAGCTGAGCTACTTGATTGACCTGGGTGTTCTCTCAACTCTTTAGTAGGCCCTAAGTCCTATTTCTTAGGTTAGCTCCCGGCAGATAGCATTTTCTCTGCGTAAATCGATGAATACAGTCATTCGATTTTTGAAACTGACGCTGGTTGGCGGATTACTGGTGGTACTGCCACTTTGGATCACCTTGTTGTTGCTGGTGAAGGCGATCAAAAGCGCGATCGCTATGTTGATGCCAATTGCCAAATTACTCCCACACACCATCGTCCATGAAAAGATCGTCGCGCTCGTTCTCCTGCTGCTGATTTGTTTTATTATCGGTTTGCTGGTGCAGGTTCGCCCCATCCAAGCCATTCGGGAATGGCTGGCCGGACATATTTTCGAACGCATTCCCGGGTTCTCACTGATGCGCGGTGTTACTCGCCAGCTGGCCGGAGAAAAAGGGGAACAGTCATTTCAACCCGCGCTCGTCGAGCTCGAAGAAGCGCTCGTACCCGCTTTCATCATCGAAAAACATCCGGACGGACAATTTACCGTTTTTGTTTCATCCAGTCCCACTCCGATGGCCGGCGCCATCTACATTCTGCAACCGGAACGAGTCCATCCGGTGGATATGCCGTTATCCAAGGCAATGGTCTGCATTACCAAGTGGGGCTCCGGAGCGGCCGCGATGCGCCAGGCACTTCCGCCGGGAAGCCTCAGTAAACAGTCAAGATGAATGCAACCCGAAAGAAACGCGCTCGATCACTCAAGACAAAACTTAGCTTCGACGCACGAAAAGCCGCCGGCAAAGCTTTGCGAGACAAATGCTCGCGAAAATCTCATTCTGCCTGGAAGCCATCGACGCATCGATCCGATCCCATCGAGCTCCTGATTCAATCGAGCAGGGATCGCATCCCGCGCCTCCTGCCGATCCGATACGGACGAATGATGCAGAGTCCATTCGCCTTTTATCGCGGCGCTGCAGCGATCATGGCCGCCGACCTGGCACACACGCCGGTTTCCGGGATTCGCGTGCAGCTTTGCGGCGATTGCCACCTGTTGAATTTCGGCGCGTTCGGAACACCGGAACGCCGCGTAATTTTCGATATTAACGACTTTGACGAAACGCTTCCCGGTCCATGGGAATGGGACATTAAAAGACTCGCGGCCAGCTTCGTGATCGCTGGGCGTCACAACGGCTTCAAAAAATCGGATTCACGCGAAGCGGTTCTGCGTTGCGCCCAAAGTTATCGCGAACATATGCGCGAATACGCCGCACTGGGCGCCTTGGAAATGTGGCATCAACGAATTGACGAAATCGTCGCTTTGGCTCGCCAAAACAAATGGAAGAAACTGCTGCAAAAGCAAATTGACGCGGCCATCTCGCGCACAGTTGCGCATGACGATTTTCCGAAGCTGGCAAGCGTCAGGAAAGGCAAGGCGCGGATCAAAGACAATCCACCGTTAATTTTTCATGAAGCGGAGCTGGCGGGAAAACACAACCAACTCGTTAGGAAAGCTTTTCTCCGTTATCGTGAGACTCTGACCGACGACCTAAAAGCTCTGGTGGATCACTACGACCTTCAGGACGTTGCCATCAAAGTGGTTGGAGTCGGAAGCGTCGGCACCCGGTGCGGCATTTTGCTGCTGATGGGAAATAACGGCGACCCGCTTTTTCTCCAGGTTAAAGAAGCGCATACCAGTGTTCTGGCCCCGCATGCTGGAAAAAGCATTTACTCGAACTCCGGCCAACGCGTGGTATCCGGCCAGCGACTCATGCAATCGGCCAGCGACATGTTTCTGGGCTGGACCCGCCACGAAGGCCGCGATTACTACATCCGCCAACTGCGAGACATCAAGATCAAGCCGATGATCGAGATCATGGACTCGAGGCGCCTCGCCAACTACGGCGTATGGTGCGGCTGGGCGCTGGCTCGCGCTCACGCCAAGGCAGGTGACGCTGCAAAGATCAGCGGGTACCTCGGGACCAACGACCGGTTCGACGACGCGATTGCCGATTTTGCCGTTGCCTATGCAGATCAGAATGACCGCGATTACAAGGAGCTATTGAAAGCGATTCGCGCCCGCCGAATCAAGGTTTACCGGGAATAATCATATCACCGTATTTTTTCGTCCTTGTTCTGAAGAACTGAGCTAATAGAGACAGGTGATCAACGCGTTCGCGTAACATTTAAAGAACAAAGGAAATCAGGTCAACATGTCCAAGATACTCACAAAACTAAAGAAGGAGTTCCTGGAACTGCTTCCACCAACTATCTTTTTTTTCCTCGCCCTGCATATCGTCGCGCTTGTTCGCGCGCTGATGGTGAAGGGAACCGGGATTCCGCCATTCTCTTCTCTGGCGGTAACGGTCACGGCCCTAATCCTGGGCAAGGCTGTGCTGCTGGCGGACCTGTTGCCAGCAATCAATCGATTTCCTCACAAGCCACTGATCTATAATATAGCGTGGAAGACCGTGATCTACATGGTTGTAGCCACGCTGCTTCATTACCTGGAACACTTGATAGAATTCTGGCGGCAGACCGGAAGCTTTGTGGAGGGGAATAAGGAGCTGCTGGCGAAGATCATTTGGCCACATTTTGTCGCAATCCAGATCATTCTCTTCGTCTTGGTAATCATGTACGTCACGATCCACGAGTTCGTGCGGCTCATCGGAAAGGAGAAGATGCTTCGAATTCTCTTTGGGCCACTGCCAGCGCCGAAGATTTGAAGCGCCTTATGAACAATGGTCGCCGTGCAGAGAACTTAAACAACTGTGACTTTTTAGTTAAATGTGCTCTAATCAGCGATCACCGAACTCGTTCACAGGGAAGCGATTAGCTAGCCATCGGCTTTTGCAGAACAGGCTGAAGAGACTCGGGCAACTTCAAGCATCCCGAAACATCGCGCCATCAAACCACCATTCATGAAACCAGCCGTCCTTAAGTATCTTGCAGTGTTCTCGCTGTTGAGTAGCGCAAACGTCGTCTTCGGCGCATCGCCGAAGCCGAACATTGTTCACATCGTGGCCGATGATCTCGGTTGGAAGGATGTCGGCTTCAATGGCTGCACCGATATCAAAACGCCAAATCTCGACAAGCTCGCGGAAACCGGCGCCAAGTTTAGTCAGTTCTATGTCCAGTCGATGTGCACGCCGACGCGGGCGGCACTTATGACCGGCCGCTATCCGTTTCGTTACGGCCTGCAAACTGCAGTCATACCTTCAGTCTCGACTTACGGCCTGGACACGAGCGAATGGTTGATGCCGCAGTGTTTGAAGGACGCCGGCTACAAGACGGCAATCATCGGCAAATGGCATCTGGGCCACGCTGACAAGAAATATTGGCCGAAGCAACGTGGCTTTGACTATCAGTACGGCGCGATGATCGGCGAGTTGGATTACTTTACCCACGAAGAGCACGGCGTACTCGACTGGTTTCGCGACAACAAGCCAGTCCGTGAAAAGGGTTATACCACCCACCTTCTCGGCGACGACGCGGTAACGTACATCAACGCGCAAAAACCAGACGAACCATTTTATCTTTATCTCACCTTCAACGCGCCCCATACACCGTATCAAGCGCCGCAGGAATACATCGACCGCTACAAGAACATTGAAGATCCAACGCGTCGCACTTACGCCGGCATGATCGCATGTCTGGATGACGAAATTGGACGGGTGGTTGATGCACTCGATAAGAAGGGACTGCGGGATGACACGCTGATCCTCTTTCACAGCGACAATGGCGGCACCAAGAACGCAATGTTCGCCGGCGTGATGGCCGATATGTCGAAGGTCAAGATTCCGTGCGATAACGGCCCATATCGCGAAGGCAAAGGTTCGCTCTTTGAAGGAGGCACGCGAGTTTGCGCGGTGGCGAACTGGCCGGGTCACGTCAAAGCTGAAACCGTCGATGGAATGATTCACGCCGTGGACATTTATCCGACGCTGGCGACCTTGGCGGGAGCGTCTACTGCGAAATGCAAACCGCTCGACGGCATGAACGTTTGGGAGACAATCAGCGAAGGGAATGCGTCCCCCCGGACCGAGATCATATATAATATAGAGCCGTTCCGGGCGGCCGTTCGGCAAGGGGATTGGAAACTCATCTGGCGGACGCTTCTGCCTTCGAGTGTGGATCTTTACGACCTATCCAAAGACCCGTCCGAACAAAACAATCTCGCCGCAGCCAGCCCGGACAAGGTCATTGCGATGCAACAGCACCTCAATGAGCTAGCCAAGGGGGCGGTCAAGCCCCTGTTCCTCGAGGCCCAGTTCAAGGTCATTATGAAGAACATGCATGGCGAACCGGTCATGCCCACGGACGAAGGCTACGGCTCCGACGACGATAACGATCAGACGGCTCCGACGATTGGAAATGCACACTGAAGCCGGTCTGGCCGATCGCATCGGAATTTGACCTACGCCTTTGGTCGTATTCCAAGTAATTCCACCAGGACATAATCTCGCTTCGACGGAGTATGCATTTCTTCGGCGTTCTTTGCTTCGGCGGACAACGCCGTCTCAGCGTTTTTCAAACCAAACAGACGAAAGGAAAACACTCATGAACCTCAAACGCACCAATTCAGTTGTCATGATTTACACCGCGCTGATCGTGGTGATTTTCTTGTCTGGACCGGTTGGAAATTCGTTTGCTCAACCAAGACAATCGGCATCCGCCGGCGCTTCACCGGGCAAACCAAATATCCTCGTCATCTTCGGTGACGACATTGGCCAAACGAACATCAGTGCCTACGGCCGCGGGTTGATGGGTTTCACGACGCCGAACATCGACCGCATCGGCGCGGAAGGCGGAGTGTTTGTGAATTATTACGGACAGCAGAGTTGCACCGCTGGTCGGGCGGCTTTTATCACGGGGCAATGTCCATTCCGCACTGGCCTGACCAAGGTCGGAATGCCGGGCGCGACGGTCGGTTTGCAAAAAGAAGACCCGACGATAGCAGAGTTTCTCAAGCCGCTGGGTTACATGACGGGACAGTTCGGCAAGAATCACCTCGGCGACCGCGATGAGTTTCTACCGACCAACCATGGTTTCGATGAGTTCTTTGGTAATCTTTACCACCTCAATGCTGAGCAGGAGCCAGAGAATCCGGATTACCCGAAAGATCCTGAGTTCAAGAAAAGGTTCGGTCCGCGTGGCGTGCTGCACTCTTTTGCTGATGGCAAGATAGAAGACACCGGTCCGTTGACCATCAAGCGCATGGAGACGGTGGATGAGGAATTTCTGGCCGCGGCCAAGGACTTCATGCAGCGCAGTGCCAAGGCGAACAAGCCCTTCTTCTGCTGGTTCAACTCGACCCGCATGCACATCTTCACGCATCTCAAGCCGAGTTCGAACGGTAAGACGGGCCTCGGTATTCAAGCGGACGGAATGGTGGAGCACGACGGGATGGTGGGCGAGCTTCTCAAGCAGCTTGATGATCTTGGGATTGCTAATAACACGATCGTTCTCTACACGACCGACAACGGCGCAATGAAAAGCATGTGGCCCGATGGCGGCGCTTCGCCGTTCCGGAGTGAGAAGGATACAAACTGGGACGGCGCATTCCGTGTCCCGGCGCTGATTCGGTGGCCCGGGCACATCAAGCCAGGCACCAACTTCACCGAACTATTCTCGGCGGAAGACTGGCTGGTAACTTTGGTCGCCGCCGCGGGTGGCGATCCGAACTTGCGCGATAGCGCCACCAAAGGTGTGGGCGCTGGCAGCAAGACTTTCAAGGTTCATCTCGATGGTTTCAATCAACTCGACTACCTCACGGGAAAGACTAACAAAGGCGCGCGTCACGAGTTTTTCTACTTTAGCGACGACGGTGACTTGATGGCCTATCGGGACGACCGCTTCAAGTACATCTTCCAGGAGCAGCGGGCTATCGGTGTAGACGTTTGGATTGAGCCGCTGACTGTTCTCCGTACTCTTCAGGTAATCGATCTCAAGAGCGATCCATACGAGTATTCCATTGACGCGTCCGCCTATTACAAGGGCTGGCTAATCGATCATGCCTTTCTCATCCTTCCAGCAGTGCAAAAGGTTGCCACCTACCTTGGAACCTATAAGGACTTCCCGCCGCGCCAAAAGCCAGCCAGCTTCTCCATCGATCAAGTCGTCGACAAACTGGAAGCCGCAACCAAAGGAAAGTAAAACGGACAATGAAGACAAAACTACTACAGGTGATGGCGGTTCTAGCTGCCCATCTTCTATTCAATACTAGCTCATTCGCTCAGACGAATAAGCCAAACATCCTATTTATTATGGGAGATGATATTGGATGGTTTAACCCAAGTTGCTACAACAGCGGTATCATGGGCTATCGCACGCCTAATATCGACCGCATAGCAGCCGAAGGGGCTCGATTTACCGATTGGTACGGGCAACAGAGTTGCACCGCCGGACGTGCGGCCTTCATCACCGGCCAATCGCCGATTCGTACTGGCCTGACCAAAGTAGGCTTGCCCGGCGCGGATATTGGATTGCGAAAAGAAGATCCGAGCATCGCTGAATTTCTAAAACAGCTCGGTTACGCGACCGGACAATTCGGGAAGAATCATCTCGGAGATAAAGACGAATTCTTGCCTACCAATCACGGTTTCGATGAATTCTTTGGGAACCTCTATCATCTTAATGCCGAAGAAGAACCAGAAAATCCCGACTATCCCAGAGATCCGAATTTCAAAAAGAAATTTGGGCCGCGCGGTGTGATTCACAGCTATGCCGATGGCCGAATCCAGGACACCGGCCCCTTGACGACGAAACGCATGGAAACTGTGGACCAGGAATTCCTGACCGCGGCACTTGATTTCATGGATCGCCAACACAAAGCGAGCAAGCCGTTCTTTTGTTACTTCAATAGTATGCGGATGCACATTTTCACCCACTTGAAGCCCGAGAGCGACGGGAAGACCGGGCTTGGAGTCTATCCCGACGGGATGGTCGAGCACGATGGCATGGTTGGCCAGCTATTGAAGAAACTCGACGACATGGGCATCGCCAATAACACCATTGTTGTCTACACCACGGACAATGGCGCCGAGTGCATGACCTGGCCCGATGGTGGCAGCACTCCATTCAAAGGCGAAAAGGCGACCAACTGGGAAGGCGGTTTCCGGGTGCCGTGTTGCATCCGCTGGCCGGGCGTAATTAAACCCGGCCAAGTTATCAATGACATCTGCGCCCACGAGGACTTCATTCCGACCCTGGTAGCCGCGGCCGGCGAACCGGATCTCGTGAACAAGGTTTCGAAGGGTTATGCTGCCGCTGGAAAGAACTTCAAAGTTCATCTCGACGGCTACAACCTGATGCCATTCCTCAAGGGAGACGTGAAAGAATCACCCCGGCATGAATTTCTTTATTGGAGCGACGACGGTGATTTGATGGCCATTCGGTATAACAACTGGAAGGTCTCATTTCTGGAGCAGCACGGCGAAGTCGAGCCCTATTTTCCGGGCGGAGTCTGGCAACACCAGTTCACCAAACTACGGGCCCCACAACTCTACAACTTGCGCAGCGATCCTTTCGAGCGTGGCCCGGAAAGCCAGCTCTATCCGGAATGGTGGATGCGCCGGGTTTTCCTGTTCGTGCCCGCTCAGGCGATGGTCGCGCAATGGCTCCAGAGCTTTAAGGAATTCCCGCCGCGCCAGAAACCAGCCAGCTTTAACCTCGATGAAGTCATGGATAAGATGACCAAGTCGCAGGAAGGCAGTAAGTGATCAGTTGATTGTCCTCATCCGTCGTTGTTGCTCTTCTTCAAGTTGAAGGACGAGACCAGGAGGATGAGCGCGGAGAAATATAAATGAACGCGC
>Ga0187777_10001996_pt1 | contig 13143 bp, 12 predicted proteins | sample 1015_Q2_SP5_10_M_FD_132416 | JGI IMG/M metagenome (GOLD analysis project Ga0187777, IMG submission 132416) | Tropical peat soil microbial communities from peatlands in Department of Meta, Colombia - 1015_Q2_SP5_10_MG | ecosystem: Environmental > Terrestrial > Soil > Wetlands > Peat | place...
GCATCAATCGACGGTTGAATCACCTCAATCCCAATCTGCTGTTCATTGTTGTCGAAGCCATTCAGCAGAAAGTTGTTGTTGGTCGCGGTGAGTCCGTTGACCTGAATCGAAGCATTTCCCCGCTGGTCTTCCGGAATATTGCCCTGCTGTACGGTATAACCTGCGTTCGGTCCCGAATTGACGCCCGGTGTTAGGTAAGCCAGTTCCACGAAGTTCCGTCCGTCGAGCGGCAGATCATTGACCCGGCTCTGCTCGATAACTTGTCCGAGCGACGAAGTCTCGGATTCCACCAGCGGCTCAGCCGCGGTTACCGTCACGGTTTCATTGATCGATCCCACCGTTAATGTGAAATCAACCCGCATCACCTGGTTCACGTCAAGCTTGAATGGCGCCTGTGCAGCTTTCTTAAAGCCGGTGTCTTCCGCCAACACCGTGTACGTCCCAGGCCGCAGCTCGCTGACGGCATAATCCCCGGTTTGATTCGTGGTTACAACGCTAGAAACATTCGTGCCCACGTTGGTGACAGTTATTTTGGCGCCGGTCAAAGCCGCTCCGCTCGAATCGCGCACAGCGCCCACAACTTTCCCCGATTCCACCTGGGCAACCAGCGGCATGGCGCAAACCAGCAGGGAAATCACGAGCGTAAACGTGGCCTTGCCGACAACCTTACTGATCGAACCATGCAAATTCATAAGCTCCTCCATTGAGCAACCAACACTGCGACCACACCCAGGGCCCGTCATGGCAATGAAGCCTCAGTTTCCTCGAGCACCCAGTGATCCGAGCTGTCCAGATGACAATCGAATCCATAAAACCGGTTGTGGAAGATGTGCTGGAACAAACAGGCTCGTTGCCCGCGCAGTACTGGATTGCCCAACACTGGCTGAAATTTCCCGTCAGGCGAATCGGCGACAAATACCTTTACCTGCCACTCGCCTTCAGGGTTGTCGCTGTAACGGTGCGGATAAATCTCCGTCGCGAGAAAATATGTACCCGATTTCTTGTCAGCCCCACGCAGGTTTTTCACGTATAGCAGCGTCGGAGCCGCGACGGTCTCGCTGCTGTGGAGCAAGCTCTTTTCTGGCGCTTTGTCCAGCTCTTCTACTGTCGTTGCACTCTTGCTGATGATCTCGAATTGGTCGCGATCGTTACCGCGATAAAAGGTCAGATAAAAGCGTCCGGAACGTGGATCACGGAACAAATTGGGATTTTGATTACGCTGGTTCGCAACTGCCGAGACGAGTACCTTTTCTTGTTTCAGCTGAATGCCATCGTCTGACGACGCGAGTACGATATAGCTGCTGGGCGTATCGTAATCACGCGTAATCGCAAAGAGCAGCCTTGCCTTCTGCTTGGGATCTGCCTGCGCTAGAACCGACGGCCATCGCGCGTTCGTCCAGAGCGGATTGCCATCGTACTTGATCCAATTCACCAGATCGTTGCTGCGCGCCAAACCGATTCCGCGCCCTTCATTCAAGCCATACCAACCCCAATAACGAAACCCACCGCGCTTCAGTTCGAGAACGCTCAACGTGTGCGGAAATTCATTGCCCTCCCATGCTTGAGCATTTGCGAGCACCTGGCGCGGTGTGGTCAACCCTAAGTAGGGAAGTGCAGCCGCACTTGTGGATTGGGTTTGCGCCGAAGACGGGATGGGAAGTGAAGCCATGATCAGCGTCGCGCAACAAATCCTGGAGTGCCAAATCAACATGGTTTTGCCGTGTAACAGCTCTGTAGACTGCATGACTATATATGTTGTCAAGTAGAATCTGGATTGCAACCTCCGGCATATTTGCTGTGATCGTTGGTAAGTTGTTCTATATAAATGTAAAAGTCGATGCTACGGCGATTGCATTCCTAGGTGTCACTAAACTGTGGTCGTATTGATATATGCATTGTATACTATGATGCTATGTATTCCCGTCTGCCAGTCCCTGTTACTTCTCGAGCCTCCAATTCCGTTCTCAGCGCCGATGACCTTGGTCTCACGCTCGATTCCGGCAGCTTCACTCCCTATTACCAGCAGATCGTCGATCACATACGCGCACTCGTCGAGAAAAAGCAATTGCGCGAAGGGGAGACGTTCTGCTCCGAGGGAGACATTGCGCGCGCCCTCGGCATCAGCAAGATGCCCGTGCGCCAGGCATTTCAGAAGCTGCGCGCCGAGGGGCTTTTGATCATTGCCAAGGGTAAGAGGCCAGTAGTCGGCTCCGGCCGCGTACCTTGGAACTTTCAACAATTGCGCGGATTTAGCGAGGAGATGCGGCGCCGCGGCCTGGTGCCCTCGGCTCGCGTCCTGTCCATGGAGATCGCAGACCCTGGCCCGGAAGTCGCTCAGGCCCTGAAGCTCACGCCCGGAGAAAAGATTTATAAGCTTCGCCGGTTGCGATTTGTGAATTCAGAACCTGTGGCAGTCGTGACCAGCCATTTGCCGACGCGGTTGTTCGCAGGAATTGATAAGCAAGATCTCGAGAAGCGGTCGTTGTACGACATTTTCGAGCAAGTCTACAAGCGCAAGCTGCGCTGGGCCGAAGAAACCATCGGCGCCACCACCGCCGCACAACAAGATGCAGCCGTACTCGAGACCACTTCCGGCAGCCCGCTCTTGCTGATCTCAGAAACCACCTATGATCATCAAAACGTGCCCATCGAATACAGCCTGTCGCTCCTGCGCGGAGATCGCTACACCGCGTCGGTCATCTCCGTGCGCAGGAACTAGGCCCCATTTCTGCTCAACTGCGGCTTCGAAGCTTGACTTTGCCCAGATTTGGTATATCTTTGGCGCGTTCAGCCGAAGCCGGAAGTGGGGGCCCGTTCGCGGAGTACGACCGAGATCGGTAGCAGGTTCGGCTGGGGGAAGAGCCGACCTCGGACTTCAACCGGAGGTTCGTCATGGCTTCTAATCCCGTCCCTCGTCCTGTGGAATTGCGACTCGAGCCGGAGAAACGAGATTCGGACACGTTTGTTCGTGCGACCGGCCGCATCACCTCATCTACAGCTGCAACTTTCGAAAACACGCTTCGCGACCTTGTTTCCAACAACAAACGGATTGTCCTGGATTTGACGGGCGTCGATTACATTGACAGCTCGGGCCTTGGGTCCCTGGTCGCCGTGTACATGCATGCATCCCGCACAAAATGCGAATTGGAACTGGCCAACGCGAAGACGCGCATAAGAGACCTGTTTAGCCGGAGCGGGTTGGCTTCCGTTTTCTCGAAAGTCCAGGAAGCCGGCGAGCATCACGATGAGCTCTTTGGCATGACTCCAAACTAGCTGGCATCTTTTGTGGATGCCGCGGGTGCAGGTGCGCAGCTGCCCCATCACAACCGAGCCGGGTGCCCCATCCCGAGCGTTCTTTGCGCGGGTAGGGTGGGATCTGAGTCACAACAACCTGACCATGCCGCTTCTGGTAGGGCACGGCTTTAGTCGTGCAAATAAAAGCACCGATCTCGATCAAGGCGCCGATGCGTAATCATATAGTTACAGTTATATATTGCAATGTGTCAAGGTTTATAAAGTTCAAGTTGGAGATAACACATATCTGCTCCAAGGTGCGTCACGCATTCTACGGCACCTGTATCGACATCGTCGGCGGCTCCGACCAGCTTTCGACCAGAGGGTAAATGTCCGGGGATGTCGTAAAAGTCTTAGATTTTAGGTGATAAATAGTGGAAAATTCGTGCTGTCGTCGTCGTTGAGTCCACGCCAGGACAATGTGGAACCGGCTGTTCAATTTCCCTTCCCGCCGCAATTCTCGCCGCGGGGGTTGGTGATGTTACTGACGATTGGGCCTCAGTGCCTTATCCATTGTCCGCCAACGGGCTCCGGGTTTGGCTGCGCTCGGCCGGACAGGCGAGGGCGCCTGTCCCTACGTGGGCATTGCTGACGCCAAATAAAATCCCCACCCTACCTCGCAAAGCTCGGTAAGGGTGGGGCACCTTCGGTTTTGATTTTGCGCTAATAAGGAAGCGGCCCTTTGGCGCTTTATTGCTCGCTCTCGCTCGCGCGCCAATCGGGCCGCCCAGATCCTTCGACTCCGGCGCAAAGTGCGCGCCTTCGCTCAGGATGACAACTCAAATCAATACATATCGCCCATGCCGCCGCCGTGGCCGCCCGGCATCGGAGCACCCTTCTTCTCTTCCGGTATCTCCGCAACCAGGGCTTCGGTGGTCAGCATCAAGGATGCGATCGAGCCGGCGTTCTGCAGTGCAGTGCGCACCACTTTGGTCGGGTCGAGCACGCCCGCTTTGACCAGGTCCTCATAGCTTCCGGTCAGAGCGTTGTAGCCGAAGTTCGGATCCTTCGACTCGACTACTTTTCCCAGCACCACTGCGCCCTCTTCGCCGGCGTTTTCGGCGATCATGCGCAGCGGCTCAGTCAGAGCACGCTTCACGATGTTGGCGCCGATGTGCTCATCGCCGTCGAATCTCTGCTTGTCGAGCGCGCTGACACAACGGGCCAGAGCCACGCCACCGCCGGGGACAATGCCTTCCTCGACTGCGGCACGGGTCGCGTGCATCGCGTCCTCGACACGGGCCTTTTTCTCTTTCATTTCAGTCTCGGTGGCAGCGCCCACTTTGATCACGGCAACGCCGCCAACCAGCTTCGCCAACCGCTCCTGCAGCTTCTCGCGGTCATAGTCGCTGGTAGTCTTTTCGATCTGGCTGCGGATTTCTTTCACGCGGCCTTCGATCTCGCTGTGCTTGCCCTTGCCCTCGACAATGGTGGTGTTGTCCTTGTCGATGGTGATCTTCTTGGCCTGGCCGAGATCGCTCATCTGCACGTTCTCCAGCTTGATGCCAAGATCTTCGGTGATGGCCTTGCCGCCTGTCAGGGTTGCGATGTCCTGAAGCATGGCCTTGCGCCGATCCCCGAAGCCGGGCGCCTTCACTCCGCAAACCTGCAGAGTGCCGCGCAGCTTGTTGACCACGAGGGTGGCCAGCGCTTCGCCTTCCACATCTTCAGCGACGATCAGGAGCGGCTTGCTGCTCTTGGCAATGTTCTCCAGCAGCGGGAGCAAGTCCTTCATCGAGCTGATTTTCTTTTCGTGGATCAGAATGTAGGCGTTCTCCAGCACCGCTTCCATGCGCTCCGGGTCGGTGACGAAGTAAGGCGAGAGATAGCCGCGATCGAACTGCATGCCTTCCACGACTTCGAGCTGGGTTTCGAGCGTCTTCGACTCTTCGACCGTGATGACGCCATCTTTGCCGACTTTCTTCATCGCTTCCGCAATGATCCGGCCAATGGTCTCATCATTGTTCGCCGAAACCGTGCCAACCTGCGCGATCATTTCCCCCGAGACCGGCTTGGAGAACTTGTCGAGCTCGCCGTTTTGGCGCTCGCCTTCTTTGTTGAGCTTGCCGCAGACGTTTTCGACGGCTTTCTCGATGCCGCGCTTGAGGGCCATAGGATTGGCGCCGGCTGCGACAGTCTTCACGCCTTCGCGATAGATTGCCTGAGCGAGAACGGTTGCGGTGGTGGTGCCGTCGCCGGCGACGTCGGAAGTCTTGGAAGCGACTTCGCGCACCATCTGCGCTCCGGTGTTCTCCAGGCTGTCCTTCAATTCGATTTCCTTTGCCACGGTAACGCCGTCCTTGGTGATGGTCGGCGAACCGAATTTCTTTTCAATGACAACGTTGCGGCCCTTGGGGCCGAGAGTCACTTTTACGGCGTCCGCGAGAGCGTTGACGCCCCGCAGAATCGCCTGCCGCGACTCTTCTCCATGTACGATCTGCTTTGCCATATCTTCTTATCTCCTTATGAAATGTTCAAAAGCTCTTGTCATCCTGAGGTTGAGGCGATTGCGCGGCGTCTGAGCCGCGCGACAAAATCCTGAGCGTTAGCAAAGGACCTTGTCGCCGAAGAACCCCGGCGGCCTGCGCCGAGCCCGATCGCTCACGCAATCGGAAATACACGAGCGGCGCGTTTCGGCCGCATCCTTACTTCCGGCTGCCAGCCATCTCTTTCTTGGCCGCTCCCGTGATGATCCCGAGGACTTCTTCTTCCCGCATGATGATGTAGTCTTCACCGTCGAGCTTGATCTCGGTGCCAGAATACTTGCCAAAGAGGATGCGGTCGCCGTCTTTTACGTCGAGCGGACGGACCTTTCCGTCTTCATTGATCTTGCCTTTGCCAACAGAAATAACTTCGCCCTCCTGGGGCTTATCTTTGGCGGTGTCGGGGATGATGATTCCGCCCCGGGTGGTTTCAGCTTCTTCTACGCGCCGCACCAGGATGCGGTCGTGCAGGGGGGTGAATTTCGCCATGTTTACATACTCCTTTCGTTGAACATGAATTGTGATTTAGGTTTGCAGGTTAGTGCGCAGGCGTACGTGCCGACTTATGTTAGCACTCAGCCGTAACGAGTGCTAATTGTAGAGAGAAAGCTCCCGTGCTGTCAAGCCCCAACCCAGGCCGCGCACCTGTAAGTGATTGATTGCGCTAAGGAATATCATACATCGTTCCGGCTGTATTTGGCATCAGGTAGAGCGATTTACGCTGCTGTGTGAAGGTGGGAATCTTTTTGGGCCATGCTCACTTGCTCGACGCAACACGGGTCTGGTCGGTAATCCAGTTCACTTCCCACGTCTTGCCGCCATCGTCGGAAAAGGATTGCTCAAAGTGCGCTGAGTTGGGCGTAATGCTTGACCAGATATATCGCACGAAGATGGTGCGGCTGTTAAACGACTCCTGGTCGAAGAACTCGCCGACTCCATTGTTGAACTCACCGACCATGGGCTGTTCTAGAACACCATTTTTGCTGTTTGCCCAATACAACCTCCACTGATGCGATTCGGGGCTGTACACGCGCAAAGTGAGACCTTCGATGTGTCCGCTTGGGCCATTGGTTTCGAACTCTTCTATCCACGCTCGCCCGTCCCACACTTTACGCGTGACAGAAGTGCCGTCAAATTCCACCCAGGTGTGCGACCCGGTCAGCGGGTGCACGAGGCGCTTCAAGTGGATCGTCCAGGTGCCTGCCTCGAAGTCAAAGTCGTGTTGCCCATCGCGCTGTGACGCGGACGCCTGACTGCTTGTCGACTGCCCATTTGAATTCTCCTCTGCAATCGCCCGAGAAGATTGCACAGCGATGACTAGGCTGAACAAGTAAGCGCAAAGACATTTGCGGTTCATATCGGTACCTTGAATTTATGTGACACCGATTATTGACTCCTCGACGCGCAGCCCGGTTAGCAGGTGGACTAATGTTCTTTTCGCAATTCGGCAGTTCGGAATGTCACACTCGCCAGGTATCCGACCGCAAACGTCACGATTGTTCCGATCAGCACGTACCAGGTCCAGGGAACGCGAGTGCCGAGCCAGATGTATAGTTCAACCCCAAAACCGCAGAGCATTCCCAGCATTGCGCCGCGCTGATTTGCTTTGCTGGTGAGTACTCCAAGAAGAAACACGCCCAGCAAAGCGCCATAGGCAACAGAGGCGATCTGCAATCCCACCTCCACCACGCGGCCAACCTTGTGCTGTGACAGCACGGCAAGCCCGAACAGCACCAGCCCCCAGAAGAAGGTCGCCAGACGCGAGAGCTGCAAGCGACGGCGCTCCTGCGTCTCCGGTTTGCGCCGTAGATAGAAGTCAATGACTGACGTCGAGGCCAGCGAGTTTAGTGCGGCACTCAGGTTCGACATGGCCGCGGCGAGAATCGCCGCAATCAGCAGGCCCGAGATTCCGTGTGGCATGCGGCTGACTATGAAGGTTGGAAAGATGCGGTCCGCCCGGCCGAACGTCGAAGATGGGCTGCGGTAATAAGCAAACAGCATCACTCCAATCAGCAGGAAAAGTGCAAATTGGAAGAGAATAGCGATACCGCTCGACAACAGTGCTGTGGCTGATTGCCGCTCATTCCGCGCCGCTAGCAGCCGCTGGACTATGAGCTGGTCAGTTCCGTGGCTGGCAGTGGTTAAGAAAGCTCCGCCGAGCAAACCCGCCCAAAATGTGTAGGGCTTCCAGAAATCAGGTGTGAAATCGAGAATCCGAAACTTCTCTGCATGCGTGGCGATGGCGTGTATGGCCGGCCATCCACCCGGAACGAGCCGAACGATCACGAACAGGCCGACCAGCGTTCCGCTTAAATAGATGATGGTCTGAACCACGTCCGTCCAGATCACCGCAGCCAGCCCGCCCTCGAAGGTGTAGATGAGTGTTAGCGCTGTGATAATGGCGATGGAAGCGATTTGTCCAGTGCCTAATGCAAGACCAACGACAATCGAAACGGCATAGACTCTGACCCCCTCAGCAGCGGCCCGGGTTAATAGGAACAACCCCGCGGTGAGCGATCGCAAACCCCGTCCGAAGCGGCGTTCGATCAACTCATACGCCGTATAAAGATCGCCTCGAAAATAATGCGGCAAGAGAACGAAACTTATGATCACGCGCCCGACCAGGTAGCCCAGTACCACCTGTAGAAACGTAAGATTGGTGTCATAAGCGAGACCGGGAATACTGATGATGGTCAGCGTACTGGTTTCTGCAGCCACGATGGAAAGCGCGATGGCCCACCACGGGATGTTGCGATCGGCAAGAAAGTAATCGCGTAGCGAGCGCTGTTGTTTGCGGAAACGCAACCCGAATAGTGTGATCGCGGCGAGGTAAGCACCGATGATCAGGAGATCGGCTGCGTTTAGACCCATAGCGGATCGCCTTCCAGAGTACTCGGATTTGCCCAGCCATTTCGATGTCCGTTCGCGAGAGTATCCAGGTCATAAATCACCGTCTCTTGCCGCCGAATCAGCTGTGATAGAACTACGGTCATGGGTTGCTTTCTGGGGATCGACGGCGGCGGCAGCAAGACACGATGTGTAGTTGGTGACGAGAGGTCAATTCTGGGCAGCGGTGAGTCCGGACCAAGCAACGTCGTGCGAGTAGGGGAACAGAAAGCGCACGAAGCAATCACCGCAGCAATCAACTCCGCTTGCTCCGAGGCAAACATTAGTCCGGCTCAGATCCAAACAACCTGCATCGGCATCGCGGGAGGCGCACGCCGCCAGATTGCCGAGCCCGTACACCGAATCCTGGCAAGTATTGTCGCCGGCGAAATCCTCGTAGTCGGGGACATGATCATTGCGTTTGAAGCCGCCTTCGGCTCCGCGCCGGGCGTGATTGTGATTGCCGGCACTGGATCGATCGCATACGGACGCAACGCCGCAGGCCGGACCGCGCGCGCTGGTGGTTGGGGCTTTGCTATATCCGACGAGGGTTCCGCACATTGGATTGGCCGCACCGCCATGAGGGCAGTGATGCGCGCCCATGATGAAGGCCAGGCTCCAGAACTGATGAAGAAGTTGCTCGTGGCATGGAAGCTCGAAACCCTCGAGCAGATGATTCTTGCGGCCAATGGTTCTCCACCAGCAGATTTCGCTTCACTGTTCCCGGCGATTCTTGCAGCCGCGGATTCTGGAGATGCAATCGCTCGGGATGTGCTAAGCCAGGCCGGTACGGAACTTGCTCACCTCGCTAACACTGTGATGACCCTACTTTTCGAGCAGAACCACGATGTGCCAGTGGCCACAGCTGGCGGGGTCTTCCGTAATGCCGCTCTTGTGCGCCAGGTTTTCTACAATGAATTGCGCTTGAGCCATCTCAAAATCGTCGCGACTGAAGCGATCGTGGATCCGGTACACGGGGCCCTGCAGATTGCGCGAAGGTCAGCGACGGCAGGAACAATCGGTGCCCGCTGAAGATTCCGACCTCGCTCCAGGCAATCCAGCTTCTCGTGCCGAGGCGATTGATAGTGTTTCCCTCGACCTGCTCAAAGTTGCCGCTGCAGCTCTCAATGAAGACCTGGCCCTCGGACTGTTGAAGCGAAGTGATCTCGCCCCGGAGGTTCTCGACGAACTTAGCAAAAATTCTGCAGTGATGAAAAGCCGCAACGTAAAGTTGGGAATTGTGGCTCATCCCAAAACTCCGCGCTACATCTCTATTTCTCTGCTGCGGCAGTTGTTCACCTTTGACCTGATGAAAGTTGCGCTCACTTCGGTCATCTCTGGCGACATTAAAGCGGCAGCCGAAGAAGCACTTATTAAACGATTGGAATCGCTTTCATCGGGAGAGAGAATGTCGTTGGCGCGGCGGGCCTCTGGACGGGTAGCGGCCGCACTGCTGCTCGATCGCGAAAAGCGTGTTATCCACATGGCGCTGGAAAATCCACGGCTCACGGAAGCCATGGTGGTGAAATGCCTGATGCAGTCGGGATCGTCCGTAGCACTGGTTCGCGCCGCGTGCGACCATCCCAAATGGTCATTGCGTCGCGATATCCGAATCGCTTTGTTGCGCAATGAAAAGACACCGATCAGATATGTTGAGGAATTTGCCCGTGCATTTTCCAACGCGCAACTCGAAGAAATTCTCGGACGTTCACGCTTTTCTGATGCAGCAAAAAAGACTTCTCTGAATCAACGCTGATGCGATGATCGAAGGTCTCTTGTAAGCGCCAAACCCAGGACTCGCACTGTTTCAAGAGAATTCATCGACGCGACTCGCGACACCGCAACAGCAACAACACACTATCAGCGATGTTGACATCACAAATTGCTGTACAATATCATGCCTGCTAAGGCATTCATGATCGGGGTCAGAGAATCCGCGGAGAGTTGGCCGTTCAACCCGATGGTCGGCGTATCGGGGGACGTGTTACTTTCGCTCAATCTGCTGGTCATCCCTATTACAGGGTTGATTACAGGCGAGACCAGCGGATGATGTAGCCTAAATCGAAGAGATCAAAAGGCCATCATCCAGAAAAGATGATGGCCTTTGAGTTTTTTGGCCGATAGTCCAGGAGTCAAATATGGAAAACTTGAGGGAACGATTGGAGAAGGTGCTCGCTGAACATCAGCGGGAGAGTGGTCTGCACATGATCGGCGGTCGAGAGCAGCTGATTCAACGGCTCCTGAAAGAGCTGGCATCCGCGGGTCCCAGGTCGTCGGAGAACGGTCCAGCGGAACAAAATGGGGCCTGCTGTTAGATACGGCACGCCAGGTCTGGACTTTGTGCCGAGATACTCAAGCGTGCGCGGTCGCGACACTGCGACGATTAAAGGATTTAGCTAAGGAGAATCATGGGTTTCCAATCACAGTACGTGTGGATGAACGGCAAGTTGGTGAATTTTCAGGAGGCGACACTCCACTTCCTCTCGGCAGGTTTGCACTACGGAATCGGAGTATTCGAAGGTATCCGTTGCTATTCTGCCGATCAGGGCCCCGCAGTTTTTCGATTAGACGATCACATGCGGCGGCTAATGCACTCGGCGGCTGTGCTTGGATGGCGCGATCTCCCGTTCTCCCTTGAGCAACTGACCGAGGGCGTGCACGCGGTGGTTGCGGCCAACGGGTTCACCGACTGCTACATTCGCCCGCTCATCTATCTTGCCGAAGGTGGATGGAACCTCAACATTGACGGCGGAAAGCCGCACGTCGGAATCGCAGCATGGAAGTGGGATTCGTATCTGGGCAAAGAAGCGCTCGATCGCGGCGTCCGAGCGAATACTTCCTCATTCACACGACACCATGTTAACGCCAGCATGAGCAAAGCAAAAATCTGCGGTAACTATGTGAATTCAGTGCTCGCCAAGTCTGAATCGGTGCGGCTCGGCTTCGATGAGGCTATTCTGCTGGACACGCAGGGCTACGTGGCGGAATGCACAGGAGAGAATCTGTTTCTGGTTCGAGGCAAGACTTTGATCACGGCACCTGGGGCAGAAGTGCTCGAGGGGATAACCCGAGAAACTGTGATCGCCTTGGCGCGTGACCTGGGGTACACAATCGCTGAACAGCTGATTTCACGCGATCAGTTATACATTGCCGATGAGGTGCTGGTGTGCGGGACCGCGGCGGAGGTTATTGGCCTGCGCGAAATCGACTTCCGCAAGATCGGCTCGGGAATCAGTGGGCCGGTGACGCGCCGCTTGCAGCAGGCATTCTGGGAGGTTGTCCGTGGGCGTCACCTTCGTTCCAAGGAGTGGCTCACGTACGTGCCAGCCGTCCAAGCGTCGGGGCAATTGCCTCTCGTCGGGCAAGACTCAGCAACGCGGCCAGGAACTGCCTGATCTGGGTTCAGTAAGAAGTTTCCGAGAGGATTTACAATTTGCGGCCGGACGGCTCCTCAACGGCCTCCAAAACTATAGCCGATGGAGGCGCCAAAGCGCAGCACGTTGCCCGAGCTGAACTCAACATTATTGTGAATCAGGTACAGGCGCACTTCCGGCCGGATAAACGCATCATGCCAGAAGTACCCACGAATGCCAGCCCCAACATCTGCCATAAAGTGATTGCTGCTCACGTAATTGGTGTATCCGGTGAAATTATTGAAGTTCGGAATTCCGTAGAAACGAAGGTCCTCGCCACCGATGCCACCTAAAACCTCACCCGACAGGTTTTTGCTAATATGCGGCACCCAGATCGCGTTAAATGACCAGAAAATCGGGCGATAGGGTTCGGCTCCGTATAATCCCTGGCTCGCTCTCCAGAACACATCGCCCTCAATCCCCAAACGACGGTGAACCAGAAGGTCTGCGGTAAATCCAGGGTAAAGCCCGCCGCGTTCGCTTGGGAAGATAAGCCCGTTGCTGGTAGTAGCTTTAGACGACGTCAGGCTGCCGAATCCAAAAGTCGCATCAAAACCCTGGGCAAAGGCACCCGACGCGAGGACAAGAAAAGCTGCTGCGATGGCAACAACGATTAGCTTTTTCAAGATTTTCTCCGAACGTATCTGTGAAGTTGGATGTGAGAACGATATGGCAAAGTTGGATTTTTTTCGGAGTTCCTGCACGAACTCAGCGCCCACGCTATGTAAACCACTTGCACGAACTTACCCACGTAATGATGAACCTGTGTTGAAGTCAATGTAAAGAGGCCCGCACCCCTTCAGTGAACACGACTCGCTGCTCGAAAAAACTGTTAACCCGCCTTCTGCGTTAAAGTTGCGATATACCTCATTGCGGATCTTCGGTTTTTAGCTGCAGCAGGTCCCACTTGTTTCCATAAAGAACTTCGAATACTGCAACCGTGCCGTATGTTTCTTCTCGCGGTTCTTCCCTGAATTTCACTCCGTGTGCTTGCATTTCGCGGTAGTCGAGCCAGAAATCATCGGTCTGTAAGAACAAGAATACCCGTCCACCTGTTTGATTGCCGA
>Ga0187777_10001998_pt1 | contig 13135 bp, 18 predicted proteins | sample 1015_Q2_SP5_10_M_FD_132416 | JGI IMG/M metagenome (GOLD analysis project Ga0187777, IMG submission 132416) | Tropical peat soil microbial communities from peatlands in Department of Meta, Colombia - 1015_Q2_SP5_10_MG | ecosystem: Environmental > Terrestrial > Soil > Wetlands > Peat | place...
GAAGTGTAGGTTCTGGCATCGTCGCCTCCGCGTTCGCGCGAGGCCGTTCTTTGTACCGAAACAGTGTGGTGCGGCCATGGTGCGGCGGTTAAGGAACACGTAAGAGTCTTCGAGCTGAGCAGACCGTCGGATTCCTATCGGTGCGACGGCCCGATCGCTCGATCCTCTGGATGCGGTCGACTGCCCGCCGGCTCAGACCGCGTTCAGCGCCAGGAGGATGTAGTACGACGCGACTGCTGCGAAGAGGAGCGAGTCGATGCGGTCGAGCACGCCGCCGTGGGCTCCCAGCACCCGGCCGGTGTCCTTGACCTCCATGTCTCTCTTCAGCCCCGACTCGAACAGGTCGCCGAGCGGTGCGGCGACTGCGATCACCACTCCGAGGACGATCGAGTTCCCGACGGACAGGTAGTGCTGCTTGTACAGCGCGACGAAGGCGACGAACACCGTCGCCGCCGTACCGAAGACGAAGCCCTCCCAGGTCTTGCCGGGCGAGAGCTTCGGCGCGAGCCGGTGGCGTCCGATCAGCCGGCCGGCGACGTACGCAGCGATGTCGCCCGCGAACACGGCGAGCAGGACCGTGAACGCTGCCAGTCGGCCGTTCTCGGGGATCGACCGGATCAGCAGCAGGTAACCGAGGCCAAGGCCAACCCATGCCGCACCGAGCACGGTCGTCGCGATCGCGACGGTCGCGGACTGACGCGTCTCTCCGAGCCAGTGGAGGACGAACGCGAGGACAATCGTCGCGAGGAAGCCGCCGATCATCCAGTCCGCGCCGCTGAGCTTTGCGCCGACGAGGGCGAGCACCGCGCCCGCGTAGGCCGCGAGCACGACGGGCCGCAGGGGGCGCAGCAGCACTGCGTACTCGTGCAGCGCGAAGAGCGCCGCCACCACGGCGAGGGCGAACAGCCACCAACCGCCGAGGAAGACGATTCCGAGCACGATCGGCGCGCCGACGACCGCGACCAGCACACGCGAAGCGAGCTGGCTCAGCGACTCACCTGCCGCCGAAGCGGCGTCTCCGGCGGGCATAGTTGTCGAGCGCCGCACGCAGATCCTCGCCAGTGAAGTCCGGCCACAGCTCCTCGACGAACACCAGCTCGGCGTAGGCGAGCTCCCAGAGCATGAAGTTCGAGATCCGCAGCTCTCCCGACGTGCGGATCAGCAGATCGGGGTCGGGCATGTCGGGCTCGTACAGGAGTGCCGCGAACGAGTCTTCGTCGAGATCGACGCGGCCCAGCTCGACCGCTCGCCGGGCGGCCTCGACGATCTCGGCGCGGCCACCGTAGTCGAAGGCGATCCACAGCTGGAGACGGCTCTTCGACGCGGTCGCCTCCTCGAGCGCCGTCATCTTCGCCCGCAGTGCTTCCGGTGCTCGATCGCGCCGGCCGACGAAGCGCGTACGAACGCCCTGTCGCACGAGGTCGGGAAGCTCGCGGTCGATCGTCTCGGTGAAGATCTCCATCAGCATCTCCACCTCTTCCGGCGACCGCGACCAGTTCTCCGTCGAGAACGCATAGACGGCAAGCGACTGCACGCCGAGATCGATCGCCGCCTCGACGACCGGACGGAGCGCACGCGAGCCTGCACGGTGACCCTCGGCGATCGGCAGGCCGCGCCTGCGGGCCCAGCGGCCGTTGCCGTCCATGATGATCGCGACGGCGTGCGCGACGTCCGTCCGCGCCGGCTCGTGCGCCGGTTTGACGTGCCGCAGTGTTCTGATCTTCGTGAGGAGGTTCAAGGCGCGCGGCTCCGCGCCGCTCAGACTTCCATGATCTCTGCTTCTTTGTGCTTCAGGAGCTCGTCGATCGCCTTCGTGTGCTCGTCCGTGAGCTTCTGCACGCGTTCCTCCGCGCGCCGCTCGTCGTCGTCGCCGACCTCGCCGTTCGTCGACAGCTCTTTGAGGTGGTGCATGACGTCACGGCGGACGTTGCGCACGGCGACTCTGCCCTCCTCCGCGAGCTTCCGGACGATCTTGACGAGCTCCTTCCGCCGCTCCTCGTTCGGCTGCGGCATCGGCAGCCGGACGAGCTTGCCGTCGTTCGACGGGGTCAGGCCGAGATCCGACTCCTGGATCGCCTTCTCGATCGCCTTGATCGAGGAAGGGTCGAACGGCTGGATCGTCAGCATGCGCGGCTCGGGGACGTTGATCGTCGCGAGCTGCTTGAGCGGTGTGGACTGACCGTAGTAGTCGATGTTCACACGGTCGAGGAGCGCCGCCGAGGCGCGACCTGTCCGGACTGTGTTGAACTCCGAGCGCGTCGACTCGACTGACTTGTCCATGCGTCGCGTCGCGTCGGTGATCAGCTCGTCCACCGTTGCCATCAGCGCTCCTCCTTGACCGACGTCGAGATGATGGTGCCGACTCGCTCCCCGTCGACGACCCGGCGGATGTTGCCCCGCTCGAGCGCGAACACGTGAATGGGAAGGTGATTGTCCATGCAGAGCGAGAGCGCAGTCGTATCCATCACCTTGAGGCCTCGCTCGATCGCCTGCAAGTGCGTCAGCTCCGGAAGAAGCTCCGCATTCGGGTGGAGTCGCGGGTCGCCGTCGTAGACGCCTTCGGTGCCGTGCTTGCCCATCAGGATGGCGTCGGCCGAGATCTCGAGCGCCCGCAGTGCGGCCGCCGTGTCGGTGGTGAAGAACGGATTCCCCGTTCCCGCTGCGAAGATCACGATCCTGCCCTTCTCGAGATGCCGGATCGCACGCCGGCGGATGTACGGCTCGGCGACCTCCTTCAGCTCGAGCGCGGACATCACACGCGTGTGCGCTCCGCAGTTCTCGAGCGCGTCCTGCAGCGCGAGCGCGTTGAGCACGGTGGCGAGCATGCCCGCGTAGTCGGCCGTCGCGCGGTCCATGCCCTCGGCTGCGGCTGCGATCCCCCGGTAGATGTTCCCCGCGCCGACGACGATGCCCGTCTCGACACCGCTCGCCTGTACCGCGACGACCTCCTCGGCGATCGAGTCGATCGTGCCACGGTCCATCCCGTACTCGCGTGCGCCCATCAGCGACTCGCCCGAGAGCTTCAGGAGAACTCGGCGGAACACCGGGTGCGCCTCGCGCCGGTCGACGACGGATGCATCGGGCTGCGCAGTCACGCTAGTCGTGGAGCTCGAACCGCTCGAGCTCGAGCACCTCGGCGCCCTCGTCGGCGAGCGCCTGGCCGACGGTCTTCGACGAGTCGTGGATCCAGTCCTGGTCGACGAGGACGTTCGCGCCGAAGAACCGCTTCCGCAGCATGCCGTCGACGATCTTCTCTCGCGCCTGCTCGGGCTTCGACCGTACCTCGTCCGTCGCCAGGTAGATCTCGCGCTCGCGCGCGACATCCGCTGCCGGGACATCGTCGCGGCCGATCCACGTCGGGCGCATCGCAGCGACGTGCATCGCGGTCTTGCGGGCGAGCTCCTCGGAGCCGCCGCGCAGCTGAAGCAGCACGCCGATCTTGTTCCGCGGCGGATGCGCGTAGGCAGCGATCCGCGCGCCGTCGACCGCCTCGAACCGCGCGACGCCGGTGACGATGATGTTCTCGCCGAGCTTGCCGGCGACCTGCGTACGCTCCTCGTCGAGCGTGGCCTCCGCCCCGGGGCCGTCGCGCTCCACCGCTTCGAGCACCTTCTTCGCAAACGCGAGGAACTCGTCGTTGTTCGAGACCGGCTCCGTCTCGCAGCCGACCGCCACCATCGTCCCGCGGCGCCCGTCGTCGGCGAGGCGATAGCCGACCTTGCCCTCAGGCGTTGCACGCTCGGCGCGCTTCGCGGCGCCCGCGATGCCCTTCTTGCGCAGGACGCGTATGGCGGCCTCCATGTCGCCGTTCGTCTCCTGCAGCGCGCGCTTGCAGTCCATCATCGGCGCGCCTGTCTGGTCTCGCAGCTCCTTGACGAGCGCGGCGGAGATCTCAGCCACCGGCCTCGACCTCCTGCGGCTCCGGAGTGCCAGTGCCCTCTGCGGCTGGTTCGTCCGCCGCCGGCCGCTCGGGCTGAGTCGGTCGCTGCGGCGCCTGCTGCTGGAAGTCGCCGGGCGAGACGCGTTGCTGGCCTTCCCAGATCCCGTCTGCGACGGCACGCACGATCAGGTCGCAGGAGCGGATCGCGTCGTCGTTGCCCGGGATGACGTAGTCGGCCTCGTCCGGATCGCAGTTCGTGTCGACGAGGGCGATGATCGGCAGGCCGAGCCGCCGTCCCTCCCGCACGGCGAGCTGCTCCTTGCGGAGGTCGACGATGAAGAGCGCGTCGGGCTGGCGCTTCATCTCGGCGACGCCGCCGAGGTTCTCCTCGAGCTTCTCGAGCTCTCCCTCCATGGCGATGCGCTCCTTCGCCGGGAGCAGCTCGAGCTGGCCTTCCTCCTTCAGCCGGCGCAGCTCGTGGAGCCGGTCGATCCGCGCTGAGATCGTGCGCCAGTTGGTCAGCAGGCCGCCGAGCCAGCGGTGGCTGACGTACGGCATGTTGACACGCTTCGCCTGCTCCTCGACCGCGCCCTGGCTCTGCTTCTTCGTCCCGACGAAGAGGACCGAGCCTCCGCGCTCCGCGACGTTGCGGGCGAAGTCGTGGGCCTCTCCCAGCAACTCGAGAGTCTGCTGGAGATCGATGATGTAGATGCCGCCGCGCTCGGTGAAGATGAACCGGCGCATCTTGGGGTTCCAGCGGCGCGTCTGGTGGCCGAAGTGCACTCCAGCCTCGAGCAGCTCGCGCATGGAGACGACGGACATTGGTTTCCTCTCTGGTTGGCGATTCGCTACCGGCGGGGCACGGAGTGGAACCGGCATCCGTCGGAACACCGGCACCCCCACCCCGGCTTCGCCGCCGGGTCGTTGGTCGAAACGCCGGGCATCTTAGCTGCCCGCCGCCGGGCGAGGGTCACGGCTCCTGCCGAGCCCTGGCGAGCCCGCGCTCGAGGTCGGCCGGGAGCTCCGAGCGTACGTCCACGCGCTCTCCCGTGAACGGATGGTCGAACGCGAGCCGCGCAGCGTGCAGGAACTGCCGCTCGAGCTCGAGCTCGTGCGGACGGCCGTAGATCCGGTCTCCGGCGACGGGCAGCCCGATCGCGGCCAGGTGCACCCGGATCTGGTGCGTCCGTCCCGTCTCGAGCATCACGTCGAGCAGCGTGTGTCGCGGCATGAGCTCCGCCACCTCGAAGTGCGTGACCGCCTCGCGAGCACTGTCCGACTCGAGCGAGTGGCGCAGCGGATCGCGCCGGTCGCGTCCGATCGGCGCCTCGATCCGACCGCGTCGCGAGCGCGGCCGCCCGACGACGAGCGCCGCGTATCGACGCTCCAGCGCACGCCTCCGTACCAGAGCCTGCAGCTTGCGATGTGCCTCGTCCGAGCGGGCCACGACCATCAGCCCCGACGTGTCGCGGTCGAGTCGGTGGACGATGCCGGGCCGCGCCGCATCACCGCCGGCGATCCGACGATCGAGCAATCCGTGGACGAGCGTGCCGCGGGCGTGTCCCGGCGCAGGATGCACGACGACGCCCGCGGGCTTGTCGACGACGAGCAGGTGCTCGTCTTCGTATGCGATCCGCGACGGCACGTCCTCGGCGACGAGCGCCACCGTGCCTTGCTCGGCAGGCTCGAAGTCCAGCTCTTCTCCGCCCGCCAGCCTGAAGCTCTTCGAGCGCGCGATGCCGTCCACGAGCACGCCACCATTCGCGACGAGTTCCCTCGCGGCCGCGCGCGATCCGACTTGTGGAACGGACGCGAGAAATCGATCGAGCCGCTCGCCGGCGGCGTCCTCAGGAACGCGCCGCTTCACGCACGCGCGCGAGTGCGCGCGGCGACCGCCGTCCTACAGCACATGCGGGCTCTGCCCGCGCGCAGGGTTGAGCGGGTCCGGCCGTCCCGGCTGCTCGCGGTCGTTGCGGTCCGCAGCGAGGAGCGAGACCACGAGCACCGCCACGCCGACGACGATGAAGCTGTCGGCGAGGTTGAACGCCGGCCAGTACCGAAAGTCCAGGAAGTCCGTGACATGGCCGAGACGCACGCGGTCGACGAGGTTCGACACACTGCCGCCGATCACGAGCCCGAGGGCGACGGGAAGCGCAGGATGTCTCGAGCCCGATCGCGCGAAGAAGTACAGCATCCACGCGACCGCGACGCTGGTCGCAACGATGACGATCGGGGTCGCGCTCGCGAACAGCCCGAACGCGATTCCGGAGTTCGTCACGTGGTGGATCGACAGCGGGCCGACGACGTGAACCGAGTCGTCGATCGCGAGCCGGCTCGTGACGATCGACTTCGTGAGCTGGTCGGCCGCCGCCGCCGCGAGGGCGACCGTCACGAGGCTCACCCATTGCGGCAGCGTCGCACCGAGCGGACGAACGGCGACGGAGATCGGCGTGAGCCCGTCGGTCGCGGAACCGACGCGGACGTCCGCCTGACGCGCGGGCTCCGTCATCGGCCTTCGCTCTGCCGCTGGCAGTCGATGCAGAGCGTCGCCCAGGGCCGGGCCTCGAGCCGCTCGATCGCGATCTCCCGGCCGCAGTTCGTGCAGATGCCGTACTCGCCGCCGTCGATCCGCTCGAGTGCTGCCTCGATCTCCTTCAACACGTTTTCGGAGTTCTCCTCGAGGGTGTAGTCGAGCTCCCGGTCGTACGTCTCTGTGGCCGTATCCGCGAGGTGGTTGTCGAAGGCGTCCTCGGTCTTCTCGTCCGTGGCCGTGCCGGGGTTCTCCTCGTGGAGGTTGTCGAGCGCGGACTGGACGCGCTCACGTTCCTCGAGCAACACGGTGCGGAAGCGGTCGGTGTCCGTGAGGCTCACGCGACGCGTTCCGTTCGGGCTGCCGACGCGAGTCGAGCCTCGACGTGCGCTGGCTCGATTCCGGTGCACGCGACGACCTTGTCTCGACTGCGGCGACCTGAGACGAGCGTCACGCCGCCGCGTGGGAGCCCGAGTGTCTCCGCGATCAGCCTGACGACCGCCTCATTGGCGCGTCCGTCCTCGGGCGGCTGCGTGACGCACACCTTCCAGCCGTCCCCGTACGGTCCGACGATTGCCGCGCGCCGCGCGCCCGGAGAGACGCGCAGCCGCAGGTGCGTCGAGTCCATGGACGGAGTCTAGCTCGGCGCTATGCCGCTTCCGACTCGTGCGAGGGGCCGTCGTTGTCCACGACTGCGAGTGCGGAGCGAAGCGTGGACTGGACGCGCCGGAACTCGGTGACCAGGCGATCGTGGTCCGTCCGGGTCTCGCGCATGATCGAGCGCGCCTCGGCGCGCGCCTCGGAGACGATCAGGTCGGCTTCCTTGCGTGCCTGCTCCTTGAGCGTGACGGCGGCCTTCTCCGCAGAGACGAGCGTCTCGCGGAGGAGCGCTTCGAGCTCGCGGTAGCGAGCGAGGTCGGCCTCGAGCTGCTCGACCTTGTCCGCCAGGTCCGCGCGCTCCCGCCATACGTCCTCGAAGCTGCGGGTGATCTCGTCTAAGAGGTCGTCGACGGACCGCCGCCGGTAGCCGGCGAGGATCGTGCGGGTCGGTTTCACATGTCTGATCTCGACTGGTGTGAGTGACATCGTCCTTCCTTTCAGTTCACGCGTCCGAGGAGCGAGTCGACAGCGGCCAGCAGGAGGTAGAGGACGGCAACGCCGACGACGGGCGAGAGGTCCAGCGGCCCGACCGTCGGGAGGATCCGCCGAAAGATCCGGAGGTACGGCTCGCAGACGTCGTAGAGGAACCGCTGGACCCGACTCAGCCAAGGCGAGTAGGGCATGCGGACCCAGCCCATGATGATGTAGGCGAGGATCAGCAGCGAGTAGACGTAGACGAAGACCGTCACGAAGCTCTCGACGCTGCCGACGGCGTCGTAGAGCAAGCCAAGAGCGGCGATCTCGCCCATCCGGTGTGAGTTCGGTTCTCCGAGTCGGAATCCTCGGAGCCCGGCCGACTCGGGCCTAGTCTAGGCCTGGTTGAAGAACCCGCCTCGTTCGAGCAGCTGCGCGCGCTGCTCGGCGGACACCTCGACGTTTCGCGGCGTGAGCAGGAAGACCTTGTCGGCCACGCGCTGCATGCCGCCGTCCAGCGCGTACGTCAGCCCGCTGGCGAAGTCGATCAGCCGCTTCGAGAGATCCTGGTCGGAGCTCTGCAGGTTGAGGATCACCGGGATCGAGTCCTTGAACTTGTCGGCGATCTGCTGCGCGTCGTTGAAGCTGCGCGGGACGACGAGGTGCACGCGTCCGGCACCGGGACTCGGAACTGCGCGCGGTCGCGGGCGCAACACCTCGGCAGGCGCGCTCTCTGTCTGGTCCTGCTCCGCTTCGGTCCAGTCGTCGAAGTCACGGTCGCGCTTGCGCGGGGAGAGCCTGCGCACGTTCGGTCGCTCGGCGTAGGACCGTCTGACGTCGTCGTCGGTGACGTACGTCTCGTCGTCCCAGTCGTCTTCCTCGGCGATGCCGAAGTACACGAGCGTTCGATTCCAGACGTCGGCGAAGCCCATGTCGGGCGCAATGTTACTCCGGTCGAAGGACAGGGCAGGCCGCGACGCCTATGCGTAGAGCACCGAGCCGACGCGGATCAGCGTGGCGCCTTCCTCGACGGCGATTCGGTAGTCCTGACTCGTCCCCATCGACAGCTCCGCGAGACCGTGGGCACGGGCGAGCTCGGCGAGTCGCCGGAAGTACGGCCGGGAGCTCTCCGGGTCGCTCGTCGCCGGCGGCATCGTCATCAACCCGCGCACGTCCGGGTAGAGCTCGAGCAGCCGCGGCAGCTCGTCCGGATCGATCCCCGACTTCGATGCCTCACCGGCGAGGTTGACCTCGACGAGCGCGGGCACCGTCAGCCCTCGCGCGACCGATTCGGAGTCGAGCGAGTGAACGAGCTCGCAGATCTCATTGACGATCTTCACCTTGTTCGACTGCAGATGCCCGATGAAGTGCCAGCGGAACGCGTCCGCGTACTCGGCGTGCTTCGCTTGGAGGTCCTGCGCCCTGTTCTCGCCGACGACCTCGACGCCGGCGGCTCGCAACACGCCCATGTCGGGGACGGAGACGTACTTCGTCGCGGCGACGATCTCGACCTTCGGACCAACCTCGTCACGGATGCGCGCATACCGCTCTGCGACACGCTCAGGCGACATAGCCGATCACTCCCTGGCGCCCGGTGACGCCGGCGTCTCGTCGATGGGAGAAGAACAGCTCGGGATTACACGCCGTGCAGAGATCCGCCCGCTCGACGTCGGCGACGCCCGACTCGCGCAGCGCCAACTCGGTCGCCGTCCACAGGTCGAGGCGGCGGCCGTGGATCACCGCTTCGCCGAACCGCGCGTGGTACGCGGCACGGATCTCGTCGCCGACCTCGTAGCAACACGGCCCGATCCCCGGCCCGATCACGGCCCGAACGGCTGCTCCGTCGAAGACGTCGCGGCCCGCACGGACGATTCCGTCGAGCAGCCCGGCTCGGCCCACGTGCAGAACCGCGAGGCGAGGCTCCCCGTCCGTGGCGGCGAGCGCGACCGGCAAGCAGTCCGCCGAGAGCGCGACGATCGGCACGTCCGGCTCGTCCGTCCAGAGCCCGTCGCCGTCGCGGCCCCGCTCGCCGGCGATCGCCTCGTTGACCCGGTCGCCGTGCACCTGGCGGTTCTGGGCGAGACGGGCCGGGTCTGCGCCGACGCGCTCGCAGAGGCGCCGGCGGTTCTCTCGCACGTGTGCGGGCGCGTCGTCTGTCAGCAGGCCGAGGTTGAGCGAGTCGTACGGCCCCGTGCTGACCCCGCCGGTGCGTGTCGAGAAGGCGACGACGTAGCCGGGGCCTGCATCCCAGTGGATCACTCGGCGATCAGCTCCCGCGCAGCTGCCAGCTCGGCCTCGCGCGTCCGGACGTCCCCGTTCAGCTTCCGCCTGCGCAGCTCTCCGAGCACCTCTCCCACGCGCGGCGACTCGGCCAGCCCGAGCGCTGCGAGATCGTCGCCGTCCACCTCGAGCCTGACGTCCCGCAGCTGCTCGAAGTACTCGCGCAGCGGGGGCGAGTCGTCGACGGCGAGCGCGTAGAGCGCCGTGTCCGGCCCGCTGTGCTCGACCTGCTCGACGATCGCCGCACCGGTCCGCGCATCCTCGAGCCGGGCGCGCAGCGACGCGGCCTCACCGTGCGCTCGCTCGACCGAAGTCACGAGCTGGCGCGGGACCTTGAGCTCGTCGAGCCTCCCCACGGGGGCGTCCAGAGCCAGGAGGCCGAGCCGCTGGGGCGACAGCCCGAGGTCGTACAGATCCGACAGCTCCTGTAGACGCGACAGGAGCCCGGCGTGCGCAGGAAACGAGACTCCCGCCGCCTCGTCGACGCCGAGCGCGTGCAGTCGAACCAGCGCCCATTCGGCTAGGGCTTCGTCGAAGATCGCGTAGAGCTCGTCGCGGATCCGGGCTCCCGACAGCTCCTCCACGTACCGCAGCGCCGCGGGGACGAGCCCCTCCGTCCACGCATCGAGCGCGAAGGCGAGTCGCACCTCGTAGCGCGCGGCGCGGAAGAGACGAGTCGGGTCGTCGACGAAGGATCGGTCGTGGAGGACGCGGATGCATCGCAGTTCGAGGTCGCGGCGTCCCTGATGCGGATCGACGAGCTCTCCGCCCGGAAGAGAGACCGCCATCGCGTTGATCGTGAAGTCGCGGCGGCGCAGATCGTCCTCGATCGTCGCCGCCGGGGCAACCTCCGGTAGCGCCGCGGGCGCCGCGTACGTCTCGGTGCGCGCGGTCGCGACGTCGACGTGCGCCCCGCCTTCGTATCGCACGGTCGCGGTACCGAACTTCCCGTGCGTGACGGCGGTGCCGCCGATGCGCTCCGCGAGCTCGCGCGCGAACTGCTCGCCGTCGCCGACGACCGCGAGGTCCACGTCGAAGCGGTCCGGCAGGTCGAGCAGGAGGTCGCGGACGCTCCCGCCCACGAGGTATGCGGGCCCGGGCAGCGCGTCGAGCACGGGCGCGAAGCGCTCGAGCTTCATGAGCTCGCGCGAGACGTCCACGGTGCTAGAGGAGCGCGATCGCCTCGATCTCGACGAGCGCACCCGACGGGAGGCGGGCGACCTCGACGGTCGCGCGGGCGGGAGGTCGATCGCCGACGTGTCGCGCGTAGACCTCGTTCATGCCGGCGAAGTCGTCCAGGTTCTGGAGGTACACAGTCGTCTTCACGAGCCGGTCGAGCCCGCTCCCGCTCGCCTCGAGAATGGCCGCGAGATTCGCCAGGACCTGCTCGGTCTGCTCCCGGATGGTCGTGCCTCGGATCTCCGCATGGCCCGGGTCGAGCCCGAGCTGGCCCGAGACGAAGACGAGTCCGGCTGCCTTGATCGCCTGCGAGTACGGCGCGCCCTGGAACGGCGCCGGCGCGCTCTCGGTCCGCACGATCTCCTTCTCGCTCATCGCTCGACAGTCCGGCGCGGCCTGATCGCCTGCGCGAGCGCGACCCCGAGCGCCTTGAAGATCGACTCGAGGACGTGCTGCGTCTCGCTCCCCTCGATCAGCCGGACATGCAGCGTCAGCCCCGCGCTCTGTGCGAGCTCGTCGAGGAACCGCGCAGCGAGGTCGTTCGAGAGGCCGGCCACGCGCGCCTGCGAGAGATCGACGTTCGAGACGACGAGCGGCCTGCCGGAGGCTTCGAGCGCGACGTGCGCGAGCGCTTCGTCGGCCGGGACGACGGCCGATCCGTGCCCGCGGACGCCCTCGGCCCGCAACGGCTCGGCAAGCGCCTCGCCGAAAGCGTGCGCGGCGCCCGCGATCTCGGCCTCGGCGGTCCCAGGCTCGACCTCGAGCACGAGGTCGAAGGACGCGTGCTCCGCAAGCAGCGCGAGCAGGTGGTCGAGCACCGACACGCCGGTCTCGACGCTCGCAGTTCCCGTGCCCAGCACGTTCACGCGGACGCTCGTCCGTCCCTGTCCGGTCGTCGCCATAGTGCGGAGCAGCGTACCGTAGGCGTCTCCGGCCACCTGCCGTTCGAAAAATGGGCCATCCGGCCCAGGACCCTCGGGCCTGCGCCGTCGATGCCTGATGGCAGATCGGCATGCGATCCGCCCTGGCCCTCGTCCTTCCGCTCTGTCTCGCCTGCGCGTTCGCGGGAGCGGGCTCAGCGGCGCGCGTGCGCCCCGAAGCGCTCTACTCGGTTGGGTACGCGACGCAGCGCGACCTCACAGATGCGGTCGCAGGGCGCGGCGTGATCGTACGGCGAATCCCCGCGCTCCATGTCGCCGAGGTCCGCCTCCGGCCGGATGCGCCCGTGCTGGCACGCTCCCCCGGGATCCACTACGTGCAGCGCGTCCTCTCGCGCCGCTCTGCCGTCGAGCCCGCGCTGCTCGCGATGCCCGGCGCCAGTGTCCCGTTCGAGTGGGAGTACGGCGCGGTCCACGAGGACGCCGTACCGGCGTCGGTCCTCCGGGCCGCGTCGAGCGTGACGATCGCGGTCATCGACACGGGCGCGGACCTCACCGCCCCCGACCTCGCCGCCAAGTCGCCGCAGACGTACAACGTCGAGACGCACGGAACCGACGTCACCGACGTCAACGGCCACGGCACCTTCGTCTCGTCGCTGGCCGCTGGGTCGGTCACGAACGGCGACGGGATCGCCGGCTTCGGCGGCGACGCGAAGCTGCTCGTGATCAAGGCGAGCTCCGACAACGGCGAGCTGTCCGACGTCGACGAGGCGAACGCCATCGTCTACGCCGTCGATCACCGTGCGAAGGTGATCAACCTGAGCGCGGGTGGGCCGACGACGTCGTACACCGAGCGCAGCGCGATCGAGTACGCGGCAGCGCACGACGTCCTGATCGTCGCTGCGGCCGGCAACGAGTTCGAGGACGGCGACCCGATCGAGTTCCCCGCCGCGCTGCTGCAGCCGATCGGCTCCTACGGCAAGGGTGGAACCGGGCTCGCGGTCGGCGCCTCCACATTCGACGGGACACGCGCCTTCTTCTCGAACACCGGCTCGCAGCTCTCGCTCGTCGCACCGGGAGAGAACGTGTTCGCCGACGTGTCGTCGCTCTCGTCGACCGAGGAGTATCCGCGGACGCTGCTCCCGGGCGACACGGGTGGCTCGTACGGCTTCGCGAGCGGCACGTCGTTCTCCGCCCCGGAGGTCGCCGGCGCCGCCGCGCTCGTGATGGCGGCCAACCCGCTCCTCCACGCGACGACCGTCGCTCAGATCCTCAAGCAGTCCGCCGGCGGCCACGGGTCGTGGAACGCGTCGA
>Ga0187777_10002000_pt1 | contig 13127 bp, 12 predicted proteins | sample 1015_Q2_SP5_10_M_FD_132416 | JGI IMG/M metagenome (GOLD analysis project Ga0187777, IMG submission 132416) | Tropical peat soil microbial communities from peatlands in Department of Meta, Colombia - 1015_Q2_SP5_10_MG | ecosystem: Environmental > Terrestrial > Soil > Wetlands > Peat | place...
AGCAAGCTCGTGAATCCTTCGCCAGAGTCGATTGCACAAGGAAAGAAGGCTTACGGCTTCGATTGTGCAATGTGTCACGGAAAAGAAGGGGCAGGTGACGGCGACCTAGCGGAGAGCATGCATGTAACGCGCAGCCATGGTGCAGACTGCGACGTTGGCGATAGTCACAACCAAACCCAGAGCGCAAGCAAATCCGATCCGCCTGCGGGTCCGCCAGAAGAAATGAGCCAGCGCGAGCCCTGCCACAACGCAAAGCATGCCGAGCCAGCAGAGCGGCCAAGCCAAGGCAGGCATCAGCATCTTTAGGAAAACCAGCATGAAGTTCTTACCCACGTGGAAGCGGAAAGGAATCAGGCTGGCTCCTAACGCAAGCACCAAGGTCAGTGGCAATAACAAGGCCAGTGCGACGATCGAGCCTGCGCGCAGCCGATGGTTTCCGTCTACTCTAGAATCGTTCCGCAACATACCTGGCCTAGACATGAGCAGAGGGAATTCCCGTCGTTCACTGGAGTATATAGCAGAGCCGTTCGTTCGAACCACATGTGTGCTATGCCGAAAAGACGGCATCGCATGAGCGAGCAACCGCTGCTGCGTCTCGCCCTTGCAAGGGGGAGAAGGATTAATTGCGAAAGTGGGAGATGGATCTCATACGCCGATATTGACCCCTCAAATACCTCGATCATTGACAAGTTAATCTCGCCAATTGGCCTAACGAGAAAGTTGAGTGGTTATCGATGGGCCCCGATGTTTGCCAGTCCGATGGGTGAGGATGAAATTGCACAGCCGATTCAGCCACACTTACTCCCGCCCACGTTCTCCTCTAATAATTCGATAATTGTTTGGCAAAATCAGGTGATTACACGGATGACGCGGCCCACGTATATTGGGCGGATGATGCGAATTCTGGAAGTTGACCCGCGAAATGCGACACGGTCGAGAAGTCCGCCGCGCACTGAAAAGTTCACTTCTTCGCGGCGAACGCGCACGGCCCTTGGAGTCCGTTCAGCACGTTCCGGGACAGCTCGACTAGCGCGTCGCTTGGGCCAGCTAGCGGATCCTCATTGCGGCCGACGAGGTAGTAGCGGCCCCGGGCGACCTGTGTCTCGGTTGCGGTGACACTGGCGACGCAACCGCTGGCGAGTTCCCTCTCGGCATTTGGGCGCCGGCTACTCTGGTAAACGTGCGACGCGGCGGAGGCGTCTTTCATCTCGAAGAGTTCCACGATAAAGCGCTCGTTGCCACGACCGTACCGCCGGACGTAGAGCGCGGAGAAGCCCTGGTTCACGTAGAAGTCCGCCCCGCCATCCATGTATGTGTACAGTGTCGCAGCCGTGTAGCGCTCAGGTTGCTCGATGTCTGCCAGACCGCCAAGCGTCGCGCCGGAAGGCAAAGGGCCGGCCCCGTGGCCACATGCCCAAAGGGCGACCGCCAGCGTGCACGCTACAGCGACGCCAAGACGTCTCACGTGCTAACCTCCACGACCTTGACGGCGCCCAGGTCCGCTTTACCCAGACCGAGAGCGGCGGCGTGCTTGAGCTGCGAGGCAACCGTGTCGAGTGTGAACGTGTCGTCGTGACGAGCCATGAGGCGAGCGCAATAAGAGTCGACGGCCACCATGTCCCCGCTCAGGATGAGCTTGTTGACGCCTTTTATGACCTCGGCGCCTCCGCCCAACCCTGGACCACTGCGGGCCAGGATCGCGCGGGCGTCCACGACGTTGAGCTGGGGCCTGACCGCATCGGCAAAATGGACCAGGCGCTGCTGCAGCAGTCCAGACCGGCCCGCGTCGTCTTTGGTGTGAACGAGCATGCGGTCAGCCATGGCAACCGAGCCGAAATGCATCTTGAGAGCGCAGGTGAAGTTCGCGCCGCCTCGATGGCGCTTCACCACCGGCAGGCTGACGACAATAGGCGCCTCGTGCAGAAGACGGTGAACAGCCACCGGCTTTGCGATCGTCCAAGCGGGATTCTGGACAAAGACGAACTCGTTGGGATCGGAAAAATCCCGGGCGAGAACCGGCACGCCGCCCTGGGTGAGCTTGTCCAGGACGCCCAGTCGCCGCAGGATGTGTTCAGGCGGCATGGCCGCGGCGAGTCGAGTCCCATGGCTATCAAAGAGGCTGGCCTTGGTGAAGCCGGCGCGCTTCAACTCGGCGGCCACCGCCAGGACGAAGTCTGGGGCCGTGGTCACTGGATAAGGCTGCGACGCAACGTAGTTGCCCCGGAAGATCACCTCGCGACCCAGCTTCGTGAGCGGATCGAGCCCTCCTAAGGCTTCGATCCCTGCACGCAGCATGGTGCCTAGATCTTCGCCTTCGACAACGACGAGCAGCGGTTTGCCTGCGGCGACAAACGGGTTGGGTGGCGCCGACTTGCATGCGCGCGTTGTGAGGTTACACCCCCACTGGAATGCCGCCGATGCGGTCGCGACAAGGCCGGCACTCAGGCGAAGAAAGCCCCTGCGATCAAGCAGCCTTGAGTCGGATGAAGTGTTCATGACACCCCTCCTGACACTCGAGCGGCATCCAGCCAGCGGCTGGCGATCGCGGCTCCAGCCATCAAAAGCAATCCGAAACCGACTGCGCCACCGAGCATGATCTGGGCCGCCGGTCGCGAATCGTTCAGTCGCATCGCGACTAGGAAGGTGACGACCATGCCAGCCAAGACGCCGACGGAACCCAAGAACGGCGCGCTGAAGATGAAGGCGATCCTGGCGCGACGCCGGCGAAACCCGAAAGCGCCCACCATGCCGATCACCAAGGCGGCTACGGGCCATGCAAGCAGCGGCGAGAAAAAGTGGTGACCAATCTGGACTGCAGCCAGGCTAACGATCACGGCGCTCACTGCACCCACGAGTGCTGCGCGCGGCTGGCGATTCAACAAGCCCAGGGCGATGGCAGTGGCTCCAACTGCACAGGCAATACGTGGAGTCCAGGAGCCAAGGAATCCACCCGCGATCCAGCCTAAAGCTGAAAAGCCGAGACCAGCAAGCGGCCAGAGCAGCAACGGATGGCGTCGGTACTGCTGCTGCGTTCCATCGCCCGTGACCTTAGCAGGAAAAAGGGAAACCCAAATCGATGACCAAAAACCAGCCAGCACGAGCGTATTCATACATCCTCCGTCCCTCGCGCTTACACACCACCTCACCCGATGATACGCGCCTCCGCGTGTGAAAGTTACGCCTAAGTCCCGCGGCAGACAACTCAGCAGTCATTAGTCCCTGGCAGCGTGGGACGAACGAAAATACAAACTGCTACTGCGGCAATACTTCCCGCGAGGAACGAACTTGTCTACCATCACTCAAGCGCAGCTCGACCAGGTCTCGCTCCGATTGAATCAACGCCCAAGAAAAACTCTAGGCTGGCAACGAGAACTGAGCCTGAATGAAGGGTTGATTCCCTCATCGCCGGTCAATTCCAAACTAAGCACCTTGCCTTCAGGCTCAGATTTGATCTCGAAGTTGAAAAATGGGCAGCATCTTTTCTCGTTAGCCGCCCATTCCATTAGTTCTGAAGCGCTAACTTTGGACGGATTGAAAAAGAATTTGTACCCGCCATGAATTTCGACGAAGGAACTCCAAGCGGAGACCAGTCTGTTAGTCATCTCCCTGTGGCGTGTGCCTTCCGCAGGATCGAAAACACCCATGTGGCAATAGAATTTTGATGGCATCCTGACCTTTAGAGTTCTGCAGAGTCAGTTCGGTTATGTCGGACTCTTCACCAAGAGAGAATAAGCTCGCATGAAATATCCCGAGCGAGAGCGATAGGCGGATTCGCGCGATTCGATCATCTAAAGGGTGGTTGGTGGCAGCGTAACTAATTTGAGCCTGACGTGCGGTCTCCGCTGCGTTTAGCGACACATCAAGTTCAGGGAAGTAGATCCAGGCGCCATTGCAGGATTGCCATAGGACGTGTTATTCAGGGCTGGAATTCTGAGTCCAGTTCATCGTGGGCGTTTATAAGATCATGGATCATCCGAGACTCTCTGAGCCGACTCTGGGCATCTTGCGGAAAATGCTCGAATACATGGAACCGGAATGCGTCCTGCCCACTGACACGATTGAGAAGTTTTGGCGGGTCGAGCTATTTGATGCCGGCTTTGCCCCGGCCTTCGTTGACATTGCGTTCACTTACAATTTCCAGTGGAGCCAGATCATACCCGACCTGTTCGTAGGCAGGTTTGGAAGCCAGAATCCACACTTTTCCGATGCGATCTCCTTGGACTTTTGCGAGCAGAATCTTAAACGACTATTCTGGTTTGTACTCAGCGTCTACGACAAGGAAAGCCCGTTAGCGGTGCAGATTAGTGACGCGCTCATAAGGGACGGATTTCACTTCAAACCAAGCTCGAAGGTGGACTCGGCTGTTCCCGTCGAGCTCGCTCAAATCCCCGCTAAGAAGGCACTGGTCTCCGACCTTCAGCTGAAGCTGGACCAGGGGGCGCTTATCGCGGTGCTCGACATAGACTTGGATGGCTTCAAGACCGTGAATGACACGTTTGGTCACTGCGAAGGGGACAGGTGCCTAATCCAAGTCGCACAGCGAATGACGGAAGCGATACTGGAAAAGGGCAAGCTGTATAGACCACACGCTGATGAGTTCGTTGTGATTCTCCCCAATTTCACAAAGGGCGAGGCGGCTGCCACCGCTGAACGTATCCGGTCAGCTGTCGATGCTGGTAACCGGGACAGCCGCTGGAAAGTCACCGTAAGCATCGGTGTTGTGAGTTCCGAGTCCGGGCAGTCAGATGCAAAGGCAATGATTGCGGCTGCTGAGAGAACCATGAATGTCGCGAAAGAAAAGGAGAACTTTGTTGCGATTGCCTAGATTTAAGCCCTCACCGCTGAACCACATTTTCATGCTTACTGGTCCGCTGACGACGCATGAATTCCTATCGGGAAAGTCGGCACTGGGCCTCGGATCTACGGGGCACTCGTCTGGACGGAAGTCTCTAGAATCTCTTCGGGCATCACACCGGCATTTGGCTAAGCGCATGCCTGAGGAGGTACAGCGCCCAAGCTCGCCGCGGATTGCGGCTAGCAGAAATTCCACGCGCTAAACGCGAAAAGCTATCCGAAAGGATACAAACACTATCCGATAGAGTGATCGCACAGGAGCAGGTAACACTGCCAACGTTCACATCATCGAAATACATTCACGAATAAAGTACTTGCGTTACGCGGATTACACAGCCTCTTGCTTTACCAAAGCCCAAAGCGCAGCAAAGAACGCCGGTGGACACGAAATAGATAGCCTTTAGAGATAGAGATTGCCTAGTGGCGGACACTGGCCTGCGATTTCTTCCTCCCAACTGATTGGAAAGAAAGCCCTGCGCGAGATCTCATTCAAATCCAAAAATCTCCTGTACCTTGGCATCGCCCCTGCATTACTCCCAGGCGTGAAAGGTTGAGCAAGCGGAAGAGATGGCCACAAAAAGCTGTTGTTCCTTAGCCGCTCACCGCTCTTCTAAAGCCAAGGAGGATTTATGAAAAACCTGCGTCCCGTTCTCTTGGTTCTGGCTGTCCTGCTCATGGCTACAGCGGCTCATGCGCAAGAAAGCAAAGTGGCCGCCACGATCCCATTCAATTTTGTTGCGGGCGACCGAGCCTATCCAGCAGGGGAGTATTTGCTGAGTAACAATGGTGCCGTGCTCAAAATTATCGGTGCCGACCAAACCACCGTGATGCTCTCCAACGCATGCGAGAAAGTAACACCTTCGACGACAACCAAGGTCGTTTTCAGCCAAATGGGTGGCGCCTATTTCCTCAAGCAGATCTGGCTTGCAGGTGATCCGAGCGGCCGCGAATTGCCAAGAAGTAAAATGGAAATTCGCCTTGCCCAGAACCACGAAAAGTCCGAGCCGGTGATCGTCGCAGCCAACATCGTGAAGTGAAAACAGTTCCACTAACCACGGGATCCAAAGAGGGAATGCGACAGCGTTCCCTCTTTTTCTTTGATCGAAACCGAGTTCTTCCAAAATGTCGTACAGAGCAATCCAATACATGCCGGTCGACTGCAAAGCAACGGGGCTGCGTCATCGGTTGCGGTCCGGTTAACAGATCGCCGCTTCTTCCTTATATGAAAAATGTTGCAGTCGCTCCATGTGAACTGGATTACTTCCGAATTGCCCGTCAATCTGAAGCCAAGCAAGATTCCGCAAGTATTTTCTGCAGCGATCTCCGGTTGCACCGGAGTTTTACGGGTCGCTTCCGCCAGGCTCGCGAGTCTTTCCCCGCACTTATCCCGGCGAGGCACAGGTATATGCGACACTGAAAAACAGATTCTTTATCATGATGGGATCGGACCCATGCCCAGCTACTACACTGAGCAGCTCGCTGCCGAACGCCTCCGCGCTTGCTACGATCTTGCTCCGCCCCGCACTAGGGCATATCTCAAAGCGGAGCTCGAGTTCGTCTTTACAAAAACATCTCCCTCCATCGTTGTTCTAGAGCTTGGTTGTGGATATGGCAGAGTTCTTCGACCGCTCCTCGCCCGGACGCGCGTGGCGTTCGGAATCGACACGTCATTCTCGAGCCTGCGTATGGCACTGGAATTTGTGGGGCGTGGACCATCGCTCTGCCTTGCCTGTATGGACGCCGTTCAGCTGGGCTTCCGTGAGCACATGTTCGATCTGACGATCTGCATTCAGAATGGCATCTGCGCCTTCGCGGCGGATCAGCAGCAGCTTTTCAGGGAGGCGCTTCGTGTGACCCGATCAGGCGGGCTTGTCTTGTTTTCGACCTACTTGGCTCGATTCTGGGAGCATCGATTGGAATGGTTTGAAGTTCAGTCTGCGCATCACCTAATCGGCGAGATCGATTACCAAGCCACCGGGAATGGGGTCATCGTCTGCAAGGATGGTTTCCGCGCCACAAGTGCGGATGCGACGACTTTTGAGAGGCTCGCTGCCGGTGTGGGAGTTACCCCCCGGATTACCGAAGTGGACAATTCCAGCTTGTTCTGTGAAATTGTTGCGCCTTGAAGGCCGCTGTCCCCAAAGATTTTTGACGACAAAATTGTCCGAGCCCCCCGCCTTCTCGTGACTGCAACAGGGCCGGCGAAGATCGTTTGGATGAATGGTTATCGGAAAGCAAATTCGTCTGGAACGCGGAGATTCTGGGCGGGTGGGCAAACAAAAAACTGAGAATTGGATCCGATGACTTCGGAATTGCCCGTGACTCGGGCAGGAACTTAGATGGTGCCCAAGGAAATGTGTGCGCAAACTGGGAAGAGCGGGTGCGGGAGGCGCGGCCTGACAAAGAATTATTGACATCATGACGCAATGTACTTTACAACATAAAGCATTGCAAAAAGCGTATGACCGTCTTCGACCTGCTTTTCCTTCTTGCGGCCCTGGCTTCTTTGGTGACCCTGGTTGCTGCTGCAGCCTTCGCTGTTCGAGGCCCTCGTCGGCGCGCACTCAAGATTCTCCGCGTTTACGGCATTTGTGTCCTTGCATACCTTATTGTTGGAGTGGTGACTGCATTTTTGAAACCTCAACGTGTGATACCCACGGGTCTCCCGTGGTGCTTTGATGATTGGTGTTTGACAGTGGAAGGGGTGAGCCAAACGCCAAGCCAGCAGGGCGTTTCGTATCGAGTTGAGCTGCGCATCTTCAGCCGCGCGGGCCGCGTAGCTCAGCGCGCCAGGGGAGCCTGGATTTATCTGATCGATGACCAAGGCCGCCTGTACTCACCCGATCCAGATCCATCTGCGGTGCCCTTGGATGTCCTGCTTCAGCCCCGCGAGTCTGTCACCACTTCGCGGACTTTTCATGTGTCCGCGGACGTTCATTGGCTTGGCCTCCTCACCGGGCACGGCGGTTCTTATTGCGGACCAACGGCTTTTCTTATTATTGGCGAGACCGGATGTTTGTTTAAGAAACCAACTATGATCAGAATTCAGTGAGAGCGTGATTCCATCTTTGTGGGCGAGTTGTCGGCTACTCTTACCTAATCTCGGTTACTTCAGGGCTGCCCGTGATCCTGGAACCATGCATGCCTTCACGAGGGTGATTCCCGTCATAGCGTTTCAGAGTCTGCTTGGAGAAAATTAATGGTTGAACTGCAGTACATGTCGTCGCAGCGAAGAGTGAATCGAGCCAGCCTTGACCAAATCCATCAAAAACGTTCTCTCCTCATCGCAGCAGTGGCTTGGAGACCTCCGGCAGGATCTCCGTTTCAGCCTCAGAGGATTCGTTTCAAATCCGAAGTTTAGCCTCATCGCAGTGTTCACTCTGGCATTAGGAATCGCGATCACCTCCACCGTCTTCAGTTGGATTGATAGTCTGCTGCTGCACCCGTATCCTGGCGTCAATGACACAGAGGGTCTCGCTCTCATCGAGACCCAGACTCTCAGCGGCGAGCATCTGGTGGCCACCTCTTTCGTGGACTACCGTGACTACCGCGAAAACCTCAAGCTCGTCTCTGACGTGGCGATCGGGCGCTTCACTCCCGTCAGTATGGGAAGAGAAGGCAATGCCGACCGCGCCTGGGCGGAACTGGTTTCGGCCAATTACTTCGACGTCCTCAAGGTCAAGCCCATTCTCGGTCGCTTTTTTCTTTCCGAGGAAGGTGCTAACAAGCCTGGCGCATTCCCGTTTGCAATCATCAGCTACCGTCTGTGGCAGAAACGCTTTGATGGTGATCGCAATGTGTTGGGCAAGAGCATTCGCCTGAACCGGCACGAATTGACCATCATCGGAGTGGCGCCTCCCGATTTTCGGGGCACTACCGTCGGTTTCGTTTACGACGTCTGGATACCCATCACGATGGCGAACGAAATGGGGACTGGGCCGACTCTCAATTACCGTGGATGCCGCGATCTGACATCCACTCTTGTCCGCCTGAAGCCTGGCGTAACGCTCGATCAGGCGAGCGCGGAAGTAAGCACGTTAGCGAGGAGGCTGGCTGCCATTTATCCAGAGACTAATCGCGGAGTCGATGCCGTCGTCGTCCCCGTGAGAGCCGGACATCTCGGCGCTCAAGGAATCCTCCTGAAGCCACTGCAAATCCTGATGGCCGTGTGCGCGCTGCTCCTGCTCATCGTCTGCGCGAACGTAGCCAACCTACTTTTAGCACGTGCAGTCTCTCGGCAGAAGGAGTTCGCTATCCGGCTTGCGTTTGGCGCGCCGCGCACCCGCTTAGCGCGCCAACAACTGACCGAGACGCTTTTGCTCGCACTAAGCGGGGCCGCAATCGGTGTCCTTGTGCTCTTCTGGATGGCAAAGTCGCTCAACCGTCTACTTCCTGCAATCGATTTCCCCTTCGACATCCGAGGAGGCCTGAGCTGGACCACTCTTGGATTCACGATTCTGGTGGTGTTTGCAGTAACGATCGCTTCCGGGCTTGCACCAGCTCTGCTATCCGTGCGTGGGGAGCTCAACGAAGCCCTAAATGAAGGCGGACGCAGCGGCACCAGCGGAACCCATTCTCACAGGCTGCGAGCACTGTTGGTGGGTGTCGAAGTAGCTCTGGCCATGATCGCGCTCGTCAGCGCCGGACTCTTTGTCCGTAGCTTCCGGATCGCCAGCCGGATCGAGCCGGGCTTCGATACCAGGAATGCAGCGGTCGCGCAGTTTTATTTGTCCAACGCTGGCTACACCGCGCAGGAACAATGGGCCTTCTGTCGCACGTTGCGCGAGCGTATGGAGAGGGCACCCGGGGTCGTCGGTGTAACTTACACTGATTTCGTCCCGCTGACTTCCCCTGCTTCCAGCCCTCAAGATCAGCTCGTAGTCGAAGGATATGTTGCCGCGCCCAACGAGCAAATGCTCATTCACCGCGCCACGGTTCCTCCCGGATACTTCAAGTTCATGGACATACGCATACTCGAGGGCCGGGATTTTACCGAGCGCGACGAGGACGGTGCGCCCGCAGTCATGATCGTGAACGAAACTTTCGCGCGCCATTTTTATGGCAACGCAACGCCCATCGGACGCGCAGTTCATATCGGCGGCGGGAACGCCACGATCATTGCCGAAGTGAAAGACAGCAAATACAACACTCCCGCCGAAGCACCCGCTCCCTATTTCTATTTGCCATTCCGACAATGGTTCTACCCGGGCCTGAATTTTTCCTTTCTCATCAGGACGACCGGCGATCCCATGGGTACTCTTCCCGAACTCCGACGCGAGGCGTTGGCGCTGAATCCGGATGCGTTCTTCCACTCGATGCGATTCTCGGACGCCATCGTCTATTCACTCTACGCACAAAAAGTCGCGGCCAGCCTGCTTACTGCGATTGGCGTCCTCTGTCTTCTGCTCGCTGCCATCGGACTGTACAGCGTGATGAGCTACGCCGTAAGCCAGCGCACTCAGGAATTCGGAATCCGCATGGCCCTCGGCGCCAGCCCCTTCAAAGTATTCCGAATGGTCACCCTCCAGAGCCTCGTCCTCGCCCTCCCCGGATTGCTGGTTGGAATTGCGTGTGCTCTCGTTGGCCTTCGATTCTTCAGCGCCATGTTGGTCGGAGTAAGCCCAACCGATCCTCTTACCTTTCTGGTCGCGGCCCTGGTCCTGCTTGTCGTAGCTCTGCTGGCCAGCTATCTGCCCGCCCGCCGCGCCTTACAAGTCGATCCCCTGGCCGCCCTCCATTGCCAGTAGTCTTAGCTGGACCCACATCGAGTCGCCACTTCGGTTCTATAAGAGAGATATTGAGAAACGCCTTTCTGACGAGTAACCGAGCCAGTTCGCAGATGGTCGGCAACTCGGAGAGCGCCGGGATAAACCGGCATGTTGTAGGGGATGAAAGAGCCCTACAGGAAAGGAGAATTAGCGAATCCATCCTGGCCTCGAGTCTTGCAGGCGGTACCGTGAGGTGCCGTTTGAAGCGTAGACAGAGGTATTGGTGGGCCGGGCTATTGAGCTTCGAAAAGCCGATGGAACAGGACGCCGACTCCGTTCCGAGTGGAGGAAGGCAACACAGCAACCACGCAATTCGCGAGTGGATTGCACGGTCCTGCGTAGTCTTAGAACCCGCGCACGCTGAGAAACAACATGCACGAGAACCGGGAGATCTCCTGCACGTCTTGGTCGGCAGATCAAGACCGGTCCGCGAAGGCCATAAACCGAGCGGCGGGCACGAACGTACAGGAGAAGTCGGACTGTGCCGTACAACCAATGAACCAACCGAACAAAGGGAGGAAACTCTCTGCGGAGGTTGGGGAGGGAAGGGCACAGACTCAGGAGAACATCGGCCAACCACACATGCGCCCGACACAGAGTGGGAAACGCATGTCCCAGGGGCTGTCCGGTGTGCGGAAAGCAGCAAGAGAAAGGAAGCAGGAAAGGTTCACCGCTCTGCTCCACCATCTGAACGTCGGATTACTCCGCGACAGCTTTTACGCACTTAAGCGTCAAGCTTCACCGGGAGTCGATGGCGTGACGTGGCAAGAGTATGAAACCGGACTGGAGGATCGACTCATTGATCTGCACAGACGGGTGCATCGTGGAGCGTATCGGGCACGACCCTCAAGACGAGCCTATATTCTGAAAGCTGACGGGCGACAACGTCCGTTAGGCATCGCAGCGCTGGAGGACAAAATCGTTCAACAGGCTGTGGTGACGATCCTCAACCAGATTTACGAGGTCGACTTCAAAGGCTTTTCCTACGGGTTCCGGCCAGGACGCGGCCCGCATCAGGCGCTAGACGCGCTGACGGCGGGCATCCAATGGAAGCGAGTGAATTGGGTGCTCGATGCGGACATTCGTGGCTTCTTTGACAACATGAGCCACGAGTGGATTATGAAGTTCGTCGAGCATCGCGTGGCCGATCGCCGGATACTTCGCCTCATCCAAAAATGGCTGAAGGCGGGAGTTTCGGAAGATGGTCAGTGGTCGGAGACGAAGCTCGGCACGCCCCAGGGAGCAGTTGTTTCACCGCTGCTTGCCAACGCGTACCTGCATTACGTATTCGACCTATGGGTGGAGGTCTGGCGCAAGAAAGTCGCGAAAGGCGATGTGATCGTCGTCCGTTACGCCGATGATCTTGTGGTGGGCTTCCAACACCGGACGGACGCCGAGCGGTTCCTACCAGAGTTCCGGGAGCGCCTGGCGAAGTTTGGTTTGGAATTACATTCGGACAAGACACGACTGATCGAGTTTGGGCGGTTCGCCGCTCGAGACCGGAAGAAGCGTGGAGAGGGAAAACCAGAGACCTTCACGTTCCTGGGCTTCACCCACTTCTGTGGGCAGCTCACCAACGGGGCCTACATCGTCTGGCGCATTACAGCGAAGAAGCGGATGGTCACGAAGCTCAAAGCCATCAAGGCTGAGCTTCAACGCCGGAAGCATCATCGTACGAGCGAGGTCGGTGCCTGGCTTCGGAAGGCTGTGCTGGGATACTACCAATACCATGCGGTTCCGGGTAACTCGACTCAGTTGCGCATCTTCCAACGTCGCGTTGCTTGTCTGTGGAGGAGCATCCTCGTCCGCCGCAGCCAACGCGCGCAAGTACGATGGGATCGTCTCTCCCCCCTCTTGATCCGATGGATTCCGCAACCCCGTATTCTGCATCCCTATCCCGATGCCCGCTTCGCCGCCACCCATCCCGGGTAAGAGCCGTATGCGTGAACGCGCTTGTACGGATCTGTGCGGGGGGCGATCAGCGATGGTCGTCCCTACCGCGACAGTTGACACTCTCGCTAGAGTCAAGTCCTCAACTTACGAATTGCCTATCTACAATCGTCCCCGTCCACAGTTTCTTGCGCTGGGCGAGGATAGTATGAAACGGAGTGCTTGGTTGCATTGGCTTTTGGCGGCGTACCTATGGCTCATCGCATGGTTTCCTCTCGGCAATTGGAATCGTCAGCGCGAGGGGACCTTGCTTACAGCTCTCCTCGACGGCAAGGGAATCGAGGCCGGAGACTTGGGTTTCTTGGCTTTTGTTTCATTGCCTGCCCTTTTGTTTTGGGTCGCGTATAAGCGAAACAGTTTCTGGTTTGCTCTGTCAGCCTTGACTCTCGACGTTGCTTGGCTGGTGATGCAAATTCAATCCTGGTGGTTTCCGTACATCTTCGGAACGGACAGGAGTTGGCAGCTGGCATACGCCAAAGGTCCTACGACGAAGATTCTGCCTTCTTTCGGCCATCACGTGGCTCCGGACGGCATGCATTTCATGATTCACGTGCT
>Ga0187777_10002003_pt1 | contig 13113 bp, 13 predicted proteins | sample 1015_Q2_SP5_10_M_FD_132416 | JGI IMG/M metagenome (GOLD analysis project Ga0187777, IMG submission 132416) | Tropical peat soil microbial communities from peatlands in Department of Meta, Colombia - 1015_Q2_SP5_10_MG | ecosystem: Environmental > Terrestrial > Soil > Wetlands > Peat | place...
CTGCACCATTGAGCGGCTCGGGCTCGATCGCACGGAAGGTACCCGTGGCGCCCAGATGATCGGCACTCGGGGGCGCTCCCTTCTCGGGCGGTGGTGAATCGGCTGATGCCGGGGTCGCCGAGCCGAGCGCCTCGAGATCCAGCATCGGGTAGGTGCCCGTGGCGCCGGTGCGAGCGCCGCCTGGCTTGAGGAGTACGGCGATACGCACCATGACGGCGCGCACCGGCGCGCCCGTCAGTTTCTCGAGGACTTCGTCGACGACCGACTTGCTGTCGGCGATCACCATCGTGACGCCGACGAGTTGCGCACTCGGGTTGCGTATGGCGAGGAAGAGGCCGACCCCGACGTCCTCGATCGTCAGCCGGTGGAGCGGCAGCGAGGTGTTCGCATTGAGGTGTTCGATCGCTTCATTGACGAGGCTGTGCTCATCCGGGCCGAGCGATCCTTCGTTCAGCCAGAGCACGTTGCCTTCGTAGTCGCAGAGCGCGACCGAGCGTATGCGACGCGAGGAGGGTAACAACTCGCGCAGCTGCTCCCCGAGCGATTCGACCGTCAGCGGTGCGCTCGCCGATGCAGGCTCAGACGCTTCTGCGCCTGATGCAGAGGCAGGCGAGCGCGCGGCCGAAGCTTTCTGTCGCAACGGAGCTCCCCGTCCGGAACTTTGCTCGGGCAGGCCCACCGCCCGGCTTCGCAGTTAGGGTGGCAGCAGAGTCGGACTGGCGCCGTGATTTAACTCGCGTTCCGTTAGCAAAGGGCGACAGCGAGCGCCCGAGCCGTTTGTCATATTTACGAAGCGCAGAGCGATGCGGCGGCGTTGGGTTTTCAGGTCACTTTTCCGGGGAAATACGCGCCCGCAGGGCCGCAGCCCGCGCGCGGCTTCCGACCCGCAGAGGAGCCTCCCGGTGCGTACTGCTACGTCTGGCGCCCGCCGCCGATGTAGTCGGTCTTGCCGAGCTCGACACCAGTGTGGCGCAGGATGTTGTAGGCGGTCGTGACGTGGAAGAAGACGTTCGGGATCGCAAAGTGCTGCAAATAAGGGAGTCCCTTGAACTCGAGCGTGCGCCCACCCGCCGGCACTTTGATGTCGCGCGTCTCTGATCCCTCGAGTGCGCCTGGCGCGACGCTTTTGAGGTAATCGATCGTGCGCGCAATGCGTGTGTGCAGCTGCTCGAAGGTACTCTCGGTGTCTTCAAAGCGCGGCGGTTCCTGCGCGGCAAGTCGCGCGACGGAATTCTTCGCCTGATCGCACGCGATCTGCACCTGGCGGGTGAGCGGCAGCATGTCGGGCGCAAGGCGTGAGGCGAGCAGGAGCGCCGGATCGAACTTGCGTGCCGCTGCGTGGTTCGCTCCCTTCTCGAGGATCCACGAGAGATTGCCGAGAATGTTCGTGAAGACGTCGACTGAGAACGCGTGCATCGAGATTTTCATGGATGTTCCTTCTCCGGGCTGGGACGCCGCGACGAATTCTAGTCGTGAAGGGACTGGCGCGCCTGCTTCTCAGATGAAACAATATGTCACATTCGGGTGACGATTGAGGCCAGCATGAACCTGATCTGGACACCGGCCCAACTCGCGATGCTCGCCAAGGTCGTCGACCTCAATGGATTCTCCGCCGCCGCGCGCGCGCTCGCGGTGCCCAAGGCGGCCGTCAGTCGCGCGGTCGCGGATCTGGAAAAATCCCTCGGCGTTCGCGTGCTTGAGCGCACCACGCGCCGCATCTCGCTCACCTCGGCCGGCCGGCTCCTCTACCCGCACGCGAAGCGGATCGGTGAGGAAACTGCCGCAGCACGCGGGGCGATCGCCAAGCTTCACTCCCCCGAAGCCCGGCCGCTGCGCGTAGTGGCGGATCCGACCTACGGCCGGGTATTGCTCTCTCCGCTCGTGCCGCGCTTTCTCGAGGCGTTCCCGCAGTTGCCGCTCGAGGTCGCACTCGATGCCGAGCAGCTCGCAGGCGCTGAGTGGGACGTCGCGATCCGCACCCGGCCGCCATCGGATGGCGCGATCCTGCAGCGATTACTCGGCGCGCCGCCCGCGCTTCTTTGCGCAACCCCTGCGTATCTCCAGCAGCGCGGTGTGCCCGAGCGGCCCGATGACCTGCGCAGCCATGATCTTCTGACGCCCGACGCGGCGGAACTGCCTGGGTTCCGGCTGCTGCTCGCACGCGGCTCGCAGCGCGCCGAGGTGCCCCTTACGCCGAAACTCGCGGTCGATGATCCCGCGGTGCTGCATGCGGCCACGGCCGCGGGCTTGGGGATCGGGCTCCTGCCCGAGTTTCTCTGCCGGCAGGGACTCGCGACCGGGCGCCTGAAGAGCGTGCTCGCGGAGTGGACCGTTCCTGCGGCGAGCGCGCTCTACGCGCTTTATCCCGCGACGCTCGAATCCGACCCGCGCGTGCAGCAGTTCGTCGACTTCCTGGCTGCGAACATCGTGCCGGCGCTCGCACTCCCCGAGCCCGCGCGCGGACGCGTGACGCCGCTCAAACCGCAGCAGTCCGCCGCGCTCTGACAGCGTACGTGCGCTGCCCCGCTCGAGGGACAGCGCACGCACGGCACTTGGAGCTGAGCGATTACTTGTAGGTCGCGTTCGAGCGCAGCAGATAGTCGCGATGCGGCGTGTCGTCCACCATCGACTCGAAGGTCGGACTGATCAGCGAGTTGGCCCTGATCGCATCGCGCAGCGCCGCGTTCACCTTGTCGAGACCCTCGGCGCTCGAGCAGATGTAGGCCAGGTAAAAATGGTCGGGCGATTCGGTATGAATCGCCTCCTGGTCCACCTCGTATTCGACGATCGAGCCGTCCGCGAGCAGCTTCTCGAAGAACGGCACGAACACGCTCTTGCTGAGCATCTCGACCGCGTTCTGCGGCGCAGCCGCCTTGAGCAGGTAGGTCCCGACGTGCGTGTAGGCGCCTTTGTATGAGCCCGGACGCCAGTTGTAGAAGCGGCTCACGTACATGCCATCCCAGTGCTTGGTTGCGCTCTCGAGGACCGGAGCGGTGGCGCTGCCGGCCTTGTAGAACGTATCGAGCACGGTCAGGAGTCCCGCCATCGAGTGCGACTGCCACCAATCGTCGTGCGTGTAGCCTTCCGCCTGGTGCACGAGATTCTCATCGTTGCCATAGGCGATGATCGTGCCGCTGGCGAGTGCCGCATCGAGCGTTTTCTGATCGGCGGCGCTGTTCTTGGCCATATCGCCCCACTTCGGGCGCGGAATCACCCAGAACCCCTCGTAGGTGTAGAGCGGCTGCTTTTCCTTGGCCTCCGCGCTCTGCGCCGAAGCGGGCGTCGCGGCACCCGCGCCGAGTGCGGCGGCGCAGGTGAGCAACGCAAGGAACTTGCGTGCGGTCGTATTCATGGCGTCTCCCCCACTGGTTGTGCCGAAGGCTCTTGTTTTTGGCTTCGGCGCGGGCAGTATACCTTCAGGTGTGTCAGCCCGCGGCTCACACGAACCGCACGCTGCATCCGGGAGGGGGATCGTCATGTACCGCGCACCGTTGCGTGAGATGCGCTTCGTGCTCGAGGAGCTCCTCGGCGCAGGCAGCCTCGCGAAATCCGCCGAGTTCGCTGACTACTCGGATGAGCTCTCGCAGTCGGTGCTCGCGGAAGCGGCGCGTTTCGCCGAAAGCGTGCTCGAGCCGCTCAACCGAACGGGTGACATCGAGGGGGCGCGCTGGACGCCGACGGGCGTCGTCACCGCACCGGGATTTCGCGCGGCCTATGCCGAGTTCGTCGCGAGCGGCTGGCCGGCGCTTGGCGCCGAACCGGCCTACGGTGGCCAGCATGCCCCGCGCGTGCTCGTCACGGCGATAGGTGAGTTCTGGGGCTCGGCGAACCTCGCTTTCAAGTTAGGTCCGATGCTCACACACGGCGCGGTGCACGCGCTCGAGCTCTGCGGCTCGAGCGCGCAGAAGCAGACGTTTCTCCCCAAGATGGTGAGCGGTGAGTGGACGGGCACGATGGTGCTCACCGAGCCCCAGGCGGGGTCCGATCTTGGGCTGATCCGCACCCGCGCGGTGCCCCATGGTGATCACTACCGGCTCTTTGGCCAGAAGATCTTCATCACCTGGGGCGATCACGACTTCACCGCGAACACGATCCACATGGTGATCGCCCGCATCGATGGCGCGCCGCCCGGGACGCGGGGCATCTCGCTCTTCGTCGTGCCGAAGGTGCTACTAAATGCGGACGGCTCACTCGGTGCGCGCAACGACGTGCGCTGTCTTTCGATCGAACACAAGCTCGGGATCCACGCAAGCCCGACCTGCGTACTCGCCTTCGGCGAGAAGGAAGGCGCTGAGGCCTACCTCATCGGTGAGCCGGGTCGCGGCCTCGAGTACATGTTCATCATGATGAATAGCGCGCGGCTGTCAGTCGGAAGCGAGGGTTACGCGGTCGGCGAGCGCGCGCTGCAACGGGCGAGCGAATGGGCGCGGACCCGTGTGCAGGGCAAGCCGCCGGTGGCTGCGGCCAAGGGTCCCGTGCCGATCATCAATCATCCCGACGTCAAGCGCATGCTTCTCATGATGAAATCGCAGACCGAGGCCTCGCGCGCGCTCACCCTCTATAACGCCTTTCAGTTCGATGTGGCCGCGACCAGCAGTGATGACAAGGTGCGGAGCGCCACGCAAGCGCGCGGCGAGCTCCTCACCCCGATCATCAAGGGCTGGTGCACCGAGATCGGCAATGAGGTGGCTGCGATCGGCGTGCAGGTGCACGGCGGCATGGGGTTCATCGAGGAGACCGGCGCCGCGCAATACATGCGCGATGTGCGGATCACCACCATCTACGAAGGAACGACCGGCATCCAGTCGAACGATCTCATCGGCCGCAAGCTCGCCCGTGATCATGGCACCGCGATGACCGAGCTGCTGAGCGACATCAAGCGCGACCTCGAGGGACTCGCGATCGAGGATCCATCGGTTGAGACGACGCGCCGGGCGGCGCTCGAAGGCGTCGGTCTCCTCGCCGGCGCGACGCGCGCGCTCCTCCTCACGCTCGCCTCGCGCCCCGATGCGGGGCTTGCGGTCTCGGTGCCCTACCTCAAACTCTGCGGATACGTGCTCGGCGGCTGGCTGCTCGCGAAGTCGGCGGCGATCGCCGCTTCCAAGGCGGATGGCGCCGATCGGGCGTTCTACGAAGCGAAGGTTCACACCGCGGCGTTCTACGCCGCGCAGGTCTTGCCGCTCGCAGCTGCGCTCGCACGCGTCGTCGAGCGGGGCGGACCGAGCGTCGTGGAAACGGACGCGGCACTCATCTAGGCCGCATGAACCGGCGCGAGCTGCTCGCGGGAGGGATGAAGACGATGGCGCTCGCGGCGCTCGCTTCACGCGCTCGTGGTGCGGCGGAGGCGCCGATCGTCAGGCGCATCCCCTCGAGCGGCGAGGAGCTCCCGGTTGTCGGACTTGGCACTTCGAGAACGTTCGAGGTCGGCGCATCGAGCACCGAGCGCGCTTCGCTCGAGGAGGTGCTCGAGGCGTTCTTCGCCCAGGGTGGCCGCCTCATCGACACCTCGCCCATGTACTCGAGCGCCGAGGAGGTACTCGGCGCTCTCATGACGCCGCCGATGCATGCCCGGGCCTTTCTGGCCACCAAGGTGTGGACGCGGGGACAGCGCTCCGGGATCGAGCAGATGACCCATTCGGCGCAACTCCTCAAGACACAGCGGCTCGATCTCATCCAGGTGCATAACCTCCTCGATCTCAGCACGCAGCTCAAGACGCTGCGCAGCTGGAAGGACGAGGGGCGTGTCCGCTACATCGGCGTCACGCACTACACCGTGAGCGCGCAGCCCGAGCTCGCGCGGGTACTCGAGCGCGAGCGGCTCGATTTCGTGCAGTTCAACTACTCCCCCGTAACGCGCGATGCGGAGTCGCGCCTCCTGCCCCTCGCCCAGGAGCGCGGCGTTGCGGTACTCGTCAACCGACCCTTCGAGGACGGGGCGCTCTTTGAGCGCGTGCGCGGCAAGCCCCTGCCCGGGTGGGCGGGCGAGATCGATGCGGCGAGCTGGGGCCAGCTCGCACTCAAATACATCGCCGCCAACCCCGCGGTGACCTGCATCATTCCGGCGACCGCGAAGGTTGCGCATCTCAACGATAATCTCGCCGGTGGCCGCGGCCGGCTGCCCGATATGCATCAGCGCGAGCAGATCGCCAAAGCCTTTGCCTGAGAGAGCATCGGTCGCAATGGCTGTCAGGACGACGTGGCACCAAAGTGATTGTTAGTGACCATGTTTTGTGCCACGCCACGACGTCTAACTGCGGGTATGCGACAAAAACATAGCAAGACCTCCGTTAGCGTCTCGGAGCGCGCAGTCTAAATCGCTCCGGTTCGTTCAGACTTTCGAGAAACAGCCGCCGCTCCCCGGGGGTGAGTGCGGCCCAGTCGCGTTTCTTGCGGTAACTGCGACGCAGTTGCCGATCGCTCACCTGCGCGCACGCACGGCTCGCCTTCGGCCATTTGCCGGGGAGCCGCCGGGTAACACCGCGTCGTAGGAAGTCCACGACCGCAGCGGCGACCAAGGGATCCCGCGTGAGATCACTGTGCGCGACCTTCGCATATGCATTCGGGACGCCTTCGAGCACCGCACTGGCGGTCGGCACCGTGCCATCGCCGTGCGGAGTAACCGTGTACAGAAAGTCATCGCTCCGTTGTCTTGCCGCCGTGACCGTGTGAACGCCGACGCCGGCAATCACGGCGAAGCGTTCATCGGGAGGTGCGAGGAGCGCTCGCGCGGCGCGCGCTGCCTTTAGAAGCTCCGCACGCGGGCGTGGCCCTGCGGCAGGCCACGCGGCGGGATCGAAAAAATCCAGGGGACTCGTCGGCAGGAGGTCGTAGAGGCTCGCAAAGGTGTTGAAGGTCTCGGCCGCGAGGTTTTCCGCGGACGTCCGCGCATCGAGTTGCGCGATCTTACGCACGACGATGTACGTGCCGCGCAGCGCCTGCAGCGCCGCGAAGGAACCGCCACTCGGGGTTCCGAGCAGTACCAGCCGTTTGACGGACTCGGTGCCTGGCAGGGCGAGCGCGACGCGGCTCACGAGTCCGCCCATGCTGTGCGCGACGATCGCGATGCGCTCCACCCCGGCACCGCGCAGCCGCTCGGCGAATGCACGGCCGATATCGGCGACCGGGAGTCGCCAGTCGTAGTCATAGAACTCGGCGGCGAAGCCGTGCGCCCGCAGGTAGAGCTTGAGTCGCAGGTAAGAGAAGAGCACGACGCCAAGCGGCACGATGTGCGCGAGTCCCCCAACGCGCAGTGCGGCGAGGCGCCCGAGCTCGATATCGATCGGGTCAAGCCAGAGAATGTCGTGCGGCAGCGGCGAGGGGCGCAGGAGACCGAGCTGCGAGCCCATGATGCCGGGTACGACGAACACCCGTAAGAGTGGATCGGCAAGGGGCGTACGCTCGGCGCGGCGCGCGAGCGCGGCGAGTTCGCGGTACTCGCGTGTACCGAAGTAGGCGATGAGTTCGCGTCGCTGTGCGCCGCTCGCGAGCGCACGTTCGACCTCCACGTCGGTCAACGTGAAGCGATCGTACGGGGTGATGCGATCGCGTGCGAAATCGGAGGAAGTCACGCGCGCGTCTCCCGTGGACGTTTACTCAGCCGTGAGCGCCCGAACGCGCGCCTTGGCCTCGACGCTTGCGCCGCCCTCGAGGAGGATCACGAGCGGCACCTCCTCGCCCACCGTGAGCGGGTGCGCGAGCGGCTCGAGCATCACGTGCAGCCCTCCCGGTGCGAACGTCACGGTTTCCCCGGGCGCGATGCGCAGTGTCTCGCGCGGTCGCATCGTCGATTGTCCATTGAGCGTCTGTGTCTCATGGATCATCGCGTGAGGGGCGATGGGCGAGCGGACGCCGACGATCACGAGGGGTTCCCGCCCATTGTTGCGCAGCGTGAGATAGGCAGCGGCGACATCTGTCCCGGGGACCGCGCGGATCCAGGCATCGAGCACCGCAAGTGCTGCCGCAGGCGCGGCGTTCGCGGCGGCCGCGCAGTGCAAGCTGAGGCCGGCGGCCAACAACGCGGCGGGATGTTGCAAAAGACTGTTCCTGTGAGCGCGGCGGGTGGCGCCGCGCGCGGCAATTATGCCAGACACGCTTGGGAGGGCCGACTATGATGCGAGCGCTCCATGAGAAAGCATGCAGATGTTTCTGAGATTCGTGCGCTCAGCGCGCTTTTGGCCGGTGCACTTGCGATCGGCAGCGCGGGAATCTTTGTGCGCGTGTCGGAGACGGGTCCCACCGCGACTGCGTTCTGGCGAGGATTTCTGGCGCTGCCCTTGCTTGCGGTGTGGGCGCTCTGGGAGCGGCGGGGAAGAAACGGCCGGCCGGAACCCGCAAGCCTGCGCGATCCGTTGCTCTTTTGGGGCGGGGTGTTCTTCGCCGGGGATCTGGCGCTCTGGCATGCCTCGCTCCTCCTGACCTCCATCGCCGCCTCCACGCTCGAAGCCAACTGCGCCCCGCTCCTCGTGACGCTCCTCGCCTGGATGCTCTGGGGCGAGCGGCCGAAGCCCGCCTTCCTCTTCGCACTGCTGCTCGCCTTCGGCGGCATGCTCCTCATCATTGCCCCGAAGCTCGGCGGGGGGAGTCACGCGCTCCTTGGCGATGCGCTCGGACTTGGCACCGCGGTTTTTTATGCTGCCTACATTCTCGCCATCGCGCGCGTGCGCGAGCGTCATGGCACGGGCGTCGTGATGTTCGCTACGACAGTGATCTTCACGCTCCTCCTCCTGCCACTCGCCCTCACGCAGCGATTCTTTCCCGTGACCGCCCACGGCTGGATGCTGCTCTTTGGAATCGCCCTCTCGGCACAGGTCCTCGGACAGAGCCTGATTGCGTATGCGCTCGCGCACCTGCCGCCCACCTTCGGTGCCGTCGGGCTCTACGTGCAGGTCGTTGCCGCAGCGGTCTACGCCTGGGTACTCCTCGGCGAGCGCCTCGGCCCTGTGCAGATCGCCGGTGGGGTGGTGGTGCTCGTCGCCATCGCGCTCGCACGCCGAGCACGCCGGGCGGACTTGCTGCGCGAGCCGCCTGAGCGAGCTCAGGCGCAACGCGCCTCGATCCAATCGAGCGCCTCGCGCCAGAGCGAGTCCCTGTGACGTTCGGCGAAGAAGCCGTGGTGACCTATAGCGCGCGCGCCGACGTCCGCCGGCCGCGTCCAGCGCCGTTCGATCGGCGCGTTTGAATAGTAGGAAAGCAGAGCTTCGACAGCCCGCGGGGTCGCGATCGGGTCATCGGTGAAGCCGAGCACGAGGATCGGTGCGCGCATGGCGCCGAAATCGCTGCCTCGCAAATCGCCATCGAGATCGATGCCAAAGTAGCTCCGATTGAGGCACCAGCGCCGCCACTGTAGCCACACCCCCCGCGGCAGGTCGTCGCCGCGCCAGAAGACACCGCGCGGCACATAGCCGTGCAGGCGCAGCATGAGCGGACCGTGCACCTTCCACCAGTAGAGCGCCGCATAACGAAAGGGCGCCCGGTGCAGCCGCCAGTAGCCCGTGGAGGTCGCGACCAGAAGATGCGCCTGCGCGCGCGAGTGGTTGTACATGCAGCCGATCAGCTGACCGCCGACGCTATGGCCCACGGTGACGAGGGGCAGCTGCGGGAAGCGCGCGGCGAGCGCATCGAGCGCTGCCGGCATGTCGAGCATGCCCCAGTCGCTCATCCGCGCGCTTTCTTCGGTGAGAGGCTGTATCGCGTTCGCGCCTGCGCCGCGGTAGTCATAGACGAGCGTGTGAAAGCCGCGCTCGGCGCTGTAGCTCGCGAACTTGAGATAGAACTCGCGCCGAAAGCCGGTCGCCGCATTCATGAGCACGGTGCCGCGCGGCGCAATGGCCCGCAGGAGGAGCCCGCCGAGCGAGCGGCCATCACGCGCGCTGAAGCTGATCGGCTCCCCCGCTGCGCCGATGGCACTCATCGGGCGTGTTCGCTGATCAGCTCCGAGAGTGCCTCGATCGCCGCGCGGCGGGCGGTCGTCTTGCGCCACACCGCCCCGATGTGGCGCACCGGGGTCGGTTTGGCGATCGGACGCAGCACGATGCCGCGGGCGTTGCGGTACGCGCCGCGGCTTGCAAACTCGGGGAGCAAGGTCACCCCGGCTCCCGTTGCCACCATCTGGCGGAGGGTCTCGAGGCTGGTCGCGCGAAAGTCCTGCGGGTCGCGGACACCGACGCCGCTACAGACCTCGAGCGCCTGATCGCGCAGGCAGTGCCCCTCTTCGAGGAGGAGCAGCGTCTCGCCCTTGAGGTCCCCGATGCGCACGCTCTGGCGCGCACTGAGCGGATGACGCTCGGGAAGCGCCACGTTGAACGCTTCGCTATAGAGTTCGCGGGCCTCAAGTCCGGCAAGGTCGACGGGCAAGGCGAGGATGCCGACGTCGAGCTCCCCGGCCCGCAGTTTCTCGAGCATCGGAGCGGTCCGGTACTCATAGAGACGCAATTCGAGCCGCGGCAGGGCCTTACGAATCGCAGGCGCGACAGTCGGCAGCAGGTAGGGACCGATCGTCGGCAGGAGCGCAACGCGCAGCTTCCCGGCGAGGGGGTCGCGCTGGGTGCGCGCCAGCGCCACGACCTCCTCGCTCGCCTCGAGGATACGGCGTGCGCGCGCGACGATCTCCTCGCCCGCCGCGGTGAGGGAGACGTTGTGGGGTGCGCGCTCGACGAGCTGCACGCCGAGCACCTGCTCGAGTTTCTTGAGCTGCGCGGAGAGCGTCGGCTGGCTGACGAAGCAGCGCTCGGCCGCGCGCCCGAAATGGCGGCAGTCCGCCACGGCGACGAGATAGCGCAGGTCCTTGAGCTTGAGCTCCATATACAAAAACTATCGAAAAGATAAAATCAATTGATTGGAATAATAGCAGGTCCGTCCCCATGATGGGTGGCATCAGGCAGATCAACCACGGAGTCCCCCATGTTAGGCGTCGGTCAACGGTTCCCCCACTTTGCGCTTACCGGAGTCGTCTCGAACGATGCGGTCGCGGCGTTCAAGCCCTTTACAGATCAGAGCTTCGCCGGCAAGTGGCAGGTCGTCTTTTTCTGGCCCAAGGATTTCACGTTCGTATGTCCCACTGAGATCGCCGCCTTCGGCAAGCTCGACAAGGAGTTCCGTGCTCGTGACGCGCAGCTGCTTGGCGTCAGCATCGACAGCGAGTACGTGCATCTCGCCTGGCGGCGCGAGAAGGAGGAGCTCCGCAACCTCCCCTTCCCGATGCTCGCTGACATAAAGCGCGAGCTCTCGGGTTCCCTCGGTATCCTTGATCCCGAAGCGGGCGTCGCCCAGCGCGCCACCTTCATCGTCGACCCCGAGGGCGTGATCCGCTTCGTTTACGTGACGGATCTGAGCGTCGGCCGCAGCCCCGAGGAAGTGCTGCGCGTGCTCGATGCGCTGCAGACCGATGAGCTCTGCCCCTGCAACTGGCAGCAGGGTCAAGAGACCCTCAAGGCGGCCTGAGATGAGAACTCTCGAAAGCATTCGCGAGACGCTGCCGGGCTACGCGCGCGATCTGGCACTCAATCTCGGCACCGTGCTCACGAGCGCAGGGGCGCCTGGGCTCAGCGAGCGGCAGATCTGGGCGGTGGCGCTCGCCTCCGCCGCGGCCTCACGCAATGCCGCGTTTACCCGAGATCTGCAGGCCCTCGCCGCGGAGCACCTCGACGCCGCGCATGTGAGCGCGGCGCACGCGGCCGCCGCCCTCATGGCGATGAACAACGTCTACTACCGATTCGTCCACCTCGTCGAGGACGCGGAGTACGGGAAACTGCCGGCGCGTTTGCGGATGAACGTACTCGGGAATCCTGGGATCGCCAAAGCGGATTTCGAGCTCCTGTCGCTCGCCGTCTCGGCGATCAACGGTTGCGGCAGCTGTATCGCCTCACACGAGCGGCAGCTGCGCCAGCATGGCCTTGCGCGCGAGGCCGTACAGAGCGCGGTACGCATCGCGGCGACCGTGCATGCAGTCGCGCGGGTGCTCGAGAGCACGAGCGGCGAGCAGATTGAGCGGGCGGCGGCAGCCTGAGCCGCCCTGCTCACCCGATCGCGTAGAGCTCCCCGTCCCAGCTGCCGAAAAAGAGCGAGTCGCCGTCGGGTGACTCGCCCCATCGTCGGAGGGGCACGCTTCGGCGCGCTGCGCCAGCCTGCGACTCTTCTGGCGGGGTCGAGTGCTGTCATTCATGATGCCGCGAATCAAGAAGCGAACGGGAGCCGACCATCCCCGGTTGGATGCGACGAACCTTGCTTGCAGCGGGTGCCGCACTCGCCGCGCTCGCTCTCGCGGCGGCATCGCGGACGGTGACGGACGATTCGGGTCGCGAGGTCGCGGTGGCCCCACCGCCGCTGCGTATCGTGAGCCTCTCACCCGGGGGCACCGAGACGCTGTTCGCGGCGGGCGCGGGCGCGCAGGTGATTGCGACCGTCGAATATTCTGACGAGCCGCCCGCAGCGCGCGCCGTGCCGCGCATCGGTGATGTGGCTGCCATCGACCTCGAGCGACTCCTTGCGCTGCGGCCGGATGTGATCGTCGCCTGGCCCGGGGGTGGCAATCCCGCGCAGCGCGCGCGCATCGCGGGCCTCGGCATCCCCGTATACGAGCAGGAGGTGGTGAGGCTCGCGAGTCTCCCCGCTTCTGTGCGGCGACTTGGGGCGCTCGCGGGTACGGGATCCGCGGCCGAGCGCTCAGCCGCGGACATCGAGGCACGCCTCGCCTCGCTCAAACAGAGTTACGGCGCGGGTGCGGGCCGGCGACCGAGCGTACTGCTGCAGATCTGGGACCGTCCCATTTATACCGTCGGTGGCGAGCACCTGATGAGCGATGCGCTCGCGCTCTGCGGCACACGTAACGTATTCGAGGACCTGCGCGAGGCCTCGCCCATCGTGAGCACCGAGGCGGTGATCGAGCGCAACCCGGACATCATCATCGCCGCTGGGCCACCGGGCGAAGGCGCGCGTTGGCTCGCGGACTGGAAGCGCTTCCCGAGTCTCGCCGCCGTGCGCAACGGCCGCCTAGTGGCGTTCGACGACCAGGCGCTCAGCCGTCTGGGTCCGAGCGTGATCGGGGCGACCGGAGAACTCTGCCGGGTGCTTGCGCCCTTTACTCGCGGAAGTTATTGAACTGCAGCGGCACGCCGA
>Ga0187777_10002004_pt1 | contig 13111 bp, 10 predicted proteins | sample 1015_Q2_SP5_10_M_FD_132416 | JGI IMG/M metagenome (GOLD analysis project Ga0187777, IMG submission 132416) | Tropical peat soil microbial communities from peatlands in Department of Meta, Colombia - 1015_Q2_SP5_10_MG | ecosystem: Environmental > Terrestrial > Soil > Wetlands > Peat | place...
ATCGGAGCTCACCTCTGCGCGGCGCCGTCGGAGATCGTCCGCATCTACTCGACGAGTGGTACGACCGGGACGCCGAGCTACATCCCACTGACGGCCCGCGATCTCGAGGACTGGGTCACGGGGTCGGCTCGCAGCTATGCGGCGTCCGGCGTCTCGAAGGGGGAGAGGATCGTCTCGACGTACAACGCCGGGCCGTTCGTGGCAGGCGCCGCCCTTGCGGCCTTCGACCGCATCGGCCTCTCCCACGTTCCGCTCGGGACAGGGAACACCGAACGCCTGCTCGCGGCGATCGAGCTGCTTCGCCCTGAGGCGGCGGTCCTCACTCCCTCCTACGCGGCGCACGTGGTCGAGGCCGCCGCTGCGCGAGACTTCGACCTCCAGGGCTCGAGCGTGAAACGTGTCCTCGTGGCGGGCGAGCCCGGCGGCGGCGAGCCGGCGTTTCGCGCGCTACTCGAGGAGGGCTGGGGCGCGAAGGTCACCGAGGCGATGGGAATCGGGGACGTCGGGGTTTCGCTCTGGGGCGAATGCGAAGAGCAGGACGGGATGCATCTCGGCGCTCGAGGGTTCGTTCACGCCGAGCTGATCGACCCCGAGACGGGGGCGGTTCGCCGGCTTGCAGACGGCGCAAGCGGCGAGCTCGTCCTCACGCACCTGCGCCACCGCGCGGCACCGCTTCTCCGCTTTCGCACGCGCGACCACGTCGAGGTCCGCTGGGGCACATGTGCGTGCGGGCGGACGGCGCCACGGATTCGCTGTGTCGGGAGGACCGACGACATGCTGATCGTGCGCGGCGTCAACGTCTTCCCCTCTGCCGTGCGCGAGGTCGTGAGCCAGTTCGCGCCGCAGGTCAGCGGCCACCTGGTGATCAGGCCCGACGCGGTCGGCGTGAAGCAGGAGCCGCCGCTGCCGGTGACGGTCGAGCTCGCGCGCGACGTCCAGGCCGCCCCGGCGCTGGCCGAGTCGATCCGTGAGAGACTCCGGAGCGTATTGGTGGTGCAGACACGGGTCGAGCTCGTTCCCTGGGGAACCCTCCAGCGGAGCGAGTGGAAGTCGAAGCTCGTCGAGCGCTAGTCGGGGAGAGTCGATGAGGAAGCTCCAGAGTCAAGGTGTCCACCACATCACGATCGTCGGAGCCGACCGCCAGACGTCGATCGACTTCTGGGAGGGCGTGCTCGGGATGCCGTTCGTGTTCGAGCAGCCGAATCTCGACAACGAGGGGGAGAGCCACCTCTACTTCGACCCCGGCGACGGCCGGCTGATCACCGTGTTCACGGACGAGTCGCGGGTGCCGCAGCCGAACGCGACTCCGCGAGAGCCGGGCCAGGTGCACCACCTCGCCTTCTCGCTCTCGCAAGCCACGTTCGCTCAGTCAGTGGAGCGGCTCGACGAGCGCGGCATCCGCCACTCGGGCGTCAAGGACAGAGGGTTCATGGACTCGATCTACTTCGACGACCCGCTCGGTCTCCTGATCGAGCTCGCGTCCTATCGCTTCGAGCCTCCGTTCGGCTCGACGCACTCCGACGTTCTGCTCGAGGCGCACCGCCTTCGGCTCGAGCGCGGCGACCACCACATCGACCGGGAGCACCTCGCAGACGCGATCGAGCGGCTCGTCGCCCGGTCCCGCGAGTCGCTCTCGGACGACCGCTCGCCCAAGGATCCGTACCTGCAACCGCAAGCGTCGACCACCGGAGGATGAGATGGCCTCGCACTCGTTGAGCATCCTGAAGCCCAGCGTCAACAACCTCTCGACCCGGATCTTCGTCCGGGCGGCCGAGCTCGACTTCGACGAGACCGACATGTGGGGTCACAAGGGGACGCCCGAGTTCCTCGCCAAGGATCCGGCCGACCTCACCCCGCTGCTCGAGGAGGAGGGGCTGCCGAACGGCGCTCTCTGGGAGAGCTGCGCGATCATGCAGTACCTCTGCAACCGGCACGGCCTCGAGCAGTTCTACCCGTCCGATCCGGGCGAGCGGGCCATGGTCGACAGCGCGATGTTCTACCTCATCGGAACGCTCTATCCAGTCGTCGCGCGCGCGACGTATCCAACGCTCGGGTTCCCGCAGTACGCGGGCGAGGTGGGATCGTCCGAGGCCGACGACGAGCTGAAGGCGCAGGCCGCGCGCGACGCCGCCGCCGCGATCGCGCGGCCACTCGAGGTCTACCGTGAGTTCTTCCTCTCCGACAGGCAGTTCATCGGCGGTGACTCGCCCTCGATCGCCGACATCCGCCTCGCCGCCACCCTCGAGTTCCTCGCCGCGATCGACTACGCGCTCCCGTCGTGGGCTGTCGACTACCAGGCGAGGATCGAGTCGGCGCTCGGCGATGCGTACTCCGAGCCCGCGCAGGACGTCCGAGACTACGTCGCGTACGTGAAGTCCCAGGCCGCCTAGCGGAGCTAGTACGGAACAGGAGGGGGAGCGTGGGCCGAGCCGAGCGCCGCGCGGTGCGGGCTGATGGAGCGGGCTTGGATCAGAACTGATCCGGTGACTCGACCGCCTCGGCCAACGTGATCTGCGGCTCGCTCCGCGCTCCCGCCTCCTCCATCAGCTTCGGGATGTCCGCGTTCGTCTGGAAGAAAGCCTGGAACGCCTCGGCTGTCTCCCACTCGTCGACCGCGAGGATGTAGCCGTCGCCCACGCCGAAGCGGTGATGGATCGCGCCGCGGGACCTGGCATCGTCGGCGATCGTGCGGAACCGATCCGGATCGCGAGCCATGATGTCCCGGAACTTGTCGGTGTCGCCGTGTACGAGGATCGTGACGAGCACGCTCATGTGGAGACCCCTTCCGTCGGTGGAGCGAACCGTGCAATCGTAGTGCGTCGCACCGGGGCGGGCGTCCGTCTACCGTACGCGTTCACATGCCCGGCAGGCGAGGAGCCGATCGCGCGACGTTCCGCGTCGGTGTCACCCGCGACTTGCGCGGCTCGGACGGGAAGCCGTTCGCGGACATCGGACTCGACACGCTCGACGGGCACGACGAGATCAGCTGGGCCTTCCTCGCCGAGGATGCCGACGTCCTCACGCCGGAGCTCGTGGCTGGTTTCGACGCGCTCTTCGTCGGCCGGCCGGCCGTTCCGGCAGAGTCCGTCGAGCGCAACGACGACCTGACCCTTCTGGCGCGTTGGGGGGTCGGATTCGAGAAGATCGACGTCGCCGCCTGTACCCGGAATGGCGTTGCGATCTCGCTCGCGCCGGATGGTGTGCGCCGACCGGTTGCCGTGGCTGCGCTGACGCTCGTTCTCGCGCTGAGCCAGAACCTCGTCCGCCTCGACCGACTCACGCGTGCCGGCCGGTGGGACGAGCGGCGGAGCCTGATCGGCATGGGGCTCGTCGGGCGGACGGTCGGAATCGTGGGGCTCGGGAACATCGGCGGAGAGCTCGTACAGCTGCTCGCGCCGTTCGACGTCGACGTCATCGCTTCCGACCCATGGGTGGACGAGACTGCTGCTGGTGCGTTCGGCGCCATGCTCGTCTCGCTCGACGAGCTCCTCGCCCGCTCCGACTTCGTCGTCCTCCTCTGCCCGCTCACCGAGACGACGCACCACCTTGTCGACGCAGACGCTCTCGCCGCGATGCGGCCCGGCGCGTTTCTCGTCAACGTCTCGAGAGGCGGGGTCGTCGACCAGCAAGCGCTCGGCGATGCGCTCGCGAACGGGGTGATCCGAGGCGCCGGAATCGACGTCTTCGAGCACGAGCCCCTTCGGTCGGACGATCCGCTCCTCGCGCTCGACAACGTGATCGTGACGCCGCATGCTCTGTGCTGGACCGACCAGTGCCTTCGCGACTGCGGGGTGAGCGCTTGGCTCAGCGTGCTCGCGGTTGTCGGAGGGCGCGCGCCGGATCGTCTCGCTGACCGCTCGGTGCTCGAAAACTGCCGGTTCCAGGATGCGTTGCGCCGCCGCGCCGACCTGGTCGCCACGGATTTGCCCGGTTAGGCTGGTCAGATGGAGGACGCTCGTGGCGGGCGTGTGCGGGGCCGCGTCAAGTCCGTGCAGGACTGGCTTGCCCGTCGCGCGGACAGTTCGGTCGGGCGGCTCTCCCTGCAGTGGTTTCGCGCCTACTTCGAGGCGAGTCGCAATTCGGGTTGTGCGATCACGGTGTACTCCGTGCTCTCCGTGCTGCCCGCGGCGCTCGTGTTTCTCGCGGTGCTCCATCCTGGAACGGGCGTGAACGCGTTCGCTGAGCGGCTCGTCGACCACATGCACCTGACTGGCTCGAGCGCAGATCTCGTCAGAAGCAGCTTCGGGACGACGTCGTCGAACGCGCTGGGCGCGTCGATCGCCGTGGCGATCACGTTCCTCCTCTGGGGAATCGGCATCGGACAGATCTACCAGGACGTCTTCGCGCGGGCGTGGCGCGTCTCGCTCGGATCGCTCGCTGCCGACCAGGGCATGTTCGCCGTGTTCTTCTTCGTCTTCGCCGGCTCGTGGGCGGCGGTCGTGATCTCCTCCGAGAGGCTTCGTGCGGCGGGCTGGCTCGTCCTCGTGCCCGTCTGGATGATCTGCTCCGTCGTCTTCTGGGTGGCGGTGCCCTACCTCCTCCTGCACCGAAAGATCGGCATTCGGGCGCTGCTCCCGGGTGCGCTGCTCTCGTCGATCGTGATCGGCGGCACGATTGCGACGTCGCCGCTGTTCATGGGACCCTCGCTCAACGAGAACGGGCGGATCTTCGGATCGTTCGGGGTGGTGGCGACAGTGATCGGCTACATCTTCATAATGCTTACGATGTCCCTCGTTTGCGGGGTTTTTTCGCCTGTGTGGGCGGAGTGGCGCCGGAGCGAGAAGGCCCGGGGCGAGAAGGCCCCGGACAGGAAGGAAGGGGTCGGTGGAGGGGATGTCGTCAGGGGGACGGCTGACCTGCCCGAAACTGGGGGAGAAGCGGAGGTGAGCGGTTCGTGAGTCAGGACGTGTCATCGGTCGGGGTTGTGCCCGAGCAGGTCCCGCCACTGCCGAAGGCGGAGCATTTCTCGCTCGAGGAGAGAGTCGCGCGTGGGAAGGCCGCACGTGCGGAGGTACCGCGGAGGTCGCACGCCGAATGGGAGCCGAATCCTCACCGGCCGGATCCGGTGGAGCTCCTGGAGTCCCAGGCGCAGAGTCGGGTACCGGAGCTCGTGCCGATCCGCTACGGGCGGATGCTCGTCTCGCCGTTCACGTTCTATCGCGGGGCGGCCGCGATCATGGCGTCGGACCTGTCGGGCGGCCCACGCACCGGACTACACACGCAGCTTTGCGGCGACGCGCACCTCTCCAACTTCGGGGCGTTCGCCGCGCCGGACCGGCGGATCATCTTCGGCGTCAACGACCTCGACGAGACGCTGCCGGGTCCGTTCGAGTGGGACGTCAAGCGTCTCGTCGCCAGCTTCGCCGTCGCGGGCCGCGATCGCGGTTTTTCGGAGGACGAACGGGCCAAGGTCAACACGATGGTGGGCCAGTCGTACCGGACTGCGATGCGCGAGCTCGCGTCGATGAAGACGCTCGACTTGTGGTACGCCCGTCACGAGGTGGACGAGTTGATCGCGCGCTATTCGGGAACGGTGTCGGCGGAGCAGCGTAAGCGCGCGGAGCGGAATCTCGAGCGCGCCCGGACGAAGGACAGCCTGAAGGCGTTCGGGAAGCTGACGCGGATGGTGGACGGTCAGCCGCGCATCGTCAGCGATCCGCCGCTGATCGTGCCGCTCGACGAGCTCGTGCCGCCGGACCAGGCGGTGGAGGCCCACGACAGGCTCCGGACGATCATCCGCTCGTACCGCCGGACGCTCACCGGCGACCGCCGTTGGCTGCTGGAGCGGTTCCGCTACGTCGACGCGGCGCGCAAGGTCGTGGGCGTCGGGAGCGTCGGCACCCGCGCCTGGATCGTCCTCATGCTCGGCCGCGACGACGAGGACCCGCTGTTCCTCCAGGCGAAGGAAGCCCAGGCGTCGGTGCTCGAGCCGTACCTCGGCAAGAGTCACTACGCGAACCATGGACAGCGGGTCGTGGAGGGCCAGCGGCTGATGCAGGCAGCGAGCGACATCATGCTCGGCTGGCTGCGGGCGCGAGGCATCGACGGGATCGAGCGGGACTTCTACGTCCGCCAGTTGTGGGACGCCAAGGGATCCGCGCTCGTCGAGCTGATGGAGCCGAACGCGATGGTCGTCTACGCGGACATGTGCGGGTGGGCGCTCGCGAAGGCGCACGCTCGCTCGGGCGATGCCGCCGCGATCGCCAGCTACCTGGGCGCGAGCGACGTCTTCGACAAGGCGATGGCGGAGTACGCGGAGATCTACGCCGACCAGAACGAGCGGGACTACGACGCGCTCAAGCAGGCTGTCGAGTCGGGACGGGTGACGGCCCTGGCAGGTCTCTAGCGGGGCCCGCGGGAGCGGAGGGAAGCTTTCGCGAACGCGGCGCTGAGGACGAGTCCTGCGAGGACGACCAGTCCGATGATCTTCCAGCGCCCCGGCGAACCGGTAGGGCATGGAGCCGACTGCGAAACGAGCACGCGGGCGTCGGGCTGTGCCGTCTTGAAGTAGAGGTCGACGCACCCGACGCGGCCTCCCGCCGGGGTCATGACGGAGAAGAACTTGTGCTGGTTCGTGGTCCTGTGGATCGGGACACTGGCTCCCGGCTGGAGGTCGAAGCTCAGCAGAGAAAACGTGCAGTAGTCGTCGCAGTCCCTCACGACGACACGCTGAGACGTGTCGTTCTCGAGCGAGACGGTGAAGACCTGGATCCTTCGGGCCGCGCTGCAGCCGGCGAGGAGGAGCAACGCTCCGGCCGCGAGCACGACGGTCAGCCCGCGCACTGCACCTCGACTAGGCGCGGCCGGCGCGCGGCGCCTCGAGCACCGGCACCCGCACACGAACGCGCGCGTCGACGATCGCGGCACCACGCTCGAGCACGAGCACGGGGTTGCAGTCCATCTCGGAGATCGCCGGATGCTGCGCTGCCAGCGCGGATACCCGTAACAGGACGTCCTCCAGAGCTCTCACGTCGCGGGGCGCAGCTCCGCGGTAGCCGTCGAGCAGCGGGAAGGTTGCGAGTCCGCGGATCATCTCGGCTGCGTCGACGTCCGTCAGCGGCGCGACGCGCACGGCCACGTCCCGGGTCAGCTCGACGTTCACCCCGCCGGCGCCGCACGCGACGATCGGCCCGAAATCAGGGTCGGCCACGAGGCCGACGAGCATCTCGACGCCGCCGGCGACGAGCTCCTGCACGACGAATCCCTCGAGGCTCTCGCCTGTTGAGGCGATCCGCGCGGTCATTGCGCCGGCCTCCGCCTCTACCTCCCCCGCGGAGAGGTCGAGCCGCACCGCTCCCATCTCGGTCTTGTGCAGCGGGCCGACCGCCTTGAGAACGACCTTGCCCCCGATGCGGTGGGCTGCCTCGGCCGCTTCGAGCGCCGTCGACACGCGGGCCTGGCGCGCGACCGGCAGGCCGTAGCAGTCGAACAGCCGCGACGTCTCGTCAGGTTCGAGCCATGTGTCGCCACGCTCCAGCGCTTCGGCGATCACCGCTGCTGCCTCATCTGCGCGGATGCCCGGGAACTGCACGATCTGCCCCTGGTCACGGGCTCTCCACGCGCCATGCTCGGCTGCGTGCGCGAGGGCTATCGCCGCCTGCTCGGGGAACCCGTAGGACGGCACGCGCACCCCCGGGGCTGACAGCGCTTCCGGCAGGCCTCGCGCCGACATGAAGCACGTCAGAACAGGGATGCGTCCGTCGAGCCCGCCGATCGCGTCGACGAGATGACCGGCAACGGCCGCGGCGGCGTCTTCCAGAGGCGCGATGTAGATGACGACGAGTGCGTCGATCCCCGGGTCGAGCGCGATCGTGCCGATCGCTCGTCCGTAGTCCTCGCCGGTTGCGGAGGCGATCATGTCGACGGGATTCGAGACGCTCGCCGCCGGTGGCAGGAACGCGCGCAGCTGCTCGACGGTGTCGGCCGAGAGTTCCGGCACTCGAAGGCCGCGGGCCTCGCAGGTGTCGGCGCACATGATTCCGAGCCCACCCGCGTTCGTCAGGATCGCGACGTTGCGGCCGGCCGGGAGCGGTTGGTTGTCGAGCAGGGCCGCGACGTCGAACATCTCCTCCAGCGTGTCGGTGCGGATCACCCCGACCTGGCGGAGGAGCGCATCGACCGCCGTGTCCGACGCCGCGAGAAGCGCGCCCGTGTGCGAGGCGGCGGCGCGCTGGCCCGCCGTGCTGCGACCGCTCTTGACGACGACGATCGGTTTCCGACGCCCGATGCGCCGCGCGAGGTCAGCGAACCGACGCGGGTTGCCGAACGACTCGAGGTACAGCAGGACGACATCGGTACGTGGATCCGTGTCCCAGTAGCAGAGGAGATCGTTGCCCGAGATGTCGGCCTTGTTCCCGATCGACACGAACGACGACAAGCCGAGGCCGAGCGCGGTCGCCATGTTGATCACGGCAAGTCCGAGCGCTCCCGACTGGGACATGAACGCGACGCGCCCCTCCGGGGGGTAGGCCTGCGCAAACGTCCCGTTGAGGTCGACGCCCGGTTCGGTGTTGATGATGCCCATGCAGTTCGGGCCAATGAGGCGGATGCCGCCGGCGCGGCAGACCTCGACGAGCTCGTCCTGTAAGCGGTCGCCCTCGTCGCCGACCTCCCGGAATCCCGACGAGATCACAACGAGCCCGCGTACGCCCTTCTCGCCGCAGGCACGGGCGACGTCGAGCACGCCAGCGACCGGCACGACGACGAACGCCATTTCGACGTCCCCGGGCACGTCGGTGATGCTCGGGTAGGCGGTGACGCCCTGGACGGTCGGGCTGTTCGGGTTGACCGGGTAGACGACGCCGCCGAACGGCTGGAGAAGGAGGTTCCGTAACAGGCGGCCGCCGATCGAGCTCGGGTCGCGGGAGGCGCCGATCACAGCGATCGACTCCGCCTCGAGGAACGTACGAACCGCGTTGGCTGCAGCGATCCTCTCCCGTTCCTCGTAGTGCTCTGCGGCATCGTCCGTCAGCTCCGTCGGGAACTCGACCTCGACGACGCCGGGCTTCGCCCGAATCGAGACGGGGAACCCGGTGTCCCGGAACACGTCGATCATTCGGTGGTTCTCGGGAAGGACGTCCGCGCGGAAGACGTCGACGCCGTTCTCGCGCGCCGCGTCGGCGAGATGCGCGATCAGGATCGACGCGAGTCCCTTGCCTTGCTCGTCGTCACGGACACTCATCGCAATCTCGGCGACCGAGCGTGCTTCGCGGATGTACTGCGCGCCGCCGACGACATGGGTGCCGTCCCGGCCGGTGAAGGCGAGCAGCGTCAGATGGTCGACGTAGTCGATCTCGACGGCGTTGCGCGCCTGCTCGCGGACGTCGACGGACGCGCCCCAGAAGCGCAGGCGTCGGGACTCGTCGGTGAGCGCGATGAAGTAGTCCTCGAGCGGCTCGCGATCCTCGGGCCGTGCGGGCCGGATGTGCACCGTGCTGCCGTCACGAAGGACGACGTCCGTCTCGCGATGCGCAGGGTAGGAGGTCATATCGGGATCCTAGGCGGCGCGCCTGCACGGGCATCGGGGGATCCCACGGCACCGACTAGGCTGGCCGGACATGACGTTCCCCGCTCACGACGCGGTCACCTTGGTCGTCCTGCTGATCGTCGGTGTAGCGCTCCTGGCCCTGGCGCCGGTCGTCCGAGTGCCGTACCCGATCCTGCTCGTGCTCGGCGGGATCGTGGTCGGCTTCATCCCGGGAATCCCGCACGTCGAGCTGCCGCCGGAGGTCGTGCTCGTCGCGATCCTGCCCCCGCTTCTCTATGCCAGCGCCTTCTTCACCTCGCTGCGCGATCTCCGGACGAATGCGAGGCCGCTCTCGCTGCTCGCCGTCGGGCTCGTCCTCGTCACCGTCGTCTCCGTCGCCGCCGCGTGTCACGCCGGTATCGCTGGGCTCTCGTGGCCCACGTGCTTCGTGATCGGAGCGGTGGTTGCGCCAACGGATGCTGTCGCGGCGACTGCGATCGCCTCGAGACTCGGCGTCCCCCGCCGGCTGATCGCGATCATCGAGGGCGAAAGCCTGATCAACGACGCCACCGCGCTCGTTGCCTACAGCTTTGCGGTGACCGCCGTCGTGACGGGCACGTTCTCCCTGTGGCACGCGAGCTGGCGGTTCGTCGTCGACGTCGTCGGGGGAATCGGCATCGGGCTGGCCGTCGGGTACGTGATCCGGCAAGTGCGGCGGCGTCTCGACCACTCGCCGACCGAGATCGCGATCGCGCTCCTCTCCGGCTACTTCGCCTACCTGCCCGCGGAAGCCGCGGGCGTCTCGGCGGTGCTGGCGGTGGTGACTGTCGGCATCTATGTGGGCTGGCACACGCCCGAGCTGACGACCGTGCAGACCCGGCTACAGGGGGACGCGGTCTGGGAGATCGTCGTCTTCCTCCTCAACGCCCTGCTGTTCGGGCTCGTGGGACTCCAGCTGCGTCCGATCATCGACTCGCTCTCGGGTCAGGCGACCGGGACGCTGCTGGTCGACTCGCTCATCGTCGCCGGCGCCGTGATTGTCACGCGGATGTTGTGGATCTATCCCGCGACGTACCTGCCTCGACTGCTCTCACGCCGAATCCGCGAGCACGACCCGTCACCCCCCTGGCGGTACCCGACCCTGATCGGCTGGGCGGGCCTGAGGGGCGCCGTTTCGCTCGCCGCCGCGCTTGCGCTGCCGCTGACGACGGCGGGCGGCGCCCCGTTCCCGGAGCGAAGCCTGATCATCTTCCTCACGTTCGCCGTCATCCTGGCGACGCTCGTCGGGCAGGGACTCACGCTGCCCGCCCTGATCCGCGTCCTCGGTCTCGAGGCGGACGGAATCGCCCAGAAGGAGGAGGTCAAAGCCCGCATCAAGGCGGCGGAGGCCGCGCTCGCCCGGCTCGAGGAGCTCGCGGACGAGGACTGGGTGCGCGATGACACCGCCGAGCGCATGCGCGGTCTCTACCGCTTTCGCCAGAGCCGGTTCGCAGCGCGGTTCGACGAGAACGACGACGGGCAGATCGAGCAGCGCTCGCGTGACTACCAGCGCCTGCGCCGCGAGCTCCTCGACGCCGAGCGGAGGGCAGTGGTCGGGCTCCGGCGCGAGGGACGGATCAACGACGAGATCATGAACCTCGTCCAGCGCGATCTCGATCTCGAGGACGCGCGGCTCGATCTTTGATGCGATTGGTCTCGGGCGGGTGCGCGGTGTGGCACCCGGCTACGCCACGAGCTCGGCATGCCCTTTCGAGTTGAGCGCCGTCTCTGCCAGACTCGACCGGTGAGCCTCGACCGTCTCCGCGCGACGCTCGATGCGGCCGGCCATTCGCAGGCGATCCTCTCCCACCCGGAGTCGCTCGCCTCGATCGGATGCTTCGAGCTGCCCGCTGCTGACTGGCCCGTCGCCAACCCCTTCGTTGCAGTGCCCGCGCTCCTCTGCGTCGCGCCCAACGACGCGGTGCTCGTCGCCGCCGACTTTCATGCGCCCGACGTCAGGTCGTCCGACGCAAGAGTCGTCACATACCGCTCGTACGACTTCGAGCGACCTCCCGACCCAGCTGGTGAGCTCCGCTCCGTGCTCGCCGCGACGCTCGACGAAGCCGGCTTCTCGCGTGGGCCGACGGGCATCGAGGCACGCCACCTCCCCCATGCGGTCGCGGAGTGGCTGCATCAGTCGGGGCGGACACCGGTGTCCTGTGACGATGCGGTGCAGGTCACTCCCAGCCTGGACGCGATCAGGCGCGCTAGCCAACTGTCGGACGTCGTGCAGCAGGCTGTGAAGGATCACGCTGCTGCAGGGATGAGCGAGGCCGAGCTCGCGGGGTTGGCGGAAACAGCGATGTTCCGCGAGGCCGGCAAGCGTGTCCCTGCGATTCTCACCGTCTCGACGGGTGTCGAAGGCACGGCGTCCGGTGGCGGCGTTGCGACCGATCGCCTCGTTCGGCAAGGCGACCTCGTCCTTACCGATACGTCGCCGTGGCTCGACGGCGGCTGGGCGGACACCGCCAACGCGGTGCTTGTCGGCATGCCCGACAGGACGACTCGGACCCGCTTCGACGCCGTGCGACGCGCTCTCCACGAGGGCATCGCTCTCTGTCGCCCCGGTGTCGTCGCGAAGGACATCGACCGTCGGGTACGCGAGCTGGTCGCCGAGCATGGTCCGACCTACAGTCACCACACCGGCCATCGAATCGGCGCTGGCTGGTCGGAGGAGCCGCGGATTACGCCGTACTGCGAGGAGCGGATCGAAGAGGGAATGGTGCTCGCGCTCGAGCCGGCCATCTACCTGCCCGGCTGGGGCGGCATCCGCCTGGAGCACACGTTCCTCGTGGGAGCGCGTGACAACGAAATTTTGACGATGTTCGAGCACACGCTGTGAGCGTAGGCTCGACGGAGCTCATCAGAGAGCGGAAGCGCCGGCTTTGCCGGCGCTGGAGCGGGGATGCTATAGGACAACCGAAGGTTGGCCTGTGAAGGTCGCAAGGCTTGAGACCATCCCGGTCAGCGTTCCCTACACGCACCGCGAGGTCAGCACGCTCATCGCCCGCGACGGCGTCAGCGACGTGCTCGTCAAGGTAACGACGGACGACGGCCTCGTCGGTTGGGGAGAGGCGTGCTGCGGCGCGGACACCGCGTCCGTCGAGGCAGCCGTGAAGGCGATAACGCCGTTCGTGCTCGGCCGTGATCCATGGAACCGGGAGGCGATGCGCCGCGACGCGTTCTGGTACGGCCTCTGGAACTTTCGAGCCGGGACGGGCAACTTCGCCTGGGCCGGGATCGACATGGCCCTCTGGGATCTATGCGGCCGCGCCTGCGGCGAGCCGCTCTGGCGGCTGCTCGGCGGCCTCCTCCAGCGCGAGGCGACGTACTTCTACTACCTGGCCCGCGGTCCGCAGGCTGGAAGCGTCGGCGGCAAAGCTGCCGATGCCCGGCCGGAGAACGTCAAGGAGAGCCTTGCCGAGCAGGTCGCGGATGGCGTAGCCAAGGGTTTCGAGGTCTTCTACCTCAAGGTGGGTCTGGACGATGCAGAGGATCTCGCGATGGTCGCCAGCGTGCGCGAGGCGCTCGGGGTGGGTCCTCGCCTGCGCCTCGACGCGAACGGAAGCTGGTCGATGCCGCAGGCCGTGCACATGCTCGGCGCCC
>Ga0187777_10002005_pt1 | contig 13109 bp, 11 predicted proteins | sample 1015_Q2_SP5_10_M_FD_132416 | JGI IMG/M metagenome (GOLD analysis project Ga0187777, IMG submission 132416) | Tropical peat soil microbial communities from peatlands in Department of Meta, Colombia - 1015_Q2_SP5_10_MG | ecosystem: Environmental > Terrestrial > Soil > Wetlands > Peat | place...
AAGCGGCAGGCGCAGGTCCGGAGGTGCTGTTTAGAGGGACCGATTCATTCGGAAGACAATGAGATCGGGACGCACGCGCTCCCACCGCCACAGGTTCGGCTCACCGTGCTGACTCGCCATACGATTGATTAACCCTTCCGTCTGCCAAGCGAGCACCTCCGGGTAGTCGGTGGCCTCTGAAATCTCGATCCTATAGCGGTCAGCCCACTCGGGATCGGGCCGTGTCTCCCATCGCGAAAAGTTCACAAGGTTGGCACTAAGGGTGGTGAGCAGACGCAAGTCGCGGCCGAAGGCCAGGAACCGCTCCTTCGGGTCAGTCGCTTTTGCAGCCTGCGTGCGGCTCAGATATTCCATCTGCTGATACAGCCCGGCTTTCAGCAGGCGCTCTGCCGCCTGTGCGCCACGCTGCCTTAGATACTCGTTATGCCCCCCGCCTTCGACATCCCGCAGCAGTTTCACCAACCGCTCGTAGCAGCGAACGTCGTACCACTGGGTGAGCTGGATCTTTGAGTCCAGGATTTGCAAATCGCCCGGTTGAAGTCGGCGCTCAAGTTCGTGGCGCGAGACTTGGGCTTCCGACATGAGCTTCAAGATGCTTTCAACGATGCTGGAGAGGAGGGAGCCCTTAATGGAAGGAACTGCGGGCATCTCGGTCAAACCCCATAGCAGCATCGGCTGCCCAGGCGATCGGCTTGAACGTCGCGAGGCGGGGACGCCAGGGCGTGACGGGGGCGGGCTAGTCTCAATCCCGGGATCCGCACCTGGGCGTGTTCGCTGCGTAACTATTCCCGAGACGCGCGCTTTTCGAGAGAAGCACCCTCGCGCACGGTGTCGTCGGCCGCCTGAAACTCAAAGCCGCCACATCCGAACGAGCGGGGGGTAGAGGGTGCTTCGGTCCGTAGTGCGTACGCCCGTCACCGACGAGAACCCGTTGCCTCCCGACCTACTGACTCGCAATGGCTGCACAGGCCGCCACGGTGCAGTCCAGCTCGGCCTCGATAGCTGGCCGGCACCTCAGATCAGGTGATAGGTCTTCCGTGTTCGGGCGAGTGGTCGTCTTTGTTCGTCGTGCGGAGCCTGTACCCATTCGAACCGCCGACGTCGATCCAGATGCGCTCGTCTTCCGAGGCGCGACTGAGTGCGGCTGAGAGATTCAGGGCCGACGCGATCTCTGAGAGTTGCGCCTCCTTGGCCCTTATCATCGCAGGGCCTGAGACGCCCAAGAAGACCCATCCTTTATCACGTCGGTTGATTGCCGCAAAGACAGCATCGGTTTCCACAGACTCAAAGATCTCGTCGAGACTCGACCCCGGGAAGGACGAGGCGAGATATGCGAAGAGATCCTGCACGCGCTGTCGCGTGGCCGGGCTCATAGACTTGATTGTCACAGTCGACCCCCTGGCTAGGCAAGGAGCGCCTCAGTAGTTTCGAACTACGAGAGCGTAGCGAGGGATACTCCATCTGATACCCCTGTCTTTAGGTGAAGATACAGAGGCGAATACGAGAAAGTTCTCACCTGAGCCAGGTCTCGCATTCAATCAGGGCTCCAAAATGAAAGCGGGGTTTGGCGTCGGAGTCTTGCTCGACCGAGGGTGTCACTTTGATAGAAAGAGCGGGCGCGGAGCTGCTAAAGCAAATCAATCCGAAGCACGAGCTTCTGTTCTTTTACGAGGACGGCGGCGAGTATCTTACGAGTGAACAACTTGACTGGTACCGCCAGCAGATCCGCGCCAAGTCCAGCAACTCGGCGTGAAACGTGACTGCACTGTGGCCGAGCACCGAAAATGGTCAGCTAGCCACTGCACCAAACGAGAACGCCCCGACCGAAGCGTGTCCCGTAGGACAGCGTGGGGACCTAGGCCCGCAAGCGAGAGTCAATAAGCGACGATGCCCGTGCTCCGTGAGGTCTCCGCCAAAGACCCTTTCTGCCATCCTGCTGCTTTGGTCAGATTGCGGGCCGTCGCACGGGAGGTTCCAAGCAAGCGGGGGATTTAACTGGCCTATTGGGTGGAACAAAAAGGCTGGACGCCGTAATGCGCTCAGAGCCCAAAGTCCCACGACTCCCCGGCGTGGTACCGCTTGAGCACGTTCTTTGCGATCAAAACTCGGTGCACCTCGTCCGGGCCGTCTGCGAGGCGGAGCGTACGCGCACCGCGGTACATCCCCTCGAGCGGTGTCTCGCTCGAAACGCCGAGTGCACCGTGCACTTGGATCGCACGATCCACCACCCGGTGCATGGCATTGGGCACGAAGACCTTGATGGCCGAGATGTCGGTGCGCGCATCGAGGCCTCGGTCCATCAACTCCGCGCAACGAATTGTCATGAGACGCGAGGCCTGGATATCCATGTACGAATCGGCGATGAAGCCCTGGATGAACTGCTTGTCTTCCAGCTTCCCCCCGTGTACCTCCCGCTCGGTCGCCCGGCGAACCATCATGTCGAACGCCCGCCACATCTGGCCGATGCAATTCATGCAATGAAACACGCGTCCCGCGCCAAGACGATCCTGGGCGGCTTGGTGGCCGGAGCCCTCGCGCCCAAGTGCGTTTGAGACCGGAACGCGGCATCTGTCGAGGATGATCTCGCCGTGATGGCCATCCGTCTGTCCCCAAACCGGGACGCTACGAATGTAGTTAAAGCCGGGGGTATCGGTAGGGACAATAATCTGCGTCATATGTCCATTCACATCGGCGTGGCCCGGATCCTCGGTACGGCACATCACGATCGCGAAGTCTGCGCGCTTTGCGTTGGAGGAGAACCATTTGTGGCCCGTGATGACCCATTCCTTGCCATCGCGCACGGCGCGGGTGCGAATCGAGCGAGGGTCGGAGCCTGCCGTGTCGGGCTCGGTCATCGCGAAGCAAGACTGCATGGTCCCGGCGACAAGCGGCTCGAGCCACTTCCTCTTTTGCTCCGGAGTACCGTATTTGACAAGGATGGTCTGGTTGCCCGAGTTCGGAGCCATGATGCCGAAGATCGGATTGGAGTAGGGGCTCCAGGCGAGGATCTCGTTCATATAGGCAAGCTTGAGGAAGCCGATGCCCATCCCTCCGTACTCCTCCGGCAGATGAGGTGCCCAGAGGCCGCGTTCTTTCACGAGGGTTATGAGGCGCGCCCAGTATTTTGGCGTGTCGGGGTCACCAGGGCGATTCAGGAAGTGCTCATTCGGAATGATCTGGTTGGCGACGATGTCCGCTGTCAGGAGTCGGAGCTGATTCGTCTCATCGTCGAGTGTCGGGATGGCCGAGATCTGCATCGGGTGCTCCTCGGCTTGCAGCGTCAGCGACGCTGACGGCGAGCGGGTGAATCGTACAACGGAACGGCAGATGCGACGAGCGGCTGAAACATGTCCTTCTGTCAGGCTCGCGGTGAGCCAGCTGCGGCGTGCCCGGGGGCTCACGGTGACTCCCCGAACGGGTACGGGCACAGTTCACTCTGTGACTGGCTCGGATCGATGAAGAGGATCTCCCCCGCGAGTGCAGCAGCGAGAACACATGCGGTGAGCCCCCCGGCGTGGGCGCGCGCTTATAGGTTGGAAGCCTGGTCCGGCTGCAGCGAGATCCTCCCGAAAGGGCTCCTCATGGTGAGGCGGCGTGATCCGTGCCTTCGTGGAAGGTCGCTGCTTCGCTGGCGAGACACGCGGGAACATCAAAGGTCGATGCCCGCCCTCGGCGGCATGGTGTGGCTGGCCGTGGCCGCGCTCCCGGGTCGATGGTGCGAAGCACGGCTTCGGCCATCGCGGTCTCGAAGCATCGATAGTGCCGCCCATTCATGAAGTGACCACAGCAGGGTACGCTGACGTGGTGGGCACGAGGGAGCAGTGCTGCGACCGCTTGCGCGTGCTCGGGAGGAATCAGCCGGTCCTGTCCACCCCACACGAATGCAGCAGGAACCGAGAGTCGCGAGAGGCGGGTCCAGGTGCCTTGCGAGCCATAGGCGGGATCGAGTGCGAGCTCGCGTGCGGCGGAGATGAAATGCGCTCGCGTCGCTGGACAGGAGAGGTAGTAGCCGACGCGTGCGCTCGCACGCGCGAGCCAATCATGCTCGAGTTCGCGGCGGCGCTCGAGAGCTGCCGAGATATGCCGGAGAAGCGGCCAGGCGTGCTGGAGGGGGACGCGCTCGACGCTGCTCGGGCTCATCAACCGCGCGAGCGCGAGGAGCCAGCGGCTGCTTCGCCAGGGTAGGTAGGGCGCCACCAGCACCACGCCGCGTACGATAGAGGGCGCAACGAATGCCACCTCGAGGGCCACCCGCCCACCCATGGACATGCCCAAGAGGAGCGGTCGCGGCTCAAGGCCCGCGGCGAGCTCCATCACCGGCTCAGCCATCCGTGCTGGTGTGAGGGTTCCATCGGGGCCCGGCGTGCGCCCGAAGCCCGGTAGATCCACTGCGATGGTGCGGAGGCCTCTCTGCGCCAGCAGGCGGGCGACCCCAGCAAAGGCAGTGGACTCAAGCGCCAGCGGGTGCAGTGCGATGATCGGATCACCGGCACCCCATTCCTGTAACCACATGGCGGCTCACCTCTGGACTTCTTCCATCAAAGAAAGCCCGGGGTAGCAAGTCGAGCGGCTGGGCGTGCCATCACCGGGTCTCGCCGACTTTGCCCGGTCATCGCCGAAGAACACGTCAGCCGCTCAGTTCATCGCGACGAACAGCCAAGCCTCCTACGGCAGCGTCTTGATTCTGAAAGCCGGCACAGCGTGCGGATATGACCCAAGTCATACGCGAAGGCTTTCTCGGGCGGTATAAGTCCACAGGCAAGGTGGGTCGCATGAGCAACTCTCACGCGGCAGGTGCGTCTTTCCACCGTTACCACATCGAACGGTCGGAACAAGGCTACCGGGTCGTCGGGGAGGGACTCCTGATCTGGGAGCCAACCCTGATCGAGGCGGTGGAGCGACGCGAGGAACTCGAGGAGTCGGGTTGGTGCCACGTCCTTTTGCCAAGGCCCACCGCGGGGGTGTCTTCCTCCCACGACTTCGAAGGCTTGGTGTACGGACCGGTGGCTTCTCGGCGTCTCGGGCGCTCCCTTGGAGTAGACCTCACGCCGCCTGGGTGTCGAGTGTGCTCGTTCAACTGCGTCTACTGCGAGTATGCGACCGGCTTGCGCGAAGATCGCGGCGTACGCTGGCCGACGCCCGGCGACGTCGGGGCGGCCCTCAACCAAGCCCTCTTGCGCACGGGGCCGCTTGACTCGATCACGATCTCGGGGCACGGAGAGCCGACGCTCCATCCGCACTTCGGTGCGGTCGTCGCCGCCGTCCTGGCCGAGTCACGGCGCTCGCGCCCGCGCGTTCCGGTTCGAATACTTACGAACGGGACACGGGTCCTTCGAGCTGAAGTGCGCGCCGCGCTCGACCGGCTTGACGAGCGGATCGTGAAGGTCGACGCTGACGCCGAGCGGGTCTGTCGCCCGGGACACCGCAGCCCGCTGGGTGCGATCGTCGCAAGCCTGGCGACCCTGCGCGACGTGACGCTGCAGTCCTGCTTCGTCCAGGGCGAGGTGGGGAACACAAGTGCAGCCGCACTGCGCGAGTGGGCGGACTTGGTCGCGGAGGTCCGGCCCCACGGCGTCCAGATCTATACCATTGATCGTCCTGCCCGAGCCTTCGATGTGAGGCCGGTCTCGGCCGCTGAGCTCGAGGAGATCGCCTGTTCTCTGCGTGCATGGACTGGCATCGAGGCCCAGGTCTTCGCGTGAGGAGCGCTCGTTTGCAGACGACCCACAGCGCTGCCGCCCGAATGCGAAGACGTGGCTGGCGTTCGACCTTGGGAGAGCAGGCAAGAACCGCAGTTCACAGGCTCAAATGTTCCAGGAAGTCCGGCCGAGGCCCGGAGCTTCAACGTTCGCCTGCGAGTCGCCGCAACGCGGGCTCGTCTACGACACGCACGAGTCGCACCGAGCTGCGTACAATACCTTCGTGCTCGAGGCGTCGCAGCACGCGGATCGCGGTTTCAACAGTGGTGCCGGAGGACTCGGCGAGCGCACGGCGTGTGACGTGGGCCTCGCCCTCGTGCATCGCCCGCAGAAGGGCTCTCGCGAGGCGCGCCGGCGCGGGGTCATGGGAAAACGAGCGAAGCTGATCGTGTGCTTCACGCAGCCGCGCTGAAATGATGCGTACGACCTCAAGGCCGAGCCGTGGATCCTCGCTGAGGAGGCGCATGAAGACTGCCCGCGGCAGCCGCCACGTCAGCCCGTCCGTTGAGCCCTCGGCGCTTGCTGGATAGCCGTCCTCTTCCAGCGCAGAGAGAGCGCCGAACACTCGGCCCGAACCGAGCGTCTCGAGAGTAGTAATGGTGCCGTCCGCGGAACTCTTGTACAGGCGCACTTCGCCTCGCTGGAGGAGCCAGAGCGCCTCTGCGGGCCCTCCCTCGAAGAAAAGGGGAACTCCGCGTCGGATGGGCTGCCTACGAAGCTGCGGTCGAACCCGAGCCATCTGCTCGGGGGACAGGGCGCGAAAGAATTCAGCCTCCGCGATCTCAGTTTCGACCGCTCTGTCTAGGGGGCCGGAATCACCTGTCATACTGAGGATCCTCGCCAAAGACCCTGACCTGGCCCATCATAATCGAGCCGGGATCCAGAGGAACCCTATCCGATTCCCAGCAAGGGAGGCGGTATGACCATCAGCGCGGGCGAGTCGCTCGAGGGTCTGGTTGCCGCAGAGCATCGCCGGCTCGATGCCCTGTTCGGAGAGATTCTCTCGCACCTCCGCAAAGGGGGAGAGAGTTCCGCGGCGCAGGACGCCTTCGCGCGGCTGCGCAATCAACTCGAGGCCCATCTGGCACGAGAGGATCGCCTCTACTATCCCGCGCTGCGCGCCCTGCGACCGGCGCACCGCGAGCCTCTCGCCGCAGTCGTCGCTGCTCACGACGTCTTCCGTTCGCAGCTCGCAGAGATCGAATCAAGCTTGGCCACAAGTGCGAAAGACGGTGCGCTGCAAGGGATTGAGCGGCTCGCCACCCTCTTTGCCACTCATGAGGTCGCAGAGGAGCAGATGCTCCAGAAGATCGACCAGGAGATCCAGGCGGAGGGGCTTCCGCCGGCGAGTTGATCGAGAAGGCTCGTTGCCTCCGAGATTCTTGCCCCCTCTTCGGTCTGTCCACAGTCCACTGCCGAAGTCTTCCGGGAGACTTCGCGTGCCTTGTACACGCGGACGGGGTGCGCCGACAGGCCGCCGGAGCGGCAGGACTTCCTGCGAGGGCCCGGCGAAGGGGCCCGAGGTTCCGAAGAGCACATTCCCAAACCCCTGCGTATGAGCTTCGTCATAACGCAAGCGGGCGAGAAGGGCTTATGGTCCGGGCCGTGGCGTCCTGTGGAGACGCCACCGCGCTGGGCACCATCGGCGTCCTGGGCAACGTCGGCGCCCAGGTCGGAGGGGGAGAGAGGACGAACTCACCCGCAAAGGCGCACAGGTCCGGACGCAGGGGGAGGATCGTGTCGTGCCTGATTCCTCGTACGAGTTCCTGTCTGCACAAGACAGCTCGTTTCTTGCCTTCGAGAATCGCAATACCCATATGCACGTGGGCGCAATTGCGATGTTTGAATCCGCTCCTGTCACCGGACCCTCCGGCGGCCTTGACATCGACCGCCTCCGCGGCCACGTGGGTGCGCGGCTGAAGGTTCTACCCATCTACAGGCAGCGGCTTGAGTTCACTCCGCTCCAAGGTAGGCCCATCTGGGTGGACGATCCCCACTTCAGTCTCCGCTACCACGTGCGCCATGCGGCCTTGCCGCGCCCCGGAGACGAAACGGCGCTCAAGGAGCTCGCAGGGCTCATCCTTTCCCAGCAACTCGATCGACACAAGCCGCTGTGGGAGCTGTGGTTCGTGGAAGGTCTCGAAGGCGGGCGGACCGCAATGATCGCGAAGGTCCATCACTGCATGGTCGATGGGGTGGGGGGCGTAGGCCTGCTCAGGGCGCTGCTCTCCCCGACACCTTCAAGCGATGCTGAACCTGGGGCGCGGTGGCTGCCCCGGCCCGCGAACCGCTTTGAGCTCCTCGTGGACGAGATATTGCGAAACGTCAGTACTCCCTTTCGGGCCTTGCGCTCGTTGGGCGAGGCGGTCTCCCGGCCGCGGGAGGCATCGGCAGAGGTCGCGCGCACCGCCATCGCGGTATGGGAAACAACCCGCGCCGGGTTCCGGATCGTGATGAATACTCCACTGAATCGACCAATCGGCCCGCACCGGCGCGTCGAGTGGCATGAGATCGACCTCGGGGATGTGCGCGCACTCAAGAAAGATCTCGATGGTACGGTCAATGACGTTGTTCTGACGGTCGTAGCAGGGGCGGTGCGTCGCTTCCTCCGCTTGCGGCGCTGGGACCCGAAGGGCTTCGACTATCGCGCGGTGGTGCCCGTGAACATGCGCATGGGCCCCGAGGACGAGGGTGTCGCGAACCGTGTGTCGGCATGGTTCGTGTCTCTGCCGATTGCCGAGCGGGATCCACTAAGGCGCTTTAGTCGAGTGCGCGAGGCGACCGAGAAGTTAAAGCACTCGCAGGTCGCGCAGGGCACGGATCTCCTGATCCGCTTCGCCGATTGGACGGGCTCGCGAACCTTGGTGGAAGTGGGCACCCGCTTGACATCGCGGCTCCACCCCTATCACCTCATTGTGACCAATGTCCCGGGGCCGCAGATCCCCCTTTATCTGCTCGAAGCTCGGCTCCAAAGCCTGTATCCGCAGCTTCCCCTCTTCGAGCACCAAGGGGTCGCGGTGGCCGTGATGAGCTATCTCGGCAAGGTCGGCTTTGGCTTGATCGGCGATCCAGATCTCATCCCTGATCTTGCTGCGTTCGGGTCGGCATTCCAGGAATCCTTCGAGGAACTCCGCGAGGCCGCCGAGAAGACCCGGACCTTGGGGTCAGCCAGGAGCAGACGCCGGCGCCGGTAGGGAATGACGCCGCTCGTCTTGGGGTGCCGGATTTCGCCTGACCTGGCTCGCTGCAAGCGACGAGATTGGGTGTCGCCGGAGGGGACCCTTCTTCGGAAGATGGATGGAGAGGATCCCGAGTGCCGGAGAGGGGAAGTGGGGCTGCGATTGCGCAGTGCCTGACGGTTCCGACCGTCTCCTGAACCCCAAGGGGAGATATGACTTCCGTCATAAGGCTCCTCGCGCGAATACGGCACCTTTCCCACAGAGGTGCCCATATGCCGCTTGTCGAGATCGAGCCTGTCCTCACGGAGGCCGAGCGCCAACTCCGAGACGCGGCGCACAAGTTCGCAGAGGAGGTGATGCGTCCGGCGGGACGTGCGCTCGACGTCCTGCCCGACCCTGCGCAGGTGATCGCGCCGGATTCCATCCTCTGGCCGGTGTTCGACCGCTATAGAGAGATGGGCTTCGACGATCTCGACGACGCGACAGCAGACCTTCCTCCGGTCGAGCATGCCCGGGTGCGAGCGCTGGTGAGTGAGGAACTTGGCTGGGGCGACGCAGGCCTCGCCATCAGCTTGGGTGTGGCAGGGTTCCATCGCATCTTTGCCCGCATGTCCGGTCGGCAATCGCTCATGGACCGCTTCTGCGCTCCTGAAAGTACGGACATCGGCTGCTGGGCCGTCACAGAGCCCGATCATGGCAGCGACACGCTCGCGGTGAGCGAGCCCGCTTTCGGCGATCCCAAGGTTCGTGCGAACTGCACGGCCCGCCGCGACGGCAAGACCTACGTGATCCGCGGTCAGAAGTCGGCTTGGGTCTCCAATGGATCGATTGCTACGGTCGCGACGCTCTTCTGCACCATGGATCCGAGCCACGGCTTCCGGGGTGGCGCCATCTGTCTTGTGCCCCTCGACCTTCCGGGGGTCTCCCGCGGGAGGCCCCTTGACAAGCTCGGCCAGCGCGCGCTCAACCAAGGCGAGATCTTCTTCGACGATGTTCGAGTGCCCGAGGAATACGTGGTGGTTGGCTCCGAGGCCTATGCATCGGCCGTCGAGGCCGTGCTTGCGCTCGCGAATGCGTCAATGGGCGTGATCTTCGTGGGTCTCGCCCGGGCAGCCGTGGAGCTCGCACTTGGCTACGCCCATGAACGCATCCAAGGGGGCGCTCCGATCTTCGCCCACCAGAGCGTCAAGTCGCGCCTCTTCAAGATCTTCATGCAAGTCGAAGCTGCAAGAGCCCTGGCGCGCCGGGTGTTTATCTACAACACGACGCAACCTCCGCTCGTCCAGTATTCGATCGCATCGAAGGTCTTCTGCACGAACACCGCGTTTGAAGCGGCCAGCGGGGCGCTCCAGATCTACGGCGGGAATGGTCTGTCCCGTGAGTACCCGATCGAGAAGCTTTTGCGTGACGCGCGCGCGTCGATGATCGAGGATGGATGCAATGATCTCCTGAGCTTGGTCGGGGCGTCCAAACTCTGACCTGGACGGAGAAGGGAGAAGCACGATGGAACTTCGAGAGGCGATCGGCCGCCGTCGTTCCTTCCGTTTCCTCCGGCCGTATCGCCCGGTGGAACCGGAAAAAATCCAGCGGATGCTTGAAGCCGCTCGGTTGGCATCGCACTGGGGCAACGTGGGGAGCCTGAGGGCCGTCGTGGTCTTTCGCGACAGCGCTTCCCCCGAAGCCCTCTCCGCGATTACGGCACCAATCGCGGGCTACCAGATTCGCCTCGCCCCCGTGATCATCGTCTGGTATCTCGATACCGCCGCGGTCGATGAGCAGGCGGATCGCCTGCGAGAGCTCCTGAAGGTCGGGGCGCTCGGTTTCGGCGAAGGCAAGGAAAAGGCGCTCGAAGAGCAGCTGATCCCTGTCTTCCGGTCCATCAAGGACAAGATGAAGGAGCCCGGACTCGGCGAGGTCGACTGCGGCCAGGGCATTGCGCAAGCAACACTCGCGGCGGTCGAGCAAGGGCTCGGCACCTGCTGCCTCTCCTCTCCCAACGTGGACAAGATCCGCGCAGCGCTTGGCATGCCGGAGACCTGCCGGATCGTCGTGCTCCAAACCGTGGGGTATCCAGCCGAGAGCCCGGAAGCCGGCGGCCAAAGGCCGCGGCAGCCGTTCGAGGATCTGTTCCACATGAATCATTATGGAGAGCCCTTCCCGCGGGACGCCAAGGTCGTCGCCGAGCTTGAGCGCGACCTCATGATCCAGCCGCAAGGACCGCTGCCGTGGCGAGAGAAGGAGCTCCAATTCCTTCAGAACGCGTTGGGGATCAAGGGACATGGGTTGCTCTAGGCCACTGGCAGAGAGCCTTGCGGGGTCGCGTCAAGAAAGCCAGATCTACGCGGAGGAGGCCTTGTGAAACTGCGCGCCGTGATCGCAGGTGTCGGAATGACGAGTTTTGGCAAGCACCCGGAGTCAGGTCTCAAAGCTTTGGGCGGCGAGGCCGTAAGGGCGGCCCTCTCCGACGCGGGGATTGACGCGCGCGAGCTCGAGGTGGCCTATGTCGGCAACGCTGCCGCCGGTTTGGTGACAGGACAGGAGTCAATCCGTGGCCAAGTGATCTTGCGCGCTCTCGCCATCGGGCGGATCCCGGTGGTCAACGTGGAGAACGCGTGCGCCAGTGCCTCGACGGCGCTGCAGCAGGCATGCGCAGCCGTTTCTGCCGGCCAATATGAGGTGGCGTTGGCCTTGGGCGTCGAGAAGCTCACGCATCCCGACAAGGCGAGGAGTTTCGCAGCATTCTCTGGAGCCGTTGATGTCGAAGCCCTTGCAGGGATCCTGGCCCATCTGCGCCATGCGGCCGAGGAGAGCGGTGCCCGCTCGGCGAGCACCGGTGCCGGCGAGAAGCGCTCGATGTTCATGGACCTTTACGCAGCTGTGGCTCGTACGCATATGAAGCGGTACGGCACGACGGCGGAGCAGTTCGCTGGAATCGTGGCGAAGAACTCCCATCACGGAAGCATGAACCCCCGCGCGCAGCTCCGCGAGAGGCTAAGCGTGACCGATGTCCTGGCCGCGCCCATGGTGGCTGAGCCCCTGACGCGGCCGATGTGCTCCCCGATTGGCGACGGCGGGGCCGCCGCCGTGATCGTGAGTGTGCGCCGCGCGCGCCAGCTCGGAATTCGTCGTCCAGTGCGTGTGATCTCGAGCGTTTTGCACTCAGGCTGGGACCATGGGCCAGAGGACGCAGGAACCGTGGAGGTCTGCGCCCGCGAGGCATACGAAGAGGCTGGGATCGGTCCGAACGAGCTCGATGTGATCGAGTGCCATGATGCGACCGCGCCCGCCGAGCTGATCACGTATGAATCTCTCGGGCTTTGTGGCAAGGGCGAGGGCGGGAAACTCGTGGACAGCCACACGACCTGGCTCGGTGGCGCGATTCCCGTGAATCCCTCGGGAGGCCTGCTGCGCAAGGGCCATCCCGTCGGTGCGACGGGTCTCGCACAAATCGTCGAGCTTACCGAGCAGCTGCGGGGATGCTCGGGGCCGCGACAGGTACACCGCGCAAAGGTCGGTCTTGCCCAAAACGGCGGTGGCAACATTGGAATCGATGCGGCCGCCATGTGCGTCACCATCCTGGCGGTATAGGTCGAGGCGAACCGATGCGTAAGCGCAGCGAGCTCCTCTTGACAGACCTGGTTTGGATCCGTGCCGAGAAGCATCCCGAACTCGATGTGCTCACGTTCGAACGAGGCGAGAGACCGCCGGAGATGCGTACCTACGCTGCTCTGGTGGAGAACGCAAATCGGATCGCCGCCGTGCTGGTGGCGCGTGGTCTTGCTCGCGGCGAGCGCTTCGGTCTCATGCTCCGCAATCACCCGGAGTTTGTCGAGACGATGATCGCCGCCTCCACAACAGCATGTGTTTTCGTGCCGATCGATCCCCGCATGCGGAGCGAGAAACTGGCCTATGTGCTTCGCAACTCAGGCTGCCGAGGGATCGTGTGCGCAGACTACTGTCTTGAAGCGGTCCAGGAAGTGCGGGTCGCGGTGCCTCAACTCGCGTGGGTGCTCGTCCTCGAAACAGGCGAGGAGGGCAATTGTCTGCCCCTGGGCTGCGTACCGGGTGTGGATTCGTTACGCGAGGTGCTCTCAAAGCCCGTCCAGACCGTAGATGTCCGACTTGACGGGCCGAGCGATCCGCTGCAGATCATCTACACCTCAGGTACGACCGGCGATCCCAAGGGGATCGTCTTCCCGAACCAACGCTTTGGGGCCTTCGCACTCCTGGG
>Ga0187777_10002006_pt1 | contig 13106 bp, 10 predicted proteins | sample 1015_Q2_SP5_10_M_FD_132416 | JGI IMG/M metagenome (GOLD analysis project Ga0187777, IMG submission 132416) | Tropical peat soil microbial communities from peatlands in Department of Meta, Colombia - 1015_Q2_SP5_10_MG | ecosystem: Environmental > Terrestrial > Soil > Wetlands > Peat | place...
GACAGTGACGGGTCTGCAACACTCTGGGCTGCCACTACGACCGGAGATGCGGGAGCAGATTGCGGAGCACTATAGAGGCCGCTCGACGTGATGGTTCCGTATTTGCCATTGCCACCCGAGACGCCGTTAACAAACCAAGTCACTGCAGGGCTGCTGGTGCCGTTCACCGTCGCACTGAATTGCTGAGACTGATCGGCCTGCAGGGTCACCTGAGTTGGAACAATGCTGATGGCGGCTGCTTCGCCGGATCCGGACATAGCGATGGACTGGTTGCCGTTGAATGATGCATTCGTCTCGATGCTTAAGGTCGCCTGAGCTGCACCAGATTGAACAGGAGTGAAATCCAATGTCAGTTGCGACTGTCCCGAGGCAGGGATCGTAACTGCGCCACTCCAGTTCTTGAGCTGGAATGATGCGGAGCCACTCAGCAAAGCGGACTTCAGCACCAGGTCAGCATTGCCAGTATTTTGGATGGCAAGCGTTTTCGTAGCAGTGCTGTTGAGTGGCTCGCTGCCAAACGCGATCGACGAAGGGGTTATCACTAAACTCGGTGCCGGGTTTGTGTTTTGAGTGGCAGGCTGGGTGTTCGATATGCCTTGACAACCAAGGAGTAATGCGGTCATCAGCAGTGCCAAGGCAACACTCGTGATCTGAGACAGGTGAGGGAGGCGAGTTTTCAACGTTCTTCTCCAGTTTTCTCGATTCTGATAAGCGTGCGGACACGTCTAGTGTCAGACGTTCACGCTTGTTGCGGTACATCTCGGAAGTGGCGTGTACTAACTGGCCAAAAATCTCTACTGCTGAAACTGCGGTGCTGCTTGGTGAGACTCAGGAAAACTTACGATTATGCGGTTGCTGGTGACTAGCAGATAACGTACTTGGAATGTATGGATAGCATCTTCGATTAAGAGTCGTCAACGGTTTGAGAACCTGGTTTTCCTCACCTCAAGAATCGAAAGTACATGATCGTCTCGTCGATTTCGTACAAGAGATTGCTCAACAACAAATTAAGGATCGTTCACCTGACCGCTCTTGCATTGTTGTGTTTTGCAACACATCCAGTGATGGCCATGGGCAACCGCCTGTCTCACAGTTCGAAGTCGACCAATCGCGTCGAGTGCTATGTTGCGCCCAATGGAAACGACATGTGGGATGGTTCGAGTACACGGCCATGGGCGACGCTACAACATGCTGCCGGGAACGCTACGGCAGGCGAAACTATCCATGTTGCTCCCGGAAACTATGCTGGCCCCGTTTTGACTTCGCGAAGCGGACTTCCTTTCGCTCGCATTCGCTTCATCTCAGACAAGCAGTGGGGTGCGGTAATTCGCAGCCACGCCTCGCGCGCGACTTGGGTGAACGATGGCGATTTTGTCGACATCGTCGGATTTGACATCAGCGGTGACGGCGCCATCGGAATCCTCAATCGTGGATCGAATGTGCGAATCATCGGCAATCATGTCCATCACATCTCTTCTCGCGGATGCGATGGCAATGGTGGTGCGGGCATTTTGAATGGCAGCTACTCAGCCAGCGACGATGACGTAATTGGGAATGTGGTTCACGATATCGGTGAGCCGAACAAGAGTTGCCCGCGTGTGCACGGGATCTATCACTCAAATGTTCGAGGACGAATTCTGAATAACATCAGTTACAACAACGAGGGATATGGGATTCATCTCTGGCATGCCGCAACTGACGTGACCATTGCGAACAATCTTGTCTTCAACAACCGCAATGGCGGCATCGTGGTTGGCGCTGGCGATGCTCCTTTCGATAGTTCTCCACTTCACCCCGCAGATCGCGTTCTGGTGACCAATAACATTGTTGTTTACAACCACAATCGTTATGGCATCGAGGAGTTGGGTGTGACCGGCCCGAACAACACGTTCGTCGCTAACCTCGTGTATGGAAATCAGTTTGCAGATTGGAAACTGCAGAGCGGGCGGCAGTTCGGAACAATTACCGAGGATCCCCATTTCATTGCCTATAAAGATGATGGCAGCGGGGATTATCACCTTTCGACCGCCAGCCCGGGAATTGGGAAAGCAAGCACGAACGGAGCGCCGATCTTCGATATCCAGGGATATGTGCGTCCCGACCGCGGCGCATGGGATATAGGCCCGTACCAGTCAGGCGCAGACAATAAAAGCACGTGGCCACCAGAAAGCTGCTTCCCTGATTGTGATTTACGCCAGGTTCGCCAAGAACTGAGAACCCCTCAAAACTAAACGAAGGAATCAACTGCTATGTGTGCGATTGCGGGAATCTGTAATTCGACAAATGCTCCCGTCAATATTCAGTTGCTGAAAGACATGATTGCGATGCTCCGGCATCGCGGCCCTGATGAATGGGGTATTCACTCCGATGCCGGAATCGGCCTGGCGAACGCTCGGCTGAGCATTATCGATCTCAACCGTGGTCATCAACCGCTTTGCAACGAAGATGGGAGTATCTGGATCACGTTTAACGGCGAAATCTTTAACTTCGTTGAACTCCGAAAAGAACTCATCTCGCGGGGCCATATATTTTCGACCCACTCTGACACGGAGGTCATTCTTCATCTCTACGAGGAGAAAGGAGAAGATTGCTTTCGCGATCTGAACGGTCAATGGGGCCTGGCAATTTGGGACGCGCGAGAACGCAAACTGCTGCTTTCGCGAGATCGCCTTGGCGTGCGGCCAGTGTTCTATACGCAGGTCGGGGACAACCTGATTTTCGGCTCCGAGATGAAAGCCCTGTTCGTAAATCCCGCGGTCGGGCGCGAAATCGATTTAGTTGGATTGGATCAGATTTTCACTTTCTGGTGCACGCTCCCGCCGAGGACCATCTTCAACAACATTCTCGAACTCCCTCCCGGCAACACCTTGACCTTTAAAAATGGCCAGATCAGCGTTCATCCGTATTGGCATCTAAGCTTTGACTCGCCTGAGCAAACTCCTGCCGATGATGCTTGCATTGAACAATTAACTGCACTGCTCAACGATGCCGTCCGCATCCGACTTCGTTCTGATGTTCCAGTCGGCGCATACCTCAGCGGAGGACTAGACTCAACCATCGTCACAGCCCTTATCAACCAGGTTAGTACAGAGCAGCTTCGAACTTTTTCTGTCGCCTTCACTTCTGAAGACCTCGACGAAAGAGCCTATCAGCAGGAGGCAGTCCGTTTTCTTCAAACCAGGCATGAGCAGATGGAGTGCGGATATGAGGACATTGTTTCGGTCTTCCCTGATGTGATCTGGCATACGGAAAAACCTGTGATCCGCACCGCGGCTGCTCCACTGTATTTGCTGTCACAACAAGTGCACGACCAGGGCTACAAAGTCGTGCTGACGGGAGAAGGCGCCGACGAAATTCTGGGCGGTTACGACATTTATAAGGAAGCCAAGGTCCGTCGTTTCCTGGCAGCACAGCCGGGGTCGCCACAACGGGCCAAACTCCTGCGGCGGCTCTATCCCTATCAGAGCAACCTCCAGAGGATGCCAGACGCTTACTTGCGACTTTTCTTCCGCGCCACGGCCCAAGACATCAAAGATCCCTTCTTCTCGCATATGCCGCGCTGGGAGCTCACGTCACGCCTAAAAACGTTTTTCTCTGACGATGTGAAGTCAGAACTGGCTGACCACGATGTCATTGCGGAACTGTTGGCCCAGCTTCCCGTCGCTTATTTCGATTGGGATAGTTTTTGCCAGGCGCAATACTTGGAAACAAAGTATCTGCTACCTGGTTACATCTTGTCATCGCAAGGTGATCGAGTTGCTTTGGCCCATGCTGTAGAGGCCCGCCATCCCTATCTGGATTATCGACTGGTAGACTTTGCCAGTACGTTGCCGCCGCGCCTCAAGATGAAAGCCCTCAACGAAAAGTACATCTTGAAATGTGCTTTTGGACATCTGGTGCCTAAGACGATCCTGAAGCGGCCCAAACAACCTTATCGATCGCCGGATGGCAGAAGCTTCTTCGCTGGATTCGGCCCTGATTACCTCATGCAAGTACTGACGCCCGAACGAATCTCTGCCGACGGCATTTTCGATCCCTGGGCAGTTTCAAAATTGATCGGCAAGTTCAGGGCAGGTGAGGCCATCGGAGTCAAAGATGACATGGCACTCGTAGGAATTCTCTCTACACAGCTTGTCCTGGACCAGTTCATCACAAAATTTCAACGTGGAGGATCGTTGTGCACCGAAAACATGCAGAGCTGCGCCGTTTCATAACCAATAATTTCTTGTATGGCCGGGATTGCAGCTTTCGCGATGATGAGTCTTTTCTGGAGATGGGAATTATCGACTCCACCGGCCTGCTGGAACTAATCAATTTCCTCGAAAAGCGTTACGCAATCCAAGTACAAGATGCGGACCTCGTCCCCGAAAATCTCGATTCCATAGATCAGCTGTGTCAGTTTATCGAGCGCAAACTTGAAAGGCCTGGCCAGACACCCGCTTGCTCGGCATTGCAAGGCCAGGCGATTTAGCTGTTCGGCAGGGTGGCGCACTCGGAAAGGAGGATCTATGCAGGTGGAGGAGTTTCTTGAGCACAGTGCAGATGCTTACCCGGACAAAGTGGCGCTGGTGTGCGGCGCGCGTCGCTTGACTTATGCCGAAATCGAAACAGCCGCGAACCAACTGGCTCATTCTCTGGTTGGGTTCGGTTTGGAACGCTGGGACAGAGTGGTGATTTATGCCAACAACTCGGTCGAAACGGTCATAGCCATTTTTGCAGTGCTGAAAGCACGAGGCGTTTTTGTTCTTGTCAATCCCACAACCAAACGGGACAAGCTCGCATACATTTTGAACAATTGCCGCGCGGCAATGCTCATCACGACCGGAAGCCTGGCACGCAATGCTGCCGCGAGTGCTGCTGCCGCTCCGTGCTTGAGAAACGTGATAGTGTCCAGCCCAGTGGCTCAACTGGAGATTGTTCCGATTGCCGGCAAGGAGGTTGTTTCGCTGGGAACGGCGCTGGAAGGACAGCCCAACGGGCGCGTGGGAAAAAGGAACATCGATATCGATCTCGCGGCGCTGATCTATACCTCCGGCTCAACCGGCCAGGCAAAAGGAGTCATGCTGACCCATCTGAACATGGTTTCAGCAGCGACATCGATCACCACCTACCTGGAGAACACGCCAGACGACATCATTATTAATGTTCTGCCACTCTCATTCGACTACGGCCTTTATCAACTGCTCATGGCGTTCAAGATTGGCGGAACGCTGGTGCTGGAGCAGTCGTTTACATATCGCCGCACCATTTTGAACACATTGGTGCGCGAGCATGTCACCGGGTTTCCGATTGTGCCAACCATAGCCTCGATTCTGCTGCAGATGGATCTGGCCAGCTACAGCTTTCCGGATTTGCGCTACATCACAAACACGGCGGCCGCTCTGCCCATCGAGCACATCCGCAAGCTGCGGGAGGCATTCCCTGGCGTCAAGATCTTCTCAATGTATGGACTCACCGAATGCAAGCGTGTTTCGTACTTGCCTCCGGAACAGCTCGACATCCGGCCGGGATCTGTTGGGCAAGGCATGCCCAATGAGGAGGTCTACCTGGTTGATGAGCAGGGAGAGCGAGTCGGGCCACATCTTGTCGGGGAGTTGGTCGTGCGGGGAGCGAATGTAATGAAAGGTTACTGGGAACTCCCTGAAGAGACCGCCAAAGCGCTTCGTCCCGGCCCTTTTCCCGAAGAAAAACTGCTCTACACCGGCGATTTGTTCCGCGCCGACGAAGAAGGATATCTGTACTTCGTGGGCCGTAAAGATGACATCATCAAGACGCGCGGCGAGAAGGTCAGTCCGCGCGAAGTTGAGAACGTTCTGTATTCACATCCCAAGGTTGCCGAGGCCGCAGTCATCGGGGTGTTTGACGAGATTTTGGGAAATGCCATTTGCGCTTTTGTTAGTCCAAAACCCGGTGAAGTCCTTTCTGAGTTGGACTTGCGAGGGTTTTGCGCCGACCGTTTGGAAGATTTTATGGTTCCACAAATCGTGCAGTTTCGGCCAACGTTGCCGAAATCTGCGAACGGGAAAATCGCTAAACGCGAACTCACGATCGAGATCGAAGCCGCGGAGGAGGTTGCAGCGTGAATAGCACCGAAGCCATTGACGCCTCCTGCCTGGAAATTGATCCGGTTTCGACTGCCCATGAGATCGAAGCGGCGATTCACGACATCGTTTTCACCCAACTCCGGCGCAAAGGCGTGGTAGTCGGCATTTCCGGAGGCGTCGACAGCAGCGTGGTTGCGGCTCTTTGTGTGCGGTCTCTAGGCAGTGAGCGCGTCGTCGGCATTATGATGCCCGAACGTGAGTCTGCAAACGACAGCCTGGGTTTGGCTAATCAGCTGGCTGACGAATTAAAAATCTGTAGTGTACTTGAGGACATCACCACTGTACTGGAAGCGGCAGGCTGTTACCGCCGGCGTGATGACGCCATTCGCAAGCTGGTTCCAGAATTCGGCCCAAGTCACAAATGTAAACTGGTAGTTCCGGCAATCGCGAGTGGAGCCCAATACGTGGTTCCTTCTTTGGTGATTGAATCTCCGGATGGTCGGGTGCAAAAGCTGCGGCTGAGCGCGGAAGTGTACCTGGAGATCGTGGCCGCTACCAATTTCAAGCAGCGCGTTCGAAAAATGTTCGAGTATCATCATGCTGACCGCCTGCAATACGCGGTCGCAGGCACCCCCAATCGTCTGGAGTACGAACAGGGATTTTTTGTGAAGAACGGCGATGGAGCCGCCGACCTGAAGCCCATCGCACATCTTTATAAGTCACAGGTATATCAACTGGCGGAGTATCTCCAGCTGCCGCGAGAAATTCGCGAGCGGCCTTCCACGACTGATACTTTTTCGATGCCACAATCCCAGGAAGAATTTTATTTTTCCCTGCCGCTGCGCACCCTCGATCTATGTCTCTTCGGCAAGAATCAGGACCTATCGTGCGAAGACATCGCACGCATGAGCGGGTTGAGTATCGCGCAGGTTCAGACAGTTCTTGATTCCATCGAATCCAAGCGCAGGGCAACCGCCTATCTCCATCAGCCCCCGTTGTTAGTTCAAAGTATTCCCGCGACCCAGCGCAACTAGATCGACAAAAGTTAGATTCCCTCCCTCACCAGAAAAGGTTCATTCAGGAGGAGATCATGCTCGAAACAGAGTTTGACATTTCGACGCGACTAAGCGTGGAACTGGAGTCCCGCATTCGTCATCACACCGCCCGTGTTGGGATTATCGGCCTCGGCTATGTTGGGTTGCCGCTTGCGCTTTTGTTCAGTGAACAGAAGTTTCCAGTTACCGGTTTTGATATCGACATCAGAAAAATCGATCTGCTCTCCAGGGGCGAGTCGTATATCTGCCGCATCCCCGCGACTGAGATTCAGCTGGCACGCGATCACGGGTTTACCGCAACATGCAATTACTCTCAGCTGGCCGAGATGCACGCAATCATCATTTGTGTGCCGACACCCATCAATGAGCACTGTGAGCCGGATATTTCTTATATCACCAGCACGCTGCAATCGGTAGCGCCTCATTTGCAAGCCGGACAGCTTGTCGTACTTGAGAGCACGACTTATCCCGGTACCACGGAGGAGGTTCTGGTTCCGATGCTGGAGGGTGGTAACCAGCATGGGTTGAAGGTACACCGCAACGGCAACGTGGCAGAGCGGTTGTTTTTCGTTGCGTTCTCCCCGGAACGCGAGGACCCTGGCAACAACACTGTGGCCCGACGCGATATTCCCAAGGTCGTAGGTGGGGTCAGTGAGCAGTCCACCACACTCGCTTGCGCGCTATACGGCGCGATCTTCAACCGCACCGTCCCGGTCTCTGGGCCAGCGACCGCGGAGATGACCAAGCTGTTGGAAAACATCTATCGTTGCGTGAACATCGCTCTAGTAAATGAGCTCAAGCTCTTGTGCCTGCGGATGGGAATTGATATCTGGGAAGTGATTGAAGCTGCCAGCACCAAGCCTTTCGGCTTCCAACCGTTCTATCCCGGACCTGGTTTGGGTGGCCACTGCATTCCGGTCGATCCTTTTTATCTTTCCTGGAAGGCGAAAGAGTGGGATTTTCATACCCGGTTTATCGAATTGGCCGGTGAGATCAACTCATCCATGCCGTACCACGTGGTGGAGGCGATAGGGTCCGCTCTCAACCAGCGTTCTCAGACGTTGCGAGGCTCCGAATTCCTGATTCTCGGAATTTCTTACAAGAAGGATATCGATGACCTGAGAGAAGCGCCCGCACTTACGGTAATTGAGCTGTTGCAGAAAGAAGGGGCGCTGGTCAGCTATCACGATCCCTACTTCCCTACGATCGGCCGGGGACGCAAGTACGATCTGAAAATGAGTTCAGTCTCGCTCGACAATTTATGGCAATACGACTGTGTCGTCATTATTACCGATCACTCCGATTACGATTTCGCGCGCATCGTACGCGAGTCACGGCTGGTTATTGATACCCGCAATGCCACACGCGGCATCGTCTCGTCCAACATCGTTCGCTGCTAATTCAATTAGCGTTCAGGGGTGCCTTATGCGTTTAATCTTAGCCTTTAAGTTTGCGTTCGCTCTCGTGCTGCTGAGTAGCAGGTCCACAGTGAGCGCTCAGCTGACGGTTCCGCCCTATGATGCCCCACGCGGGGCGATCGCAGTTGCCCCCGGTCCACAAGAGCTGAAATCGTCCACCACGGTTCCGACCAGCGCTGAGAACCTTATTATTGGGGCGGGTGATCTTCTTGTGGTCAGTGTCTACGCAGCTCCTGATTTCAACAAAGAAGTCCGCGTAGCTGACTCCGGAGAAATCACGCTGCCATTCATCGGATCGGTGCACGTTGCGGGTCTAACGGTTGAGCAGGCGGAAAAGCTCGTGCAAAAAGAACTGGCGGACGGCCACTACTTCAAAGATCCCCAGGTCTCGATTTTCGAGAAGGAGTACGCCACCCAGGGCATTTCGGTACTCGGCGAAGTGCAGAAGCCGGGAACCTATCCGTTGCTGGGGAATCACGCGCTGTTTGACGCAGTCTCTGCGGCTGGCGGGCTCACCCCAAAAGCTGGTAATACGATCAGCATTACACATCGCAGTGATCCCAAAGACGCGCAAACCGTCACGCTGGCACCCAACCAGTCGTTCACTCCGGCAAACAATGTGCCCGTGTTTCCCGGAGATACAGTCCTCGTGTCAAAAGCCGGCATCGTCTATGTTGTCGGCGACGTTCACATGCCAAGCGGTTTCGTCATGGAGAACTCTCGGCTCACCGTGCTGCAAGCAATTGCGATGGCACAGGGAACGAATACCACAGCCAAGCTTGACAAGGCTGTGTTGATTCGCAAGACCGCAGCCGGTCCGCAGCAAATACCACTTGCTCTGCCTAAGATCTTGGCCGCCAAAGCGCCCGATCTGTCTCTGCAGCCGGAAGATATTGTTTTCATTCCACGCAGCGAAGGCAAAGCTGCGCTCCGGAGAAGCCTTGAGGCTGTCTTGCAAGCCGCAACCGGAGCAGCGATCTATCGCCCCTATTGAGTCCCCCCTTCGCATCTGCTCCCGGCGCGCCATCCAACAAACCCCATAATTATTTTCTGGCCAGAATGGAACTCGCACATTGGCAAAGACAATAGCCTTCCCAAAAACTCCGAAGAAACCGGCGCCTGGTACCGAACCGGTGCCCGTCATCGCGATCGGCAGCGGGCTGACTCTGAACGGAGTGATTCGAACCTTGGGCCGTGCAGGTTTGCCAGTTTACTGCGTCTGCCCAGGCGATGATTTCGTTCTGCATTCGAAGTGGTATCAACCACCCCTGTCCGGAGGCTGCGACCTGAAACCCAATGGGCTCGAAAAGTTCTTGCGCGGCCTGGGTTTCGAACAGGCAGTCTTGATCCCATGCTCCGATGATTGGGTGCGAGCCACGATCACTCTGCCGTCAGATCTGGCTCAGCGCTTTCTGACCAGTATGGCAACTACGGAAGTCGTCCAGTGCATGCTGGACAAGTGGAGATTCAACGACCTACTAGTACGTGCAGGCATTCCTCACCCGGAAACCATACTGCTGCAATCGTACGAGGATGTGCAAAACCTGCCAGACAGCTATTTCGGGGATCGGATCTTCAAGCCCGAATCGTCGCTTGAATTTGCCATGAAGCATGGAGTGAAAGGTTATCTCGTGCATGGCCGCGCCGAAGCTCTTGCGATTGCCGCAACCATCGATTACCCCATCATGCTGCAGGAGTACATTCCTGGTCCTCCAACTGAAAGTTACTTCGTTGATGGATTTGTGGACCGTCATGGGCGTGTGTGCGCTCGTTTTGCGCGGCAACGCATTCGTATGTACCCGCCGTTCTTGGGAAACAGCAGCCTTACTGTAAGCATTTCGGCACAGCAAGTTCGCGATGGGCTTGTAGGCCTGGAGCGGTTGTTGGCACATGTCAACTACCGCGGAATCTTTAGCGCCGAGTTCAAGCACGATTGCCGGGATGGCTTGTTCAAACTACTGGAAATCAACGCGCGACCCTGGTGGTACATCGAGTTCGCAGCGCGCTGTGGAGTTGATGTATGCGGTATGGCGTATGCGGATGCCCTCGGGCATTCTATCGAGCCCGTAGAACATTACCAGACTGGCCGGTCCTGCACATTTCTCCCATACGACATTCATGCCTGCCGCGCTTTGAACCGCGACAACGGGTTTCGCGTTTGGCAGTGGATTGAATCATGGGCAGGAGCCGACGATGCCTTGTTCTCGCGCGATGATATTGGCCCTGGAGTCGCGTTCATGCGACACACCGGTCAAATCGCCTTGCGGCGCGCTTCCCACTGGTCCAAAGCTGCCTGACCCGGCGCAACCTTGCTGACCGCGGCGAAATCGCCAATTCATACTGACAGCCCTCCCTCGCACAACACCTGAACTAATCAAAATCAGGGCGTTTGCTGGCTGCCGAACAAAGCTCCCATTCTCGAACGGGATTGGGAGCTTTTTTATTGGCTTGGAACCTCTCGTCAGGCGACTCCATGACAAGTCCAGAAGAGTAGTGCGGCTTCGGTTGGGCACGGCGATTCGACAGTGCTAGACTGCTGGGATGGCTACCAAGAGAAAGGCTAAGAAAGCGAGGAAGTCCGCACGAACCTCGGGTAAAAAGACCCGGATGAAGAAGCATACCCCCAAGAAGAAAATCAGAAAAAAGGCGACTGCAAAGCGCAGAATCGTCGCAGGCTCCAGAAAGAAAGTGGGAACCACCGGGCGTCATCGAAGAAAGCCGAGTCGTAGCAAGAACCGTCCAGCGCCTGCCGTATTGGAACAGGAAGATCCAGGACTGCGTTCCGGCGGACAGTCAGGAGACTTGCAGGGATTGCCTGATGTTGAGATCGCCGACTCCGAAAGCGTTGACGAGTTGATCGAGGAAGGAAACGCTTTTGAGGCCGGCGTCGTGGACGGGGTCGAACATGCAGAAGACGATCAAGAGAGAGAAGTCCACACCCACGAGGTGCCGGAGGATGATGTGCCCCCGGAATATCAGGATATAGATTGACGGCTTGATCATGGGGATCCACCCAACTCATATAATTGAACCCGATTTTCGACTGCCCCTCCCATCATATTCAGGCACGCGGACAAGCTCGATTGGACCAGTCGACGTAACTAAACCGCGGCGCATTTCGTTCTGACCATGAGCCAGCACTCGCTTTTTCAATCCCATCGCGTGTGAAGTCCGGAATTCGCGGAACCTTCTAATCACAATGCTACGTGACCAATGTCACAGACTTTCTGTGCCCGCTGTCACAAAATGTTGGGCCATCCCGGGTGCAAAACTGTCTTCCGCAGCTCGGTTACAACGCTAATTCGAAATGATGGAGGGTCAATACTTCATGAAAGCTCAGCTCAGAATTGCAGCGTTTACTCTGTCGTTGTTACTGGTTGCACTGGCCTTTATACGCTCAGCACCGACGGTGGGGGCTTCCGCTACTGGCCAAATTGTCGGGACGATAAAGCTTGACGGGCAAGCTCCGCATCTGAAGCCGATCGACATGTCGAAGGATCCCGCCTGTGCGCAGGCAAATGGCGGAGCTCCGGTGGCCGCAGAGAACGTAGTGGTCGGTGCAAATGGTGGCCTCGCAAATGTTGTCGTTTATATCTCGCAGGGGCTGACCGGCAACGAAGGAGCAATTTCATCGCAGCCTGCGACGATCGATCAGAGGGGCTGCAAGTATGTTCCGCACGTGGTCGCGCTCAATGTCGGACAACATATGACAGTTCTGAATAGCGATAAGACTGCCCATAACATTCATCCTCAGCCAAGCCCAACGGGCGGAAACGGTCAGTGGAACAAATCCCAAACGGCGGGGGCTGGACCGATCGATGTGGCGTGGGCGAATCAGGAAGTAGCAATCCCGGTGAAATGCAACATCCATCCCTGGATGCGGGCTTACATCGCGGTGGTCAAAGGGCCGTTCGGTGTGAGCAATGACACCGGTTCTTTCAGGATGGATAACGTGCCGCCTGGCACTTACACCCTCACTGCCTGGCAGGAAACTTTCGGAACGCAGACGCAAGTGGTAACAGTCGCAACTGGCAAGCCCGCCACCAGTGATTTCACTTTCAAAGCAAAGTAAGCGGGAACCAGCAGGCCGCGAGTTTGATCGCGGCCTGCAAACTTGACCGGCGCCACTGCCGGTTTTTGGGGTGAGGAAATCATGGCTGGGAAAATCTTTGCGGTTGTCGTTGCGCTAATTACGATTGTTACCGCGTACTGTGTGATAGCCCATGTTTGGTGGATGCCCGTCGACATCTCCGTCCACGGACCCAAAATCGACCACCAAATCGAAGAAACGGTGCTTGTCGCCGGTTTGCTGTTCATTGCCGGTCAGGTCGTACTCGCGGCATTCGTATTTCTCTACGGCGGCGCACGCAACAGAATCAAGCAAATCCCCGGCGGCGCGAAACCCCTCATTGTTTTTGCCTTCCTTTTGGTTGGGACCGAGATAGTCGCGCTCTCGTTTATTGGTTCGAAGGCGTGGGGTGCCGTTTATTTCGAGGCGCCTGATCCAGCCTCTATGCGCGTCGATGTCCAGGCCGGACAATTTGCCTACTATTTCCGCTATCCGGGGCCTGATGGCAAATTTGGATCGC
>Ga0187777_10002007_pt1 | contig 13104 bp, 9 predicted proteins | sample 1015_Q2_SP5_10_M_FD_132416 | JGI IMG/M metagenome (GOLD analysis project Ga0187777, IMG submission 132416) | Tropical peat soil microbial communities from peatlands in Department of Meta, Colombia - 1015_Q2_SP5_10_MG | ecosystem: Environmental > Terrestrial > Soil > Wetlands > Peat | place...
AGCCCGAAGCCGTTGATGATCCCGATGTGGCGCGCGAGGTTCGCTGCGCCCGTTTCGATTTCCGCCAGCCCGCCGTCGAGGTTGCCACCGTGGTGCTTTAGCGCGCGAACCGTGGCGACGAGGACGACGGCACTCGGCTTGAGTCCGCCGATCCGGCACGTGATGTCGAAGAACTTCTCCATCCCCATGTCCGAGGCGAAGCCGCTCTCCGTGACCATGTACTCGCCGAGCTTGAGCGCGACCCGGTCTGCGACCAAGGAGTTGTTGCCGTGCGCGATGTTCGCGAACGGCCCGCAGTGGATGAACGCGGGCTGGCCCTCGAGGGTTTGGACGAGGTTCGGCTTGATCGCGTCCTTGAGGAGGACGGCCATCGAACCGGCGGCGCCGATCTGCTCTGCGGTGACGGGCTCGCCCTCGTAGGTCTGGCCGATCGTGATCTTGCCGAGCCGGACGCGGAGGTCGGCGAGGTCGCGGGCCACCGCGACGAGGCCCATGATCTCGCTCGCCGCCGTGATGTCGAAGCCGGTCTGGCGCGGATAGCCGTTCACACGCCCGCCGAGGCTCGTGACGATGTCGCGCAGGGACCTGTCGTTCATGTCCATGCAGCGCCGCCACGAGATCGAGAGCGGGTCGATCCCGAGCACGTTCTTGTGGAGCAGGTGCGCGTCGATCATCGCGGCGAGCAGGTTGTTCGCAGCGGTGATCGCGTGCAGGTCGCCGGTGAAGTGGAGGTTGAGCTCCTCCATCGGCACGACCTGCGCGTAGCCGCCTCCGGCTGCTCCGCCCTTGACGCCGAACACTGGGCCGAGCGACGCCTCGCGAAGGCAGAGCACGGGGTTCCGGCCGATCTTGCCGAGCCCCTGCGTGAGCGAGACCGACGTCGTCGTCTTCCCTTCCCCCGCCGGGGTGGGGGTGATCGCGGTCACGTTGATCAGCTTCGCGTCCGGCCGATCCGCCAGTCGGTCGAGCACCGTGAGGCCGACCTTCGCCTTGTAGCGGCCGTACTGCTCGATCTCGTCGGAGAGAAGACCGGCGCCGGCGGCGACGTCGACGATCGGGCGCAGCGTGGCGGCCTGGGCGATCTCGAGACTGGACGGCATGCTCATGGCGGACTCCTCGGTTTCAGTGGCTCACGGCCGCCGCAGCGAGCTCGGAGACCAGCGTGTCGGTGTAGAAGCGCTCGAGCTTGAACGGCTCGATCAGCGCAGGTGTCTTGCCGGTCGCGATCAGCTCCGCGAGCGTAACACCGACGATCGGCGCCGCCTTGAAGCCGTACGTGCCCCAGCCGCAATCGACGAGGAAGCCGTCGAGTTCGGTGAGTCCCATGATCGGGCTGTAGTCGGGGCTCATGTCGCAGAGCCCCGTCCAGTGCCGCAGGATCCGCGTCGCATGGAGTTGCGGGAAGAGCTCGAGCACATGGCGCGACGCATACTCGACGAACGGGAACGTGCCCTTGTTCGAATAGGTCGGATAGGGCTCCACCTCAGCGCCGATGAGGAACTCGCCGCGATCGGTCTGCGAGACGTAGATGTGCATCTGCGCCGAGACGATGATCTTGTCGAGAAACGGCTTGACCGGCTCCGTGACGAACGCCTGGAGGATCGAGCCGGTGATCGGGAGCGGAACCCCCGCCATCTTCGCGACGATGCTCGACCAGCCCGCGGTGGCGCTGACCACGACGCCGCAAGAGACGTCTCCCTTTGTCGTCTTGACGCCTTGAACGCGGCCCTTCTCGATCTCGAAGCCGGTGACCTCGACGCCCTGGTGGATTTCGATTCCCGCCCGCGTGACCTGCTTTGCGAAGCCCCAGACGACGGCGTCGTGCCGGATGATCCCACCCGGCGGGTGGTAGAGCGCGCCGAGAATCGGCCAGGTGACGTCCGTGCCGATGTTGATCTGCGGGCAGAGCCGCTTCACCTCATTGGCGTCGATCACGTACGAGTTGATGCCGAGTAGCTTGTTCACCTCTGCGCGCTCCTGCTGCACGACGAGCGAGCGGTCCGAGTGCGCGAGCGTGAAGTGCCCGTGCTGCGAGAACATGAGGTTGAAGTCGAGCTGGCCCGAGAGCTTCTCGTAGAGCTCGACGCTCTGCTTGTAGAAGGCGGCGCCTTCGGGCGTGCGGTAGTTGGCGCGGATGATCGTCGTGTTCCTGCCGGCCGCGCCCGAGCCGATGTAGCTCTTCTCGAGGATCGCGACGTTCGTGATCCCGTGGTGCGTCGCGAGGTAGTACGCGGTCGCCAGGCCGTGCGAGCCGCCGCCGACGATCACCACGTCGTAGTGGCGCTGCAGCTCCTCGGGGCGCTTCAGGATCTGCTTGCGGAGGAAGACGTCCTTCACAGCGCGTCGACCCCCACCGGGCCGCCGCCGAGTGCGGACGCGCGGTCGACCGCGACCTCCCAGACGTACTCGCCGTACTCCTGCGCGACGAGGATCCAGTAGGCGCCGTCTCGTTCGAGTACGTGGCCCTGGACGTGCGCGATCTCACCGCCCGACGGGAAATGATGGATGTGGGTCAGCCGGCGGAGCACCGTCTCCGCCTCGGCGCCGGCGAGTGCGATCAGTGACCACGCGCCCGTGACGTCGAGGACGAGCTTTCGCTCGCCGAGCTGCTCGCGTACCTCTCCTTCCGCGTCGCGCGGGAACAGCGCGAGCGCCCGCCGCTGAGAAATGCGGTACCAAACGACTTTGTGGCTCAGAGCCACAAAGTCCGGGGTCGGATCAGCCAGACGCACCTCGAGCTTCGTCAGGTGCGAGAGGTCGGCAACGCCGACTACGGCGAGATGCTCACCCTCGCCCGGCAGCGAGACCGGAACGAGCCAGCCGTCACGCTCCTCGAAGCTCGCGCCGAGGTCGCGCTGCGCCCGGGCGATGGCGGAGACGGCGGCCACGCCGGCATCGGCGCCACCGACGGCGAGGAAGTCCAGCGCACTCACGCCTTGACCTTCTCGCCGTCCGGGTCGTAGAAGGCGCCGAGGTGCACGGTCATCGGCACGGCCCTGCCGTCGACCTGGACGTCGAAGCGACCGCCCTCGACGGCGAGGTCGTTCGGCACGATCGCGAGCCCGATCACCTTGCCGAGCTCGGCGCTCCGCCTCACGCTCGTGACACGCCCGGACGAGCGGCCGTCGATCACGACCTGTCCGCCCTCGACGGGCATCGCGCCGGTCGGACTCTCGAAGCCGACGAGCATCCACTTCAGGCCTCGGTCGGCGACCTGTTGGGTCGCCCACTTCCCGACCCACGGAAACTCCTTGTCGTTCTTGACGATCCACGGCATCGCAGCCTCGAGGAGGTTCGACTCCGAGTCCGTGTCTTGGCTCACGATCACGTGGCCCTTCTCGAGCCGCAGGATCCGCTGCGGCTCCAACCCGAACGGCGCGGCGCCGAGGTCGGCTGCCTTCTCCATGATCGTGTCCCACACGTGCTCGGCATGCGGGCTCGGGAAGTGGAGCTCGTACCCAAGCTCGCCGACGAAGCCGATCCGCAACGCGAGCGTCGGGACGCCCGCGACGCGGACGTGCTTGGCGTCGAGGTACTTGAAGCCGTCGGCGGAGAAGTCGTCGCCCGAGACGCGCTGCATCGCCTCGCGCGCGCTCGGCCCCGCGACATTGATCGCCGCGAGCCCGCCGGTCAGGTTCGCGAACTCGGCGTTCATCCCCCACACCGCGTTCCACCACGTGAACCACTGGAAGACGCCGTCCGCGCCCGTCGAGGTCGCGGAGACGTAGTAGGTCTCGTCGTCGAGCCGCGCGACGACGCCGTCGTCCATGATCCGGCCGGCGTCCCCCGTCAGCACGCCGTAGCGCGTGCGCCCGACCTTCAAGTCGGAGAAGCGATTCGGGTAGACGCGGTCGAGGAACGCTCCGGCCTCCGAGCCGGTGACGAGGATCTTCCCGAGCGTCGAGACGTCGATCAACCCGAGCGAGTCGTGGACATGCTTCGCCTCAGCACCGGGATCGTCGCCATACGAGTGCGGTCGGCGCCAAGCACCGGTCCACATCATCCGGCCGCCGAGATCCTTGTGCCGGTGGTGGAGCGACGTCCGCTTCTTCGGCTCCTGCGGATTGCCGGCGAGCAGGCCGAGCGACACGGGAGCGTACGGCGGTCGGGCCGTCGTCGTGCCGATCGTGTTCTCGTCGGTTCTCGTCGACTTCGCGTAGACGCGGATCGAGTTGACGTGGCAGAGACGGCCCTGGCAAGGGCCCATCGTCACGGTCGTGTAGCGCTTCGAGAGCTCGATCGAATCGAAGCCTTCGGCGATCGCGTACTTCAGATCCTTCGTCGTCTGGTCCTCGCAGAAGCAGACGAAGCACTTCTCCCCGCGGAAGCCGAGAACGGGGCTCGGGACGGCGGGCGAGCCGACGTCGCCGGTCACCGCTCCGACTGCCTCGACGTGCTCGGGGAGATCCTTCGGGACGAAGATGCCGCGCGCGGAGTCGTACTCGACACGCGCACCGGCCTGCGCGAGCAGCTTGTAGTTCGGCTGTGGGCTCCCGGACATCACGAGCAGGTCGCACTTCGTGATCTGGCCGTTGACGACGACGTCGACGACGCGGCCTCGTCGGCCACGGGCCTCGATGTTCGGCGGCTCTCCCTGGCGGAAGTCGATCAGGCGTGCGATCTCGACACCTGCCGCTTCGAGGTCCTTGGCCGCCTGGACGCCGCGGTCGTCGACGGTGAGCACGACGGCGCGCTCCCCCGGCTTGATCGACCAGTGGTTGACGAGTCGGCGAACTCCGTCTGGCAGCATCACGCCGACGAGGTCGTTTCCGGGGAAGACGAGCGGTTGCTCGACGATTCCGCTCGCAACGACGACGCGGTGCGCACGGATCTTCAGCAGCAGGTTGCCGAAGGCGACGGGGACGAGGCCCTGCTCGAAGAGTCCGACCGCGATCGCCGGCGCGAGGAGCTCAACTCCTGCGGCGCGTGCCTGCCCTGAGATCGCGCGGGCGGTCGCGACACCGTTCGGCTCGGCGAGCAAGCCGCCGCCGACCTCGGGCCCCTCGTCCACCACGATGACCGACTCGCCGCCCTGGGCGGCTGCGAGTGCAGCTTCGAGGCCAGCCTGCCCCCCGCCGATGACGACGACGTCGACGTGGCGATGCTCGACGTCCACGCGCTCCTGTCGAGAGCCGTTCGGGTCGAGCTTGCCGAGGCCGGCCGCGTTGCGCAGGATCTTCTCGTAGAGCGGCCACAGCTTGCGCGGCCGGATGAAGGTCTTGTAGTAGAAGCCGGGCGGCGTGAACGGGCCTCCGAGCTTGTCCGTCGCCTGCATCAGGTCGCGTTCGAGCGAGCCCATGTAGTTCTGCCCGCTGACCGCGGCGCCCTCGCGGACAGGCGTCGTGCAGACGCGGACGTTCGGAATGCCGTCGACGGTCATCTGGCAGTTCGCGCAGTGGCCGGAGCAGCACTGGAGCCCACGGGGGCGGTGGTACTTGAAGCTGCGCGAGAACACCCGCTGGCCAGACGCGTAGAGCGCCGAGCCGAACGTGTCGCCGTCGAAACCCGACAGGCTCTTCCCTTCGAACGTGAACATCACCTGCTTCGAGCGGTCGATCAGCTCGCCCGGCCGTCCGTCGAGTCGACTCATCGGGAGGGTTCCGGCTCCCAGGTCCGGGACACCTCGTTCGTGACCGTGTCCCGCTCGGCGAGGAACCAGTCCTCGCACGTCCTGCAGAACCACCACTCCCGCTGGACGCCGGCTTCGTTCGCGCGGAAGTAGACGTACTCGTTCAGCTCGCGCTGCGTCGGCGTCGTCTTCGGCCGGATCGTCGACTCGCCCGCACAGCGAAGCTCGACCACCTCGCGCGGCCCGCAGTTCGGACAAGTGACGAGCATCGACATATTGCGCTGAGCGAAATTGCGTGCTATCTGTGGCGATAGGCTATCGCTGTGGCTCGAACCGGTCAACCGTCATCGCGCGACGTCGAAGCGACGGTTCGCGCCGTCGCGATCCTCGATGCGCTCGCCGACGGGAGCGAGGTTGGGACGACGGAGCTCGCGCGCCGCACGGGGATCAGCGCGAGCACCGTCTCGCGCCAGCTCGGCACGCTCACCCGACTCGGACTCACCGAGCACGCCCCTGCCACCGGCCGCTACCGACTCGGCGTGCGCGTGCTCCGGCTCGCGAATGCCGTGCTCGGCAGGCTGAACGTGCGCGACGTCGCCCGCCCCCACCTCGAAGAGCTCGTGCACGCGGTCGGCGAGACCGCAACGCTCTCGATCCCCGGCGACGGCGACGCCATCACGGTCGACTTCGTCCCGACCGAGCGCTACCTCCAGGGCGTGACGCGACTCGGCCGGCCGAGCGTCGGCCACGCGTCGTCGGCGGGGAAGGTGATGCTCGCGTTCGGCGACGTCCCTCTCCCGCGAGGAAAGCTCACCGCCTTCACGCCGAAGACGATCACCGATGCCGAGGCGCTCGCGGCCGAGATCGAGCGCGTCCGGGAGCGAGGCTGGGCCGAGGCGCCCGACGAACGCGAGCTCGGACTCAGTGCGATCGCAGCTCCGGTCTGGGGAGCGGGCGGCGAGCTCGCCGCGATCGTCGCGCTCCAGGGGCCGACGAGCCGCTTCGACGAGGCTGCAACGCGGACCGCGCTGCCGCTCCTCCTCGACTGCACTCGGGCGATCTCGGTTGCCCTCGGTTGGCACTCAGCCGAGTAGGCCCCCGTTCAAGAGGCGTAGCGCGGCCGCCTCGATCTCCTCCTCCGAGAGGAGCACGAGGTTCGCCGCCGCGCCGAGCGGGACGAACGAGTCCCTGCTCGCAACTCTGGCCATGCGACCCGAGAACCCGGCGTCGAAGAGAGCGGTGACGATCCCCTCCGAGACGCCGCCGCTGCGGCGCGTCTCATCGGCGATCAGCACGCGGCCGGTTGCCTCGGCCTCACGCAGGATGTCGTCGACAGGGAGCGGCGACAGCCACCGTACGTCGACCACACGCGCCCGAATTCGGCGGGCCGCGAGCCGCTCGGCGACGCGCAACGACATGCGCAGCCCGTTGGCCCAGGTCACGATCGTGAGATCGCCACCGTCGAGGTGCGTCCGCGCAGAGCCGATCGGTGCGTGTACCTCCCGAGGAATGGCGAGCCACCCGCCGTCGCCCTCCTCGTAGAGGTGGCGCTCGTGGTAGAGCGCGATCGGCTCGAGAATGACGCAGACGCTCCCGTCGACCTTGGCGGCAGCGACGCACGTCTTCAGGATCTGACCGGCGTCGTCTGCCCGAGAGGGAGAGGCGACGATCAGACCGGGCACGTCACGCAGCACGGCGACGGCGTCGTCGTTGTGGAAGTGGCCACCGAAGCCCTTCTGGTAGCCGTAGCCGGCGACGCGTACGACCATGCCGTTGCGGTACCGCCCTTGCGAGAAGAACTGCAACGTCGCGGCCTCCCCGCGGATCTGGTCCTCCGCGTTGTGGAGGTACGCGAGGTACTGGATCTCGGGGATCGGCACGAAGCCGCTGACGGCGCTGCCCAGCGCGAGGCCGAGGATCGACGTCTCGTCGAGCAGCGTGTCGAAGACGCGGGCCGCGCCGAAGCGCGTGTGCAGTCCGCGCGTCACGCCGTACACCCCGCCCTTGACGGCCACGTCCTCGCCGAACAGCAGGGTCTCGGGGTGCCCCTCGAGCACCTCGGCGAGACCAACGTTGATCGCCTGCGCGAGCGTCAACGGCTCGCCGGTCGACTCCGTCGAGGTCGTGGACGCGATGTGGGCGACGGACGCCGGCGAGCGAGGCGCGAGCGGTCGCATCACCTCCTCCGCCGTCTCGAGCTCGGGCCGGCGCGTGGCGGCGAGCGCGAGGGCGCGGATCCGCTCGCGCGACTCGAGATAGTCGGTGGCGAGCTCGTCGCCGCTCGCCTCTCCCGTGACGACGAGCCAGCGCGCGGTGCCGAGAATCGGATCACGCTCGTAGTCGGCACGGATCGCGGGGCCGGAGCGGTAGGCGGTCTCGAGATCGGCACCGGCATGCGAGAGGTAGCGAACGGTGCGCAGATGGAGAATCGCAGGCAGGCGCTCGGCCCGCACCCAGTCGGCAAGGTCGCGCGCGACGGCCAGGACCTCCCGCGAATCGTCTCCTTCTGCGGCCTCGTAGCGCAGCTGCGACCGCGCTCGGAGCGCACTCTCGACCCAGCCCGCAGGCGATGGAACGCTGATCCCGAGCCCGTTGTCCTCGCAGACGAAGAGCAGAGGGAGCGGCAGCCCCTGATAGGCGCAGTTGGCGGCGGTATTCAGCGCCGCCTGCGCGACCGCGTGGTTGACGGACGCGTCGCCGAAGCTGCAGACGACCACGGCGCTTGACGGCCAGCGGCAGTCCACGCCGAGACGCGCCGCGCGATCGATCGCGAAGGCGATCCCGACCGCCCGCGGTGGATGCGACGCGATCGTCGAAGTCTGAGGGATGACAGCGAGGTCGGCGTTGCCGAAGACCTTGTGGCGCCCGCCGGCGATCGGCTCCTCGGCGGCCGCGGCCATTCCGAGGAGGATGTCGACGACGCCGTCGTGGCCGACCTGGCCCGACCTTGCGAGGTAGAAGCCGCCCGAGCGGTAGTGGAGAAGTGCTGGGTCGGTCGGGCGGAGCGCGAGCGCGATTGCGCCGTTCGACTCGTGTCCGGCCGACCCGATCGTGTAGTAGCCGAGCTGCTGCGTCTGGAGCCAGCGCGCCGCGTGGTCGCAGAGCCGGCTGTCCACCTGCGCCCGCCAGAGCGCCGCGGCCTCCGGACTTTGTGGCTCAGAGCCACTAACTTGGACATGTCCGAGCGCCTGCAGCGCTCCGATCAGGTGCTGCTCGAGCGGATCGAGGTCGCCGGCCATCGCCGTCGGACGCTACCGGCTTCCGCCTCACGCCAGAGAGGGAACGCTAGGCGTCGATCGGAATGTGGCCCGGCTGCGCGACGACCCGCCCGCACCATGCGCGAATAGCGGGGTAGCGGGCGAGGTCGAACCCCCCCTCGTCGGCGACGTGGGTGTAGGCGTAGAGCGCGATATCCGCGACGGAGTACCGGTCTGCGACGAGGAACTCCTTCCCTTCGAGGCCGCTCTCGAGCGCCTCGAGCGCGAGGTAGCCCAGACGCTGCTTCTCGGCAAGCGCCTCTTCGCTCGGCGGCGCGCCGAGAACGTGGAGCCAGAATCGAGCGACCGCGATGTTCGGCTCGTGGCTGTACTGCTCGAAGAACATCCACTGGAGCGCTTTGGCGCGACCCCACGGGTCGAGCGGCGCGTACTGCGTGCCCTCGGCCAGGTACCAGATGATTGCGTCCGACTCGCCCATCGAGCGGCCGTCGTCGAAGACGAGGGTCGGCACCCGGAGGGCGGGGTTCAACTCCCCGAGGAGCTCCTTCCGGTTGGAGCGGTCGACGACGTCGACCTCGCGCCGCTCGTAGGCGATCCCGAGGTGCGCCAGCAGGAGGCGAACCTTGTAGCAGTTGCCCGAGGTGCCCGAGTCGTAGAGGAGCACTACGCGGTCAGCTCGGAGGCGAGCTCGTCGAACACCGCGACGAAGTGGTCGACGTCGGCATCGGTGTGCGTCACCGACAAGGTCCATTCCTCCTCGCGACCGGGCGTCATGAAGATCTCGCGGTTGAGGTTCCAGAGCCAGGCGAGGTCGCAGAGCTCGGCGTCCTGGTGCTCCTTGTACGACTCGTAGTCGGTGATCTTCACGGGCGCGAACGTGACGCAACCCTTGGAGCCGACGCCGATCGCGTAGCCAGGGAGCGCGTAGCGGTCGATCGCGGCCTGGCACCCCGTCACGATCCGGTCGTTCAGGTGATCGAGGTGCGCGTATGCGTCGGGCGTGAGCACCTGCTCGAGGCTCGCCCGGGCCGAGGCCATCGTGAGCGGGTTCCCGTTGTAGGTGCCGACCTGGTAGACGCGCTCGCTCGTCACGTACGACATGACCTCGTCGGTGCCGCCGATCGCACCGCTCGGCAGGCCTCCACCGAGCGTCTTCGCGAGCGTGACGAGATCCGGCTCGAGCCCGAACCGCTCGGTCGCGCCGCCGGCAGCGATCGCCAGTCCCGTCTTCACCTCGTCGACGATCCAGACGATGCCGCGCTCGCGCGTCAGTTCCCGGACGGCGTCGAGATAGCCGGTCTCAGGGAGAACGACGCCGAGGTTCATCAGCGCCGCCTCCATGATCAGGCAGGCGGGCAGGCGACCTTCACGCTGGAGCTCGTCGAGCCGCGACTCCATCGCGTCGACGTCGTTGAACGGCACCGCAACGGTCATGTCGGACACGGCCTTCGGGATCCCCTCGCCGTAGGGCAGCGAGTCGTAGCGGAAGCGGTAGCCAATCTGGTCGTACGGGACGCCGATCGAGACCATCACCGTGTCGTGGTGACCGTGGTAGGAGCCGAAGATCTTGAGCACCGTGTCGCGGCCGGTGAAGGCGCGGGCGATCCGGATCGCGTCCATCGTCGCCTCGGAGCCAGAGTTCGTGAACCGCCACTGCGGCAGCCTGAACCGCCGCGAGAGCTCCTCCGCGACGGCGATCGCGTCCTCGGTCGGCACGGCGAAGTGCGTGCCGAGCCGGAGCCGCTCCTCGACCGCGCGGGTGATCGTCTCGTTCGCGTGCCCCTGCACCATCGAGCCGAAGCCATTGTGGAAGTCGATGCGGCGCGTGCCGTCGACGTCCCACACGTAGGCGCCTTCGCCGCGCTCGAAGTAGATCGGCCACGGGTCGCGCAGCTGGTAGGACGAGGCCACACCGCCGGCGAGCACGCGGCGCGCGCGCTCGTACATCCGCGCAGAGCCGGGCGTCGAGTCGTCGAGCCGCTGCTGCTCCCGCTCGGTCAGCTCACGGATGCGGCCGCGGTCGATCTCGGTGTGAGAGACGGCGCTCACCTGCCGCCGATCCTACAGCTCGAACCTGCGATGACATGACACGGGCGTGGAGGCCTGCTCGTCACTAGGATCCCCGGCTGAGGATCCAGGCTGACCAGACGGACAGGAGGAGGGACCTGCAGATGGCGACCGATCTCGAGCGCTTCGTCGCGAAGAAGGGAAGGGGCGACACGGTCGCCGACGTGCGAAAGCGGATCGACGCCGAAGGCGTCACGTACATCTACTACCAGTTCGCCTCCGTCACGGGCCGGATCATGGGGAAGGGCGTCCCCGCACCGCACTGGGAGTCGATCTGCGAGAAGGGCTTCCAGCTCGTGTACGGGGCGACCGCGAACCTCTTCACCGACCGGCATGGCAACTACATCGGCTACGGGCCCGAGGCTGCTGAGCTCGTCGGTATCCCCGAGCCGGAGACGTTCGAGGTGCTCCCTTGGGACTCTCGAGTCGCCCGTGTCTGGTGCACGTGCTTCCGCAACCGCGAGGAGCGGGAGGACCCCGGCGCCTTCCTCACTTCGGACTGCCGCGGCAACCTGAAGCGGATCCAGACCGCTTTCGAGAAGAAGCACGGCCTCCATCTCCGTGCCGGAACCGAGCCGGAGATGATGTGGCTCAAGCTGAAGGAGGACGGCACGCCGGACGTACAGGGCGTGACCAAGCCCTACTGCTACCACATCGATCAGTTCTCCGAGCTCCAGCCGATCATCCACAAGGTGATCGAGTACGGGCAGCGGCTCGGCCTCGACATGATCCAGGGCGACCACGAGGACGCCCCGGGCCAGATCGAGCTCAACTTCGGCTTCGACCGGGCGGAGAAGACCGCCGACAACCTCTCGACGTTCCGCCAGATCTGCAAGCAGGTCGGGCGCGAGCTCGGCGCCTTCCCGTGCTTCATGCCCAAGCCGTTCATGGGCGTCTCGGCGAACGGCTGCCACCACAACATCTCGCTGTGGCGCGGCGACGAGAACGTCTTCATGCCCGACACCGACGACTCGCAGAAGCCGGGCCAGGTCGGCCTCTGGGCGATCGGCGGCATCCTCGAGCACCTCGGCGCGCTGACCGCGGTCACCGCCTCGACCGTCAACTCGTACCGCCGTCTCTGGGACACCGGCTTCTGGGCGCCGGTCTTCGCCGACTGGGGCTACCAAAACCGGACGACCGCGCTCCGCGTCTCCGCGCCGGGCCGCTTCGAGTACCGCTCCGTCGACTCAGCCGTGAACCCGTACCTCTCGATGGCGGTCCTGATCAAGGCGATGGAGGACGGGATCGAGCGGAAGCTCGACCCGGGCGAGCCCGAGGAGCGGAACATCTACGAGGCGATGGAGGCGGGCAAGCAGGTGAGGAAGATCCCGATGACCTTCGGCGACGCCCTCGACGCGCTCGATGCCGACGAGGTCGTCAAGAGCGCGTTGCCCGACGAGATGTACCGTGTCTTCATGCACTACAAGCGCGACGAGTGGGAGCGCTACTGCGCCACCGTCACCGACTGGGACGTGAACGAGTACCTGGATGTGTTGCCGTGACAGGGGACGCAATCCGGCCGCGAAGCGGCCGCTTTAGGGACTTTCCCGCCGCAGGCGGGACGAGCGGTCAGCATCTGCCCCTGCAGATGCTGACCTTGCGGAGGAAATAGCAGTGTGCGGAATTGCGGGGATCATCTACCGGGACGGGTCGGCGCACCCGATCGGCGACGAGATGACGCGGATGCTGCAGTCGATGAAGCACCGCGGGCCGGACTCGACGGGCTACGCGCTCTACGGGAGCGCGGAGAACGGCGGGCTCGTCATGCGCTACAAGCTCGCCGACGCGAACACGCCTCGTGACTTCGAGTTCGAGGACCGCCTCCATCGGCATCGGTACGAGCTCGAGTCGCGACTCTCCGCGCTCGGCGCGAAGGTCCACTCGGTCGAGGAGGAGACGCCGTATGCCTTCCGGGTCGCGTTCGAGTACGACGGCGACCTGAAGCTGCTCGCCGACCTCGTCGAGGACATCCCCGACGCGGAGGTGCTCTCCCTCGGCCGCTCGCTCGAGATCGTCAAGGACCTGGGTGACGCGGAGTCGGTGCACGAGGTGTACGGCCTCGCCGAGTTCACGGGCACGCACGCGATCGGGCACGTGCGGATGGCGACCGAGTCCGAGGTGGACATCGCGGGCGCCCATCCCTACTGGGCATATCCGTACTCGGACGTCGCAGTCGTCCACAACGGCCAGCTGACGAACTACTTCTACTGGCGCCGCCGACTCGAGCGGGCCGGCCGCCGGTTCATGTCC
>Ga0187777_10002008_pt1 | contig 13100 bp, 16 predicted proteins | sample 1015_Q2_SP5_10_M_FD_132416 | JGI IMG/M metagenome (GOLD analysis project Ga0187777, IMG submission 132416) | Tropical peat soil microbial communities from peatlands in Department of Meta, Colombia - 1015_Q2_SP5_10_MG | ecosystem: Environmental > Terrestrial > Soil > Wetlands > Peat | place...
CGGGTGGGATCGAGCACCTGACGCACGTCCCCATGGACCCGGGGAAGAATCCAGCCCTGATGCCCAACACCAGGTTGATGACAAGACCAGAATACGCGAACTACCACATGAACGTGGGGTACGCAATGGGACTGACGGCCGAGAAGCTGGCGGAGGAGGAGGGGATCGGGAGGGAGGAGATGGACCGCTTCTCCGTCGAGTCTCACATGAAGGCGTCGAAATCCTTGGACGCAGGCTGGTTCAAGCCAGAGCTTCTTGAAATGAAGGTTGAGGTTTCGGGCGAGTTGAAGGTAATCGACACAGACCAGAGCATAAGGAGAGACACGAACCTGGAGCAGATGGCGCAGCTCCAGCCGTCGTTCAAGGCTGGCGGCCGGATAACCGCTGGGAATTCGTCTCCTCTGAACGCCGGAGCCTCGATGGTTGCCCTCGCCTCCAGGGAGAAGCTTAACGACCATGGAATCAAGCCGCTGGCGAGAATCGTCTCCATGGGGTGGGCCGGGGTAGACCCAAGCGTGATGGGGAAGGGACCTGTCCCTGCTTCGGCCAGGGCCCTCGCAAAGGCAGGGATGAAGGCAGAGCAGGTCGACCTCTGGGAGATCAACGAAGCATTCGCTGTTGTGGTCCTCTACGCCATGCGGGAGTTGGGGATTGATGCGTCAAAGGTGAACATACACGGTGGGGCGATAGCTATCGGCCACCCGCTCGGCGCATCGGGGGCGAGGCTTCTGGGGACCCTGGCAAGGGAGCTTCAGGAGACAGGGAAGCAGTATGGAATGGCGACTCTATGTGTCGGCGGCGGCCAGGGCTTCTCCATCCTTCTGGAGCGAGCCTGAAAGTGAGCCTACTGTAGCACGCCCTTGGATCTGAGGGCGGAGATCTCTTTGGCGGAGTAGCCCAGCGACCGCATTATCTCGACAGTATCCTCCCCCAGCGACGGTGCTCGCGTGAAAGGCTTGCGGCGCATCAAGGGATGAGACCTGACAGGGCCGTTGACTAGGGTCTCGTCCTTGGACAGATGGATGAGCATTGATAGTTCCTTAGCCCAATCACTGGTCAGGGCCTCTTCGACGGTGAGGACCGGGGTCACGCAGGTGTCCTTCCCCATCAGAAGCTTCGCCCACTCGTCCCTCGTCTTCGTCGCGAATGTCCTCCTCAGACCAGCGGTGACCTCCTTCCTTTCTCGCAGAGTCCCGAACCTCTTGTTTTCGAGTTCTGGGACGCCGAGGGCCACCACGAGGTTCCGCCAGAAGCCTTCTTCGATGGCGGCAACCGCCAAATGCTTCCCGTCAGAAGTCCTGTACAGGTTGTAGTAGGGGGTCGAGCCAAAGACAAGGCTGTGCCCTTGTTTCGGAGCCTTGCCTGTGGCGAGATAGGCCGCGGCTGGAATCACCATCCACGAGAGAAGGGAGCCGACTATGGGGACGTCGATGTGGACGGGCCCCTTCCGCTCAACCAGTGCGCCTAGGATACCCAGGGCCGCGTACATGGCTGACGTCATGTCCCCTAGCTGGAGGAGCGGGACCTCGGCCCCGGGGGAATAGGCGAGGGTGCCCGCCATTGCCTGGAAGTTGATGTCGTGCGCCGGCATCGAACTGAGCTTGCTGTCCTGACCATAGGAGGATATGGAGCAGTAGACGATCTTCGGGTTGATCTGCCGCACCTTGTCAAAGGAGAAGCCGAGCCTGGACATCGCGCCCGGCCTGAAGCCCTCGACGAACACGTCAGCTTCTTTCAGGAGGCGCCTCATCACCTCCTTCCCTTCTTGCGACTTCAGGTCGAGCCCTATGCTCTCCTTGTTCCTGTTGACGGTCGAATGGACGGGGCTGCGCCCCTTTCTCGTCGGAGGGGTGTGCCGCATGTAGTCGCCGAGGCCCGGCTGCTCGACCTTGACCACCTCAGCGCCCATGTCTGAAAGGAGCATGGTGCAGAAGCCGCCGGGAAGAAGGCGGGTTGCGTCGATGACCTTGACCCCCTCCAGAAAATCCACGCTGGCGGGTCGGAGTACTGCAAATAAAGATAAATCGTGGCCGCCTTTCACGTTATCGACGATGAGGTGAACGCCGTCCCAGTCATAGCCCGGAGTAAGCTCCCGGGCAGATGATGAACTCGCGACGAAACTGAGTCAGAACATCCATGGTTCAGGTTTAGATATGATAGGGCGACGGACTTCCCATGGCCAAGTCTGTTCGGGTCCACGACGACACCCATAGAGCCCTCAAACTGTTGAAGGTGAGGAGACGAAGCTCGAGCCTAGACCAAGTGATACGGGAGATGATTCGCGAGACGACCGGGACCCCTGTCGAGGAGGCGAAAGGGAGTCCCAAGTCGGAAGAGCTGACCAGTTATGTCGAGGGCTGAATCGCTAAGCAGAAATACGAACCTCGGGAGGCATCGAAATCGACAATGGCCAAGTTTGACGGCATAGTCGGCAAGGCGCTCCTGACCGTGGAGGAGAAGGAAGGCGAACTCACGCTCGTGTTCGCAGACAACAGATACCTCTTCGTGAAGATAGAGAACGGGAAGATTCGCACCGACAGCGTGCCCGAGTAGCGTTACTCCTGCTGTAGGATCTCTACGTTCCTTTCGCTGCCGACCAGCTTCTTGAACCTCTCGGCGTCGGCTCTGGTGCCGACGATGCTCTGGTAGTGCATTGGGACTGCGACCTTTACCTTCATCGTTTTGGCTGCCTCTGCTGCTTCCTCGGCGGTCATCACATAGGTCCCCGACACGGGGAGGAAGGCCACATCCACATCAAGTGCCTTCATCTCGGGGGTCGCGTCGCTGTCGCCCGCGTGGTAGAACCTGACGCCGTCCAGGGTGACGATGTAACCAACTTTCCCGTCGGCCCTCGGATGGAAGACGACGCCCGGGGACCTGTACTTGTTCAGGTTGTAGGCGGGCACGGCTTCGATTTTCACGCCTTTCAGCTCCAACTTCGAGCCTGGCTCAACGAACTTTTTCTCTTGGGAGAACTGACCCAGGGGCGCCTCGCAGATCCTCGGTGCGACGATGGTCGTGTTGGCGTCGGAGAATCGCTTGATGTCCTCGGGACTGAGATGGTCTGAGTGCTCATGAGAGATCAGCAAGATGTCAGCCTTGTACATCCCCTTCGCCTTGTAAGGGTCGAGGACCAGGGTGCGCGAACCCTGGAGGACGAACGAGTCGTGCCCGAGCCAGTGGACCTTGATCCCGTTGTAAGTCCACAAGGTCTGGAACCCCTAGAGGTTTACCCCTTCCTCTTTCATTCCGGACTTGTCTATGGTAAGAATGTCGATGCCGTTGCCGCTCATGGCATCCCTTGCGATGGCCGCCTTGATCGCTGCCACGGCCAGATCGCGGGCCTCCTTCTGGGTCATGGTGGGGCTGTAGCCGGCTTCCACCACGCCTATGGCTGTCTCCTCGCCCGTCCCCACGGTCGCGTACTGGTCGGAAATGACGCTCCCGAGCGGGTCGAGAACATACACAACCGGCTTGTCCCCCATGCCGCCCAGGATGACCTGGGTCAGGAGGGGCGCGTACCTGTTCTGGAACATCAGTGTCGACATCAGCTTGGCAACAGAGTTCGGCTTCAGCGCCTTGCGCGACTCGAGCTCCTTGAGCTTCGAGTAGACCCCCACTTCTTTTACGAGGTTCTGCATGTCCGCCACCATTCCTGCGCAGACAGCCCCGACGGTCTCGGTGACCTTGAAGACCTTCTTCCCCGACTTGCTCCTCACGAAGCTGCCGAGGGTGATCCGCCTTTCGGCTCCCAGGACGACGCCATCCTTGTAGGCGATGCCAACCGCTGTGGCACCTGGCATATACTGTTCATAGGACATCGGAAATCTGGCCTGCCGCGAAGTCTCGCCCTTTTAGACATTATGCCGTCTGATGCTTCATGGAACGCCCCGGAGGCCCGACATGCACCACCGAGTTGCGGTCGCCGCCTGTTACCGACCACCCACAGGACGTGAACTGTTCTGCGAGCTCCAAACCCGTCCTCAGGTGCTGAGTGACCTCCGGCACCCTGGCCTGTGAAGGGCCGCTGGCCAAGGTCAGAAGTGGGAGCAGCATGTCTGCGAGGTTCGAATCCAGTGCCGCTCCTGATTTGGCGGCGGAGATGAATTTCGAGGCCGCCTCTTCTCCCACTTTCTCCGCCGTCTTTCCTCTCTCCCCGAGGCTGTCGCCCCCGAGATAGACCCCTTCGCCCGTGTAGTAGACCAGGACAGATGATCCGGGCGAATCGGTGCGCTCCTCCTGAACCTCCTGTCCCAGCACCGGAATCCCGGCAGATTCCAGGGTCTTTGAGGCGGAGGCAGCTTGCCGCTCCGCCACGTGCTTGGGCAGCGACCCGCACCTGCTCACGACCTTCGCGCCGGGAACGTTCCTGGGAAGAGCGAGGTCGGCGGACCGAAGCTGGTCGCAGGGCTCGACCTTCGCGGTCGCCATTCCTCCGCCACGGGGATAGTAACCCCTCCTCCCTGAGCTAAGCTCGAAGCGCAATCCGACACCACCGAACGCGTCGCGGACGACCCGGTCGAGGTAGTCGTAGGTCGGGCTCCAGGGGACGTCCGTGCCCCCCACCAGGTCGAGCGACAGGCTTGTTCGGTTTAGAGCGACGGCAGGGATGACAGCTTGAAGGACGAGGGTAATGCTGGCGGCCGTGCCCATGTCGATGGACAGCGAGCTGAGGCGAGGCTCGGATGGGATGAATGTGATCTCGGACGACCCTTCCAGGGCACCCGAGAGCTCGCCTTCGAAGACCCTGCTCAGAACCTGGAGCGCAGACAGATGCTGCCTCTTCAGGCCTGGCTCAGGCCTCCCCGCCCTGATCTTGGTAACCCGAACTGGCCTCCTTAGGATTGCAGAGAAGGCAACAGCCGTCCGGAGAATCTGTCCACCGCCCTCCCCTCTCGAGCCGTCTACCTCGACGTACTCCACGGCTCGGGCCGACAACGCGCCAGATTAAGACGTGGCGCGTCTCATCTTAAATATGCCCGAGAGGCGGCGATTTGAGAAAGGGATGAGAGTCGGTCTTCTCGTGGGCCGGTTCCAGCCATTTCATGTGGGCCATCTCGAGGCGGTGAAGTATGCCCTGAAGCGTGTCGACTACCTCTACGTTGTGGTCGGATCGGCTCAGAGGAGTCATGAGAGGGACAACCCGTTCACGGCGGCGGAGAGGATCGCGATGATCAAGGGCGCCCTGGACGGCAACGGCATCGACCCGTCGAGGTGGATGGCAATCCCAATCCCAGACGCTGACTCGCACTCGCTCTGGGTATCGACGGTCGAGTCCATGGTCCCGAAGTTCGATGTAGTGTTCACCAACGATGCCCTGACGTTCTCGCTTTTCAAAAACGAAGGAATCGAAGTGAAGGCGGTTCGTTACCTGGACAGGAACAGGTACTCGGCGACGAACGTCAGGGACAGGATCCTTGAAAGGAAGGATTGGGAGAGCCTGGTCCCTCCTGAGGTTGCCAAGCTCGTCAAGAAGTTCGGCGGGGTTGAACGAGTCAGAGCGCTTATGCGTAAGGACTTGAAGGGGTAGACCATGGACAAGCAGAAGCTGATCATGCTCCCGGGCCCGACCAACGTTTCGGATCGGGTCATGAAGGCGATGCTCGGGCCGATAATCAACCACAGGGGCGAGGCGTTTAGGGAGCTGGGAAAGGGGGTCCTCGAGAAGACGAGGCACCTGTTCCAGACCGAAGGCGATGTAGTCGTGCTCTCGTCGTCGGGCACGGGCGGGGTCGAAGCCGCGGTATGGAATCTCATCAGGCCTGGAGACGTGGCTGTTGTTCCGGTCTTCGGCGAATTCAGCACCAGGCTGGCCGAGACCGTTGAGCTTGCAGGGGGGAAAGCCATCCGGGTCACTTCTGACTTTGGTAAGGTCCCCAGCTTTGACCAACTCAGGGCTGCCTTCGACGGCGCCGGGAGTGTGAAGGCCATGTTCCTCGTCCACAACGAGACCAGCACCGGAGTTGCCGCGCCCTATGTCGAGGAGGCTGCGAAGCTCGCCAGAGACAGGGGGGCCTTTGCGGTCATCGATGCCATCTCGAGTCTTGGTGGATATGCGATACCGGTGGACAAGTGGGGAGTGGACATGTGCATAACAGGCAGCCAGAAGTGCGTAGCCGCGCCTCCAGGGCTAGCACTCCTTTCTGTGAGTAAGAAGGTCGTCGACTTCCTGAAGACATCTCCCCCGAAGACCCGGTACTTCGAGATACCACGATACTTGGAGTACGCAGCGAACGGGGAGACTCCGTTCACGCCAGCGCTCCCTCTGTACTACGCCCTCGACGAGGCCCTGTCGGAGCTCCTCGAGGAAGGGCTGGCGAAGAGGGTGGAGAGGCACGACAGAATGTCCGCTCTAATCTACGATGGTCTCGCGGGTCAGGGACTGGCACCGGTGGCGGAGAAATCAGTGCGCTCGAAAACGGTGATTGCGTCATACTACCCGCCGGGCGTAGACGACTCGAAGTTCAGGAAGACTCTTTCCCAGGAGAAGGGAGTAGTCATTGCCGGAGGGTTCGGCCCCTTCAAGGGGAAAGTGTTCAGGGTCGGGTGCATGGGCCAGATCAACGAAGGGTTCGTCGACACCACGCTGAAAGCCATCGGTGAGACGATGACAGCTCTCCGAAACTGACGAAAGCCTATAAACCCAACAAAGAGGCTGGTCGAAAGCCATGACGCTGGAGAAGGGGACTCTCATCTTCGCCAACCTGACGGCCAGGGTAAAGGATACCGGAGAAGGAATTGACACGACTGTTGAGGAGCAGGCGAAGAATCTCAAGATCTACGAGGATTCGAGGAGGTACGAGCCAAGGCTCTTCGCCGTCGGCGAGGGGTGGCTGATCGCAGGGCTCGACGCGGAGGTAGGGAAGCTGTCAGTGGGCGACAAGAAGGAAATCGAACTTTCCCCCGACAAGGCCTATGGAAACAGAGACCCAACCCAGCTTCGGATGATACCTCTCCGCAAGTTCGGAGAGAGAGAACACGAGCTCACCGTGGGCGACTCGGTAGAGATCGACAACCGCGTCGGCATAGTCAGGTTCATCGGGTCTGGGAGGGCCCAGGTAGACTTCAACCACAGGCTCGCAGGAAAGTCGATAGTCTATGACTTCGAGGTGCTGAGGAAGGTAGAGACAGACCAGGACAAGGTGAGGGCGCTCATCGACAGGAGGCTCGCTGGGGAAGGGAGCAAGGTCGCCTTCGAAATGACAGACGGCGTTGTGAACGTAACAATCCCGGAGGACCTTTTCCTTGTGGAGGGGCTGCAGATAATCAAGCGGGGGATCTCCAACGACGTGTTCAAGTTCGTCCCAAGCACGACTGACCTGACGTTCGTCGAGAAGTTCAGGAACGAAAAGGCTCAGCCGAAGAAGGAAGAGGCCAAGGCAGAGAAGGTCGAGGAGAAACCTGCTCCCGCAGCTCCGAGGCCGCGGCGGAAGAAGGCCGTAGCCCCGGCCCAGACTGCCTAGATTATTCCCGTCGACTTCGCCAGCGCAGCCGCGCTCCTGGGAGTCATCTTCTTGCGGGAAAGGATGGTATACCTGTCGGGCCGGATGGAGCTAGCTTTCACCAACGATTCGACCACCTGTGAATCCTCGACCCCGATCTGGGAGGCTTCCACGGGCGCGCCCACGTTCCTAAGGGCCCTCCTGACCTTACGCCAGTCAGCGCCGTGAAGTTTTGCCATCATGATGGTCCCTATCCCGCACTTCTCGCCATGAAGCCCACTGTCGGGGGCGACCATGTCGAGATAGTGGCTGAATAGGTGCTCCGAGCCCGAACAGGGACGCGAACTGCCGGCTATCCCTGCTGCCACGCCCGTGCTGATCAGGGCTTCCACCAGGTCCCTTACGGCGTCCCTGTCGAACCTCCCGATGGTCTTCGAACGCTCGATCACAACCTCGGCGCTCATCAGAGCGAGGCTCGCAGAATAGCCGCCGTAATACTCTCCAGTTACCCTATGGGCCAGCTGCCAGTCCTTCACTGCGGTGAACTTCGAGGCCAGGTCCCCGCAGCCGGAAGCCAGGAGCCGCCTGGGCGCAGACGCTATCACGTCGAGGTCGGCAAGAATCCCCACGGGGGGCTTGGCCATCACCGAGTAGGGCCTGTCGAGGCCCTTCAGAGATGCGAATGGGCTTGAGATTCCGTCGTGAGATGCGCTCGTCGGCACGGAATAGAACGGCAGGTGGAGTTTGAAAGCGGCCAGCTTGCCCACATCGACGCTCTTGCCTCCGCCGACGCCCACGATGCAGCCCGATCCCGAAGCTGCTGCCATGACAGCGTTGACGTTCTGGATGTCCGGAGCCGTGACCTTGACCCAGACTGGTTCGTCGCCGATGGCCGAATCTATTGCGCGCCTCAGCTTGGCGGTTACGTTGGAGCCCGATGAGATGACCACCTTCTTCTCTCCTGCGGACTCTTTCAGGAACTCGCCGAGCCTGGAGATGACCCCCTCCCCGATGAGCACCTTCGTAGGCAGCTCCATCAGGTGATAACCAGCGTCCACGTTTCGCGACCCCCTCGATTGTGATTTAAGGCCACTGCGGGTTGAAACGAAGGAGATTCCGCTTCATGCTTGGAAAGATTAAATAAGCAACGGCATCACGCCGGTTTTGTCCGTTCTGAAGAGGTTTGTTGGACCCAATGTCACGAGATTTCAACCAAGTCGGTCGGAAAACGGTAGCCTCTGCAACCTACCATGGCACCACCACAGTAGGCCTAGTGTGCTCTGACGGCGTGGTGTTGGCCACTGACACCAGGGTTACTGCAGGAGGGTTCATCGCACACAAGCGCGGAAAGAAGCTCCTGAAGATTGACGACAACATCGCAATGACAATCTCTGGCGGCGTCGCAGACGCCCAGAATGTGGTTGACACACTGAAGTACTACACGAACCTGTACAGGATAGAGAAGGGAAGACAGATGCCCGTCAAGGCGGCGGCCCAGGTGGTCTCCAACATGCTGTTCTCTTCTAGGCTGTATCCGTTCATCGCTGACGTCCTCGTCGGGGGAGTTGATTCTACCGGAGGTTCGCTGTTCAACGTCGACTTCTTCGGGTCCATGAACAAGGAGAAGATGATAGCGACCGGGAGCGGCTCGCCCGTAGCCTACGGGATCCTCGAAGCTGAGTTCAAGGAAGGGGTCACAGTGGCCAAGGCGTACCCTCTTGCTGCGAAGGCGATTATAGCTGCCACACGACGCAACGTGGCAACCGGCGACCACTTCGATGTCGCCATCCTGGACAAGGACGGGTTCAGGGAACTTTCTGAGCAGGAGAAGGACAAGCTCCTCGCCCAGTTTACAACTGACAATTAGTCTTGGAACAGAAAGCCAGCGGCGTAAGCCTAATGAGCGCTATTCTGAACAATATCCCAGCGGAGGCTCAGATCACCCGCATTGAGTACGAGGGACCGAGGATCGCCCTCTACACCAAGAACCCTGCATACCTCCACAAGAACAGCTATGTCATCTCCGAGATAGTCAATTCCCTGAAGAAGAGGGTCGTGACCCGGACGGAGAAGTCCATCCGGAAGCCGGAGAACGAGGCCCGCTCGGCCCTTGAGAAGCTGTTCCCCCCAGAAGCTGGAGTCTCGAACTACTTCTTCGACGACGCCCTGGGCGAGATAACCGTGGAGGCGGAGAACCCCAGGGTCCTCTCGCAGGAAGCAGGCTTCGACCTCGGCAACGCCATGGACCAGACGGGCTGGAAGGTCAAGGTGAGGAAGGCGCCCCACATAAAGTCCGCAGCGATCCAGAACGTCTACTTCGCGCTGAAGGCGGGAAGCGAGGCCAGGGAGAAGTTCCTCAGGGAACTGGGCGAGTCGATATTCAGGCCGAGGATGGCGGCCGAGGAGCATGTGACGATAAAGACCCTGGGCTCGTTCCAGGAGGTGGGAAGGTCCTGCGTCCTCGTGGAGACAGCCGAGAGCAAGGTGATGCTCGACTGCGGGATCCATCCGGGGTCAAGGAACACATGGGACGCCTATCCGCGGCTGGACTGGGCGGACATCTCCCCCCGCGACCTTGACGCCATAGTGATCAGCCACTCCCACCTCGACCACATGGGGTTCCTGCCTGCCATGTACAAGTACGGCTACGACGGGCCCGTCTACTGCACCGAGCCGACACTTCCGCTGATGACCCTGCTTCAGAACGATTTCGTGAAGATAGCACAGATCGAAGGAGGGAGGCTGATCTACGATCAGAAGGACATCCGCGACGTCATTCAGCATGCCATCACGCTTCCCTATGGCATGGTCACGGACATCTCCCCTGACATCAAGCTCGTCTTCAACAACGCCGGGCACATCCTCGGCTCGGCGACGGTCCACCTGCACATCGGCGAAGGCGCCCATAACATAGTCTACACCGGGGACTACAAGTACGGCAGGACCCAGCTCTTCGATTCGGCCACCTGGAACTACCCGCGGGTCGAGACGCTGATCACCGAAAGCACCTACGGTGCCAAGGAAGACATCATGCCAGTCCGCGAAGAGGTGGAGATGAACTTCGTGAACGCCATCAACGGGACTCTCCAGAACGGGGGGAAGGTGCTGATACCGATTCCGGCCGTAGGGAGGGCCCAGGAGATACTGCTTGTCATCGACCAGTACATGCGGAACAAGGTACTGGTGGAGGCGCCGGTGTTCACCGAAGGGATGATCTCGGAGGCGACCGCCATACATGTGTCATACGCCGACTACCTCTCGCGGGACCTGAGGGCCAAGATCCTCGACGAGGGCGTGAACCCGTTCAAGTCGGAGTACTTCACAGAGGTGGAGCACCCCACAGACAGGGAAGAGGCCTACCGCGAGGGGCCTGCCATCATAATGGCCACTTCCGGCATGCTGGAAGGCGGTCCCGTCCTCGACTACTTCGAGCACCTCGCACCATCGGAGAAGAACAAGATCCTATTCGTGTCGTACCAGGTGCAGGGGACCATCGGCCGCAGAGTGCTGGACGGGGGGAGCCAGGCGAGCCTGATGGACCAGAACGGGAAGATCAAGATTGTCGACGTCAAAGCGTCGGTGCAGAAGATAGAGGGATTCAGCGGCCATAGCGACTACAACCAGATCATACGCTTCGTTGGGAAGGTCAGGCCAAAGCTCCAGCTGGTGCTCGTCAACCACGGAGAGAAGCGCAAGACCGAGAACCTGGCCTACTCGATTCAGAGGATCTACCGCATCCCTGCAATACACCCTGCTGTTCAGGAAGCCATCAGAGTCTACTGAGACTCCGAAGACAGGATCTCCCGCCGTCGGACAGACACGACGAGAGCCGCTACGTCAACTGACGCGTCGTCAGGCTCCGCGCCGCCTCTTGGCAACTATCTCGACGAGGTTACCGTCGGGGTCGCGCAGCAGCGCACTCCGGTTGCTGCTACCCACGTCATGTGGAGTCTGCACCACAGGAGTTCCCTGGGACGAGAGTAGTTCGAAGGATTTGTCGACGTCGTCGGTCCAGATGACCAGGGACATTGCGGGACTCCCAGGGGACGCCTCGACTCCGTGCACCTCTCTCGCAGCCTCCACGGTGCCGAGGCCGACGCCGAACCCGTTCAGTATGAGCTCAACGTGTGAAGGGATCCCCTCCTTCGGGGTCCGAAAGGTCTCCTTGAAGCCGAGGAGGTCGCGATAGAAGTGTATGCCCGCTTCTATGTTGCGGGTGTAAAGGTGCACGAACCCTTCGGTGAACATGGACGGTTACTGGAGGCCGCGCCAGATCTTCACGCCAGGAGGCGTGATGACTACCCTTTCGTCCCCCAGCCTTGCGATGTCGCCGCCAACCGACGTGGCATACTCGTAGAGCTGCTCGACGGACGACTTCAGCTCTTCAAGGCTCTTCTGGGCAAGCGGGGTCACCTTGAGAATCACTATGGTTTTGTTCGCGACATCTTCCTGGATCTTTGGGATGTCCTCTATGCTGCGGAGGGCCAGAGCCTTCAGAAGGATCTCCTTGCTCTTCCCTTCCATCTTCCTCTCCTGCATCACATCAGACAATTGTGGCTTGTTTCTCCTCGAGCGTTTGCCTATTATTAAGCGTAGGGCGCTTCCGCAATACTATGATGGGTTTGAATTAGTTAGACCGAGTTGTAGAGTTTTGTTCAGAGGCGGCCGATTTTGTTCTTGAGAATATAAGCGGGGAGGGGTCTCCGAAAGTGAAAGCGATTCTTCGCTTCACAGCGCCTTGTGGAGGTTCCAGTACCTGTCCCCGACGTGGTGGAGGTTCCGTATGCACCCTCCCTTCGACATGCCTTGGGCATCGGCGCTCGTCACAGTCGAAGGTCCCACCGCTATCGCCCTTCCCTTGGTCTCTTCCTTGACGACGACCATCCTTCCGACCGGGCCCCAGTCGTCGAACTTCCTTATCCCCGGGCGCATGACGTCAGCCCCGTTCAGCATGAACTTAATCGCGCCTTCGTCCACGGTGGCAGAGGGGAAGAGCGCGACGGAAGGAGCCGACCCGAGGAACGGGAAATAGACCTCTCGCGAATCGACGAATTCAAAGTTGTCAAGGCTGACGAAAATCACACCGTCCTCTGGCTCAGCGCAATGCGCCTGGGCTGACTTTGAAAGGTTGAGGCTGATGCCAAGAGAGGTTTCGATTTTGGATATTGTCTCGACCGAGTCGCGACGTGAGAGGACCCACTTCTTCAACTGGCCCGACGGTCACGACTGCTTAAATAAATGAATCCGAGAGGCCGGCCTAAGGGAAGCATTTGTCTGTAGACATGGCAGTCAAAGAGCTGGAGACCAGCATGGGTAAGGTCGTGCTCATCAAGCTCAAGGGAGGGAAGGTAATCAGGGGAAACCTTCAGGGCTTCGACCAGCACATGAACCTCTCCCTGGAGAAGGCAGAGGAGGTCTCTGAGGACGGCCAGTCGAACTCGCTGGGGACGCTCATCGTCAGGGGGGACAACATAATCATGATCTCCCCGCCGCCTGGCTGACCGGCGAATCTGCTTTTATACCGACGGCGCAGTAGCGCAGCCAAGGAAAAAACTGCATGGTCGACGTCCTTTCGGTCCTCGTCGCTGGTGCGGTCGGCCTCGGCCTGGGTGGCGTTGCGACCTACTACGTCTTCTATTCCCGCGCAAAGCCTGAGAA
>Ga0187777_10002009_pt1 | contig 13097 bp, 8 predicted proteins | sample 1015_Q2_SP5_10_M_FD_132416 | JGI IMG/M metagenome (GOLD analysis project Ga0187777, IMG submission 132416) | Tropical peat soil microbial communities from peatlands in Department of Meta, Colombia - 1015_Q2_SP5_10_MG | ecosystem: Environmental > Terrestrial > Soil > Wetlands > Peat | place...
GATCCTGCGCAGCTAGGAATAGAACATGAGGCCATAGAGGGTGCGTACGACGTGACCATCTTTGAGGATCTAGGAAACGGCCAGACGAAACTCACCTTCATTGGAAATGAACCCATGGAGAGCGCGAAAAATAGCGGTCAATTAGAGGGCTGGAACCAGATACTCGATAAACTTGCTGCAGTTGTTGCGGGGCTGACGCAGGTGAAATAAGAAGCTGAAGCTTTAATGATCGTCATGCGCGAGATACAGCTAAGGCTGGCGGCGGAGGCTTAGTTAGAACGGGCTTCTCGTCGCTTGGCCAAATGGTCCATTTCCGGCTAAGCGACCCTTGGCTTGACTGTTGCCTTCAGGCCAATGCGCTCAGCGACCAATGTTTACCGAACTCAACATTAGTCCTGTGAAGCGCGCCTGTGTCCATTAAGGGGAGTGGTTGCCGGATTGTCTGTCGAAGTGACTTGCTCTGCCCCGGACTAGTTGAATTTCTACTTTCTGAACCCGCCACTACCTCCCTGCCTTGATTTCCTGGTTTCGTGCTAAGAGGTCCTCAGGAGTGCAGGGAGTCTGCGCAGTTCGTACTTTCCTGTCTGGTTTTGGGTGACCTGCTCTACCATACACTTGTACGAAAAGAACTGCCCGCGCTGAGAAGCGACAGCTGGGTGTCTAGGTCCTCGGCGAGGTACGAGGGTTGTTTGCGGCTTATGGGTGCGTCACGCCTACGACCTTCACGGCGGATCCGCTCCAGGCCGCGCCTTCGTGGGTCAAGCGATGCGTTGCCTCATCCCAGTGAAACCGAGTGACGGAGCCACCGCCGTTCTCATACGCATACGTAGTTCCGTCATCTGAAAACAGCACGAAGTCTGCATCTGCGCCAGGATAGACGCACACGGAAGCAAGAGGCTGAGGTTGCTGTGCGCTGAGAACCGAGCCGCCTAGGGGAATGATGGAACCAGCTCGAACGAACAGCGGAATGGTGTCGATTGGCGCGGCGGCAGTGATGGTCTGACCGCCCTTGAATCGTTCGTTGGTCCAATAGTTGTACCAATCTGAACCTGCAGGTAGATAAATCTTCCGACTTGTTGCGCCCTGCTCAGTGACGGGCGCTACGAGGAAGGCTGGGCCAAACATGTATTCGTCCGAAATATTCCCGACGTTCGGGTCATCTGGAAAATCCATGAAGAGTGCGCGCATGAACGGAGCGCCGGTTTGATAGGTTCCATACCCCAGTGAGTATATGTAGGGAAGGAGCTCATAGCGCAGCCGCAGATACTTCTCGAGAATAGACTCAGCTTGGCTCCCGTAGGACCAGACCTCATTGTGCTTGCGTTCGCCGTGTGCCCGCATCACCGGTTGGAAGGTACCCCACTCAAACCAGCGCACGAACAACTCAGGATAGTCTTCATATCTGTCCACGGTGTCGCGCACGTCCGACGGATCAACGAGTGGCGGATGTGCGGAGTGATAGTTGGGAGAGAGTTTTGGTGAGAAGAAGCCCGCAATATCCGTGTCCCAGTAAGCCATGCCGCTGGCGGTAAAGTTGAGGCCGGCAGGAATCGAGCGCTTGAGCATGTCCCAGGTCGAGTAAATGTCACTGGACCAGAACACCGTGCCATTTCGTTGCGCACCCAGATAAGCAGCTCTTGCCAGAATCATGACGCGGCGGCTGTCTCCGAAGTCGTGGCGGAAGCCTTCGTAAACCGAAGCGGTGTGAAACAGCGGGTACACATTGTAATAGCGAGAACCTGAGCCGACGGAGAACAAATCCTTTGCTGGATCGATGTCGGGTTCCGTCTCGTCGAGCCAGAGGTAATCGAAACCGTAGGGTTTCACATAGCGATCGCGAATGGATTCCCACCACCATTTAGCGGCGTCGGGATTTGTGGTGTCGAGGTTCGGCCCGATCTCCTTTGTGGTCCAACCTGTGTCGGGAGTGCCGTCCGCGGTATGAATGAGCCAGCCCTTTTGGCGCAACATATCGTAAAACTGGGTGCCCGCGGAGAAGTGAGGCCACACGCTCAAAAGGGTGGTGATGCCCATGGAATGGAGTTGCCGGTTCATTGCGGCGGGATCGGGCCATCGCACCTGATCGAGGTCCAGCTCGCCCTGCCTGGTCATGTTCAGGAAGTCTACAACCAGGACGTCGACAGGGAGATTGCGGTCACGATAGCCCTTGGCGACTTCGAGCAGTTGTTCCTGCGTCGGATATATGGCCTTGCTCTGGATGTAGCCGTAGGTCGCCCTCGGCAACATGTGCGTGACGCCGGTGAGTTGGCGGTAGCCCTGGTAGATTTCGTCGGTTTTTTCGCCGGCGATCACGAAGAACGAAACGCCGTCTCCGATTTCGGACGACCAGACGTTTTGCTGATTGAAACCGAGATCAATGGTGGTCTTCGACGGGTTATCCCAGACGAGACCGTAGCCGTGGCTGGAGACGAGGAACGGAACGCAGACGTTCTCTCCGCCAGTGGCCCCGTAATCATGCCAACATTTGATTTGATGGTCGCGCAAATTGAGAAAGCCCTGTTGCTGTTGGCCAAGGCCGTAGTAATGCTCGTCGGTGGGTGAATCGAAGGTGGCGGAAATGTGATACCCGGCATCCGGCTTCTGTTGCTCCGCGGAGCTGTTGTCGGGTGCGTTCGGGACCATGGACCACCGCCACATCGTCAGCAACGGTTTGCCAGCTGCGTTCGAAACGAAGATGGAATCGTTGAACGTTCCACGAGCCGGGGGTCCGTAGAAGTAGTGGTTCCGCAGGGACTGATTCAGGTCATCGAGCGGCATTGATTGCGGTGGCGGCTGATCCTTGGGAGAGACACGGATCAGCAGTCGTGCCGAACGAATGACGTCGTAGCCCGCTGAGTCCTGCTCGTGCGTCCAGCCAGCCATGGAAGGCGTGCCCACGATGCCATAGCCGGGGGCCGCAAGGGCCGCACGTTTCTGCGAACTCAAGGTCACACGGACAATATTGGGGCCGAAGGGCTCCAGCACGATGGTTCGATTGTCGCGTTCGAGGACGAATCTGTTGGCTTGATCTGATGTGTCGGCACAAGCGAGAGGGGCCAAGCCCAGCATCAGGAACGCGACCTGGGCCAGCACAACCACATCTGCTATTCCACGGAGCGGTTGAATCGGATTATCTTGGAAGAACTTGTGCATCGCGTCCCATCCGGTACGCCAGCTGGAAATAACGAAATTCCTTCAACGGCAAGCACGATCATCGTATGAAGATCATATTCGCCAAGTCAATCGACGGTAGTTGTAAACAGACAAGTAAGTGCGAGGGGCTTGGGGTTCTGAGTTATGAGTGACCGCCTAGCGATCTGATGCACGTAGGACCCGTAATTCGATCAGGCACTGAAGCCACCCAGAGTTTTGATCATTCGACTTCTGATGGCCCCTACCCAATCCCGTGACCCTTTGACCAACTCAGGCACTTAGCTGTTATCCCTACTCTTTGGCTCTTCACGAATGTAAGAGGGACCTGTACTATAGCAGGCAGTGAAACGTTAACGTTAACGGTAAGCCGAAAAAGAGCGTAGATGACCATCGAGGAAATCTCGAGAAGGGTTCTGGTCGCAGTAGTCTCGCGCACCATCAACCGCGAGTCCTCGGTACGCCTTGCAGTTATAAGGCCGGCCCGGTGCAAACACGACACTGCGTTCCGCAAGGGAGACAAAATGAAGCGGATTGCGATCCTGATGCTCCTATTGGTGATTGTTTGCTGCGCGCAGGAGAAAGACAGCTTTCGGCCTTCTGAGACTAATGTTTGGGGATCGGAATATCCACGTGTAGATAGCGAGGGCAGAGTGCAAATACGCGTGAAAGCCCTGGACGCCACAAAGGTCAAACTCAATTTCTGGAGCGGGCCGAAAGTGGATATGGTCAAACAACCTGACGGCTACTGGATCGTCATCACAACTCCACTAGTTCCCGGCTTCCACTACTACACGCTAAATATTGACGGTACAGAAGTTAGCGACCCTAACACTCATGCGTTCTTTGGTGGGGGAAGGCCGGTGAGTGGTGTAGAGGTGCCGGAGCCGGGGTCCACTTATTATTCGATTCAGGATGTGCCGCATGGCCAAGTCCGTGAGGTTTGGTATAACTCGAAGGTGACCGGTACCTGGCGGCATGCGCTGGTCTATCTCCCGCCGAAATATGATGCGCAGATCAAACTGCGCTATCCGGTGCTCTATTTGCAGCATGGCGCCGGCGAAGATGAGACCGGTTGGACTAAGCAGGGCCGCAGCAATTTCATTCTGGACAATCTAATGGAGGATGGAAGCTGCAAACCAATGATCCTGGTCATGGCCTATGGCTACGCCAAGCGCGCGGGTCAGCCGGCTCCCGATTTGACTGGAAAGCCTTTTGGTTCCCCGGAAATGATGAAGGCCATGCAGGAGATGGCAGCTGCGTTTGAAGATGATGTGACCCAAGCACTGATTCCTTACATAGACGCCAACTTCAGGACACTTGCAGATCGCGATCACCGCGCGATGGCGGGCCTTTCCATGGGGGGGATGCAGACATTCCAAATTACGCTGAATCATCTGGACCTTTTTTCCTACATTGGGGGATTTAGCGGAGCGGCGGGGCCATTGGTTCTGGGCGATCAGAAGCTGGACCCGAAGACCGCGTACAATGGCGTGTTTGCCGATCCGGCTGCTTTCGCAAAACGAGTGCATTTGCTGTGGCTCGGTGTGGGGACAGCGGAACCGGAGAGGATGCGCGCCGGACTTGAGAGACTCCATGCCTCGCTTCTCGAAGCGAACATTCCGCATGTTTTCTATGAATCGCCGGGAACAGACCACGAGTGGCAGACGTGGCGCCGCGATTTGAAAGATTTTGCACCGCGGCTTTTCCAGCAAGCCAAGAATTAAACGGTCGGCCAGAGTCGATCTGCCGGCTGACCAGTTGGAGAGCACAATACAGAGGCTATTCTGAACATGCGAATATCAAGCTTCGAGATTCTTAGTGCATTTGCTCTTTTCTTGACTGCTAGCTGTGTGTACGGCCAGGACTCGGCGACACCACCGTACCTAAACACATCACTGCCGGCCGAGCAGCGGGCCGCGGACCTCGTACGCCGCATGACCGTGGAAGAAAAGGTCACGCAGCTCACGAACCAGTCGCGGGCGATCCCGAAATTGAATGTGCCGGCGTACAACTGGTGGAGCGAGGCGCTGCATGGAGTTGCGAGCAGTGGCACCACGGAGTTTCCGGAACCGATCGGTCTGGCCGCCACATTTGATAATGATGCGATTCACCGCATGGCCACAGCCATCGGCATCGAGGGACGAATCAAGCATGTGCAGTTTGAACGCGCAGGTCATAGCCGCGCCCAGGAGGGGTTGGATTTCTGGGCGCCCAACATCAACATTTTTCGCGACCCGCGATGGGGACGCGGGCAGGAAACTTACGGCGAAGATCCATTCCTGACGGCGCGCATGGGCGTGGCGTTTGTCACCGGAATGCAGGGCGACGATCCAAAATACTATCGAGTGATTTCGACTCCTAAGCACTATGCCGTACACAGTGGCCCCGAGACGACTCGGCACACCGCCGACGTGAAAGTCAGCAAGCACGACGAACTGGACACTTATCTGCCGGCGTTCCGCGCGACCGTGACTGAGGGCAAAGCAGGGTCGGTGATGTGCGCGTACAACAGCGTGAATGGACAACCGGCGTGCATCAACGAGTTTCTGCTGCAGGACCAATTGCGCGGTAAATGGAACTTCCAAGGCTACGTCGTGTCCGACTGCGCCGCCGTCATCAATATTTTTCGCGACCACCACTTTACCAAGACGCAACCGGAGGCCTCCGCGTTGGCGATCCAACGCGGCATGGACAACGAGTGCTTGAATTACGCGGATATTAAGGACGATCGCGACTACAAGCCATATCTCGACGCCTATAGACAAGGCTTTCTAAAAGAAAACGAGATCGACACCGCGCTCGTCCGGCTGTTTACAGCCCGAATCAAGCTGGGCATGTTCGATCCGCCAGAGATGGTTCCGTACTTCAAAATCGATGATAAGGAACTCGATAGTCCCGAGCATCGTGAACTGGCTCGCAGGTTGGCGAACGAATCGATAGTGTTGCTCAAGAACGACGGTACGTTGCCGTTGAAGAAGAACGGCACCAAGATCGCTCTAATCGGACCACTCGCCGATCAGACCAGATACCTGCTCGGCAATTACAATGGCAGGCCAACGCATACGGTTTCCGTGCTGGAGGGACTCAAGGTGGAGTTTCCGGATGCACAGATCACGGTCACGTCAGGAACACAGTACCTGCGCCCCGAAGGAGAAGTCGTACCAGCATCCTTCTTGACTACGTTAGAAGGTCAGCCAGGACTCACGGCGGAGTTCTCTACAGGAGAGATGTGGGGAGTAGAGCGAACGGTGCTGGCGGAGCGCCAGGTGAACAACGTGGATCTAAAGGTGCATGACATTCCGCAAGAAGCATCAGGCAAGTATCCGCTACGGGTGGAGTGGAGCGGCTTTCTCACTCCCATCGAGACAGGAGATTACACCGTCGGCGTGCGGTTGCAAGGTGGGTACGCGAGAGTCGAACTGGATGGCAGAACCATCGCGCACGGTTGGGTAGGAGCCAATGAGGCTCCGCAGGCAAGGGTCGGTCACGTTCACCTGGAACAGGGGAAAAAAGTGTACCTGAAAGTTGGTTACGGGCAAGCCAACGCCGGACCGCTACAGGCGCAGTTGATTTGGGCGAAGTACGATCCCAAGCCGAATCCCGAGGCCATTGAATCGGCCAAGAACGCAGACGTAGCCGTGCTGGTTTTGGGAATTACCAGCGAACTGGAAGGCGAAGAGATGCCGGTCAGCGAGGAAGGTTTTAAGGGAGGTGACCGGGTCAGCATCAATCTCCCCAAGCCGGAAGAGGACTTGCTGGAAGCCGTATCAGCGACGGGGAAACCCGTGGTACTCGTGCTGGCAAACGGTAGCGCCCTGGCGGTCAACTGGGCCAACGAACACGCGAGCGCGATCCTTGAATCCTGGTACCCGGGCGAAGAGGGCGGCACGGCCATAGCGCAAACGCTCTCCGGCACAAACAATCCCGCAGGCCGCCTTCCCGTCACCTTCTATACGGGAATCGAGCAACTGCCTCCGTTTGAAGACTACGCCATGAAGGGCCGCACCTACCGCTATTTTGAGGGCAAACCACTGTTCCCGTTCGGCTATGGTTTGAGCTACACGACCTTCTCATATCGTGGGCTTAGGCTCCCAAAGAGAACAACTAATGCAGGCGATCCTCTCGTGGCGGAAGTAACCGTTGCCAACACGGGCAAGCGCGAGGGAGACGAGGTGGTGCAGCTTTACCTTACCTTCCCGAATGTGCCGGGAGCGCCACTGCGTGCTCTACGCGGATTCAAGCGCGTGCACCTGGAACCCGGTGAGTCGCAGAAGGTGCGCTTCGAACTGAAGGACCGCGATCTGAGCATGGTCACCGAAGCTGGCGAACCGATCATAGCCGAAGGGAAATATTCGGTTTCGATTGGCGGAGGACAGCCGAACACTGGCGCGCCCATGGTGGTGGGAACGTTCAATGTGAAAGGGACAAAGACTTTGCCGGAATAGGAACAGGAGGGCTCTACGGTGCACTTGAAAGCTCAGACTTTGACTTTGAGGAAACATATTTTTTTGAAACCCGGCTCAGCAATCGGAGTGCGACGCATTGAGCAACGGGAGCCGCAGGTTTCTTGCTTCAGTCAGACCTTGATCATGCTATCCCATCCTTAGGCATCGAACGTCCAGCTCCGAACAGCACGTTGCGGAACTCTTGCCAGAAAGCGATTCTTTCCGCAACATCGCCTAGAAAGCGAGGCAATCAACATGCTGTCGAAATCCCTTTGTGTCGTCGCGTGGTCGGTACTTGTACTGGCTTCGTCTGCATCAGGGCAGGAGTCGAAATCATGCGCCAGTCTAATGAACTTCAAGAGTCCTGGCGTTGAAATGACGAAAGCGGCACCGATTGCCGCTGGAAGCACGGAACCGTATCCCTACGGACCTGGTCACAGCGCGCCACTTCCGGCATATTGCCGGGTTGAAGGCGTGATCAACCGCCGGACCGGAGTTGGTGGCGAGGAGTTCGGGATCAATTTCGCAGTGGCAATGCCGGACAAATGGAACGGCGATTTCCTGATGCAAGGTGGCGGCGGTGGTAATGGTGTTGTGTTTCCCCCACTCGGATTGACCGCTGCCGGCGACACCCCGGGATTAGTGCGAGGATTCGCCGTCGTTAGCACCGATACGGGCCACACAAGCCACCGGGGACCTTTCGATTTTGATTTTATGAAGGACCAGCAGGCCTATCTCGACTTCGCCTACCTGGCCAACGCGCAAGTGGCAGCACTGGCCAAACAGCTTATCCTGCAGTATTACGGAAAGCCCGCAGCCTTTTCTTATTTTGCGGGCTGTTCCACGGGCGGACGTGAAGGCATGATTCTTTCGCAACGCTATCCAAACTCTTTCGACGGCATCATCTCAGGTGATCCTGCCATGCGTACTGGCCTCTCGAACCTGGCCATCGGGAGATGGATTCCCGTAGCGTTCAACCAAATTGCGCCGAAAGATGCCGATGGGAAACCCATCATCGCCCAGGCCATTACAGATGCAGACCGCAAGCTGATCGTTGATTCTCTTCTGAAACAGTGCGATGCAAAGGATGGAGTGGCCGATGGCATGATCTCTGATCCTCTCGCTTGCGATTTCGATCCCGCAGCGCTGGTCTGCAAAGAACGACAGACCGGCTCCTGTCTGACTCCAGAGAAGGTCTTCGCGATAAAGAAAGCCGTCGGTGGCCCAAAGACCGCGGGCGGAAACCAGGTCTATCCAGGATTCCTGTATGACACAGGCATCACCGCGAGCTCTCCCATCCGAGGGATTCTCTCGCCGGGCCCTGGCATTTTCGGACCGGCAACCACTGCGATGGAAGTCGATGTCGAGAAGGAAGCCCCGGCAGCCGTCCAGCCACTCGTGGACTCGATGTCCACTAACCTGACGACCTTCTCTGCTCACGGTGGAAAGCTGATCTTCTACCACGGCGACAGCGATCCTTGGTTTTCGCCGCTTGATACTTTTGGATACTACAAAGACATGGTGGCCGCCAATGGCGGGCTCGACGCTGTGTCGAAGTGGAGCCAATTTTATTTTGTGCCGGGAATGGGTCACTGCGGTGGCGGCCAGGGACTTGATCAGTTTGATCTCCTGGGTGCCATGGTCAACTGGGTTGAGAAAGGAATCGCGCCCACATCAGTGATTGCAACGGGCAAGGCCTTCCCAGGCCACAGCCGCCCGCTATGCCCTTACCCTAAGCACACCCAGTATAAAGGGCAGGGTAACACGGACGACGCGAACAGTTTCGAATGCCGTTGATCATCGGAACCGTTCGAAAGCACGATTGAGTGTCTTGAGAGACTTGTTTGTAAATCCGCGGCCACTTGTGGATGACAAGTCCGCCTTGTTTGCATCGGGCAACATGATGTGGACAACGGCTTCTGTCTTAGTCATTGCTGTTTCCTCTTGTGTCCAGAAACGCACACTGGTGTGCCAAAGGCGAGCGCCGATAAATCGCCGGTGACGTGCCGGGCGTGAACTGAGGACGGTTCCTCGTCCCGCGCAACAGGAAACGACTCACTAGCTTCTGAGCTACCGATGAGCGTTACCTTGCGTTCTCGGACTCTGAAGTGAAGCGAATTCAAACTGCGATGACCGCGCGTACGATCGCCGCGGCGGCATGTGAAGCTGCCTGCGGGACCAAGAAGCGGACATGAGACCCCCACGAAGGGAGTTCGCATAAGTCATCATGGCCTGCGGTGACCGAAGAGATGGTTGGTGGACAGAACCGAAGATGAAGCGACACAGAGTCCGAGCGCAAGGGTGAACACAGGAACGCCAACGATCAATGTTCTTAGTACTCAGTGCATGAGCGTGTTCCTAGGAGGCCAACACTCCAGAAAAAAGCTCTTGCCACGGCTGACCTTGTTAGAGAAGCCCCGTTAATCGCCCACTTGCCGTAGCCACTGTTGACGCAGTCGCGCTATTAAGGCATCCTCCACTCGTTCTGCAACTAATGCATTCTTTCTGACGAATGAAATACCGAACCAGATGATTACTCGCCGCACAGTGTCGCGCACATTGGTAACGTTGGGTTGCGTTGTGCTGCTTGTGGCTGCCGCCTTGCATTGCCTCGCATATCTAAAGTTCTCCGCCCCGGCAGTGCATGCATCGAATCTGCCGATTGCTCTGCAATCTGTTTTCGAGGTTGCCTTTCTCTCCATGGGGTGGAGCTGGATCGTCCTTGCACTCATTGTGCTGGTCGTCACGTTCGGAGAAGCACGCTTGAGCACGCCTATCGCGCTGATCTGTGGCTTCGCTGTGTTGATTCAGGCTGTATTCACTGTTCCGATGGTGGGGTTCTTCATCGGGAACGAAATGATCGGTGCCGCATCCTTGCTAATCATTATCGGCTGCTTTTTGTTCCGCGGCTCGCGGGTCCAGACCTGATAGCCGCGAGCCGCCTCCCTCAAGTCACAACGTGACTCTAATGAAGGTTGGCGGCCTTAGCTGATATCAACTCGGGCGAATGTGCCTGGTTTGTCGAGCCATCAGCTACTGCGGGCTGTGCGGCGATGAGCAACGTTCGGCGAACTCGGTGCAACGCCCGCCGATTTTACCAGATTGAGGCGATTCCTGGTGTTCTGATCCGCGTCAAGCTACTTCTGTAAACACGTACTCATGCTGCCCATCTCGGATCGTCAGCGTCCGAACACCCGCCTTCTCCCCAACCACGAACTCAAACCCGGAATTCGTGGGATCGATCGTAATGAACGAAATGCTCCCATCGTCGTTCTTCCGCGAAGCCATCGCGCTCTTCCATTCCCCAAAATCGAACACCGTCTGCGCGTTCTCACTCCGCACTTCGATGTCGCCCAACTCTTTGCTCGTATACCTTCTTGCCAGCTTTGCCACCAGATCTGGTGCCGCCGGCACCACCAGACGTTCTCGGTCCTTTGCCAATTGCGCCTTGTACCGCGCTGCCTGCGCCGCCACGTCGCCCTCCGCCTCCGGCTTCCCGTCGAACACCAGCTCCAGCAATCGCCGTGAAAACGGCCCCAGCAGCATTCCTCCTGTGTCCGCGTTCGTCAAAATCACAGCGCCAATATGCGAACCCGGTAGTAGGTACCAGTTGCTCTTAAATCCTGCCATGCTCCCTCCATGGCTTACCACCGGCACACCGTATTTTGCGTTCACTTCTAGTCCCATGCCGTACGTCCCATCTTCTCCGAGCGCAACTTGTGGGGCTCGCCGCGCCAGCAGATTCTCAGCCGACACCATTTGCATTCCGTCAGGCAACTTTCCTTTATCCATCTCCAGTTGCACGTATTTGATCAAATCTCCCGACGATGTCCATACACCTCCGGCCGGTCTTGCCGGGTAGATCGAGTAATTCAGCGCCATGCTTGCTGCCGTGGGCTTCCCATCCACATCATCGCCGTGTGGCGACGCATGATTGCCCGCCAGCGCTTTCGCGTAATCGAACGTCGTCACATTCATCTTCAGTGGATCGAACACCATTATTTGCATCGCCTTGTCATATGCCGCGCCTAGCTCCATGCTCGGATACACGATGTGCCCGCCAATATATCCCGCCGCCGCCGCCATCAAATTGCTGTACTGAAACACCTCGCCAAACTTGCTCGTCGGCTGCATCGTCCCCAGCAGCTTCATCTCCGATTCCGGCGTCGCGTCCTTAAACTCGAAGAGCCACTCCAAATCCTGTCGCGGCAGCCCCGTACACGCGCAGATTAGATTTTTCACCAGCACCTTTTTCGTAGTTTCCGCATCCCCTAGCTTGAACGGCGCATATGCCTGCACCACTGGTTCATCCCACCGTAGTTTCCCTTCATCCACTAATTTCGCCAACAACAGCGTCGTCATCCCCTTCGTATTCGACGCCGCCATAAACAGTGTGTTCTCATCCACTTTCTCCGGTTTCCCCAACTCCCGCGTACCGAATCCACCTTGGAACACCACCTTGTCGTGATCCAGCAGCGCCATCCCCACGCCCGGAATTCCCAGTAGTTTCATCGAGTTCTGCACAAACTCCGAAAGTTGTGCGGTCCGCGCCGCATCCAATGGATGTGCCTGCCGCCCCGCAAACGACTCCTTCTGGTACCCCTTTGGTCGCAAACTCTGATACACGAGCGACAGCGGCGACCCGCGCTTTTCGACCGTCGGTTCCTTCCCTTCAATCAAAAATACCGTCCAAGTCGTTCCGCCTCGCAATGCGACCGCCTGAATCACCGCCCGTTCATTCGGCGAAGTTTCGTAATCGAACACCTGCCGTTCATCCCATCCTTCTCGCGCCGGTCGTGGCGTCACGATTTTCACCGGATGCGTTTGTCCTCCTTTCAACGCCATCCACGCTGCAGTTACGGCCGCTTTGGCATCCGCAGTTGCCCCCGCATCGAATATCGCCACGCGTGTGTCTGTCTCCGGTGGCGTCAACACCTCCAAGTCTTTCGCCGTCTCTAACGACCAGCCCGCTGGCACCGTAAACGTCGCCCCTCCCGGCGACACCTTCGCTGTGTCCGTCGGCACCAACTCTGCCTTAGACAGCGCCTCCTGTGCCGTCACCGTTCCCGCGGCGTTCGACACAAGCACCAACAACGTCCACACCACAACCCACAGGGATTTGCTTTTCCCGTTTCCCCTTCCGCGCATGTTCATGGAATCTGCCTCACAAGAAGAGCACTTCGACCGCCGTCACATTACCCCTGAACGGCCCTAATGTAAATCCAATCCGCAACCATTCTGCCACCGGAAGAGTACGTGGCTACAGTGGCCACGCGACCGGTGTGGGGGCCACCGGATCTGGAAGAACCCCGAAGTGCTAACTTATGGCTGGATAAGAACGGCGGGCAGGTCAGGACCTAGCGCGACTCCTGCCGTAACTGTCGCGGTAGGGACGACCATCGCTGATCGCCCCCCGCACAGATCCGTACAAGCGCGTCTACGCATACGGCTCTTACGCTGAATGAGTGGCGGCGAAGCGTGCATCGGGATAGGGATGCA
>Ga0187777_10002010_pt1 | contig 13092 bp, 11 predicted proteins | sample 1015_Q2_SP5_10_M_FD_132416 | JGI IMG/M metagenome (GOLD analysis project Ga0187777, IMG submission 132416) | Tropical peat soil microbial communities from peatlands in Department of Meta, Colombia - 1015_Q2_SP5_10_MG | ecosystem: Environmental > Terrestrial > Soil > Wetlands > Peat | place...
CCGGATCACCTCGTAGCTCAGGCCGGCAATCAGCGGGATCAGGACGAGCCGCGACGCGATGAGCAGCAGCCATCCGGGCCGACCCACGAACGAGTACACGATGATCGTCACGACCATCACCGTGAGCAGGAAGTTCGTGCCGCACCGCACGTGCTCCGTGCTGAACCGCTGCGCCGACTCGGGCGTGAGCTCGACGTCGTTCTCGTAGGCGGCGATCGCCTTGTGCTCGGCGCCGTGGTACTGGAACACCCGCTTGATGTCGGGGATGGCTCCGATGAGCAACAGGTACGCGAGGAAGATCCCGAGCCGCAGCGCGCCTTCGGCGACGTGGAACCAGAAACCGTCGAGACCGAGGAGGTCGCCGAGCCCGTTCGCGGCCAGCGCGGGCATGAGGATGAACACGCCGACGAAGAACGCGAGCGCGACGCCGATCGTCCATCCCATCGCGCGGCTCGAGATCTGTTCCTCTTCCGGCATCTGCCGGTTGGCCGACCACGTGAGCGCCTTGAACCCGAGCGCCATCGACTCGGCGAGCGCCGTCACCCCGCGGACCAGCGGGACCCTGGAGTAGCGCTCGGCCCACTTCGGCGCGTCCTTGACGTCGACCTCGATGCCGCCTTCCGGCTTGCGCACCGCGACCGCCCACGAGTGCTCCCCGCGCATCATCACGCCTTCGACGACAGCCTGGCCCCCCATGTAGCGGGGTGCGCGGGAGCCCGAGCTCACGTCAGCTCTTCTTCGCAGCCTTGGACTTGGCGTAGCGCCGCTCGAACCGCTCCACCCGGCCGCCGGTGTCGACGAGCTTCTGCTTGCCCGTGTAGAAGGGGTGGCACTCGGAGCACAGCTCCACGCGGAGCTCGGGCACCGTGCTGCGGGTCACGAACTCGTTCCCACACGAACAGTGCACCCGGCACTCCACGTACTCAGGATGAATCCCCGTCTTCATATGACCACCCATTCTACGAGCCGCTGATCGGCGGGAAACAGCGAGGACTTCAAAGAGATTCCCAATTGTGCGGCGAGGACCGGCGACGGCCCGAGCAGATGCAGTGACCGGAGCGAGCGCCCGCGGCTCGGGTATCCCGAGCCGCGGCGAGCGCCGCAGGAGTCAGGCCGGAGCGATGAGCGGATGGCGGGGCCCCGCCGAGACGAGACGCCCGGCGCGATCACGACCCCGGCGTGGGCGCCTTGGCGATCTCGGACAGGAACTCGTCGTTGCTCTTCGTGGTGCGGATCTTGTCGATGAGGAGCTCGAGCCCCTTCCCCTCTTCGAGCGCGTTCAGCACCCGGCGGAGCTTCCACACCTGCTGGAGCTGCTGGCGGTCGAACAGCAGCTCCTCGTGACGGGTGCTCGACGCCTCGACGTCGATCGCCGGGTAGATGCGCCGTTCCGCGAGGTGACGGTCGAGGCGCAGCTCCATGTTGCCGGTGCCCTTGAACTCCTCGAAGATCACCTCGTCCATCCGGCTCCCGCTCTCGATGAGTGCGGTGGCGATGATCGTGAGCGACCCGCCTTCTTCGACGTTGCGGGCAGCACCGAAGAACTTCTTCGGCGGGTACAAGGCCGTCGAATCGACGCCGCCCGACATGATGCGGCCGGACGTGGGCGCGGCCAGGTTGTACGCCCGAGCGAGCCGCGTGATGCCGTCGAGCACGATCACGACGTCGGTACCCATCTCCACGAGCCGCTTGGCACGCTCGATGGCGAGCTCCGCGACTTGCGTGTGTTCGTCGGCAGGCCGGTCGAACGTGCTGGCGACGACCTCGCCGCGCAGGACGTGACGGCGCATGTCGGTGACCTCTTCCGGCCGCTCGTCGACGAGCAACACCATGAGGTGCACCTCGGGGTTGTTCCGCTCGACGGCGTGCACGAACTGTTTGAGGATCGTGGTCTTTCCCGCCTTCGACGGCGACACGATCATCCCCCGCTGACCCTTGCCGATCGGCGAGATCAGGTCGACGATGCGCCCCAGGATCTCCTGCGGCTCGTCGGCAAGCTCGAGGCTGAGCCGGGAGTCGGGGAACAGCGGCGTGAGGTCCTCGAACTTCGGCCGGTTGCGCGCGTCGTCGGGCGTCATGCCGTTGATCTCGTCGACCCGCAACAGCGCGGGGTACTTCTCGTTGCTCGCCTGGGGGCGCGAGGACCCGCGCACGTAGTCACCCTTGCGGAGCGCGAACCGCCGCACCTGTGACGCGGACACGTAGACGTCCTTCGGCCCCGGCAGGTACCCGCCGGCGCGAAGGAAGCCGTAGCCCTCGTCTCGGAGATCGAGGAGCCCGACGACCTCGACGGGCTCACCCTGGAACTCCACGTGACGCGGTTCGCCGCCCTGCTCCTGGCCGCCTCGGCCGCGGCGGCGCCGCCGGCTCCGGCGGTTGCCGTCGCCGAACGACTGGCGCTCGTCCTCGGGATCGATGCGGGTCGGCGTGGCGACGTCGGTCGCGTGCTCGGCGTCGTCGGTGGCGGTCGCCCCGTTGGCGGGCGACTCGGCCGTCGCGGGCGTGGTGACCACCCCGACCCGTACGCGCGGGCGTGGCACGGCGTCGTCGTCCGACGCGTCGCTGGCCCCGAGCGCATCCTCTTCCTCGGCGAGCGCGGCGATGGCGTCGTCGCCCACCTCGGCCGCCCGCGTGGAACGCACCCGCCGCGACTTGGGGGCTTCGGCAGTCTCGCCGTTCGTGGTCTCCTCGCCGTCGGCCGCGGTGAGGATGGCTTCGATCAAGTCGGCCTTCCGCATCCGTGTGGCTGCCTTCACGCCCATCGCTCCGGCGATGGTGTGGAGCTCCTCACGGTCCTTGCCGGCGAGCACCGACCGATCGATCTGCTGCTCGGGACTCATCAGGTTGTCTCCTCGGCCCGCGCCGACGACACGAGAGGTCTGCGTCGCCTGATTCGACGGGCACTGTTTGTCAGCCCTCGGCGATCGACATCACCGCCGTGGGAACGACACTGGAACGGCCGCACGGGATCGAACGGTGCACCGAAGAACGTGACACCCGGGATCGGTACCCATGGAGCGGGGCACCCGAATCGACCGGCGGTTCACAACACTCTAGTGCCGGATCCACCCACCAGCAACATCCACCGTGGGCCGCCGTGGGTTCGCAGCGGCTACGGCTCGGCGACGAGGCGGGACATGAGCTCGTGAGCGGGCACGGGTCGGCACGCGGCGACGGCGCGCTCGGTGTACGCGCCCCCCTCTCCCGGGACGTGGGAGTCGAACAGGAGGTAGGGAACGGCCGCCGACGTGTGCGTGCGCGCCGCGCACGGCGTCGCATGGTCGGGCATCAAGAGCACGCGGAATGCCTCGCCGGCGAGCGCGTCGACCAACGGCCCGATGATGTCCGCATCCCATCGCTCGAGCGAGGCGACCTTTTCCTTCACGTCACCCTGGTGACCGGCCTCGTCGGTCGCCTCGACGTGGAGCAGGAAGAAGTCGCGGTCGGCGAGCGACGCGAGCGCAGCGTCGCGCTGCGCGGCGTAGTCGTTGTCGAAACCGGCCGTCGCACCCGGGACATCGACGACGTCGATCCCGGTGAGCACGCCGAGGCCGCGCACGAGGTCCACTGCGGACGACAGACGCCCGTCAACGCCGTATTGCTCCGCGAACGCGGGGAGCTGCGGGCGCACTCCTTGCCCCCACAGCCAGATCTGGGTCGCGATGGAACCGACCTCGACTGCGGCCGCGCGCACGACCGGCTTCGACGCCTCCATCAACGCGATCAGCCGGTCGGCGGCGGGGCCCGTGGGCAGGATCGCGCGTTCGCCCGTGAGATCGTGCGGCGGGACGCAGTCGGCGTCGGCGAACGCGCCGGGCAGCACACACAGGTGCCGGTACTCCACACCGGGGTAGAAGCGAACGCCGTCGCGCCCCGCGCCGAGCGAGGCGTCGAGCGCGGCGACGATGGGGTGGCTCTGCGCGCTGTCGAGGTGCCCGGCCGCGAAATCGACCATGGTGCCGGTTTCGTCCATGGTGACGAGGTTGCACCGGTACGCGACCTCGTAGGGTCCGAGCTCGACGCCCATGGCCGCGGCCTCGATCGGGGCGCGGCCGGTGTGGTATCGGGCGGGGTCGTAGCCGAGGATCGCGAGGTTGCCGACGTCGCTCCCGGGGGGGAGGCCGGGGGGAATGACCGCGGCGAGCCCCACTTCGCCGCGCGCGGCCAGGTCGGCGAGATGCGGCATGTGCGCGGCTTCGAGCGGCGTGCGACCGTCGAGCGCGGGAATCGGCTCGTCGGCACATCCGTCGGGAACCAGCACGACGTACTTCATCACCGTGCATGGTACGCGAGGTCGCGCGGCGCTTCCCCGCCGATACATTGCGCCACGCATGACCGTCCGGCGTACCGCAGTCGCCGCGGTCGTCGTAGCGGGCACGGCGCTCGGCGCGATCTCGTCTCCTGCACGCGCCGCGGACCCGACGCCACGCGTCTCGCTCACACGCGTGGCAAAGCTCACCGGCACGACGGCCATGGCAAGTCGCGCGGGCGACGACGCCCTGTACGTCGCCCAGCAAGACGGGCGCGTGTGGGCGATCCGCAATGGCCGCGTCGCGTCGCAACCGGCGCTCGACATCTCGGCCGACACCATCGCGGCAGGGGAACAAGGCCTCCTCGGGCTCGCGTTCTCGCCCGACGGCACGCTCATGTACGTCGACTACACGGATCGCTCGGGCGACAGTCACATCGAAGCGTTCACGATGAAGGGCAACGTCGCCGACCCCTCGACGCGTCGACTCATCCTCTTCGTCAAGCAGCCGGAGCCGAACCACAACGGCGGGCAACTGGCGTTCGGTCCGGACGGCGACCTCTACATCGGCTTCGGCGACGGCGGCTCCGAGGGCGACCAGGGCTTCGGCCACGCACGCGGAGGCAACGGGCAGTCGCTGCACACGCGTCTCGGCAAGATCCTGCGCATCGACCCCACACCGTCGTCGGCGTCGCCCTACCGCGTGCCGCCCGACAACCCGTTCGTCGGTCGCAAGGGTGTGAAGCCCGAGATCTGGGCGTACGGCCTGCGGAACCCGTGGCGGTTCTCGTTCGACGCCGAGACCGGCGACCTGTGGATCGGTGACGTCGGACAGGACAAGTGGGAGGAGGTCGACTTCGTCCCGGCGACCAACGGCCGCGACGCGGGGCGGGGCGACAACTTCGGCTGGGATCGCCTCGAGGGGACGCACCCCTACAAGGGCCGCGCGCCGGCAGGGGCGGTCCCGCCCGTGTACGAGACGTCGCACGCCGACGGCAACTGCGCGATCACGGGCGGCTTCGTCTACCGCGGCACCGCCATCCCCGACCTCCGCGGCATGTACCTCGTGACCGACTACTGCAGAGGACGGCTCACCGCGCTACAGCCGACGGGCGACGGGAGTTTCCAGGCCCGGGACCTCGGGATCACCCTGACCCAGGTCTCGAGCTTCGGGCAGGCCAACGACCACGAGCTCTACGTGCTGTCCCAGTCGAGCGGCGTCTACGAGATCACGCCCGGCTGAGCCCCACCACGAAGGATCAGTCGAAGACGACCGTACGGCGGCCGTGGACCAGCACACGGTGCTCTACATGGGCGCGAACCGCGCGGGCGAGCACGACCACCTCGAGGTCGCGACCCCTCCGGCGGAGGTCCTCGATGGAGTCGCGGTGGCTGACGCGCACCACGTCTTGATCGATGATGGGTCCGTCGTCGAGCGCGGCAGTCGCGTAGTGCGCGGTGACGCCGACGAGCTTGACGCCGCGTTCGTGCGCCTGGTGGTACGGGCGCCCACCACTGAACGCGGGGAGAAACGAGTGATGGATGTTGATGATCCGCTCTTGCCACCGGTCGCAGAACTCCGGGCTGAGGATCTGCATGTAGCGCGCGAGCACGACCAGCGTGACACCGTGCTCGTCGAGGGCCCGCTGCATCGCGGCTTCCTGCTCGGGCTTCGTGTCGGCCGTCACCGGCAAGTAGCGGTAGTCGACGCCGAACCAGCTCGCAACCTCGGCTTCGTGTTCGTGGTTGCTGATGACGACGGGGATCTCCACCGCCAACTCGCCGCTCCGCGAGCGCGCGAGCAGGTCGACCAGACAATGTCCCTCGCGGGAGACCAGCACGCCGACACGCGGCACCTCGTCCGAGAACCGCACCGCGCACTGCATGTCGAAGCGGTCGACGAGCTCGTGCATCGCGGGCTGGATCCGATCACGGTCGAGATCGGCGTCTTCGAGCTCGAACTCGATCCGCTGGAAGAAGACGCCCTCCGTGCGATCGGTGTGCTGCTGCGCGTCGACGATGTTGCCCCCGTGCCGGAACACGAAGTCGGCGACCGCGGCCACGATGCCCGGTCGGTCGGGGCACGAGAGCAGCAGCACCGCCGTGGTCATCGACACGAGTCCGGCCGCCGGCGCGTCACGCCGGGGGTCAGCCGGCGCGGCGGATCACCGCGGCGGCGACGCGGCGGGAGACGCCCGCCGGCGCCACGCTCGACAGCGCGCCCATCGTCTTGTTGAGCGCGCCGGGGATCGACACCGAACGCCTCCGGTCGAGGTCGCGGAGCGCCGCGCCGACGACCTCGTCCGCCGATTGCCAGAGGAACTCGGGGATACCGGTGGGGCCGAGACCGGCGCGGTCGTGGAACTCGGTGTGGGTGAATCCCGGGCACACCAGCATCACGTGCACGCCGGTCCCGCGCGTCTCCTGGTGGACCGAATGCGTGAAGCTGTTGACGAACGCCTTCGTGGCGCCATAGGTCGCGCTCGACGGCGACGGCTGGTAGGCGGCCAGCGAGGAGATGTTGAGGACCGCGCCCGTGCGCCGCGCCAGCATGCCGCCGAGTGCGGCGTGCGTGAGCCGGACGAGCGCGAGCACGTTGAGGCGGATCTCGCGTTCTTCGGTGGCGACGTCGAGCGCGGAGAAGTCACCGTAGGTGCCGAAGCCCGCGTTGTTCACCAGGATGTCGATCGGGGCCTCCGGGTCTCGCAATCGGGCCTCCACGGTTGTGAGCCCGTGCTCGTCGACGAGATCGGCGACACAGGGTGTCGCGTCGACGCCGTACGTGCCGGTGAGCTCGCGCGCCAAGCCGTCGAGCCGGGCACCGTCGCGCGCCACGAGCACGAGGTCGGCACCGCGTCCGGCGAAGGCGACCGCGAAGGCCCTGCCGATGCCCGCGGTTGCGCCGGTGACGAGCGCGGTGCTCACGACGAGACGTCGAGCGCGCTCGCGACCGCGTTCACCGTGGCGTCGACCGCCTCGCCCACGTGCACCTCGCTGATCGCGCGCTCGGGGTCCTTCAACCCGTGGCCGGTGACCGTGCACACCACGACGTCGTCGGCGACCACCAGTCCGTCGGCCAGCGCACGAAAGAGACCCGCGACCGACGCGGCCGACGCGGGTTCGACGAAGCATCCCTCCTCGGCGGCGAGGTAGTGGTACGCCTCGAGGATCTCCGCGTCGGTGACGGCCCCGATGTGCCCACCCGACTCGTCACGCGCCGCCACCGCGCCGATCCACGACGCGGGGTTGCCGATGCGGATGGCGGTCGCGATGGTCTCGGGGTGCGGCACCGGCTCGCCGAGGACGATGGGCGCGGAGCCGGCCGCCTGCCAGCCGAGCATGCGTGGGAGCCGCGTCGCCCGCCCCAGCGCGTGGTACTCGCGGTAGCCACGCCACCACGCGGTGATGTTGCCCGCGTTGCCGACCGGGAGGCTGTGCGCGGTCGGCGCGTCGCCGAGCACGTCGACGACCTCGAACGACGCCGTCTTCTGCCCCTCGATGCGGCACGGGTTCACGGAGTTCACGACCTCGACGCCCGGTTGCTCGCCGAGGGCTCGGACGATCTCGAGGGCGTCGTCGAAGTTCCCGCGGATGGGCACGAGGCGCGCACCGTGGATCAGTGCCTGCGCGAGCTTCCCGAGGGCGATGTGCCCGGCAGGCAGCACCACTCCGCACGCGACCCCCGCGCGTGCCGCGTATGCGGCAGCCGACGCCGAGGTGTTACCGGTCGACGCGCAGATCGCGAGCTTGGCACCCCGCTCGACGGCGATCGACATCGCCATCGTCATCCCGCGGTCCTTGAACGACGCGGTGGGATTCGACCCCTCGACCTTGAGCAGCACACGCGCGACACCGGCGCGCTGTGCGACTCGGGGTGCGTCGAGGAGCGGCGTGTTGCCCTCGAGCAGGGTGACGACCGGCGTGGCGTCGGTGACGGGCAGGTGCTCGCGGTACGCCTCGATCACACCGGGCCAGGGCGTGACGCTCACTCCTCTTCTCCCATCACCCGGAGCACGGATCCGACTCGGTGCACCGGCTCGACGCCTTGGAGCGCCTCCACGGTGGCACGCAGGTCGGCCTCACGAGCCTTGTGCGTGACGAAGATGAGCCGCGCCTCTTCGCCGATGCCGCGCTGGTTCATCGACTTGATGGACACGCCGTGACGGCCGAACTCGGTCGCGATGGCGGCGAGCACTCCGGGCCGGTCGGCCACCTCGACGAGCAGGTAGAACTGCGACGCGACCTCCCCGATCGGCCGGATCGGCCGGGGCGCGAGGGCGCCCACGGTCGCGCCCTTCCGCCCCTCCACGAGGTTCTTGGCCGCGTCGACGAGATCGCCCAGCACCGCAGACGCCGTGGGCGCGCCGCCCGCACCGCGGCCGTAGAGCATCAACTCGCCGACCGCGTCGCCCTCGATGAACACCGCGTTGAACGAGTCGCGCACCGACGCCAGCGGGTGGCGCTCCGGGACCATCGCGGGGTGCACGCGCACCGCGATCTCGCCGTCGAACTCCTCGGCGACCGCGAGCAGCTTCACCACGTACCCGAGGTCGCGCGCCGACTCGATGTCGTCGGTCGTGATCCCGGTGATCCCTTCGCGGTACACGTCGCTGGCGGTGACCCGCGCCCCGAACGCGATCGAGGCGATGATCGCCGCCTTGGCGGCGGCGTCGAGCCCCTCGACGTCGGCGGTGGGGTCGGCCTCGGCGAACCCGAGGGCCTGAGCGTCGGCCAGCGCGCCGTCGAAGGAGTCGCCGCCGTCGCTCATGCGCGTGAGGATGTAGTTGGTGGTGCCGTTGACGATGCCCATCACCCGCCGGATGTGGTCACCGGCGAGCGATTCGCGCAACGGACGGATGAGCGGGATGCCGCCCGCGACGGACGCCTCGAAGAGGAAGTCGACGCCCGCGCCCTCGGCGGTCTCGAACAGCGACCGGCCGTGGGTCGCGAGCAGCTCCTTGTTCGCGGTGACGACGGGCTTGCCGGCCATCAGGGCGTCGACGATCAGCGAGCGGGCGGGTTCGACGCCACCGATCACCTCCACGACGATGTCGACGTCGGGGTCGCCGACCACCGCGGCGGGATCGTCGGTGAAGCGGTTGGCCGGGAGCGGGAGCCCGCGATCCTTGGCGAGGTCGCGCACCGCGACGCGTGCCACCTCGAGCGGGACCCCCGAACGCGCCTCGATGACCTCGGCGTGATCGTGCACGAGCCGTACCAGCGCGCTCCCGACGTTGCCGCAGCCGAGGATCCCGACGCGCACCCGGTCCTGCATCAGGAGCCCGACCTCTCCGCCTCGAGCCGATCGCGGACGACGAGATCCTCGAACGTCTCGCGCCGGACCACGAGACGCGCCGTCCCGTCACGCAGGAAGACGACCGCCGGGCGCGGGACGAGGTTGTAGTTGGACGCCATCGACGCCGCGTACGCGCCCGTGACCGGCGTGGCGAGCACGTCGCCGACCGCGAGGTCTGCGGGTAGCCGCGCGTCCTTCACCAGGATGTCGCCCTGCTCGCAGTGCTTGCCCGCGACGGTCACGAGCGCGGGGCGATGCGCCGTCGCGCGGGCGGGGAGGAACGCCTCGTAACGCGCGCCATAGGTGACGGGCCGCGGGTTGTCGCTCATGCCCCCGTCGACCGCGGCATAGGTACGCACCCCGGGGATCTCCTTGATGGAACCGACGCGGTACAGCGTGACACCCGACGGCCCCGCGATCGATCGCCCGGCTTCGACGGCCAGCCGCGGCCGCGGGTCGAGGCCCACCGCGGCGCACGCGCGGGCGTAGGCGTGGCGCACCTCGGTGGCGAACTCCCGGATCGACGGGGCGTCGAGGTCGTCGGCGGTGTACGGGACGCCGAGGCCGCCACCGAGGTTCACCTCCTCGACCGGCCGGCCGAGGGTGTCGACGACCTCGGCGACGAGCTGCGCGACGACGGTCGCGGCGCGCGCGTACGACTCGAGCACCAGGATCTGCGAGCCGATGTGACAGTGGAAGCCGACGAACTCCATCGCTTCGCTCTTCACCACGCGTGTGGCAGCATCGAGCGCGGCACCGTTGGAGACGGTGAAGCCGAACTTCGAGTCGTCGGCACCAGTGGCGATGTACTCGTGCGTGTGGGCTTCGACTCCGGGTGTGACGCGCAGCTGCACGCGGGGCGGCGGGAACCCGGCACCGACGAGCGCCTCGATGCGGTCGAGCTCGTCGTTGCCGTCGACCACGATCTTCCCGACGCCGAGCTCGAGCGCGAGCCGCAACTCGAGCTCCGACTTGTTGTTCCCGTGGAACGCCATGCGACGGGCCGGGAACCCCGCGGTGTGCGCGACGTGGGCCTCGCCGCCGGTCGCGACGTCGAGGAGGAGCCCCTCCTCGTCGACGAGCCGGGCCATCGCCGTGCACAGGAACGCCTTGGCCGCGTAGGCCACGGAGTCGAACGCCGCGAGGTACTCGCGGCAGCGGGTCCGGAGCTCGTCCTCGTCGTAGGTATAGAGCGGGGTCCCGAACGTGTCGGCGAGCTGCGCGAGATCACAACCGGCGATCGAGAGCCGGCCCGCGGCATCGACGGCCGCGCTCCGGGGCAACAGCCGGAGGTCGATGGGCGCGTCGGCCGCGTCGTTCGCCATCAGGCGAACTCCTGGTCGTCGGGCTCGGCCCGCACCATCTCGTCGGGCGCGTCGACGCCGAGGACGGCGAGCGCGCTCGCGAGCCCGAGGCGGCACGCCTCGGCCAACCAGAGCCGGGCCTGCGTGAGCGCGGCGTCGTCCGAGATGACGCGGCAGTCGCGATAGAACCCGTGGAACGACTTGGCGAAGTCGCGCACCCACGTGGTGACGCGATGTGGTGCGCGCAACTCCGTTGCGGTCGCCAGCACGTCGGCATACTGCGCGAGCGCACGCAGGAGCTCGAGCTCGCGTTCGTGGGTGAGCACACCGAGGTTCGTCTCGAGGATCGGGAGGCGTGCGACCCCGCGCTCGGTGGCGCGTCGACCGATCGACGCAATGCGGGCGTGCGCGTACTGCACGTAGTAGACGGGGTTCTCCATCGACTGCGACGTCACGAGATCGAGGTCGAACGTCTGCGACGTGTCGATGCTCTGCAAGAGGAAGGTGAGGCGCGCGACGTCGGGGTCGACCTCGTCGAGGATGTCGGCGAGGGTGATGATGTTGCCGGCGCGCTTCGAGAGGGTCACGAGCTCGCCGCCCTTCTCGAGCTTCACGAGCTGACCGAGCAGCACCTCGGGCTCACCCGAGGGATAGCCGAGCGCCTCCATGCCCGCCTGGATCGACTTCACCTGGCCGTGGTGGTCGGCACCCCAGATGTCGATGAGGTGCTCCCATCCCCGCTCGAACTTGTCGCGGTGGTACGCGAGGTCGGGGAGCAAGTAGGTGGAATCGCCGTCGCGCTTCACGAGCACTCGGTCGCGCTGGTCGCCGAAGTCGGTGGAGCGGAACCACGTGGCGCCGTCTCGCTCGTACACATGGCCCCGCGCGCGCAGGTCGTCGAGCACGGCGGCGACCGCGCCGGAGTCGTGCAACGTGCGCTCGGAGAACCACGTGTCGAAGTGCACGCCGATGCGGTCGAGGTCGTGCCGGACGCCTTCGACGGCCCAGCGGTAGCCCCATTCGCGCGCGTCGTCCTGCGTGGCACCCTCGCCCACTTCCGACCGGAGTCGGTGGCCCATCTCCACGAGGTACTCGCCGTGGTAGCCGTCCTCGGGCGGCTCCTCGCCGCGGTAGCGGGCGAGCAGCGAGCTGGCAAACGTGTCGAGCTGGTTCCCCGCGTCGTTGAGGTAGTACTCACGGTGGACCTCGGCGCCCTGTGACGCCAGCAGGTTCGCGATGGCGTCGCCGACCGCGACCCACCGGCCACCACCGGCGTGAATGGGACCCGTCGGGTTCAGCGAGACGAACTCGAGGTTGATCCGATGACCGGCGAGCGCGCGCGAGTGCCCGCAGTGGTCGCCCTGTGCCACGACCGCGCGGAGCACCTCGTGCAGCCAACTGGGCGCGAGGAAGAAGTTGAGGAAGCCGGGTCCTGCGACCTCGACGCGTTCGAGGTGCTCGGGCCGTTCCGACTCCAGCGCGACGACGATCTTGGCCGCGACATCGCGCGCCGGCGCGCCGACCGTCGTGGCGAGCCGCATCGCGACGTTGGTCGAGAAGTCACCGTTCCCGCCCTTCGTGGGCGGTCCGAGCTCCACGCCACCGTCGGGCACGGGGAAGCCCGCTGCGTCGAGCGCGACGCGGAGAGCGGCGAGCAGCTGGTCACGAATCACGAAGCGTGGGCGCGGGTTGCTGCGCGGATCGCGGCGCACCGCATGTCAGCATCGTAGCGGCGCGCCCTCTCGCCACTCTCCGCGATTCGACCCGGTGAGACCACGCGCGCGCCCGCGGTAGGGTGCGCCCCGCGGGGAAGGCTGGCCAAGGAGCACGCATGCAGCCGACGGGCGACGGCCGCGTCGAGCCGCCGGGAGGGACGGCGGGTCGACCATCGGGCCTCGCGGTGGTGTACGAGGCGCTCGACCACCTCGTCGCGAGCTACGGGCTCCGTGACGCCGCGCTCGTCGTCGACGTCCCCGGCATGGGACGCCAACTCCTGCACGCCGGCCGGCTCCCTTTGCACGACGACCCGCACGGCTGGCACGAGGCCGCGCCCGGCCTCTACCTCGACCCACCGGCGGGTGAGCCGGTGCTCGCCGAGCTGATGCTCGCGATGGCGGAGCTCGGGTTCCGCGTGGACGTGCCTGCGGCCGCAGCCGAAGCCGCAACATGGTGAGCTTCGACGAGCTCGAGATCGAGCTCCGGAGGCTCGCCGGTGTCCTGGCCGTGGGGTTCGCCGAGGCCGA